>WNFA01000465.1_pt1 | contig 34143 bp, 37 predicted proteins | sample 5400481 | NCBI WGS metagenome assembly WNFA01 (sample SAMN13153340, study PRJNA577476) | soil metagenome | isolation source: 120 cm saprolite under Douglas fir tree site 2 hole 1 replicate 2 | place: USA:California | collected 2015-04-18 | reverse complement strand
CGTCGGATGGTGGCAGCGTGCCCTGGGCAAGCACGACCCGTCGCCCGCGCCGCCGCGCCCGCTGGCCGAGATGGAGGGGAGCGCCGACTATCGCCGCGCCCTCGAGGCTGGCGTCGCACTCGTGCGCGCGTAGGCCAGGCTCGGGAGGCGAGCGCTGGACGTGGCCGCACTCCGCGTCAGCAGTGGCGGCCCAAGTACTCCAGGAGGACGGGGAACTCGATCGGCTTCGTCATGTAGCCGTCGACGCCCAGCGCGACGGCCTTCGTCCTCGCCGCGTGATCGGCGGTGATCACCACGACGGGGACGGTGGCGAGCGCCGGATCCTTCATCTGCTCGGCGCGGAACTCCCAGCCGTTCATCCTGGGCATCCAGAGGTCGAGGAGCACCACGCAGACACTGGCGGTGCGGAGGTGATCGAGCGCTTCCAGCCCATCGGCCGCCTCGAGGACGCGGTAACCCTCGCCCTCGAGGAACACGGCCAGCGCGCCGCGCACGTCCTCGTCGTCCTCGACGATCAGCACGGGCTTGTCGTGCATGCGTCCCTCTCGCTCCCCCGCAGGGTCCCTACCCGATTCCAGGTCCCGGGCGCCAGCCGGCATCAAGAAAAAGATGGCGCGAGGCCGGCCTTGCCGCGGCCGGGCCCCGCCGGTAAGGTCCCGAGACCATGGCCAAGCGAAGCGTGTGCGTCATCGGCGTCGGCATGACCAAGTTCGAGCGCTGCGAGCGCGACTTCACCGACCTGGTGAAGGACGCGGTGACCGACGCCGTGGGCATGGCCGGCGTCACCCCGAACGAGTTCGAGCAGGCGTTCGCCGGCTACGTGAACGGCATGAGCTGCCAGGGACAGCGCGCCCTCTACTACATGGGCCTCGGCGGCATCCCGGTCTACAACGTGCACAGCTACTGCTCGACGGGCTCGAGCGCGCTCCACCTGGGCTACCAGGCGATCGCCTCCGGGATGAACGAGTGCGTGCTCGCCTTCGGCTTCGAGAAGATGGAGAAGGGCCCGCTCGACAGCCAGCTCACGGGGCTGAAGGAGCGGTACGACGAGGAGGCGAAGAAGCGCCCGCCCGCGGCGGCCGTGATGTTCGGCGATGGCGGCCGCCACCACATGGAGCTCTACGGCACGACCCGGGAGCAGTTCGCCAGGGTGAGCGTCAAGAACCACCGCCACTCGGTGAACAACCCGCGCTCGCAGTACCGGGAGGCCTGCACGCTCGAAGAGGTCCTCGGCTCGCGCCCGATCTACGACCCGTTGACGCTCCTCCAGTGCTGCCCCACCTCCGACGGCGCCGGCGCGGCGATCCTCTGCTCCGAGGAGTTCGCGCAGAAGCACGGCCACCCGCGCCCCGTGAAGATCATCGGCCAGGCGATGGCGACCGACCTGCTCGACGACTTCGCGCAGGGTGCCATGGGTCTGATCGGCGTCGGCATGTCACGCCGCGCGGCGCGGGCGGTCTACGAGCAGGCCGGGCTCGGGCCGGAGGACGTGCAGGTGATCGAGCTCCACGACTGCTTCAGCACGAACGAGCTCATTACCTACGAGTCGCTCGGCCTGTGCAAGGACGGCGAGGGCGGCCGCCTGATCGACGAGGAGCAGGTCACCTACGGCGGCCGGTGGGTGGTGAACCCGTCGGGCGGCCTCCTCTCCAAGGGCCACCCGCTGGGCGCGACCGGGCTCGCCCAGTGCGCGGAGCTCGTCTGGCAGCTGAACGGCATGGCCGAGAAGCGCCAGGTCGAGGGCGCGCGCGTCGGGTTGCAGCACAATGTCGGGCTCGGCGGGGCCTGCGTCGTCACCATGTACAAGAAGGACTGACCGCGCCGCTTCAGCGCGCGTAGAGCCGGGCGAAGTACTCGCGCACCATCCGTTCGGCCGAGAAGCGCTCCGCCGCGGTCGCGATGCTCGCCCGCATCATGCCGAGCCAGCGCGCGCGATCGGCCCACGCGGGCAGGACCTCACCCTCGAGGGTCGCATAGAGTGACTCGATGTCGCGCGCCTGGTCGGGCTCGCCCGCGTCGCCGATCGCCCAGCCGTTCTCGCCGTGACGGCAGGCCTCGGGCCACCAGCCGTCGAGCACCGAGAAGTTGAGGACGCCGTTCAGGGCAGCCTTCATACCCGAAGTCCCGCACGCCTCGAGCGGGCGCAGCGGGTTGTTGAGCCACACGTCCACGCCGCGCGTCAGTACGCGGCCGATCGCCATGCTGTAGTCGGGCACGAACGCCACCGCCCCGGGGTACGTCGCCGTCGTCGGGGTGGGCCTTCCCCGCGAACACGAGCTGGAGGCGATGCTCCGCGAGCAGCAGCTCGATGCGGCCGGGGTCGGCGAAGATCAGGTCGGCGCGCTTGTAGGCGGCGGCCCGCCGCGCGAAGCCGAGCGTGAGCACGTCGGGATCGAGCCGCGCCCCGGTGTGCGCCGCGACGTCGTCGAGCATCTCGCGCTTGAGCGCCTGGTGCGCGTCCCAGAGGGCCTCGGGCGCCCCGCCCGCCGCGGCGCGGATGCGCGCGTCCTGCCAGGTGGGCACGTGCACCCCGTTGGTGACCGCGAGGATCTCGCTCGCCCCCTCCACGTCGCGCCACATGGTGCGCGAGACCTCGCCGTGAATCGCCGACACGGCGTTCGACCGCCGCGCCAGGCGGAGGCCGGCGACCGTCATGTTGAACGGGTCGCCGCCGATCGCCTGCATCTCGTCGTCCCCGAGCTCGCGGCACGCGCCCAGCCGGCGCAGCTCATCGAGCGGGTGGACCTCGTTGCCGGCAGGGACGGGCGTGTGAGTGGTGAACACGATACGCTCGCGGACGGCGTCCCACGCCTGACGAAAGGTCGCGCCGGCGGCCATGCGGTCGGCGACCATGGCGATCCCGGCGAAGACGGCGTGGCCCTCGTTGAAGTGGTAGGTGTCGACCTCGAGGCCGAGCCGGGTGAGGGCGCGCACGCCGCCCACGCCGAGGAGGATCTCCTGCGCGACGCGCCGCTCGAGGTTCGGTTCGTAGAGGCGGTGCGTGATCCACGCGTCCTCTTCCGCCACCGGCTCGAGCAGGAAGAGCGGCGCGTTCCCCCAGCGCTCGGTACGCCAGACGCGCGCTTCGACCTCGCGCGCCGCCACGCGCACGCGCAGCCGGACGCCCGTGTCCGCGAGAAAGCCTGCGTCGTACTCCGGGAACTCGTCCACCGGGAACCCGTCGTCGCCGATGCGCTGGCGCGAGTAGCCGCGCGCGCAGCGCAGCCCGATGCCGACCACGGGAAGGCCCAGGTCGTGCGCGGACTTGAGGAAGTCGCCCGCCAGGATGCCGAGGCCGCCGGCGTAGATCGGGAACTCCTCGTGGAGCCCGAACTCCATGCAGAAGTAGGCGACGATTCCCACGCGGGTCGGGCCGCTCAGCGCCTCGCCGGGTAGACACCCGGCCGCTTCTCGAGGAAGGAGAGCATCGCCTCGCGCCCATCGGGCGTGAGCGCGCTCTCGGCCATGGCCTCCATGGCGCGCGCGTAGGCGGCCGCGATGTCCAGGTCGATGGTCTCGTAGAAGGTGCGCTTGCCGAGCGCCTTGCCCGCCAGGCTGCCCCGGCTCGCGGCGCGCGCCAGCGCCTCGGTCTCCTCGTCGAGCCGCGCGCGCGGCACGACCCGGTTGACGAGCCCCCAGGCGAGCGCCGTGCGGGCGTCGATGGGATCGCCGGTGAGGGCGAGCTCGAGCGCGCGCCGCGCTCCGACCGCACGCGCCACGGCGACGCTCGGCGTGTGGCAGAACCAGCCGCCCTTGCCCCCCGGGGTGGCGAAGCTGGCCTCCTCGGCGGCGACGGCGAGGTCGCACGAGGCGACCAGCTGGCAGCCGGCGGCGGTGGCGAGGGCGTGCACGCGCGCCACGACCGGGACCGGCAGGCGGTGGATGGCGAGCATGAGCTCGGTGCAGGTGGCGAGCAGGCGACGCATGCCGTCCAGGTCGCGCTCCACCATGTCGGCGAAGTCGTGGCCGGCGGAGAAGACCGGGCCGTTGGCGGCGAGCACCACCGCGCGAGTGTCGGAGTGGTCACCGGCGGCGCCGAGCGCGCCGATCAGCTCCCGCATGTGCGCCTCGGAGAGGGCGTTTCGCCGCTCGGGGCGGTTCATGGTGATGGTCGCGAGCCCGGCGGAGGCCGAGACCAGGATGTGTTCGTAGCGCATGGCGCCTCCTCCCTCGTGTATACCACCGCCGGGCTTCTGCTACACTCGCCGCGCATGATCCTCACGCGCGACGTGATCCTGGCCGAGATCGCGAAGGGCCGCCTGGCGATCGACCCGCTCGCGCCCGGGGCGATCGGACCGGCCTCGATCGATCTCCACCTGGGCGACGAGATCCGCGTCTTCGACGACGGCACCGAGCCGATCGAGGTCACCGAGGCCGCCGACTACCGCGCCGTGACCCGCGTGCGGCGGCTCGACGGTCCCTACCTGCTGAAGCCGGGCGAGACGATCCACGCCATCACGCGCGAGCGCCTGCACCTACCGCCCGACATCGGCGGCTGGCTCGAGGGGCGGAGCCGCTACGCCCGGCTCGGGCTCATGATCCACGTCACCTCTGGCTTCGTGGCGCCCGGCGTGAACAGCCGCCAGGTGCTCGAGATGTCGAGCGTCGCCGGCCGCCCGCTCGCCATCCACGCCGGCGTGCCGGTCTGCCAGATCGTGCTCCAGCGCTGCGAGGGCGGTGCGGTCTCCGCCGGGCGCTTCCAGGTGCAGGAGTCGCTGTGAACGGCCTGCCGCGCTTCATGGAGGTGCTCGGCCTCACCGTGGAGCGCGCCGACGCCGAGGAGACGCGGGTGCGCATGGACGTCCCGGACGCGCTCATGAGCCCCTTCGGCGCCGTCCACGGCGGCTTCGTCGCGGCGCTGCTCGACACCAGCTTCGGCGTCGCGCTGCACCGCCGACTGGAGCCCGCCGACCGCATCGCGACGCATAGCCTCAACGTCACCTACGTCGCCTTCTCGCGCGAGCAGCTCCTCTTCTGCGACGCTCGCGTGCTCAGCCTGCGCAAGGCCGTCGCCACCGTGGAGGGCGAGGTCACCACCGGCGACGGCACGCTGGTGGCGAAGGCGCTGGGAACCTTCGGGGTACGTCGCGCGTAGGCGACGTCAGAACCCCTTCACCGTCGCCGCCTTGTTGTAGATCAGGTACGCCGCCACCCACCCGAGGGGGATGGCGAGCATCAGGTACCCCGGATTGGAGAAGCCGGTGGTGTGGGCGTTGATCATCGTCCAGACGAGCGGCACCGACATGTAGGTGTTGTGCCGCGAGCGCGCCCCGGCGAGCGCGACCAGCGCCGGGTCGGGCGCCTGCCCCTGCTTGGTGGCCGTGATGATCTGGCGCTGCGCGGGCCAGATCCGCATCCACACGTTGAACGCCATGGTGGTCCCGAGGAGGGCACCGGTGTGGATGACGTAGGCGCGGTAGCCGAAGCCCGCGGCCAGGTAGCCCATGATGACCATGACCGCGAGCGCCCAGCCGACCCCGCCGACCAGCCGGATGTCCTTGCCCCAGCCGCTCTTGGCGAGCACATCGTAGACCGCCGCCCCGAGGAAGGTGACCGCGATCATGAGGACGGCGAGCGTGCGCGACCCGCCGCCGGGTCCGAACAGCAGGCCGCCGTGCCAGAACACCAGCATGAGCAGCAGCACGCCGGTGACCCAGGTCCACGCCGCGCCCCAGCGGAACCAGTAGAGCGCGCGCGGCATCAGCTCCGGGACGACCTTCTGCTTCGTCGCGCCGTCCATGGTCGCGGCGAAGGGGCCGTTCACGAAGTTGAAGAAGTAGAGGAGCCCGATCCAAACGATGCCGGCGACGACGTGGATCCACCGCAAGAGCGCCTGGAGAGTGTCGGTCGCTTCCATGCATTCCCTCCTTGGATGATGAGCCAGCTATCAAGTGAGGCGGCCGTTCGTCAATTCCCGCTTCCGGCGTAGCCGAGGGCGACGTCCTTCGTCTCGCCGGCGCCGAGCGTGATCCGCGCCTCGCGCGTGCCGAAGCGCTCGTGCCAGGCGGCGACGACGTACTCTCCCGCCGGCACGCCGCGCAGCGTGAAGCGGCCGTCGGCGCCGGTCACCGCGAAGTAGGGGTGGGGGAGTACGCCCACGTAGGCGCGCATCCAGGGGTGCACGTCGCAGGTCACGGGGATCATCACCTCGGGGTTCTCGACCCGGATGCGGCGCTTGCTTCCCTGTACTGCCATGCCGAAGTTCCAGGGCGCGGAGCGGCCGGGCGTGCCGTGCACGTTGTGCAGCGTCGGGTCGCCGTTCACGAACTCGATCGGCTGGCAGGCCTGCGCGCCGGCGACGTGCGGCTGGTAGAAGCACCCCGTCTGGTCGATGGTGACCGGGGCCTCGGGCACGGCGAAGGTGCGCTCCCCGAGGCCGTCCTTCACCCAGACGAACGCGTTCTCCACCCGCCCATCGTGCACCAGGGCATCGCCGGCGAGCACGGGCCCCCGGTGCTGCGCCGCACACTGCGCGTCCGCGCCGATCGACACCGGCTTCATGGCGGGCGCCGTGCCCGCGAACGTGACCGTGCCGGTGATCGTCCCCGTGGTGGCGGGATCGAGGGGCGTCGGCGTGCGCGGGGCGTTGCACGCGCTCTCGTCCCGGCCGCAGGCGGCGAGGAGGCAGAGCGTGAGGGCGACAAGCACGCGGATCGTCGGCATGCGGGCGACCATAAAAAGGCCCCCGCCCGCAGTCAAACTCGCCGCGGCCTTGCGGGAGGGGTGAGGCGCCCGCTATATGGGGGCCTCGCGCGCCCGCGCGAGCAAGCATGCCAGCTGTGAGCATCGGTAGCGCCGAGCACAAGGCGCTCTTCTGCCGCGAGTTCGTCGACACCTTCCACGCCTACGAGGTACGCGACGTGCGCTGGCCCGCTCTGGGCGACGCCGACCTCCAGCGTCTCCGCGCGCTGCCCTTCTGGGCCGAGGCGGTGTCCAGCGAGCGTACCGCCGGCGCTCGCGTGCATGCCATGGCCGAGGCTGAACGCGATCCCGTCCTGCGCCAGGCGATCGCCATGCAAGCCTACGAGGAGAGCCGCCACGCCGCGCTCCTGGAGAGCATGCTCGGGCACTACGGCATCCCCATCCCCGATGGCGAGGGCGTGCGCCCGCGCGACGCGGAGTGGGGCTTCCTCCGCATGGGCTACGGGGAATGCTTCGACTCGTTCTTCGCCTTCGGACTCTTCCGCCTGGCCGCCGACTCGGGCATCTTCCCCGGCCCTCTGGTCGAGCGCTTCGACGGCGTGATGCAGGAGGAGGCGCGCCACATCCTGTTCTTCATCAACTGGGTGGCCTTCCGCCGTCTCCACCTGCCGTTCCGCAAGAAGGCCAGCTTCCTCGTGCGCCGCGGCCTCGGCATCTCGCTCCAGGCGCTCGGGCGCGCAAAGACCGCCCTCCAGCTGCGTGGGGCGGACGACGGCTCCGACTTCACCATGCAGGTGCCCGAGTCGATCGGCGAGGTGACGCTCACGACGCTCGCCGAGACCTGTCTGCGCGAGAACGAGCGCCGGCTCGCGCGCTACGATCCGCGCCTCCTGCGCCCCCGCCTGGTGCCGCGCATCGTGCGCCAGGCGCTCCGCGTGGTGGCGCGCGGCAAGAACGGCGCGGCGCCGGCCTGACGCCGGCCGATGGCCGGGCTCACCGACTACCGCGCCACGGCGGGCATCGTGACCGGCGCCTCGAGCGGCATCGGGGCGCAGCTCGCGCGCGATCTCGCGGCGCGCGGCATGCGGGTGGCTCTCCTCGCGCGGCGGGCGGACCGGCTGGCGGCCCTGGCCGAGGAGATCCGGCGCGCCGGCGGCGACGCGCTGCCCGTCCCGTGCGACGTCGCCGAGAGGGCGAGCGTCGAGGTCGCGGTCGCGGGCGTGCTGGAGCGTTTCGGACGGGTCGACCTGCTGGTCAACAACGCGGGCTACGGCCGCCACGTGCTCTTCAAGGACCACGACGCGGCCGACGTCGAGCGCATGATGCGTACGAACTACATGGGCCTGGTGTGGGCGACCAAGGCCGTGCTGCCCGCCATGCGCGCCCGCCGCCGGGGCTGGATCGTCAACCTCTCGTCCGTGGCAGGGAAGCTCGGGCAGCCCGACGAGGCCGCGTACTCGGCGAGCAAGTTCGCGGTGACCGGGCTCTCCGAGGGCCTCTCCTACGAGCTGGCGCCGCTCGGCATCCACGTGATGACGGTCTACCCCGCGCTGGTGCGGACGGAGATGTTCACGCCCGAGGTCATGGCGCGCATGCCGCGCGGGGCGGAGCGCACGTTCCTCGAGCCACCGGAGTTCTCGCGCCGCGTGCTGAAGGCGCTGGCGCGCGGGAAGTTCGAGGTGACGGTGCCGGGGTACATCGGCATCGCGTATGCCGTGCGGGCGCTCCTACCGCGGCTCTTCCGCCGCATGACGGCACGCGCGCGGTTGCCGGTGCTGCCGGACCTGACCGCCTAGCACCTGCATTCACACCACGGCCGAGCCGTGACCATGAGCACCGGCTACGACACCGCCGCTAGAACCGCACGCGCAGCGCCTGCGGCGAGCGGAACGCGAGCCCCGTGATGCGCGGCGGATCCGCATCCGGATCCAGCCGCAGCTCGGGCAGGCGGTCGAGCACCGCCCCTAGCGCCGTGCGCGCCTCCATCTTCGCCAGGTGATACCCGAGACAGAAGTGCCGCCCGAAGCCGAACGACAGGTGATCATCGGCGCGGCGGTCGAGGTCGAAGCGGTCGGCGTCCGGGTAGTGCGCCTCGTCGCGGTTGCCGGAGGCGATGACGGCGGAGACGACCTTGCCCTCGGGGATGTGCACGCCCGCGATCTCGGTCGCCCGCGTCGCCTGCCGGGCGACGAAGAGGACGGGCGTCTCCCAGCGGAGCGTCTCCTCGACCGCCCACGGGACGAGCGCGCGGTCGGCGCGCACTCGCTCGAGGCGTTGCTGGCGCTCGGCGAGGAGCGCGAAGAGCATGCTGCCCATGAGCCGCGAGGTGGTCTCGGCTCCGGCGGGAAGGAGCAGGCGGAGGAAGCTGATCACCTCGTCGTCGGTGAGCCCGACGCCGTCCACCGTACCAGTGACCAGCTTCGTGATCACGTCGTCGCGCGGCTCGGCGCGCCGGCTGCGGACCTGCGGCAGGAGATACTCGTGCAGGTGGTCCGAGGCCGCGCGCCCCCTCTGCGGATCCTTGCTGAAGGCGATCAGGTCGAGCGACCAGCGCATGAAGCGCGCGTAGTCGCCCGGCGGTACGCCCACGATGTGAGCGATCACCTGCACGGGGAAGATCGTCGTCAGCTCGGCTACCAGGTCGGCGCAGCCAGCGCCGGCGAAGGCGTCGATCCGCTCGTGCACCAGGCGCGTGATGACGGGTTGCAGGGCCTCGATGGCGCGCGCGCTGAAGACGGCGGAGACGAGCGCACGCGTGCGGGTGTGCTCCTTCCCGTCCATCTCGATGATGGTGCGGCCGAAGAACTTCCCCACCTCGTAGTTGGCGCGCGAGGAGTAGGTGTCGCCGTCGCGCAGCACGCCCCATACGTCGTCGTAGCGGGTAACGACGTAGTTCTCGCGGCCGAGCATCGTGAAGTGTGCTACTGGCTGGGTGCGGCGCATGTCGGCGAACATCGGATACGGGTCCGGGAAGTCGAACATCAGCTGGGGGTCGAAGGCGGCGGCGAGGTCGGCCATGGACGGGGAGGCTAGCGCTGCTCGCGCGTGCGAGGCAACCGCGGTGCGGTTGACGGCGATCGCGACGGCCTGTTACGTCGGGAGACGCTCAGAGGCCGTCGTGACGCGCGCTGCCCCCGACCCCGACGTCATTCCCGTCCGCCCCGGCGAGGAGATCGACGCTGCCGCCGTCGGCGCGTACCTCACCGGGCGCCTCCCCGACGCGAGCGGCACGCCGGAGATCTGGCAGTTCCCCGGCGGGCACGCGAACCTGACCTACCTGCTCCATTACCCGGGGGGCACGAACTACGTCCTCCGCCGGCCGCCGCCCGGCGATCTGCCCGCCGGCGCGCACGACATGGGGCGCGAGTACCGCGTGCTCTCGATCCTCTACAAGGCCTTCCCGCCCGCGCCGCGCGCCTTCCTCTACTGCGAGGACACGAGCGTCATCGGCCGGCCGTTCTTCGTGATGGAGCGGCGGCGCGGCACGGTCGTGCGGCGCGAGGTCCCGCCCGAGTTCGGCGGCGGGAAGGACCCCGCGGCGAACCGCAAGCTCTCCCAGGTGATGATCGACGCGCTCGCGGCCTTCCACGCCGTCGATCCGAGGGCGGCGGGCCTGGAGACCCTGGGCAAGCCGGAGGGCTACCTCGCGCGCCAGGTGAAGGGCTGGACCGACCGCTGGGAGCGCGCGCGGACGAAGGACGTCGCCGCCGCGCCCGGGGTCATCCGCTGGCTGAGCGAACACATGCCGCCCTCACCACCGCCGACGCTCGTGCACAACGACTGGCGGCTCGACAACATGGCGGTCGCCGCCGACGACCCGGGCCGCTGCGTCGCGGTCTACGACTGGGACATGTGCACGCTCGGCGACCCGTTCACCGACCTGGGCACGCTCCTCTCCTCGTGGTTCGAGACCGGCGAGGAGTATGCCTTCCTCGCCTCGATGCCCTCGCGCGTGCCCGGCTTCATGACCCGCGCCGAGGCGATCCGGCACTACGCCGAGCGGAGCGGCCGCGACGTCTCCCGCATGCCCTACTACTACGTCTTCGGCCTCTTCAAGATGGCGGGCGTCGTGCAGCAGCTCTTCTACCGCTGGCACAAGGGGCAGACGAAGGACGACCGGATGGCGGGTGGCGAGGCCGTCGCCGAGGGCCTGATCGGCCTCGCGCGCGCCCACATCGAGAGCCACGGCTGAGGAGCGACGATGGCCATCGACTTCACGCTGCCCCCCGACGTGATCGCGGTCCGCGAGCGCGTGCGCGCCTTCATGGAGAGCGAGGTCGCGCCCACCGAGGCGCGCATGCGGCAGGAGGGGGGCTGGCGCAAGGGCTACGCCGCGCTACGCGAGCAGGCGCGCGCGGCGGGTCTCTGGGCGCCGCACATGCCGTCCGAGTGGGGCGGCATGGGGCTCGGCTCGCTCGCCATGGCCTTCGTGTCGGCGGAGTGCGGCCGCACCATGATGGGCGCCTACGTCCTCAACTGCCACGCGCCGGACGAAGGCAACATGCACACGCTCCTCCATCACGCCAACGCCGAGCAGAAGGAGCGCTACCTGCGCCCGCTGGTCGATGGCAAGGTCCGCTCGTGCTTCGCGATGACGGAGCCGGAGGTGGCGGGCTCGGACCCGACCGGCATCCGCACCCGGGCCGTGCGCGACGGCGACCACTGGGTCCTGAACGGCCACAAGTGGTTCATCTCGGGCGCGCGGGGCGCCGCCTTCGCGATCGTGATCGCGAAGACGGATCCCGACGCCCAGCCACCGCAGGCGCGCAACACCGCCTTCCTGGTCGACCTCGACACGCCGGGCTTCAACATCGTGCGCGACGTGGAGACCATGGCCGGGCACGGGAACCACTGCGAGATCCGGCTCGAGGACGTGCGCGTGTCCGACGCGGCCATCCTCGGGGGCCGCGGGCAGGGCCACCGCCTGGGGCAGGCGCGCCTCGGCCCGGCCCGCCTCGCGCACTGCATGCGCTGGATCGGCAGCGCCGAGAAGGCGCTCGAGATGCTCGTCCGCCGTGCGCTCGAGCGCGAGCTGCACGGCGGCGTGCTCGCCGACAAGCAGCTCATCCAGGCGATGATGGCCGAATCGGCGATGGAGCTCTACGCGGCCAAGCTGATGGTGCTCCACGCCGCGTACCTGATCGAGAACGGACTCCCCTTCCGGCAGGAGGTCTCGATCGCCAAGCACCACGTGGCGAACATGCTCTGGCGCATCACCGACCGCGCCATCCAGGTGCACGGCGCGCTCGGCTACTCCACCGACACGCCGCTCGAGAGCATGCTGCGCCACGCCCGCTCCGCGCGCCTGGTGGACGGTGCCGACGAGGTCCACCTCTCGCAGATCGCGGCCCACCTGATCGCGGCCTTCCGCGAGGAGGGGAACACACGCCGCGCGACGGGCGCGGGCCTGCTCTAGCCAGCTACTTGCGGGCCAGCCGTCGCAGCGCGGCCATCACCGCGTCCTCGCGGCTCATCTCCTCGGCGTGGCCGTCGCGGTTGACGACGCGCACGCGGGCTCCCGGAGCGTCCTCGACCTTCGATCCCGAGTGCTCGAGGAACTCCCGCGCGAGCCGGACGTCGGCGGGAGAGACCTGCATCCGGCCCGCGTTGAACCAGGAGTCCATCATGCGCTGGATGGCGAGCTCGAAGCCCGTGCGTACGGTGTGCGGCTGTTTCTCGTTCAGATCGTGTTCCACGCAAGTGATAGCAAACCGTCTGCCGTGGCTTTCGCGGGGGAAAAGCCCGGTCGGAGGCGCTGCGTGTGTCACGGCTGGCACACCGGGCGGGGCGGGGTGCCGCGGCCGCCCGTTTTCCGCTGGCGTGGGCGCGGCGGAGCGCACGGCTACACTCGCTGGCCGTCGGGCCCTGAGCCGCCCCTTGCATTGAGCACGGCGGGCGCCCACGTATGGGACCGCCATGAGCGAGACCATCAGCCTCGAGCTTCACGACCGCGTCGCCCGGATCACCCTCGACGACGGCAAGGTGAACGCGATGACGTTCGCGTTCTTCGCGGCGCTGAACGCCGCCCTCGACCGAGTCGAGCGCGAGCGGCCCGGCGCGCTGGTGCTCGCCGGCCGTGCGGGCGTCTTCTCCGCCGGCCTCAACCTGAAGGTCCTTCCCACGCTGCCGCCCGACGAACTCGGGCGGACGATGCTCGCCTTCGGGCGCACCATGCTCCGCGTCTTCACTTTCCCCATTCCCACCGTGGCGGCGGTCAGCGGACACGCGATCGCCGGCGGCGCGATGCTGGCCTTCGCGTGCGACCTGCGCGTCATGGCCGAGGGGCCGTTCCGCCTCCATCTGAACGAGGTGGCGATCGGGCTCCCGCTGCCCACCTGGGCGATCATGCTCGCGCACGCGGCCGTCCCGCCGCGCTTCCACACCGAGGCGATCCTCCACGCGCGCGCGTACTCCCCCGACGAGGCCCTCGAGCGGCACCTCGTCCACGCCGTCGCCCGCCCCGCCGGGCGCGTGGCGGAGGACGCGCACGCCGCCGCGGCGCCGCTCGCGGCACTCGACCAGAAGGCCTACTCGATCTCCAAGGCCCGCCACCGGGCGATGGCCGTCGAGTGGGCGACGGCGCGGCTCGAGAGCGAGATCGGCGCGTTGCCCGGGCGCGTCGCGATCAAGTGATCACGGAAGCGGTGCTCGTCGCCCAGGAGGAGCGCTTCGCGGGCGCCTTCGCGGCGGGCGATCTCTCGTTCGCGCGGTCGCTCTACCACCCGGAGGTCGTGTATCTCAGCCCGACCGTGCGCCTCTTCGGCTGGCCAGCGCGCATCGAGGGCGTGGAGCGCACGCTCGAGTTCATCGCGCTCACCGTCCGGCATCTCGCGGCGATCACCTATCGGGCGGTCGAGTGGGCGATCGCACCCGGCAGGGAGGCGGCCTTCGTGCGCGTCCACTTCGCCTTCACGCGCGACGGGCGGCGGCTGCGCTCGCGCTACGTGGTGATCTATCGCTACCGCGACGGGCTCATCGCGCAGCAGGAGCTGTACTACGATCCGCGCGGGCGGCTGGAGGAGCTCGCGTCCTGACCATTCTCATCACCGGGGCGGCCGGCAACATGGGCTCGCTCCTCGCCCGTCATCTGCTCGCGCGCCCGCACCGGCTGAAGCTCCTGGTGCATCGCGCGCCGCTCCCCTTCGACACGAGCGCGCACCCGCATGTCTCGGTGTGCCCCGCGGACCTCGAGGATCCGGCGACGCTGGCCGAGCCGTGCCGGGACGTCGAAGTCTGGGTGACGATCGGCCGGTCACGCTCCAGGAATTCCTCGACACGCTGGCCGCACACTGGGGGTTCCGCAGGCCCTGGCGGCTCCCGCGCTGGTGCTTCCCGGCGGCGGGCGCGTGCTGCGAGGCGTTCGCGGCGCTCTTCGGGACCGCGGCACCGTTGACGCGCGACTTCGTTGACATCGGCATGGCGTCGGCGTGCGCGGACACTTCGCGCATGAAGCGCGAGCTGCTGCCCCGGCTGGCGTACCCGTCGCTGCGGGAGGGGCTGGCCCTGCTGTGAGGGATTCCCGTGCGCTTCGGCGTGCCGCCCGAGATATCGCTGCTCAGGCTCGCGCGCGCGGAGGGCTGAGCAGCTGCCGTTCCATGCGCGCCTGAAGGACGCGGTTCAGGCGCGCCGTCAGGTTGGGCGCGAAGCGCTTCATCACGTACATCACCCGCGCCTCGGGCGAGATGGGCGCGACCGGACGCTTGCGGGCAATCGCCTTCAGGATGTTCGCCGCCACGCGCTCGGGGCCGTAGTTCCGCCGCCGGTAGAACTCGACCAGCCCTGCGCGCGCCTCGGGTGTCGCCATCCGCCCGCGCATGGGAGCGCTGGTGGTGATCGGCGTGTTGATGATGCCGGGACACACGGTGGTGACCGCGATGCCGTGCGGGTGCAGCTCGTCGCGCAGCGCCTCGGAGAGGCCGAAGACGGCGAACTTGCTCGCGCTGTAGGCGGCGAGGGACGCGGTGGCGAGGAAGCCGGCGGCCGAGGACACGTTCACCACGTGCCCGCCCTGGCCGCGCTCCACCATCCGCGGCAGGAAGAAGTGGCAGCCGTGGATCACGCCCCAGAGGTTGATCGAGAGGACCCACTGCCAGTCCTCGAGCGAGGTGTCGAGGAAGCCGCCACCGAGACCGACGCCGGCGTTGTTGACCAGGATGTCGACCGCCGGGCGCGCGGCGTGCACCGCCTCGGCGAAGGCGCAAACCTCGTTGGCGCGCGACACGTCGACGCGCCGGGCGATCGCCTGCCGCCCGAGGGCGCGGACCCGGGACGCCGTCTCCTCGAGCGCGGCCTCGTTCAGGTCGCACACGGCGAGGTCGGCGCCGGCGTGCGCGAGGGCCAGCGCCGTGGCGCGCCCGATGCCGCTCGCCGCGCCGGTGACCAGCGCGAGCTTGCCGTCGAGCCTCACGACACGCCGGCGAGGAAGTCGAGCACGTGGCGGTTGAAGACCTCCGGCGTCTCCAGGTTGAAGCCGTGGCTGCCGCCCGGGACCTTCACCAGCTTCGCGCCCGGGATGCTGCGCGCCAGGACGTCCGAGTTGCCCGGCGAGATGAGGAGGTCGGCGTCGCCGGTGATGACCAGCGTCGGCGCCTTGATCTGGTGCAGGCGATCGGTGGCCCGGTGGCCCATCACGGCCGCCACCTGGCCGAGGATGGCTTCCATGCTGAAGCCGTACTGGAGCGCGCCCGCGAAGAGCTGCATCAGCCTGGGGAGCTCGGTGTCGATGAACGACTGGTTGAAGACGCGCGGCAGGAGGTGCTGGAAGAACATGAGCGGGTCGAGCGCGGTGAGGTCGATCTGCATCTCGCCCGACGCCGTCACCGTGCCGCCGAACTGCTGCATGCCGAACTCGCGCTGCCGCTCCACGTCGGTGTCGGGCTCGGGGAACGTGCAGGCGAGGATCAGCCCCCGCACGCGCTCGGGATGCCGGATGGCCAGCTCCTGCGCGATCATGCCGCCCATCGACACGCCGAGGACGTACGCGCGCCGGATGTCGAGCGCGTCGAGCAGGGCGGCGGCGTCGTCGGCCATCAGGTGGATGGTGTAGGGGCCGGGCGGCTTCGCGCTGCGTCCGACGCCGCGGTTGTCGAAGGTGACGGTGCGGTAGCGCTTGGCGAAGTCGGGAACCTGGAACATCCACGCCGTCGAGTCGGCGGCGAGGCCCATGATGAGGAGCAGCGGATCGCCGCTCCCCTTCTCCTCGTAGTAGAGCTCGATCGAGTCGACCTTGGCGGTGCCCATGTGCGGACCTCCTGGGGCGCGGGAGTATGGCCGAGGGGCGTTCGCGGCGTCAAACCGCGCTCGCCTCGTGCTTCCACTCCGGGTGCATCACGCACCACGGGCTCGGGACGAGGAGCGTCTCGCGATAGTCGGTGCGCCAGAGGCGCGCCTTGGTGGCCCACTCGCGCGTCTCGCGCCCGCTCGCGAAGTCGCTCAGGTGGCGCGTGTAGTCGGCGAGCGTGGGCAGGCACCAGAGGAGGACGGCCTCCGTGTCGCGCATCGCCGTCCGCCATGCGCCCGCGAGGGTCAGCCCGCGGCGCGCCGCGGGCGCGAGCCAGTGCGCCTCGACCGCCTCCAGGTAGGCGTCGGCCGCGCCGGGGACCACGGTCGCGATCTCCTGGATGAAGGCGCGGCCGCGGACGTTCCCGCGGATCAGCTCCTCGCGCGTCGGGCAGAAGGAAGCAGGCTCGAGGATGCGGTCGAAGCCGCCCGAGCGAAGGTTCGCCGCCGCGCTCCACCACTTGGCGAGCTCCGCCGGCTGCTCCCCGCCGGCATACTGGTGCTCCAGGATGCCGGCCCATCCGTCCCAGCCGTCCATCTCCCACAGGTTCACGACCCGCGGCCAGTCGCCGGTCGACCCCGACTGCTGCCAGGTGCCGACCAGGGCGCCGGCCCGGCCGCTCGGTGTCCGCTCGCCGGTGTGGCGCTTGTAGGCCTCCGACCCGGTCCCGATGACGTGGATCGTCTCGTGGAGGTAGAGCTTGCGGTTGGGCACCCGGGCGCCTTACGACACTCCTCCCGGCGCCGGCAAGCCGACCGATCTTGCCGCGCGGCGAGCGGCTCTCGTATGATCCCGCGCATGGCCGACACCGACCTCGTCGTCGACGCCGACGGGCACGTCCTCGAGCATCCCGACGGCATGCTGCGTTTCGCTCCCGCGGCGTACCGCGAGCGCATCTGGCACGTGGAGACCAAGGCCGACGGCAGCGAGTGGCTGCACTACAACGGGGGCATGCGCCCGGCGGGCGGCATGGCGCTCGCCGGCGCCGCGGGCATGACGGCGAAGGACCGCGAACGCGCGCGGACGGGGAAGCTGCGCTACGCGGACGTCCGGCCGGGCGCATTCAGTCCGGCTCCGCGTCTCCCCGACATGCAGGTCGAGGGCATCACGCAGGCCGTTCTCTACCCGACCATGCTCCTCGGTCTTCCCGGCGTCGAGGACGCGGACTTCGCCGAGGTGCAGGCCAACGCCTACAACGAGTGGCTGCACGCGTATTGCTCCTACGCGCCGACGCGCCTCTTCGGCGCCGCCGTCGTCCCCGCGCAGGAGGTCGAGCGCGCCGTGCGCACCATCCGCCGCGCGAAGGAGCTCGGCCACGTGGGCGTCTTCCTCCGCCCCAACCCCGCCGTCGAGGGCCGCAAGCTGAACGACCCGGTCTACGATCCGATCTGGGCCGTGTGCCAGGATCTCGAGATGCCGGTCGGGCTCCACCCCTTCCTGGCGCCCGACATGCCGGGCGCGTGCCGGGCGCTCGGTTATGCCGCCTTCCGCGCCGAGGGCGTGCGCTACGACACCGGGCGCGAGACGCCCGCCGACCCGATCCGCAACCTGGCCAACGTGTTCTTCAGCCAGGCGCTCTCCAACCCCTTCGACGTGATGGAGTGCGTGGCGCTCTTCTGCGCGGGCGGCATCTGCGAGCGCTTCCCGAAGCTCAGGGTGCTCTTCCTCGAGGCCAACGGCGGCTGGATCGTGCCCTGGCTCGAGCGCCTCGACCACCACTTCGAGGTGTTCCGCTGGGACGTGCCCTGGCTCAAGATGAAGCCGTCGGAGTACTTCCGCCGCCAGTGCTACATCTCCTTCGACCCCGACGAGACGACGCTCGCCTTCACCGCGAACCACCCGCTGGTGGGCGCCGAGCGCATCATCTGGGCGAGCGACTACCCGCACCCCGACGCCAAGTTCCCGGGCGTGGTGAAGGATCTCCTGGAGGCGACGGCTTCGCTCAGCGACGCGCAGCGCGCCCGCATCGTCGGGGCGAACGCGCGGGAGGTCTACGGGCTGCCGCCGGCGGGGTGACTCACTCGCGCGCCAGGATGTGGATCACGCACACGCTCCCGCCGCCCATCATGTGGCAGAGGCCGACGCGCGCGTCCTTCACCTGCCGCTTGCCCGCCTCGCCGCGGAGCTGGAGCGTCGTCTCCCAGATCTGCGCCAGCCCCGTCGGTCCGCCGGGATGGCCGCGCGCGATGAGCCCGCCGTCGGTCGACACCGCGACGCGCCCGCCGAGCGCGAAATCGCCGCGCTCGATGCACGCCTCCGCCTCGCCCTCGCGGCAGAGGCCGAGCAGCTCGTAGTACTCGAGCTCCTCGATGGCGAAGGCGTCGTGCACCTGGACCAGGTCCATGTCCTCGGGGCCCAGGTCCGCCTGCGCGTAGGCGGCGCGCGAGGTGTCGACCGACATGCGCGCCGGGCCGACGACCGGGCCGACGAAGAGATGCCCGCGCTCGTAGCGCTCGGTCTGCAGCTCCGAGGCGAGCACGCGCACCACCGGCCGCCCGGGATGCAGCCTGCGCGCCATCTCCGGCCGGCCGACGATCGCGCAGGCGGCCCCGTCGCCGATCGGGCACGACATCATGGTGGTGAGCGGCCAGGCGACCATGCGCGCGGCGAGCACCTTCTCGACCGTGACCGGCTGCTCGGGCTGGCGCTGGCTCATGGGGTTCAGCGCCCCGTTGTTGAAGTTCTTGGCGGCGATCGCGGCCAGGTGTTCCGGCTTCGTGCCGCGCTCGTGCATCCGGCGCGTCGCCCAGAGGGCGAAGAAGGCCGCGGGCAGGATCGAGTCCTCGAGGTAGGCCGGATCCGTGCCCGCGCCCGAGCGCTGGATCATCTCGGACATCTTGTCGAAGCCGAGCACCATCACCACGTCGTGCCGGCCGCTCGCCACCGCGAAGCAGGCCTCGCGGAAGGCGGCGGAGCCGGTGGCCGACGCGTTCTCCACGTGCTGGACAGGGATGCCGGTCAGCCCGAACTCCTTCATGGTGCGCACGGCGCTCATCACCGGCGCGAAGATGTGGCCCACGTACGCGGCCTGCACGTCACGGAACGTGAGCCCGGCGTCGCCGAGCGCCGCCAGCCCCGCCTCGCGCGCCATGTCGGCGTGCGCCTTCTCGGCCCACATGCCGAAGCGGTGCATGCCGACGCCGAGGACCGCGACGTCCTTCATCGCCCGCTCTCCAGCGGCCGGAAGCGGACGATGACCATGTCGTGGTCGCCCTCCTCGCGCAGCGGCTCGAGCTCGGCCTCGAGGGTCTGGCCGACGCGGTAGTCCTCCTGCTTGCCGGCGAGCGGGAGCTGCACGCGCGGCCCCTCGGGGAGATCGACCTGGCCGACGCCGTAGCCGATGTGCTCGACGCGCATCGAGCCGAAGAGCGGGAAGTGGACGAAGGTGTAGCTGTAGAGCGTGCCGCGCGGGCCGAGGAGCACGTCCTCGGTGTGCTCGCTCATGCACCGGGCGCAGAGTGCGCGGCGCGGGAAGAAGTGCTCGCCGCAGTCCCGGCAGCGCGTGCCGAGGAGGCGCGGGGGCTCGGCGGGATCGGCGGGGATGGTGAAGTAGCCGGCCTTGACCGGCACGCGGGGTCGCATGGTCCCGGCGAGTTACAACCGGATGGTCGAAGCTGTCAATCGCTTGACAAACGAACGTTTGTTTGGGTACGCAGGGGCCCATGAGCTCCCGCGCGGCCACCGCCCGCGCCCGCGAGGCCCCGTCCACGCGCGACGCCATCCTCGACGCCGCCGAGCGGCGCTTCGCCGAGCGCGGCTTCGCCGGCGTGTCGATGCGCGAGATAGCCGCGGAGGCCGGGCTCAAGAACCAGGCCAGCCTCTACCATCACTTCCGCCACAAGCGGGCGCTGTACGAGGCGGTCCTCTCGCGCGGCATCGCGCCGATCGTCGCGCTGGTCGCGGAGAGCGGCAAGGGCGGGCCCGCGGGCGAGCGCGGCCGGCTCGAGCTGGGGGTGGTGGAAGCGGTCCTCGACCGCGTCCTCGACTACCTCGAACAGCACTCGCACCTCCCTCGCCTCATCCAGCGCGCCGGCCTCGACGACAACCGCTACCTGCGCAATGCCCTCGGGCGTCTCCTGGGACCGCTCTACGCGCAGGGGCTCTCCGTCCTGGCCGGCGCGCTGGGCTCCTGGGAGGCGAGCGACCTGCCCCACCTCGGGGCTGGCCTCTACCATCTGATCTTCGGCTACTTCGCCGACGCCACGCTGTTCGAGGCGGTGGTCCAGCAGGACCCGCGCGGCGCGCCCGCCGTGGCGCGCCAGCGCCGTTTCCTGAAGAGCGCGGTGGCTCAGCTCCTCGGCCTGCGGCCCGCGCGCCGCGTGCTGGCTGGCCCCCGCCGCCGACCCTGAGGCTCGCCATGCAGCTCCCCGGCATCGACCTCGCGAATCCCGACCTCTTCGTCGCCGGCTGGCCGCACGAGGCGTTCGCGCTCCTGCGGGCGAAGGCGCCCGTCTACTGGCACGAGGAGCGCAACGGGCCGGGCTTCTGGGTGGTGAGCAAGTACCACGACGTCATGGCCGTCCAGCTCGACTCGAAGACGTTCTCCTCCGCCCGCGGCGGCACGCTCATCAAGGAGTTCACGAGCGACGAGCGCGAGGCGATCAAGGCACAGCTCATCAACATGGACGCGCCCCGTCACACGCGCTTCCGCCGCCTGGTCAACATGGGCTTCTCCCCCAAGATGACCAACCGGCTGGTACCCCACATCCGCGAGATGGCCACCAAAATCATCGACGCGGTGGCGGCGCGCGGCGAGTGCGACTTCGTCACCCAGGTCGCCGCCGAGCTGCCGCTCCAGGTGATCGCCGAGATGATCGGCATCCCGCTCGAGGACCGGCACCTGATCTTCAAGTGGAGCAACGACATGATCGGCTTCGACGACCCCGAGTACGGGGGCGCCGGCGCCGAGGTCGGGAAGGTCGCCTCGATGCAGATGTACATGTACGCCAACCAGCTGGTGGTCGAGCGCAAGCAGAGGCCGCGCGAGGATCTGGTGAGCGCGCTCATGGCGGCCGAGGTCGACGGCGAGAAGCTGACCGAGGTCGAGTTCGATTCGTTCTTCCTGCTCCTCGCGGTGGCGGGCAACGAGACGACGCGGAACCTCATCTCGGGCGGCATGCTGGCCCTCATGCAGCACCCCGAGGAGCGCGCGCGTCTGCTGGCCGACCCGGCACTCATGCCGAAGGCGGTCGAGGAGATGCTGCGCTGGGTCTCGCCGGTCATGTACTTCCGGCGCACCGCGACGCACGACGCCGAGCTGCGCGGCCAGCGCATCCGCGAGGGCGACAAGCTGACCGTCTGGTACGGCTCGGCCAACCGGGACGAGGAGATCTTTCCGCACGCGGATCGCTTCGACGTCGGGCGCACGCCGAACGACCACCTGGCCTTCGGCATCGGCCACCACTTCTGCCTGGGCGCGAACCTGGCCCGCCTGGAGATCCAGATCATGTTCGAGGAGCTGCTCCGCCGTCTGCCCGACATCGAGCTGGCCGGGCCGGTGCAGCGCTTGCGCTCGAACTTCATCCACGGCATCAAGCGCATGCCGGTGCGCTTCACGCCCGAGCGGAGCTGACCCGTGCGCACGCGCGTCTGCGACCTCCTCGGCATCGAGCTGCCCCTCTTCGCCTTCAGCCACTGCCGCGACGTGGTCGCGGCCGTCAGCCGCGCGGGGGGCCTCGGCGTCTTCGGGGCGCTCGCCTTCTCGAACGAGCAGCTCGAGGTGGAGCTCCGCTGGCTCGACGAGCACGTCGGCGGCAAACCCTACGGCGTGGACGTGGTCATGCCGGCCTCGCTCGCCGACCAGCCGGCGTTCGACAAGGCGGCCTTCGAGGCCATGATCTCCGAGCGGCATCGCGCCTTCGTGGAGGAGACGCTCGACCGCTACCGGGTGCCGAAGCTCCCCGCGGGCGAGACCGCGCACGAGGGGCTCCTCGCCTGGACGCACGCCGGAGCGCGCACGCAGGTCGAGATCGCGCTCGCCCATCCGATCAGGCTCCTGGTGAACGCGCTCGGCACGCCGCCCAAGGACGTCATCGACAAGGTCCACGCCTGCGGCGTCAAGGTGGCGGCGCTGTGCGGCAGCGTCGAGCACGCCCGCCGGCACGTCGAGGCGGGCGTCGACATCATCGTGGCGCAGGGCGCGGAGGCGGGCGGCCACACGGGCGAGGTCGGAACGATGGTCCTCATCCCCGACGTGGTGGACGCGGTCGCGCCCACGCCCGTCCTCGCCGCGGGCGGGATCGGCTGCGGGCGGCAGGTCGCGGCGGCGCTGGCGCTCGGCGCCGAGGGCGCGTGGATGGGCTCGGTCTGGCTGGCGACCACGGAGAGCGACCTCCACCCGGTCGCGCTCGAGAAGGTGCTGCACGCGACGGCGCGCGACACGGTGCGCTCGCGCTGCATGACCGGGAAGCCCGCGCGCCAGCTGCGCACCAAGTGGACCGAGGCATGGGACGATCCGTCGTCGCCCGGCGCGTTGCCCATGCCGCTCCAGTTCCTGCTCAACGCCGACGCCACCACGCGCATTCACCGCTACGCGCACGTGCCCACCTCCGGGGCGAAGGAGCTGGTCGGCACGCCCATCGGGCAGATCGTCGGGCGCATGAACAGCGTCCGTCCGGCGCGCGAGGTGGTGCGCGACATGATGACCGAGTTCGTGGACGCGGTGGCGCGCGTGAGCGCGCTGCTCGAGGAGTGAGCATGTCCGCGCCCATGCGCCTCGACGTGGTGTCGGAGTTCCCCTACAAGCACTCGACGGGCGAGGTGATCGGACGCTTCCTCGCCGGCTTGAAGGAGCAGAAGAGGATCTGGGGGCAGCGCGTGGCGGGGCAGGGGGTCGTCGTGCCGCCGCTCGGCTACTCCGAGGTCGACGCGTCGGCCGGCGGCGAGTGGGTCGAGGTGCAGCCGACCGGCACCGTCACCGCCGTCGCCGTGGTGCGCGAGCCGATCGCGAACCTCCACCCCGTCGACCGGCCCTTCGCCTTCGTGCTGGTGAAGCTGGACGGCGCCGACACGGCGCTGGCGCACGTGGTGACCGACGACCTGGACACGCTCCGCGTCGGCGCGCGCGTCGAGGCGGTGTGGGCAGCGGAGCGGACGGGGTCCATCCGCGACATCGAGTGCTTCAGGGTGGTGAGATGACCGAGCCGCCCAGGGAACCCGTCAAGTACGTGGAGACCACCGTCCACCTCCCGTACCACTACGTCGCCGGCGACTACCGCGCGCGCTACCTCCACGCGCTGAAGGACAAGAAGATCCTCGGCTCCAAGTGCTCCAGGACGGGCAAGGTGTTCGTGCCGCCGCTGGTCGCCTCGCCCGAGAGCTTCGCGCCCGCCGAGGACCTGGTCGAGGTCGCCGACCACGGCGTGGTGACCACCTTCTGCATCGTGCGCATCCCGGTCATGGGGCGGAACGTCGAGCTCCCCTACGTCGCCGCCTCGGTCGCGCTCGACGGCGCCGCCATCTCGATCTTCGCGCTCGTCCAGGAGTGCAAGCCCGAGGACGTGCGCATGGGCATGCGCGTCGAGGCGGTGTGGAAGCCCGACGGCGAGCGGCAGGGCGACCACGGGGACATCCTCCACTTCCGCCCGACCGGCGAGCCGGACGAGCCGCTCGCATCCTTCATCAACCGGCTCTAGCCATGGCGAGGCTCCGGAACGTCGCCGTGGTCGCCTTCTCCCAGGCCCCCGTCGTCGTGCGCGACGAGCATCGCATCGCGAGCGAGATGCTCTACCCCGAGGTGCGGAGCGCGCTCGACCAGTGCGACGTGGAGCGCGAGGCGATCGACTACCAGGTGGCGGGCTCCGCCGACTACATCGACGGCCGCCCCTTCGGTTTCGTCGCCGCGCTCGACGTGATGGGGTCGTGGCCGCCGAAGCAGGACCTGCATCTCGAGATGGACGCCGCCTTCGCGGCCTACTACGCCTGGGTGCGCATGCAGGCGGGCGACTGCGACACGGCGCTGGTGTGCGGCTACGGGAAGAACTCCGAGGGCGAGCCGGAGCGCGTGCTGAACCTGGAGCTCGACCCGTACTACCAGGCGCCGCTCGGGCTGACGCCGTCGGCGACCGCCGCGCTCCAGGCGAGCGCGTACATGGCGCGCACGGGCACCACGGACCGCGACCTGGCCGCGATCGCCGCGCGCGACAGGGCGCGGGGAGCCAGGAATCCGTGCGCGCAGCTCCGCGAGGCGGTGTCGGTGGATGCGCTCGCACGGACCCCGTGGGCGGTGGATCCGCTGCGCGAGGGCTACCTGCCGCCGTACGGCGACAGCGCCGTGTGCCTGATCCTCGCCGCGGAGGGGAATGCGGAGCGCATGTGCGACCGGCCGGCGTGGATCCACGGCGTCGACCAGCGCATCGAGATGCAGTCGCTCGGGGCGCGCGATCTGTCGCGCAGCGCCGGCGCGCGGCTCGCCGCGGAGAAGGCCACGGAGATGGCCGGGCTCGCGAGCGCGCGCGACGTGGACGTGATCGAGCTGTGCGCGACCACGCCCGCCGAGGAGCTGATCCTCGCCGAGGCGCTGGGAGTGGCGACGGGCGATCGTCCCGTGGTGAATCCGTCGGGCGGGCCGCTCTGCGCCCACCCGCTCATGATGACGGGCCTGATCCGCCTGGGCGAGGCGTTCCGGCAGCTCGCCGGTCGCGCCGGCGCGCACGCGGTCCCGAACGCGCGCCGGGCCATCGCGCACGCCGCGCAGGGCCACTGCCTGCAGCAGAACCTCTTCTTCGTGCTGGGCAGCGAGCGGAGGTGGAAGTGAAGCGGCCGGTCGCGGTGGTCGGCGTCGGGCAGACGCATCACGCCTCGCGGCGGAGCGACCTCAGCATCCCGGGCCTGGTGCGCGAGGCTGCCGACCGGGCGCTCGCGGACGCCGGCCTCGGGTACGGCGACATCGACGCGGTGGTCATGGGCAAGGCGCCCGACCAGCTGGAAGGCGTCATGCAGCCCGAGCAGTTCCTGGCCGGCGCGCTCGGCGCGCACCTGAAGCCGCTCATCCGCGTCCACACCGCGGGCTCGGTCGGCGCCTCGACGGCGCTCGCCGCGGTCACGCACGTCGCCTCGGGGCTCTTCGACCGCGTGCTGACGGTCGCCTGGGAGAAGCAGTCCGAGGGCAACGCCATGTGGGCGCTCTCGCCGAACCTCCCCTTCACGCCGCCGCTGGTCGCGGGCGCGGGCGGCTTCTTCGCGCCCTACTGCCGCGCCTACATGACGCGCACCGGCTGTCCGCCCCACATCGGCCCCCTGGTCGCCGCCAACGCGCGCGCCAACGCGGGGCGGAACGAGTACGCGCATCTCCGCGAGCCGATGACGGTTGACGACGTGCTCCAGTCGCCCGTCCTGTGGGACCCGATCCGCTATCTCGAGACGTGCCCCTCCTCGGACGGCGCGTGCGCGCTGGTCGTCGCCTCCGAGGAGCAGGCGAAGAAGGGTCCCCGGAAGCCGGCGTGGGTGAAGGCCGGCTACTCCTACGCCGAGGCGATGTGGGTCCCCGGCCGCGACCAGGTGAGCCCGCGTGCGGGCCGCCTGTGCGCGCAGAAGGTATACGAAAAGGCGGGGATCAGGAACCCGTGGAACGAGATCCAGGCGGTCGAGATGTACGTGCCGTTCGCCTGGTTCGAGCCCATGTGGCTCGAGAACCTGGGCTTCTGCGACGCGGGCGAGGGCTGGAAGGTCGTCGAGCGCGGGGAGCAGAAGATGGGCGCGCACCTGCCGGTGAACCCCTCGGGCGGCGTGCTGTGCACCAACCCGATCGGCGCCTCGGGCATGCTGCGGCTCGGGGAGGCCGCGCTCCAGGTGATGGGGCGCGCCGGCGAGCACCAGGTGGGCGGCGTCAGGAACGCGCTCGGCCACGCCTACGGCGGCGGCGCGCAGTACTTCGCCATGTGGCTGGTGAGCGATGAGCTCTGAGCCCGCCGTCCTCTACGCCAAGGCGGACGGCATCGCGACCGTCACCATGAACCGCCCCGAGGTGCGGAACGCGATCAACGCTGAGATGCTCTGCCGGCTGGCCGATTGCTGGCAGGACATCAACGACGACGCGTCGATCCGCGCCGTCATCTTCACCGGGACCGGCGAGCAGGCGTGCTGCGCGGGCGCCGACCTGGACCGCCTGGTGCGCATGATGCAGGGCCTCCGCCCGGCGGAGACCGACTTCGACCGGCGCATCATCGAGGACTACGCCGTCATCTACAAGGGGCTGCTCCGGAACTACGAGGTCGTGAAGCCGATCGTCGCCGCGGTGAAGGGTTACTGCGTGGCGGGCGGCATGGAGATGCTGCAGGCGACCGACATCCGCGTCGCCGCCGAGGACGCGCGCTTCGCGATCGCCGAGGTGAAGCACGCCCTCTTCCCGATGGGCGGCTCGACCGTGCGCCTGGCGCGGCAGATCCCCTTCGCCAAGGCGATGGAGATCCTGCTCACCGGCGAGCAGTTCTCCGCCGCCGAGGCGCTGCGCATCGGGCTCGTGAACAAGGTCGTGCCCGCGGCGGACGTGCTGCGCGAGGCGCGCCGCTACGCCGAGGTCATCTGCGAGAACGGTCCGCTCGCGGTGCAGGCGGTCAAGCGCTCGGTGCTGGCGGGCCTCGGTCTGCCCACGGCGCAGGCGCTGGACAAGGAGCAGGAGATCGGCGTGCCGGCCGCCATGTCCGAGGACGCGAAGGAAGGCACCAAGGCGTTCAAGGAGAAGCGGAAGCCGATCTTCAAGGGCCGCTGAAGGAGTCACGGCATGGCGTCATTGCCCGCGCTGCATCCCGCCACCGTGGCCGAGCGCATCGGGTCGGCGTATCCCGAGCCGCTCGGCGAGCGCTGCCGAGCACGCGGCAAGCGCGCGCTCGGCAACCAGCTCGGCCTCACGCACTTCGGCGTCAACCTGACGCGCATCGAGCCCGGGGCCTGGTCCGCGCTCCGCCACTGGCACGCGCGGCAAGACGAATTCGTCTACGTCCTCGAGGGCGAGCTGGTGCTGGCGAGCGACGCGGGCGAGCAGACGCTGCGCGCCGGGATGGCGGCGGGCTTCCCCGCCGGGAAGCCGGACGGGCATCATCTGATCAATCGCTCCGCCGCGCCCGCGCTCTATCTCGAGGTCGGCGACCGCTCGGCGGGCGACGAGGTGCACTATCCCGACGCCGACCTCTTCGTGTCGTCCGACTACGTCTTCCGCCACAAGAACGGCGAGCCGTACTGATGCTCGTCCACCTGGCGGCACTGCAGGAGCAGGTCGCGCGCCACATCCCGGAGCACGAGGCGTTCGTGTGGCGGGACCGGCGCCTCACCTACGCGGCGCTCGTGGCGCGCGCCCGCCGCGTCGGCCGCGCTCTCGCGCGCGCCGGCCTCGGCTGCCACACCGAGCCCGCCGCCCTCCGGCCGTGGGAGTCCGGCCACGACCACGTCGCGATCTACGCCTACAACGGGCCCGAGTGGCTCGAGACGATGCTCGGCACGCTCCACGCGCGCGCGGCCTTCGTCAACGTCAACTACCGCTACGTGACCGACGAGCTGCGCTTCGTGCTCGCCACCTGCCGGGCGCGCGCCATCGTCTATCACGCCGCCTTCGCGCCCCGCCTGGCGGCCGTGCGCGACGACCTCCCCGTGCTCGCGCACCTGATCCAGATCGCCGACGACTCGGGGCACGCGCTCCTCCCCGGCGCGGTCGACTACGAGGAGTGGCTGGCCGCCGAGCGCCCCGACCCGCTCGACCTGCCGTACTCGCCCGACGACCTCTACGTCCTCTTCACGGGCGGCACGACGGGCATGCCCAAGGGCGTCCTCTGGCGGCACGAGGATGTCTTCTTCAACGGGCTCGGCGGCCACGTCCCCGGCTTCGAGCGGCTCGACACGGAGGAGAAGCTCCGCGCGCATCTCGGCATGGGGATCGGCGGGCGATTCCTCGTCCTCCCGCCCTTCATGCACGGCGCGGGGCAGTGGTCCGCCTTCAACACCCTCCACCGCGGCGGGACGGTGATCCTGCCCGACGAGGCACGGCGTCTCGACGCGCACAGCGCGTGGCGCACCATCGTGCGCGAGGGCGTCGACCAGCTCGCGATCTGCGGCGACGCCTTCGCGCAGCCGCTCCTCGGCGCCCTGCGTGAGGGCGGGTACGATACGTCGTCCATCCGCGCCATCACGAGCACCGCGGCCGTGCTCTCGCCGAGCATCAAGCGCGAGCTGGCGGCGCTCCTCCCATCCGGCACCCTCTTCATCGAGAGCCTCGGCGCCTCGGAGGCGGGCCTCCAGGCGATGAGCTGGAACGCGGCCGCGGAGGACGCTGCCACCTACCAGCTGCGCGACAACTCCGTCGTGCTCTCCGCCGACCGGACGCGCGTCCTCGAGCCCGGCAGCGGCGAGGTGGGCTGGATCGCGACCAGGGGGCACCTGCCGCTCGGCTATCTGGGCGACCCCGAGCGCACGCGCCAGACCTTCCCGGAGATCGGTGGCGTCCGCTACTGCCTGGGCGGCGACCGCGCGCGCTTCGCCGGGGACGGGCGCCTGGTCTTCCTCGGGCGCGAGTCGATGTGCATCAACACGGGCGGCGAGAAGGTCTACGTGGAAGAGGTGGAGCGCGTGGTGAAGAGCCACCCGGCGGTCTACGACGCCCTCGTCGTCGGCGTGCCGAGCCCGCGCTGGGGGCAGCAGGTGACGGCGGTCGTGTCGTTGAAGCCCGGGGCGGCGCTGCCCGCGCTCGCCGAGCTGCGCGCACACTGCGCGCCGCACCTGGCCGACTACAAGATCCCGCGCGCCGTGCTCGCCGCGCCCGAGATCGTGCGCAGCCCGAGCGGAAAGCCGGACTATGCGTGGGCCGCCGAGCATGCCCGCGTACAGGGAGAAGCCCATGCCTGATTGCTACCCGCAGCTGAACGACACCCAGCGCACGGTGCGCGATACGGTGCGGCGGATCGTCGAGACCGAGCTCAAGCCGCACGTCGGGGCGATGGAGCACGGCGACGTGCTGCCGTACCCGTACGTCAAGAAGCTCGCTGCCGGCCTCGGCATGGCGGGCGCAGGTGATCTGCCGGAGGCGATGGCGGTGGCAGCGTCCGAGGACCGGCTCGAGTTCCTCGTTCCCGCTGCGGTCGGCATCGAGATCGCCCGCGTGTGCGGCGGCGTGCTGGTGTCGTACGGCGTCAGCTACGGGCAGGTCGCGGGCTCGATCCGCAAGCACGGCACGCCCGCGCAGGTCGAGCGCTGGGTCCCGGGGCTGATGAGCGGCGAGATCATCGGCGCCTGGGGACTGACCGAGCCGGGGGCGGGCTCCGACGCCTTCGGCTCGATGATCACCACCGCGCGCCCCGACGGCGACGGCTGGGTGCTGAAGGGCCAGAAGACCTTCATCACCAATGCGCCCTACGCCGACGTCTTCGTCATCTACGCCAAGCTCGCCGAGAACGGCGCGAAGAACATCCAGCCTTTCCTCGTCGAGCGCGGCACGCCGGGGCTCGAGACCTCGAAGCCCTTCCGCAAGATGGGCACCCACTCCTCGCCGACGGGCGCCGTCTACCTGGACGACGTCCGCATCCCGCGCGAGAACCTCCTCGGTGGCGGCGTGAAGGACCGCGACCACGTGAAGGGCCGGCTCTCCGACGAGCGGGCCGGCATCCCGACCCTCTCCCTCGGGCTGGCCGACCGCGCCTTCGAGCTGGCGCTCAGGTACTCGAAGGAGCGCGAGCAGTTCGGCCAGCCGATCTGCAACTTCCAGCTCGTGCAGCGCCGCCTGGCGCGCATGTACGGGCTCCTCTGCAACATGCGCAACTTCACCTTCGCGGACTTCCTCGCCGGGCGGAAGGTGCCGATGACGTTCGCCGACATCTGCGCCGGGAAGCTCTACTGCGGCGAGGCGGCGACCGAGATCACGATGCAGGCGATCCACATCCTGGGCGGCAACGGCTACATGGAGGAGTACGAGGTGGAACGCCTGGCGCGCGACGCCAAGCTGATGGAGCTGGGCGGCGGGACGACGGAGATCCAGGAGCTGAGCATCGCGCGCAACCTGATCGGGGCCGGCTGATGGCCCGCCCGCTCAGCGAGCGGCCGGGCGACGGGCTCTTCGTGCTGGCGTTCGGCTTCTTCGCCTTCTCGTCGGCGTTCTCCGACGCGGTGGTGGCGCGCGGCGTGGCGCTGGCGCCCGACAGCCCGAGCTTCTGGGCGCGGGCCAACTGGTGGTACGCGGACGGGACGGACCCGTACCTGCTCCACGCGCCGTTCGCCTTCCGCGTGCAGGTCGCCGTCTCGGCCTTCGTCTTCGGGCCGTTCTACCTCCTGCTGGTGTACGCGCTGGTCGCGGGGAAGAACTGGATCCGCATGCCGGCGATCGTCTACGTGTCGGCCATGGTCTACGGCATGGTGCTACTCTTCGGGACGGAGTTCCTGGGCGACCTGCCGCCGACGAACGTGCCCAGGTTCCTGGCCTTCAACCTGCCGTACCTCGTCGTGCCGCTGCTGCTCGCGTATCGCATGCGGCGCCCGCAGCCGTTCGCGTAGCACTCGCCCGCCTTGGGTCGTCCCTGTCCGTCGTGGTAGGCAGCGGGCGCCGAGGAGGACGCGCATCATGGCGAAGACGCCGCCGGAGAAGTCCGAGAAGCCCGAGGCTTCGAGCCTGCTCGACCTGGTCATGGCGCTGGACCGCCAGCACCGACGTCTCCGCTGGACGATGGCGGGCATGACGCTCGTCACCCTGGTCGCGGTCGCCGGCGCGGCGCTGGCGCTTCTCGCACCCTACAACGAAGAGATCGGCTTCTATCTCCAGCGCTGGCTCGGGCGGCCGCGGACGATCGCGGGCGAGCAGACGATCCTCGAGGCGGAGAAGTTCGCGCTGCGCACGCACGACGGGAAGGTGCGCGCCGCGCTCGCGACGAGCGACGACGGGGGCGTGGGGCTCGACTTCTACGACGACGGCGGCACCGCACGCGCCGGGCTCGACCTCGCCGCCGACGGTCGGGCGAACCTGTGGCTCGCCGGTGAGGACGCCAAGATCGCCGCGTCGCTCGATCCGCGGAGCCTCCGGCTCGCCGGGGCGGAGGGTGGCGCCTTCGTCACCCGCACCGCGCTGGTGCTCGCCGACGCCGCGCAGAAGAATCGCGTCACGCTCGGGCTCAAGGCGGACGGCGCGCCGAGCCTCGTCCTCGCCGACAAGGAGGGCCGGACCGGCGCGCTCGTCGACGTGCCCGCCGACGGCTCGCGCCTCGGCCTCTTCTACGACGGCGTGGCGCGCGCCGGGATCGGCTTCGGCCCGGGGGGCTCGCAGCTGAACCTGTACGCCGACGACGGCAAGGACCACGCAACGCTCAGCCTGACGCCTGACGGTTCGACCGGGCTCACCTTCCACGATCAGGACGGGAAGCAGCGGGTGGCGCTCGGCGTGCTTCCGAACAGCGCCTCGGGCCTCTCGCTCTTCGACAAGGGCGCGAACCACCGCGCCACGCTGAGTGTCGTCTCCGATGGCTCGCCGCGTCTCGAGCTCTTCGACCCGGCGGGCGTGCGCCGCGCCAACCTGGCCCTCTCGAGCGACGGCCTGCCGGCCCTCCAGCTCGAGGACAAGGGACAGCCGCGCGCCGTGCTCGGCGCGGGCAGCGACGGCAAGCGGAAGGCCTCCTCGCCCTCCTCGCTTCTCCTCTTCGACAAGGACGGCTCGGTGGTCTTCCAGGCCCCCATCTACTGATGCCGGGGCCCGCCCTCGGGCACCTGAAGCTGCTCGACCTCTCGCGGCAGCTTCCGGGGCCGTTCTGCTCCACGCTGCTCGCCGACCTGGGGATGGACGTGCTGGTGGTGACCGCGCCGCACGATCCTTTCGGCACCGGCATCCCGTTCCTGGCGCGCAACAAGCGGAGCATGACGCTCGACCTGAAGAGCCAGGCGGGGCGCGACGTCTTCCGCCGTCTCGCCGCCGGCGCCGACGTCGTCCTCGAGGGCTTCCGGCCGGGCGTCGCCGCGCGCCTCGGCATCGACTACGCGACGCTCGCGGCCGCGAACCCGCGCCTCGTCTACTGCGCGATCACGGGCTACGGGCAGGACGGACCCTACCGCGACCGGGTGGGCCACGACGTCAACTATCTCGGCTACGCCGGCGTGCTGAACTACGTCGGCGAGGCGGGCCGCGCGCCCGTCATCCCCGGGGTGCAGATCGCCGACATCGGTGGCGGCGCGCTCATGGCCGCGGTCGGCATCCTCGCCGCGCTCGCCGCACGCGAGCGGAGCGGGCGCGGGCAATTCGTCGACGTCGCCATGCTGGACGGGATGGTCGCGTGGAACATCTACCACACGCTCCTCCGGCAGCTGGCCGGGCGTGCGCCGGAACGAGGGCGGACGCCGCTCACCGGGCATCATCCCTGCTACGCCGTCTACGAGACGCGCGACGGGCGCCACGTCACCGTCGGCGCCTACGAGGAACGCTTCTGGGCGACGTTCTGCCGCCACTTCGGGCGCGAGGACTTCATCGTCGCACAGTGGGACGAGGGCGAGAAGCGCGAGGAGATGTTCCGCTTCTTCCGCGCCGCGTTCCGGACGAGGACGCTGGCCGAGTGGATGCGCGAGCTGGGGGACGCCGAGATCTGCTTCGGCCCGGTCGCCACGCTCGAGGAGGTGGCCGCCGATCCCCAGGTGCGCCACCGCGGGATGATGGCGGAGCGGGACGGGAGCGTCATGCCGGGGCCGCCGATCAAGCTGTCGGACACACCGGCGACGATCCGCACGCCGCCGGCCCGGCTCGGCGAGCACACGGAGGAGGTGCTGCGCGGGCTCGGGCTGGGTGCGGCGGAGATCGCGTCGATGCGGGCGGAGGGCGTCGTCTAGCGAAACGCCGGGATCACGTAGCGCCCGAACAGCTCGATCGACCTGGTCACCGCGTCGGGCTGGATGTTGTACGGCTGCATCAGGCAGAGGAGCTGGTCGCAGCCGGCCTCGCGATAGCGCTTCACCTTCCGGATGCAGGTCTCCGGGTCGCCCACGATGACGGCGTCCATCTCGTCGAGGAGCGGGAAGGTCACGTCGCTCAGGTTCAGCTCGCGGAGCATGCGCGTGTAGTCGTAGCTGCCGAGATCGCGCCCCTCCTGCCAGGCGGCCACCGAGCCGATCAGCTCGATGCTGCGGCGGAAGTACCACATGACGGACTCGGCGGCGTTGCGGCGCGCCTCGTCGTCCGTCTCGGCGCAGTGGACCATGGTGAAGGTGGCGGCGCGGTCGTTGACGAACTTGCCGGCGGGCTTCGCTTCCTTCAGGCCGGCGCGGTAGAGCGCGATCCGTCCCGCCAGCTCGTCGGGCGAGACGCCGATCGTGAAGGAGAGGAGGCCGACGCCCTTCCGCCCGGCGATCTCGTGGCTCGCCGGGCTGGTCGAGGCCATCCACAGCGGCGGGTGCGGCTTCTGCAGCGGCTTCGGCAGCACGCGCCGCGGCGGGACATGGAAGTGCTTTCCCTCCCAGGAGAACACGTCGGTGGTCCACGCGCCGACGATCACGTCGAGCGCCTCGTCCTGCATCCCGCGCGTCTGCTGGGGGTCGATGCCGAAGCCCTCGAGCTCGTCGCGCGTCGCGGAGCGGCCGGTGCCGAACTCGAGGCGGCCGTCGCACACGCAGTCGAGCATGGCGGCCATCTCGGCGGCGCGGAGCGGGTGGTTGTAGGGGAAGGGGAGGAGGCGCACGCCGTGGCCGATGCGGATGGTCTTGGTGCGCGCGGCGACCGCGCCGTAGAGCACCTCGGGCGCCGAGCAGTGCGAGAACTCGGAGAGGAAGTGGTGCTCGACGGTCCAGAAGTGCGAGAAGCCGACCTGCTCGCCGAGCACCGCCTGGTCGATCACCCGGTGGTAGGCGTCGCGCTCGCTCCGCGGCTGCCAGGGGGCGGCGACCGGGATCTCGTAGAACAGGCCGAAGTCGAGGGCAGCCAAACGGGCGTTTGTTTACACGGGCGCGGCGCCCGTGACAAGGACGGGCCCATGGGCAGACTCGACGGCAAGGTGGCCATCGTGACCGGCGGCGCCTCGGGCATCGGCGCGGCGACCGTGCGCCGCTTCGTCGCGGAGGGCGCGCGGGTAGTGGTCGCGGACGTGAACGACGACGGGGGCGAGAGCGTGGCCCGGGCGCTCGGCGCTGCCGCCGCCTACAGGCACACCGACGTGGGCGTGCTGCCCGACCTGGAGGCGGCCGTCGCCTTCGCGCTCGAGCGCTTCGGCGGCCTCGACGTCATGCACAACAACGCGGCCATGAGCGGCGGCGGCTACGTCGGCGAGATCGAGCCCGCGGTC
>WNFA01000404.1_pt1 | contig 34188 bp, 30 predicted proteins | sample 5400481 | NCBI WGS metagenome assembly WNFA01 (sample SAMN13153340, study PRJNA577476) | soil metagenome | isolation source: 120 cm saprolite under Douglas fir tree site 2 hole 1 replicate 2 | place: USA:California | collected 2015-04-18 | reverse complement strand
CGTTCTCGGCTTCAAGCCGCAACTTCGACTTGAATGGCGAGGCCAGGATGGCCAGAACGAAACAAAGCAGCCCGATCATTCCGCCAGCTTAGGCGATTTCTTCACGTCATCAACTCGGATAAGGTTTTCGGTACACACACTGGCCATTCTTCGCCCCAAAGCTGGACGACGTGGCCCGGCGTGACCTCGCGGTACTGGCGGACCGGCGGCTGGTAGTCGGGGGCGCGCACGGGACTCCTGATTTCGTCGTTCGATACGCCGCGCTTCTCGCCGCGGCGCGCAGGATCAGGGATCGGTACGGCAGCCATGAGCTTCTTCGTATAGGGATGCTGCGGATTCCCGAAGACCGCCGCGCGGGGACCGATCTCGACAATTTCGCCGAGATACATGACCGCGACGCGATGGCTCATCCGCTCGACGACCGCGATGTCATGGGATATGAAGAGATAAGCAAGGCCCATACTCGCCTGAAGATCGAGCATCAGATTGACGACCTGTGCCTTGACCGAGACGTCGAGAGCCGAAACCGCCTCGTCGGCAATGATCAGCTTGGGACCAAGCGCAAGCGCGCGGGCGATGCAGATGCGCTGGCGCTGACCGCCCGAGAACTCGTGCGGAAAGCGCGACGCCATGTCTGCCGTCAGCCCGACGCGAACCAGCAGATCGGCAACCCTGTCGCGCGCTTGCGATGAAGAGGCCAGCCCGTGGGCATAGAGCGGCGCGGCGATCGCCGAGCCGACCGACATGCGTGGATTGAGGCTTGCGAACGGATCCTGGAAGACGATCTGCATGCGCTTGCGCAACTCGCGCAGGGCACGGGTACCCATGCCAAGAACATCCGCGCCATCGACCAGAATGGCGCCGCTGTCCGGCTCGATCAGCTTGAGAATGGATCGGCCTGTTGTCGACTTGCCGCAACCCGATTCACCAACCAGCGCCAGCGTTTCCCCGGCGTGCAGGCTGAAAGATACGTTCTCCACGGCGTGAACGCGGCCTGAGACCTTTCCGAACAGGCCGGAACGGATCGCAAAGCGCGTTGTCAGGTTGGCGACCTCGAGCACCGGCCGCTCGGCGGTGGCCGCCGTGTCCGGCGTCTCCGTCGGCTCGTCTGACGTCCCGGTCACTTTGTCGACGATCGGGAAACGCATCGGCCGCGCCCGTCCCTCCATGGAGCCGAGACGTGGCACGGCCGAGAGAAGCGCACGGGTATAAGGATGCGAAGGAGCGGCGAAGATCTGTGTGGTGCTGTTGGTCTCCACCGCCTGTCCGTCATACATGACCACGGTGCGGTCCGCGATTTCGGCAACGACTCCCATGTCGTGCGTGATGAAGAGGATCGACATATCCTCTTCCTCCTGCAGAACCTTGAGGAGCTCCAGGATCTGCGCCTGGATCGTGACGTCGAGCGCGGTCGTCGGCTCGTCGGCGATGAGCAGCTTCGGCTTGCAGGCCAGCGCCATGGCGATCATCACGCGCTGGCGCATGCCGCCGGAGAAGCGATGAGGATGTTCGTGGAAACGCGACTTCGCCGCCGGAATGCGGACCTTCTCAAGCAGGCGAATGGTCTCGGCCTCGGCTGCCGAGCGCGACATGCCCCGATGGTAGATCAGCGCCTCGGCGATCTGGAAGCCGATGGTCAGCACCGGGTTGAGGCTGGTCATCGGCTCCTGGAAGATCATGGCAACTTCGTTGCCGCGCACATCCTGCATCGTCCGCTCGGGCAGCGTCAGGAGATCACGACCCGCGAGCTTGATGCTACCCTGGATGCGGCCGCTCTCTCGCGGAATGAGCCGCATGATGGAGAGAGCAGTCACGCTCTTGCCCGAGCCCGACTCCCCGACGATCGCCACCGTCTCTTTCGCGGCAACGTCTAACGACACGTTCCGGACGACGGGAATCCATTGCCCATCGCGAATAAACGAGGTGGCAAGGCCGGAAATCGACAGGACCGGGGTTTGCGCTTTTCCGAACGAACTCGCTGCCCGGGGCGGCTTCGCGCCGGCAGTGAGTTGGTCAAGTCCGTTCGGGCCATTACTCATCCTGAAGCTTTCAAAAGCGCTGTTTCAATAACCGCGTTCACGATCGACAAGGCCCGGCAAGGTTTCGCCGCGGCGGTGACGACCGATGGTTTCGAGTACGAATTCAACCGCCGCTTCCGGCGTCGTCATGCTTGCGATATGCGGTGTAAGGAGAATGCGTGGATGGCTCCAGAACGGATGGCCCGCGGGCAGCGGCTCGTGTTCGGCGACGTCGAGAATGGCGGCTGACAACAGGCCGCGCTCCAGAGCCTCGATGAGGTCTGCCTCGACCAGATGCCCGCCCCGCCCGACATTGACGAGTTGAGCACCACACGGCAGTGCCTCGAAGAGACTTGTGTTCAGGATGCCGCGGGTTTCGCTGGTCAGCGGTAGCAGGCAGACAAGGATGTCGGCCTGGGCGAGAAAATCCGATAAGGCCTGCCCGCCCGCATAACAGCTCACATCTTGAATGGTGCGTGGCGAACGGTTCCAGCCCGCAAGCGGAAAGCCGAATAGTTTGAGCCGCTCAAGCACCGCCTGACCGAGCAAGCCGAGGCCCATGACGCCAACTCGCCGTTTCCCGGCCTGCGTGATCCGGATCTCGCGCCAGGTCTGCTCCCGCTGCTGGGCGATGAACTGCACGAGATCACGATGCAGTGCGAGCACGGCGATGGTGACATATTCAACCATGCTCTCCGCGATGCCGGGCTCCAGCATGCGGATGAGCGGAACATGGGGCGGGAGCTGCGAGAAATCGAATTGATCGACCCCCGCTCCGACCGAGAAGACGAGCTCGAGATTGCGGAAGGTTGCTGCGATGTTTTCCGGCGGCGCCCACACCGCCAGGTAGCGCACCTGCGCGGGGTCGCCGACATCTGGCCAAAGCCGGAACGGTAGGTCGGGGGCGCGCGCCGCAAAGAAGCGGGCCCATTCCATGCCGCGGGTCGCGTTCGCCTTGTAGAGGAATGTCATGCCGCGGCCCCAATCCGACACCGCGCTAGAACAGGGTGACCGGCGCAAGTGGCCGGCCATCTATCAGGCGCACGTGGCTGTACGCCGCCGGATCGACCAGCGGTGCATCGCCCGTCACGATGTCGGCGGCGAGCTTGCCGGCCGCCGGCCCGATGCCGAATCCGTGACCGCTAAAGCCGCTCGCGAGGAAAAAGCCCGGCAGGGAATCGACGGGAGAAATCACCGGAATGGTGTCTGGCGTACAATCGATTGTGCCTCCCCAGGCCTCCGCGACTTCGATGCCCTTCAACTCGGGATTTGACTTGATCAGCGCCGCGAGCGCCGAATTGACAAGCGACATGTCCGGCGCGGGATCGCGCACGCGCTCAGCCTCGAACGGCGAAGGCTTATCGAGGCTCCAGTTCGTACCTCGCATGATCTGATCGAAGAACGACTTTCCGAACGACAGCTTCAGCCCCTTCCGGCGGTGCTGGTAGGTCGGCCAGAAGGTCCGCGCATAGCGAAAAAGATCCGGCGACACTTCCACCGTGCCCCGGTTGCGCAGCGCGAGCGTGAAGCCGCCATCGAGGCGGCGGCGAATGCAATAGAAGTCGGTGCCGAGAGCGCCGGTGGTGATTTCCGGCGCCGGCGTGGTGCGGCATGCGGTTGCGTTGACGAGGCCGATCGGCAGCTCGATGCCGTGGCGCCGGCAGAACAGCGACGACCACGCACCTCCCGCAAGCAGCACGGACTGCGCGCGAATGGTCCCCTTCTCGGTGACGACCGCGCTCACTTGTCCGCCTTGGGTCTCGAGCCCACGCGCGGCGCAGCCCTGATGAATGGTGACGCCATGCTTGCGCGCAGCGACCGCGAGCGCAGGCACCGCCACCGAAGGCTCGGCGCGCCCGTCACTCGGCGTGTGCAAACCGCCGACCCAAGTATCGGCATTGCCGGGCATGCGCTCAGCGATCTCGGCCGGCGACAAGACCGACGAATGAATCTGCTGTTCGCGCGCAATCTCAGCCCATTTTTCCCATGCGGCCAGTTCCTGCGGGTTCTTGGTCAGGAACAAGACACCGGTACGCCGAAAGCCGGCATCAACGCCGGCGTCGTTCTGCATGTCCTCCCACAGGCGCAGCGCCTCGCGGGCAAGCGGGATCTCGGCGCGCGCGCGGCCCTGCTGGCGGCACCAGCCCCAGTTGCGGCTCGACTGCTCCGCGCCGACATGTCCTTTCTCGATCAGCGCGACGGAGTGTCCTTTCTTCGCCAGATGATAGGCCGCCGAAACGCCGATCACGCCACCGCCGATGACGACAACATCAACCTGCGCCGGCAAGCGCTCATCGCTTGCTATACGGCTGAGCGGCGGGGACATGAGACTCTCCTGACAATAAGGTTGATCGAAGCCGGTTGGCTCTTCATGGGATGTTCAAGCGCGGATCGAGGGCGTCGCGCAGTCCGTCGCCGAGGAAGTTGAAGCTGGTCACGGCAAGTGTGATGGCAACGCCCGGCGCAATCGCAAGCCAGGGCGCACTCGTCAGATAGATTTGGGCATTGTTGAGCATGTTGCCCCAGCTCGCGGCCGGCGGTTGAATGCCGTAGCCGAGGTAGCTGACATAGGATTCGAGCAGGATCGCCTTGGCGACGTTGAGCGTGGCCGCAACCACGATCGGCGCCATCGCATTGGGCACGAGTTCACGGAACATGATCCGCAGACTCGACGAACCGAAGGCCACGGCGGCGATCGCGAACTCGCGTTCGCGAAGCGAACGGACCTGCGCTTCCACAACGCGGGCGACGCTCATCCACGCGGTGGCCGCGATAAGCAAGGTGGTGGTCATCAGGCCCGGCTCGGTGAGCGCCGCGAGCGCCAGCAGGAGAAAGATCGCCGGGAAGCACAGCACGGCATCGACGAGCCGCATTAGCACCGCGCCGAGGACGCCGCCGTAGAAGCCCGCGAAAGCGCCGACAAGGATGCCGACCGCCATGGCGATGGTCATGGCGACGATGCCGATGGAGAGCGACACGCGCCCACCCATCATCAACCGCGCCAGCACGTCGCGGCCGAGCTCGTCGGTGCCAAGTATATGCGCTCCCGACAACGGCGGAGCGAACCGCTTCATGATATCGATAAAGGTGTCGTCGAATGGCAAAAGATAAGGGCCAAACGCCGCACCCAGGACAAGGACGACAATCGTCACAGCACCCGCCAAAGCGAGCCGGTGACGGCGGAAGCGCTGCCAGGCGGCTTGACCGGGAGCAAGTTGGACGGTCTGCAAGGCCGCGGTGCTCATCGCCTATCCCACCCGGATCCGCGGATCGACGACGGCATAAAGGATGTCGGCGAGAAGTGAACCGATGAGCACCATGATGGCCGAAAACATCAGGATGCCCATCACCACCGGATAATCGCGATAGCCGATGGAATCGAGGAACAACCGGCCCATGCCGGGCCAGGTGAACACCGTCTCGGTGACCAGCGCGCCTCCGAGCAACGTTGGAAACTGAAGGCCCGCAACGGTGATCATCGGCAGCAGCGCATTGCGCAATGCGTGCAGCGTCAGGATGCGCCATTCCGGCATCCCCTTGGCGCGCGCCGTGCGGATGTAATCCTGGTTGATGACCTCGAGCATGGAAGAGCGCATGAAGCGTCCCCAGATGGCGGTCTCGACAAGTGCCAGCACCATGGCTGGTGCGATCAGATGATGCAGAAGATCGAGCAGTGAGCCATCACCGATCGTCTGCCGGTTGCCGGACGGCAACCAGCCGAGGTTCACCGAAAAGAGATAGATCGTGACGAGCCCGAACCAGAAAGTCGGAATGGAGAGCGCGATCATGGCGCCGACAGTTGCCAACGAATCGAACAATGAATAGCGGCGCACGGCGCCAAGCACGCCGATCCAGCAGCCGAGCAGAATGGCGATGGCTGTCGCGGTCGCCATCAGTTCGAGCGTGGCGCCGAGATGAGAGCCGATGACGGACAGCACGGCCTCACCGTCCCGATAAGAGCGACCCCAGTCGCCTCTGAGCATGCGGCCGAACCAGTCTAGATATTGGATCGGAAGCGGACGATCGAGGCCCAACTGCCTGGTGACGCGCTCGAGGTCCTCCTGCGTCATTTGCGACGAGGCCGCGAATTGCGAGAGCGGGCCGCCAGGCGCCAGATGGAGGATCGCAAAGCCGAGCGCCGAGACGATCACCAACAACATGATCGCCTGCATCAGGCGATTGGCGACGTAACGGGCCATCTCAGGCAATCCCCCTGATCGGACGCGTCAGGTCCAGTACCATTCGCGGATGTTCCAACAGTTGGACGAGGCGTTGATGTTGTGCCGGAAGCCTTGCAATCCGTCCTTGACGCCCTCGGCGATGCAGCCCTGGAACAGCGGCAGCACTGCGAGGTCCTTGCGGATGAGCTTCTGAAGGTCGCCGTAGATCACCTTGCGCTGTGCAAGATCGAACTGCTTGGCGCCCTCGGCGAGCAGCCGGTCGGCCTCCGGACTCTGGTATTGATACGTGTTGAAACCGCGTCCACCTTTGGCGGGAATAGCACCCGAACCGAAGCGTGGCGTCACGTCCGGATCGCTGCCCAGCATGAAGTTCACGGACACCAGGACCGAGTTGAACTTCGACTGCTGCCAGAAGTCGCCCCAAATTACCGCAGCCGGCATGTTGTTCACGCGCATCGCGGCGCCGATCGCGCGCCAGTCCTGAATCAGTAACTGCTGCGTCTGCTCGCGCACGGCGTTGCCGGACGTGGTCGAATTGGTGAATTCGAGCTTTACGCCGCCCTTCTCGCGGATGCCGCCTGCGCCGCGGACCCATCCGGCCGCATCGAGCAGAGCATTTGCCTTCGCGGGATCGTAGCTGTGCTGCGGCAGGCCCTGCTGGAACGACCAGGCCTGCTGCGGCACGAAGCTCTCGGTCTGCGTCGGCAAACCGTAATTGAGCGCATCGATGATCGCTTTCTTGTTGATCGCAAGATAAAGCGCCTCACGCACCGAGCGGTCGACGAATGGGCCGAATTCCAGGTTCGGCGCGACATGCTCCACCGAGGCCGTCGAGGACACGAAAATCTTGCAGCCGCGCAGCGTTTTCGCCTCCTGCACAAAGTTCGGCAGGATTCCCTGCAAGCCCGTGTAATCGACCTGACCCGTGCGGAACTGCGTGTACAGGACGGTCAAGTCCGGGATGTATTTGAAGACGACGCGCTCCAGATAAGGCCCTTTGCCGTGGTAGGCGGCATGGGCGTTCAACAAAATGTGGTCGCCAGGCACGCGCTCGCCCCAGCGGAACGGTCCTGTACCGACGGGCGCGTTGTGGAACGGCGAGCTGTTCGGATCCGAGACCTTCTCCAGGATGTGTTTGGGCACCATGCAGGTCAGCGACAGGATCGACATGTAGGGCGAATAGGGCGCCTCCATTCGCCAATGTATCTCGTCGGGCGCATCGACCTTGATGTCCTTGATCAGGTTATGGCCGACGCGGTTGCGCGCGCGGAAATCGGGGTTGTTGATCAGCTCGAGAGAGAACTTCACGTCCTCCGCCGTGAACGCTGTGCCATCATGCCACTTCGCGTCGCTGCGCAGCTTGATCTTCCAGGTCAGCCCGTCGGCCGACAGCCCGCCGTTCTCGATGGTCGGGACTTCGCGGGCCAGGTCAGGAACGAAGTTGCCATCAGGATCGATAAACCACAGCGGCGAGAAGACTTGCCACCAAACGCCCTGATCGACCTCGATACCGGGCATGAGCGGATGAAAGACCGTCGGCTCCTGCGACAGAGCCGCGATCACCTGCCCGCGTGGCTTGTCGGGCGGATTGGTCGGACGTTCCGTCTGAGCAAATGCGGAAGCTGGAACGGTCATTCCCGCCGCAGCGCTTGCGCCGAGCAGCATGAACTGGCGGCGGTTCGGTATGCCCGGGGTCAGGTTGCCCAACGCCGGAATGTCGAATTTGCCAGTTTCGTCCGCCATGAGCCCTCTACGTTTTCGCGCGCGGCTATCCCCCGCGCCCCGTTCTCGAAGATCCGGCAACGGAGAGATTGACTGAGCTTCAGCACCTCTAACTATTTGTATGTAAATTTCATCACAGCTAAATAAACGAGTCAATCCTGTTGATGGTATGACTCGATTGTTCAATGAAATTAATCTCCGCTTGGTGATGTGCGCGAAACGGTTGGACGGCGAGACGATACGGGAGAACGACATGGGTGGCGGCAGCGGCGCGAGCGTTCCGAAGAACGCCCAAACGATCGAAAACGATGAGGCGGTCGACCAGCGTCTTGGCGAGACCGTGCGGCTCCTGCGCCAGCGTGCAGGTTTCTCGATCCAGGACGTCGCCAACCGTACCGGCCTGTCCACCGGCATGATCAGCCAGCTCGAACGCGCGCGCGCTATGCCTTCCGTGCGCACGCTGCGTCTCCTCAGCATCGCTCTCGACGTGCCGATCTCCTATTTCTTCGAAGCGAGTGACGCAGGCGAACCTCAGCGCTACATCGTGCGGAAGAATGATCGCCGGCTTCTTCGGCTCACCGCCAGCGGCGTCGTCAAGGAAGCGCTCACGCCGGCCGAGAAGGGCGAGCTTGAACTCTATGAACTCACGCTCAATCCTGGCGGCTCGTCGGGCACCGACTTCTTCCAGCACACGGGTGAAAAGGCGGGCTACATTCTGTCGGGCAGCCTACGTCTGTGGCTAGACCACGAGGCCCATGTCCTGGAGGCGGGCGATAGTTTCCGCTTCCCGAGCATCGTGCCACACATGTTCGACAACCCGACGCAGCAGGTGGCGCGTGTCATCTGGGTGACTACGCTGCGCCGAACCGATCCGCCGGCTAGTTGAACCGCGGTGTGGCACGCTTACGTCGCAGGATCGCGTCAGCGTGCAATCGTCGCTCTGACGCAGAATTGGTGCAACCACGGCTTCACGCGGCACCGATCGGTCTCGCCTGAAGCAGGTCGACCTTCGCTCTTCGCTACATTTGGCGCTTCACAAGTTTCAACTTCATGATTTGACCTTTGGTCTGGCCGCTTGACGTCGCGGTCGGACAACGGATCCGCGATTTGCCGCGAACCCGCGCCATGTCGCTCGAGACGGTTGCCGCCCGCACCGATTTATCGATTGGGGCCAGATCGAGCGCGGCCTGTCCTCGCCGTCGCTACGGGTGCTGGCGACTCTCGCTGACGTCATGGGCGTGGGTATCGCAGGGTTTTTTCCGCGACAAGGAGAACGCCAACGCCACGCCAAGCGGCATTGTCACCCGCAAGCGCCAGCGCGCCAATGGAGCCCGGCGGAAGCACTGGTGACGAATTCTATACGCATGACGGCGAGGAAGCCGGCCTCGTGCTCGAGGGCGACATGATGCTCACCGTCGATGCCGAAAGCTGGACACTCAAGTACGGCGACAGCTTCCGCTTCGCCAGCCGCTGCCCACATCGGTTCAGCAATCCGTCCAGTGACACCAGGGCCGTCGTGCTCTGGTCAACTGCGTCTCGGCCGCGTCCTGAGATCAGCCGAAACGATTCTCGTATCTGGCCAGTGCGAGTTCCGCCGTGTCGATGTCGGGCTTGCGGCCCGACAGTAGATCCGCAAGCACCCGCCCCGAACCGCACGCCATGGTCCAGCCAAGCGTACCATGACCGGTGTTGAGATGAAGGTTGGCGTAGAGTGTCGCGCCGATCACCGGCGGACCGTCGGGAGTCATCGGCCGCAAGCCGCTCCAGAAGGTGGCGTCCGCCAGCCTGCCGCCGCGCGGGAACAGATCGGTCAGAGAATGATCGAGCGTTGCCTGCCGCGCCAGGCCCAGCCGGGCAATTTTCCGGGCTTGTCGAGAACACCGCGCCGTTCCTTGGTGCGGTGAACTAGACGATATCTGCGAGCCGCTGTAGGTGCCCGGAGAGCCTTATCATCTTTCCCAAGACGACCCAGATCTGCGATATTTCCTCACTCATCAGACGCCGCTGCAAGTCATGCGTCAGGCCGCCCTCATCTGCGCACCTGGCTGGTGATCCAGTTCGATAATTCTGACAACCGCATCCCTTCGTCGAGAATATCCTCGCTAAAGCCAGCCGCCATGCGATGTCCCGTCGCTTCTGGTCGGTCTCAAGAGTAGTCAGATCCGCAGCGTAAGATTCAAGCTCCGAGAGATCCTTAAAGAAGCCCTCGACGACCAACGTCTCTCCATAGCGTCGGACGACGGCGGCGACGTCGTGCAACCGATATTCGGGGTGATACTGCACGCCCCAGAACACACCGCCACCCAAACGGATTTCGGCAGCCTGGACCTCGCTCATCGCGTTCCAGGCAGTGATGATTGCTCCTTGCGGCAGCCGCGTCACCACGTCGCTGTGGATCGCGGGCGCATCGAAAACGGGCGAGCGCCTGCGATGCATCGGATGGCTGCGGCCGGCGTCGGTAAGAATAATTTTGCGCGCGAAAGCCACCTCGCGTCCACGCGGATTGAGTGTGACTTCCCCGCCTGCTGCGACCGCCGCAAGTTGCAGACCCCAGCAGGAGCCGAACATCGGAATTGCGCGCGCGAAGACTTCACGCACGAAGTCGATCTGCCGCAATGACGCGACCTCGCGCTGGTAGATGTTCAGGGACGATCCGGTAATTGCCACGCCGTCATACGAATCGAGCGGCGCGGGCACCATAGCTCCCTCGTCCGCCGGCGTGCAGATATCCACCTTTGCATCCGGCGCGATCGCGCGCAGCACGTCGGCATAACTTTCCGCTGGCGTGGCGCCCGCTGACTCAGCGATGCGGCGACGGCCCGCTGAAGCATTGCCTTCGGCGACCAGCAGCCGCCGCATCGCTCACCCTCCAAGGTCGCCGCGAATGGCCGCCAGCGTCAGTTGCTCAAACTCCGCCTCGGTCAACCGCCGCGGATTTGCAGCCGCTGTCGGATCCTTCGCGGCATCGGCTGCAATCGCCTTGACGTCGACTTCCCTGACGCCGAGTTCGGCCAGGGTATGGGGAACACCGAGTTTCTTTCTCAAAGCGAGAATCCAGTCCAGTACAGCGGAAAAATCCCGACCCGGCAAATCCAGCGTGCGGGCAATGTGTGGAATCTTGTCGGCGATGGCCGTTTTATTGCAGACCAGCACATACGGAAAAATCACGCCGTTGGTCAGGCCATGATGCGTGTCGTAGCGCGCTCCGACGGGATGGGATACGGAGTGAATCGCACCCAGCCCTTTTTGGAACGCGGTCGCCCCCATCGAGGCAGCGGCGAACATGTAGGCGCGCGCCTCCAGATCGCCGCCATTGTCAACGGCGCGCGGCAGATAGGTGTCGACGATCCTCAATCCCTCCAGCGCCACGCCATCGGCAAGCGGATGAAAGGCGTCCACGCAATAGGCCTCGAAGCAATGCGCCAGTGCGTCCATGCCGGTCGCCATGGTCAGAAACGGCGGAAGGCCGGCGGCAAGCTCCGGATCTTCGATGGCGACTTTCGGCATCATCAACGGATGAAAGATGATCTTCTTTTCGTGGGTTTCCTCACGCGTGATGACGCCGGCCCGGCCAACCTCTGAACCTGTCCCAGCGGTGGTCGGCACCGCGATGATAGGAGCGATGCCTTTTGAATTGGCACGCGTCCACCAGTCTCCGACGTCTTCGAAATCCCAGACCGGCCGCGACTGCGGCACCATGAACGCCACGCACTTGCCGACGTCGAGCGCCGAACCGCCGCCGACCGCGATGACGCCGTCATGGCCCCCCGCGCGAAAGGCAGCAATCCCCGCGTTAAGGTTTGTCTCCGTTGGATTGCTCTTCACGTCCGCGAAAATGCGCACCTCAATTCCTGCATCGCAGAGGTGCTTGACGACACCGGCGATCAGCGCCGTATTGGCAAGCCCCTTGTCGGTCACCAGCAATGGCTTGGCGATATCCACAGCGCGGCAGGTTTCGGGCAGTTCAGCGATTCGTCCGGCGCCCGTGATAACGCGGGTCGGAAAATTCCACGCGCCAGCGATGTTGGTAGCCATGGCATGCTCTCAGTGTTCGATGGGGAGGTTGAATGATTCGGCGAGAGCCGGATTCAGATGATTTCGAAGTAACGCGCCAGCTCCCAGTCGGTGATTGCCCTTTGGAATTCACGCTGCTCCCAGCAGCGGGTCATTGCGTAATGATCGACAAAGACGTCGCCGAACAGGCTGCGCGCGGCGGAAGACGCGGCAAGCCTTTCCGCCGCCTCAAAGAGCGTGCGAGGCAGCGACCGTTCGGGCGGATGGCTGATGTCATAGGCGTTTCCCACTATCGGAGAACCGGGTTCAATCCGGTGCTGGATTCCCCAGAGGCCCGAACCGAGAGCCGCGGCCAGCGCCAGATAAGGGTTGATATCGGCGGCAGCGATTCGATATTCGACGCGCTGAGCGGAAGGCGCACCCGGAATGACTCGGAGCGCACAGGTGCGGTTCTCGATTCCCCACGTTGCGTCGGTCGGCGCCCAAAACCCCGGGATCAATCGCGAATAGCTGTTCACGGTGGAGGCCACCATGGCGAGAACCTCGGGCAAGAGCGCCTGCTGCCCGCCGACGAACCAGCGCATGGTGTCGGACATGTTGCCGGGCCGATCTGCTGCAAAAAAGGCCGGCTTCCCCTCCAGATCACGCAGCGATAGATGCAGATGTCCGGATTGTCCCGGATAAGAGTTCGACCACTTCGCCATGAAGGTGAGCATTTTACCCTGGCGCTCGGCCAAAACCTTCGAGAACGTCTTGAAGATTACCGCGCGGTCCGCGGCTGCCATGACATCGGTGTACTTGATCGCCGCTTCGAGGACTCCCGGACCGGTCTCCGTGTGAAGACCTTCAAGTGGCATGTCCATGTCGTCGCAGAGCTTCAACAGCCCATGATGGAAGTCAGACTCCACCGATGACCTCAACATCGAATAACCGAACCAGCCTGGCGTCAGATTTTTCAGACTGCGATAGCCTTTCTCGCGCACGCTGTGAGGTGTCTCGTCGAAGACAAAAAACTCGAACTCGGCCGCCGCCGAAGCTGTGAAACCAAGCTTCGCGGCGCGCTCGACCACGCGGCCCAGCAGGTTGCGGGGGCAAAGATCGGCGGCAGCACCCTCGAACTCGCCGAGGAAAAACAGCATATCGCCTTCCGTCGGCACATCGCGACAGGAGTTGGGGATGACGCGCGCCGTCGCATCGGGAAACGCGGTATGCCAGCCGGTGAACCTCGACTTGTCGTAAAGCTGATCCTGAGAGTCCCAACCGAAAATCACGTCACAAAAATTGAATCCGGCCTCAAGCGCCGCGAAGAACTTGTCCCGCGCGATGTATTTGCCGCGGATAACCCCGTCGAGATCGACCACGCCAAGCTTGACGTGGGACAGTCCACGGGCATCCACTAACGCTCGTGCGTCCTCGGCGGTTTTGACGTCTCTGGAAGCCATGTTTTCTTCATATCTTGGTGGGTGGTTCAAGACGGTGCACCGGATCGGCGGCCGGACGGCACGAAACCGCTCCTGTGTCAGGCCGGAAAGTTCTGGTGCAGCACCTCGTCGCAGGCGGTGATGAACATGTCGGCGTTGTCCTTCGTGAAACAGAGTGGAGGGCGTATCTTTAGCGTATTGCCATATGGACCGGCCGCGCCAAGCAGGATGCCGCGCTGGCGCAGAGTGTTGATGAGATGGCTCGCGATCTCAGGTGCCGGCGCCTTGGTCTCGCGGTCATTCACAAGTTCGAGCCCGATAAAGAGACCCGCACCACGCACGTCGCCGATCTGGATGTGGCGGTTACCGATCTCACGGAGCCCATCCATTAGGTAGTCGCCAACTCTGAAGGCATTTTCGGTGAGGCCCTCGTCGCGGATCGTATCGAGGACGGCAAGACCCGCGGCGGCGGCCACCGGATTGCCTCCGAAGGTGTTGAAGTACTTTGCTTCCGCCGTGAACCGATCGAGCAATGCCGCGCGTGTCGCAATGCCCCCCATGGGGAATCCGTTACCCATCGGCTTGCCCATGGTCACGATATCAGGCACGACGTCGTGCCGTGCGAAACCCCACAACGAGGCCCCGGTCCGGCCGAACCCGGGCTGCACCTCGTCGGCGATGAAGATGCCGCCATGCGCCCGCGCAGCCTCAACGGCGGCGGTGAGAAAACCGGGCGGATCGGCGTAGACTCCGTCACTTGAGAAGATTGTGTCGACGAGAAGACCGGCAAAGCGAATCCCGTTCCGTTTCAGGTCGGCGACCGCCGTCGTCACCGACGCGGCAAAACGCTGACCGGGATCGCTGCCGGCGCAGCGGAACATCTCCGGCGCCGGAATAGCACGGACGTGTGGCGGCAGCGCTTGCCCTGGAAGGCTCGACGGTGAGACACCCGTCACCGCGGCGGTGTTACCGTGATAAGCCGTCTCGGTGACGATAAAGCCTGTGCCGCCGGTGGCAGCTTGCGCAATTCGGAGCGCAAGGTCGTTGGCCTCGCTCCCGGTGCACGTCAGAACCAGGTGGTCGATTGCATCGGGGAATGTCGCGAGCAGTCGTTCCGCGTACAGATCGACAACGTCGTTCAGGTAGCGCGTGTGGGTGTTCAGGAGGCCTGCCTGTTTGCAAATCGCCTCAACGACACGCGGGTGCGAATGCCCAACCGACGGGACATTGTTGTAGAGGTCGAGATAGCGGCGGCCGTCCGCGTCATACATCCAGACGCCTTCGGCGCGCTCCATGCGCAACGGCTCCTGATAGAACAATACGGACGCTGAACCGAAGGAACGCAACCGCCGCGCCACGGCTTCGCGTAAGTCGGTACTCATGGCTGACGCGTTCTTTTGATCGAAAGCGTTCAGTGCCAGAATTTCCTTTTCCTGTGGCATCTGCGCCTTCCCCATCGGCCTCCCGCAGGCCCACCGGAAGGCCTAACGTCGTCATATCGACCGCCCACTACTTTGCGGCAATGTGGGAATTTCCACAACATGAACACGCCCTGAGCAACGACTTGCAGGAGTGTCAGCCGAATGCTGATCGACACCAAACCCATTGCTGAATTGGACGATCTTTAACGCAATTCTGCGGGCAATGTGCCCAGCGCATGAGCAGAGCGCCGCATAAAATATGAGGGAAGTGCCACAAAATTAGTGTGGACATCCAAATCTCGCTGCGAAAGGATTGCGCGCGGTGGAATCTGGCTCGGTCGGCACCATTCCGAGGATGCGTCAATGAATAGCGAGCGGTTCCCGGTACCCGACGCTGCACCCGCGGAGAAGCGGCTTCCGAGGAGACAAGAAGGCGACCGCTTCTCGAAGGTTGGACGCCACCAACACATCATCTCGCAACTGACAGCGGCCCCGACCCTCCGCGCCTCCGAACTCGCTGCGGCTCTCGGCGTCTCCGGCGAAACGATCCGGCGAGACCTGATGGAGTTGCAGGAGCACGGGCTCATCAACCGCACCTACGGCGGTGCGTCCCGTCCTTTTGCCCTTGAGCCCTCACTAACCGATCGCAGGGCGATCATGATCGCCGAACGCGAAGCGATCGCGTCTGTCGTCGCGGATCTCGTCCTGCCCAATGAAGTCCTGATGCTTGGCGCGGGGGCAACTACTTTTCACGTCGCGCGGCGACTGGCGGCCCGGGTCCAGGACATTACCGTCATCACCCACGACTTCGCGATCGCAGCGGCACTGGGGACGAATTCGTCCATTCGCGTCTTGTGCTGTCCCGGCCGCTACAATTCCGCCGAAGGTTACGTTTTCGGTACACAGACCATTGCAAGCATCAACAGCTACGAAGCCAACCGCGCCATTATCGGAGCAACGGGAATCGGCGGACGGGGTGTCAACGACGCGGACGACGAAGCCGGCGCCATCTACGGCGCGATGGCGAAGCGGGCAGCCGAAGCGATAGTCGTCGCCGATCATACCAAGTTCGAACAGCGCGCCCTTACCGTCTTTGCCCAATGGACCGACATCGATCGTCTTGTCACCGACCACCTGCCTGAGGGAGCGCTGGCGACGGCGCTTCGCGAGGCTGGAACGGAAATTCTCGTAGCCCCAAAGTAGGAAAGGAAGGCAATGGCAGCTCTTTCAACCCTTGCCCCGCAAGCAGATCACGCTATTGCGGATACTGACCCTGGTTTCCTCGTGTCGCAGAAGATCCATATCGGTCGCATCGAGCTTGATATCGTAGCCGCCGACCGACCTTTCATGCGGAACTGGGAACGCATCGACCGCGTGGATGAAGCCTCTTATGTGCTCGCTTTCCCCCTCATCGGAAGCTTTGCTTTCAGTCAGGATGGCAGAATGGGAATCGCGACGACCGGCGAGTATGTTCTCCTCAACGAACTCGCTTTCTACGAATTATCGTCGGATGGAAGAGCACGCTTGCTGATGATGCGTATTCCTGCATGCGAACTCCGCGGACGTGTGGTGTCAGTTGAAGATCATGTCAGTCGCCATTTTAAGGCAAATGAACACATGACGCATCTGCTGCTGAGACTGCTGACAAGTGTTGTGGAATTGTTTGTCGATCGTCCACCTCCAAATCCTCAGGCCCTCGCGACCGAGATCGTCAGCTTCGTCGCCCTGACCATCGGAGCGGAAGACCGGGGCGCGGCGACCGACGTGCGAAATGCCCGCTATCATTTGCGCCGGCGGATCATAAACTTCATCGAGAAACACCTGAGCGACCAGAATCTTTCGCCAAAAACGATTGCCGCCAGCAGCCGCATCTCGCTGAGCTACCTCTACAGCCTGTTCAATGACGATGACACGACCGTCGGTCAGTTTGTTCAGGTGAGGCGGCTGCAGCGAGCTTACGAAATTCTCGTCGGAGATCCGAAGGGGCATCGCACCGTGTCGGAGATAGCCTATGAGGTCGGCTTCAAGAACGTTTCCCATTTTTCCCGCACCTTCAGTCGTCACTTCAGCATCGCACCTCGCGATGCTCGAAAACTCAGCCGCGATTCGATTCCGGCGGCCGGCCCTGCTTCCGCTCGCGCCAAGACAACTCTGGCACCGAGATCCGTGACATCCGGCGGCCGCTTCGATCTGTCACGCTGGAATTCGAACAAGCGCCGCTCCTTGTACGAAACCATCTAAACACGATCGTCTTTGTCGACGTGTCGCTGCGCGGCGGCACTCCCTCCTGCCTTTGCGGAGATATCATTGGTCGAGAACAAAGACAGTCTGTCCGACAACGAACTGGCCGGCTTCTTCGACGACCTTGCCGATGCGGCACGAAGCATTGCGCTGATGTATTTTCGCTCCAACCTCGATTTCGAGCGCAAAAAGGATCTTTCGCCTGTCACGATCGCAGATCAGGCTATCGAGCATGAACTGACCCGGTTGATTGCCGCCCGCTTTCCGGGCCATGGGATTTTAGGCGAAGAGACCGGATCGACGCCGGGCGAGCGATACACCTGGTATCTCGATCCCATCGACGGCACGAAGAGTTTCATTTCCGGGATGCCGCTGTTCGGGACTTTGGTTGCCCTTGCAGATGAGGAAAATGGCTCCGTGGTGGCCGGCATGATTGACATGCCGGCGCTGGCCGAACGCTGGTATGGAACGCCGGGCCGGACCACGTTCAACAACGCGCCCGCCAAAGTAAGCCGGGCGAAGAAACTGGAGAACGCGCAGATTTACACATCGTCGCCGGATTTTTTTTCGCAGCAGGATTGGGCGCGCTATGATGCCCTCAGCCGCAAGGCGATGTTTCGGCGCTTCGGAGGCGATTGCTACCAGTACGGATTGCTGGCGTCGGGCTATTGCGATCTGGTCGTCGAGACCTCACTGAAGTCATTCGACTTTATGGCGCTCGTTCCCGTCGTCGAGGGAGCGGGAGGCGTCATAAGGGATTGGGACGGATCGCCCTTGACGCGCGACTCCGACGGGCGCGTCGTTGCGGCTGCCAACGAAGCCTTGCTGGATCAAGCGCTGGCCATCCTCGGCCGCTAAACCGATCGCGGCTTGGCGGGATCCGGTCGTTCCAGCGTCACCACCCGTCAGACCATGCGCAGCCAGCTTTCCCACCGCGGATCATACATTACGTCACGCGCGCGCATGTACTTCCATACTCCGTATTTCTGGTAGTCGAAGTCCCAGTCCTTCAACTTGCGATTGACGACGGCCCAGCAGGCCCACTTGATGTCCGCAAGCGCACGATTGATGGTCATACGCGCCGCCATCTGCGGACTCGCCGAGCCCAGATATTGCTCGGTCAATCTGAGCGACAATGGCTCATCGAAGAACATCTCGGCGAACAGCACGCCGAGTTCATAGCTGCGCTCGTTGTTCGATGCGAACTCGTAATCGATCAGCCGCATCGGCTTGGGGGGAGAGCTTGAATCCGCGCTGATGAGGAAGTTTCCAGGCATCGGATCGTTGAAGCAAGGCACAAGATCCAGACCGGACGCCATGAAGGCGGCCTTCGCCTGACGGTATCGATGCATGATCCACGGCATATCGAGTGGAAAATGCGAGCCCAGTTCGCGACCCTGTTCGACATGTTCTTCGATCATGTCGAAGATCGTCTTCGTGACACCCAGCTTCGGCCCGTCATGGAGTCGACGATAAAGTCCTAGAACATCGGACTGGATCGAAGGATCACTGAAATCTCCATTGGTGCAAGCCCGGTAGCCCTCGAGGAATTCGCTGACCTCAAGTCCGTCCTGCGCGTCGAAAAAAATAACCTCGGGGCCAATTCCCGCGGCGTGGGCGTTGCGCGCGGCCTCATTTGCTACCACGCGGTCTATGAACATCTCCGAACCTTCGCCGGGCACCTTGACGAAATATCTTCGCGTATCGCCGGTGATTTCGACGAGCCAGTTCTGATTCATCAAACCGCCGACGAGTGACGTGTAACTTGTGTTCTTGCCTCGCCACGACGGGATACGCCCGACCGCCTGTTCGAGATTGCGTTCGTGGATCGTGCTCGCTTCGCCCAGGGTTCTGCGGATCGTCATGCCACCCTCCGTAACGCCTCGCCGAAGCGGGGCTCGCGTACAGCCATGCTGCATCGTAGGAAACGCCAACTCGCAAATTTGTAGAATTCAAGTGTATTTCGTCGCGATTTGGCCGAGAGAAGCGCTCCGATCAACCCCCACCGCAGGTCGTCCGCGATACCGTAGATCCTGGCTCGATTGAACGCGCGCTCGTCGAACGTGCCTGCATTCCGAACGAAGGCATCGCGGGCTTCCGGCTCCTGCGCAAATGCCTCGGCCAGGAAGCTGCCGAGATCCTCCAGCGGATCAGCCGTTGTTGCCCGATCCCAGTCGATCAAGCGCACTTCGCCGGCTTCGCTGATCAGGATGTTCGATACATTGCCGTCTCCGTGGATGGGTACGGGCACGATGTCTGCGCTCTGCAATGCCGCGGCTGCCAGGCGCAATTCGTCCACAAGCCATTGCGTGTTGGTCGGCAGCTGCGCATTTGCCGATGTAGCGGCGGCGTAGAAGTGCTCGATTTCGTCGAACACGCTCTTGCGTTTGGGCAGAGGTCCTCCATTCTGGAAAAGGCGGCGCGCGGCAATCACCGCATCGACAATCTTGGGATCGAGCATCCGCTCGAGGGTGCCGACCCGCCAGCCGCTATTGAGATCCTCCATGACGAGAATGCCCGCACTGGAATTGGCCAGGATCACTTTTGGCCCGATACCGAGATCGGAGGCGCGTTGCGCCGCCTCGAACGCACACGGCACATCGACGTAGAGCGCCGCATCCGTATCCATCACCTTGACGAAAATGCTGTCGCCGCTTGCCTTGTTGGTGACGCGCCAGGGGCCACCATCAACACCGCGCCAGCTTGGCGACGCCAATATCGGAATCGCAGGCTCAATGGCGACATCGCCTCCCCAGCCGGGCAGCGCGCAAACGCTGTCCCGGACCCTGATGAGTTCTGTTTCGAATTCGGTCATGCCATCTTCCAGTTCTCTGCAGTCTCGGACAGAGTGCGATTTCATCGCGCCCTTTCGTGGAAGTTTGGCCGAGATAGATGCAAAAAGGATGCCTCGCGCTCCACCAAATGATGCCCTTGGAAATTGCCGTCTACCCCAATGCCACCGATCTTCGCTATCTCAATCGGGGTCTTGGGAGGCCGCTGAGGTCGTGAAGCAGGAGAGAGCATGTCCGCTGAAGAACTGGCGAAAATGAGCCTTGCGGACCTTGCTGAGGCCTACGCAGGGCGGCGCCTTTCGCCGGTCGAGGTGATGGAAACGACCCTCGACCACGCCCAAGCCGTCAACCCGCTCATCAATGCGTTGTTTAGTTTCCGTCCCGAGCAGGCGATCGCCGGCGCTCGACAATCAGAGGCCCGATGGAAATCCAACGCCCCGTTGGGCCCGCTCGACGGCGTTCCGATGACGGTAAAGGACAGTGTCGCCATGGTCGGCTGGCCTTATCTTCATGGCATTCGCGCCAACCGCTCGCTGCCGCCCTCGAATTACGACTCTCCCCCCGCGATAGCCTTACGCGAAGCGGGTGCTTCTGTTTTTGCCAAGACCACGATGCCCGACTGCGGCCTGATGGCTTCCGGTATCAGTTCCTTTCATGGCATCACGCGCAATCCGTGGGGACTTGCGTGGAATACCGGAGGGTCGTCGGCGGGCGCGGGTGCGTCAATCGCTGCGGGCGCAGGCTTTGTGTCTATCGGAACCGATATCGCCGGCTCGGTTCGGCTGCCGGCGGCCCATTGCGGGCTTGCGTCTTTGAAGCCCACGCACGGACGCGTACCCCATTTGCCAGCCGATACAATGCGCATGGCCGGTCCCATGGGTCGCCGTGTCGACGATATTGCGCGCCTGCTAACCGTATTGACCCGTCAGGACGAACGAGACACGTGGAGCTTCCCGGCCGACGGCACCCAGTATCATGAGCGACTTGGCCGCGACCTCAAGGGAGTCAAGATAGGCGTACTTACCGACATGGGCTTCGGGCCAAAACCGGAAGCCGTGGTGCGCGACGCCGTGGAAGCGGCCGGCAAGCTTCTCGCCGGAGAGGGCACGACCGTCGAGCCGTTCGCGTCTCCAATCGACCATGATGTTTATGCATCTATCGATCTTTTTCTGCAGGTGCGCGGCTTTCTCGAATACAGCGCCCTGCCCTCCCACGAGGACGGCGACGTTAATCCATATGTCAGGGAATGGTGCCTCGGCGGCGCCAGCCATTCAGGCGCAGATCTCTATCGGGCTCTCGCTCAAATCGGCAAGATGAAAGCAGGATTGCTCGCGGCGTTTGATGGCTGGGACTACGTGATCGCGCCGACGCTCCCGGTGGTGAATTTTGCTGCCGAGGAACCGGGCCTCTCGCGGGAGTTTCCACTGGCTCACACGGTGTTCACCGCGCTATTCAACCAGACAGGCCAACCCGCCTCCACCGTGTGTACCGCGTTTGATGAACGGCATTTGCCGATCGGAATCCAGGTCATCGGTCACCGCTTCGACGATCTCGGAGTACTTCAAATCACCACGGCGCTTGAACACCTGCGGACTGTGACGATGGATTGGCCGCTGAAGCCGCGGCCGTGACAGTTGACGACCATGGAACTGCAATGGGCTTTCCGAACCTTGTGCCGACTCCATCGCTCTCGCACGATTCCTGTCAGGCCGCCGCGACGTCAGCTTCCTTGACGTCGAGCAGATGACAGGCAACGAGACGCCCGGGCAGATGCTCGAGCAGGCGCGGCGTCTCGACCCGGCAGCGACCAAATACCTTCGGGCATCGCGACGCAAAGCTGCATCCAGGGGGAATGTCGATTGGGCTTGGTGGCTCTCCTTCCAGCAGAAAATCACCTGCGTTGAACGGTTTCTCTTCGAGGGTCGGTGCGGCCGACAGCAGCGCCTTCGTATAAGGATGCCGCGGATCGAAGAACAGATCGTGGTTGTCCGCAACCTCTACCATCTCGCCGAGATACATCACTGCGATACGGGTACAGACCTTCCGCACCATGGCAAGATCGTGCGAAATGAACACGTAGGTCAGGTTGCTTTTTTCCTGAAGCCTGGAGAACAGATCGATCAGCTTGGCCTGCTCGCGCTGGTCAATCGACGACAGCGTCTCGTCAAGGATCAGCAGCTTCGGATCGAGGATCAGGGCTCGCGCGATCGACACGCGCTGGCGCTCGCCTGTAGAGAGCGTATGCGGCAATTCATCGTAAAGGTGAGCGGCCAGCCCGACCTCGCTCATGGTGGCGATCACACGCGCCTTCATGGTGCTGCGCGGGACTTTGCTGCGAATGCGCAGGCTCTCTTCGATCATTCGGCCAACTGTCGTTCGTGGCGGTAGGGCGGTGTAAGGATCCTGCAGGAGCAATTGAAACTCGTTGCGCTTCTTAAGCAGCTCGCGCGGCGACAAGCTTGCCAGCGCGGTCCCACCGAGCACGATAGCCCCCTCGTCGGGAACCTCCAGCCACGCCAGCAACCGCGTCAGTGTCGACTTGCCGCAGCCCGACTCGCCGACAATTCCGAAATTCTCACGCGGCATGATGTCAAGCGTGACGCCGCGCACGGCCTGGATGTTGCTATAGGTGTTAAAGGTACCACGCTTGCGCGTCCTGTAAGTACGATGAACGTTCCTGATCTGCATCAGCGGCGTTTCACCCACGGCCTTCCGGCGCGCGAGCGGCCCCTCGCTCATCGACCAGATACGCGGCACGCTGTCGATGGCACTCCTGGTGTATTCGGTCCGCGGTTCCTTCAGAAGCATCCTGAAAGCTTGCTGTTCGACGAACCGGCCGTGGTAAAGTACGGCAGTCCGATTGCCGAACTGGCCAAGGGTGGGAAGCGACGACGATAGATAGATCGTTGCCATCTTGTGGCGCAGGCACAAGTCGTGCAGCAGCGCTACAATCTGCGCCGCAATCGTTACATCCAGCGGCTGAGTGACGTTGTCGGCGATCAGTACGGCCGGTTCGGCGCAAATAGCATCGACGATCATGGCGCGTTGCATCATGCCGCCGGAAAATTTCGATGGATATTCCCAATACCGTTCCTTGGGCGATGGAATCCGGACCTCGCCGAGCAATTGCATGACCCGGTCACGGCAGTCTCGGGTCGTCCATTCCGGCCTGACGCTATGCAGTTTCTCGGCGATCTGGCTGCCGACCGGAATGGTCGGGTCGAGCGAACTCTGCGGCTTCGAGCCAATGTAAGCGATGTCGCGTCCAACGCGGAACGTGCCCTTCGCACTCTTCTTGAGAGTATCCTCGCCGGCGAAGATCACGCCGCCGGAGCGATAGCGCAGGCTGTCCGGAAGCCAGCCGGCCAATGCGCGGCTGAGAACCGTCTTGCCCGCACCGCTTTCGCCGTAGATACCGAAGATTTCGGAGGCTTTCAGGCGAAAACTGATGCCATCGAGGATCGGCGCAGAACCTTCAGTCAGCGGTCCCACTGTCAAATTGTCGACTTCGAGAATCAGCGAAAGATCCATCTCAAAGGCCTCCGTATATCCGGTTGCGCGCCTTCTCCAATGCCGAGCCGATCAGATTGATCGAAGTCAGCGCGACGGCAAGAAACACCCCTGGGCTGGTGGCGATCCACCACGCATTAATGAGGTACTTGCGCGAGTCGGCGATGATGCTGCCGAAACTCGGCGTCGGCGGCTGGATGCCAAGCCCCAGAAAGCCGAGGATCGCTTCGAAAATCATCATGCGCGCGACGTCGAGCACGGCGACAAAGGCGATCGGCGGCAGAATGTTCGGCGCCGCGAACAGCAGCAGGATGCGCCAGTCGCCGGCCCCGAGAACACGAAGGCCGCGAACATATTCCAGACCGCGCTCGGTCGCCGCGGCGCTTCGAGCGACGCGTGCATAAAGCGGCCAGCCGGACAATGCCAGGACGATGATGATGGTGGGAACGGTCGGACGCGATACGCCGAGGATCGTGATCGCGAGGATGATCATCGGGACCGACAATTGCGCGTCGGTGATCCGCATAATGATCGTATCCCACCACTTTCCCTTGAAACCCGCGAATAAACCCAGACCACATCCGATGATGAAGATCAGGACAACCGTAACGATGCCAATCATTAGCGAGTAACGCAGGCCGATGAGGCAGCGTAACAGCATGTCCCGACCGAGTTGATCGGTACCGAGCGGATGGGTCGATATCCAATTGTCGCCCAGGAATAGCGGTGGCCGGAACTTGTCTTTCACGACCATCTTGGTCGCGCTAATAGACGTCATTTCGGGATAGATCGCCGAAGCCAGCAGCAGGGCAACGAAGATGAAGAAGCCGATCCGGAAGCTTTTCATGCGCCACGCGGCACCGAGGATTCGTTGATTGACGCTGTCCGTCTTGCGCGCTGTTTCTGGTTCCATCGCGACGATTGTGGTTGCTGTCATTCTACAGTTCCACCCGGGGGTCGATCATATAGGCCACCAGATCGACGACGATGTTCACGAACACGAATACAGCGCTGGTGGTGATGGCGATGCCCTGAATGACCGGGAAATCGCGGCCGACGACCGAGACCACGGTCAGGTTTCCCAAGCCGGGATAGTCGAAGATGTATTCGATGACGAGAACGCCGCCGATCAGGGTAGAAAGCTGAATGCCGAGCAGGTTGACCAGCGGTACGGCAGCGTTGCGTAGCGCATGAGCATACACGATGCGCCGCCGCGAAAGGCCGCGCACGCGGGCCTCGTCGATAAACGAAGCCTGCATCACCTGCCCGAAAGACGTCGTCAATGTACGAATGATGAAGGGCGCGATCTCAACCGCCAGCACCAGCGCCGGCAGCAGCACGTAGGAAAATCCCTGATAGCCCAATGCCGGCAACAGTTTAAGCTTCACCGAAAGGAACAGGATGAGAACGATACCGAGCCAGAAGTTCGGGATCGATACGAACAGGGACTGTACGGCAAAGGCCAGTGCGTTTTGCCACCCATCCTGATGCAATCCCCCGGCGATCCCGATCGGAAACGAGATAAGCAGCGCAAACAACAACGCCATGCCGCCCAACTGAAGGGTGAAAGGCAGACGCTCGAGGATTTGGTCGATGACCGGCGCCATGTCCGATTTGGTCGGATCGATATATTGGCCGCCTGTCGCGACCATACCACTTCGAGGGCGAAGGTACGATTGCCCGAGGTCGCCTCGCAGCAATCCTCCCATGTAACGCGCATATTGCACGATGATCGGATCGCGAAGACCCATCTTCGTCGCCACTTTCTCCACAACTTCCGGAGGCGCCATTCCCCCCACGATCAGACGCACGGGATCGCCGGGAACAACCCGCAGCAGCGTGAAAATGATGAATGAGGTGATGCAGACGATCAGGAACCCTTGCGCGATCCGCTTGAGGAGGAATTCGAGAATCAACATTGGGAGTCCTGATCGGCAGAGAAAAGGAGAAGTGGCCGGCGGCGAACGTGCCCCGGCCTGGCTCTTCGTCCGTCGGTCAGACCAGCGTTGCCTTGGTCATGTCCTGCATTCCGTTGGGGTAGATGTAGAGCCCCTCCAGCTTCTTGCTGTAAGCGTGAATGAATACCGACGTGAACAGCGCCAGCGCAGGCGCCTTCTTGGCGATGGTCGGCAGCGTTTCGGTTTGCAGCACCTTCTTGCGCTCTTCGAGCGAGGTGGCGTTGCGTTCCTTGTCGAGCACTGCGTCGATTTCCGGGTCGACGATTCCGCAGATGCGCTTCGACGAAGAGTGGAAATGGGTACGCAGCACCAGATCGGGCTCCGGCGAACCGGTGCACCAGCCGCAATCGATCATATGGCCTTCGCCGCCGCCGGGCTTGTCGTACAGCAGATTGCCCCACGCCGCGACTTCCAGTGTCTGCAAGTTCACCTTGAAGCCTTGCTCCTGCAGCATGCCCGCGATCAGCTCGGCATATTCCTTGGTCTTGGGATAGAAACCGACAGACGTGTAATAGGTCAGTTCCGGCAGGCCATTTCCTTTTGGGAAACCCGCATCGGCCAACAATTTCTGCGCCTTGCCCGGATCGAATTCCGGATAGTCGGCGACCTCGGTGTACCCAAATTTGACCGGAGAGATGTGGGCCTTCGAATAGGTACCGGATACGCCGAGAATCTCGAGGACCTGCTTGCGGTCGATCGAGTGACAGGCCGCAAGTCGTAAACGCGGGTCGTCGAACGGCTTCTTCGAGCAGCGAAAGAAGAGGTACTTGTTCTCCACCGAGACCGCCTTGTGGATGTTGAAGCGCGCATCCTTCGATATGGTCTCGACCTGCTCCTGCTCCAGACGTTCGATGATATCCGCCTCGCCGTTGAGCAGCGAAAGCGTCCGCGTCGTGGTGTCGCCGACAAAGCGGTACTCGACGCTCGGAATCTTCGCCGCGCCGAGAAAGAACTCCGGATTCGCCTTTAGAACCGTAGTGTCGCCCTTCTGTTCGACGTACATGTAGGGGCCAGTCCCGTTCATGCGCGCCGAAAGCTGAGCTTTGTTGGCGACATCCTTGGCCGACAAGATCGGAAGGAACGATGATAGATAATAAAACAGGGTGGCCGGGTAGCCCTGCGCCTTCGTATTGATCCGGCAGGTGTAGTCGTCAACAATATCGACCGTGACAAGTCCGGGATACCATTGCGCAGGGCGATCAGGCTGGCAGCCATATTCGTACGTCGCCTTGACGTCGGCGGAGGTGAATGGGGCGCCGTTGTGGAACTTGACGCCCTTTCTCAGCTTCACTTCCATCGCGTAGGCATCGACGGGTGTAAGCGACTCCGCGAGTTCGAATACCAGCTCATCGGGCTTCTCAGGCTTCATTGGCGCGCGCGTCAAATAGCCGAAAACGAAGCCTTCAACGATCAACTGACCGAGATTGGTGTGCGTGGTCGGATCCCAGTTGCCGGTCAGGGCCTCGGCGCCGAGAAAGCGGAGCGTTCGACCCTCTGCCGCGAATGCGGAATTCATGAGGAAGTCGGGATCCACCCGCCCAAAGCCAAGCGCTGCGGCACCCGCAGCTCCGCCAAGCAACAAATCTCTGCGATTGATCATATCGTTTTCCTCGATGATTTCGGATAAGGCTGGAACTCTTTGCTCTTCGGAACCATGGGAGCTTCAAGCGCCTCCACCCTTCCGTTCTGTCAAAGCAAAACGCAAACCAAAGGCGCCGGCACCCGATACCTGATGCTCCACAATTCCGTTGCTCAGGCTTCTTCGGATCGCTTCTATTTTGAGGATCCCGGCTGGCACCCCAGTGCGCAGCACAAGCTCTAGGCACTAAGCCTTTTCCCTGCGCAGGGCACAAATGGTGGACGGGCAGCAACAAGGCGCTGCGGAAAACGTCTATGCTGAAGAGACTCTCGCGGAAACCGACGGATTATTTTTGTTGCTACAGCACGCTGGATGCGGGAACGCGAAAATCCGCGGAATCATCTCTGATCTCGACGGCGTCGCCTATCGCGGTGAGCAGCCGATCCCCGAATCCGTTCAGGCATTTCAGACGTGGCACGCGCGCGGTGTGCCCTACGCGTTCGTCACCAACAATTCGACGAAGTCCGCGGTGCAGTTCGCAGCCAAACTGGACAACATGGGCATCCCCGCCACGGCGGCGCAGGTCTTCAACACCATAGCGGCGACCACAACGCTGCTGCAGCAACGCTGCCGACGGGGAACTTCTGTGTTCGCCATCGGCGAAACGCCGCTCTCGGAAGCGCTTGAAGAGTCCGGATACCGGCTTTCCGGCGAAGATGCAGAGATCGTGATCCTCGGCTTTGATTATCACTTCACCTACGCGAAACTGCGGACCGCCGTACGAGCCGCATTGAACGGCGCGACCGTGATCGTCACCAATCCAGATGTGCTCACACCCGTCGACGACGGATACGACCCCTGCGTCGGCTCGCTGGCCGCAGCCGTCACTACCACTGCACCGAATGCCGTGCCGATCGTCGTCGGCAAGCCGCAGCCTTTGATGATCGAACAGGCCCTTGCCTACCTCGGCACGACGAAATCCGGAACGGTGATGATCGGCGATCAGATTGGCACCGACATCGCCGCAGGACAGAGCGCGGGATTGCGACCGATAATGATCTCAAGCGACGTTCCGTTCAATGCCGTATTCGGGATCATGCCCGATCACATCGTGTCCAGTCTGCTCGACCTCGTCGATGGGTTTGCAGCGGAGGCCGCCGTCCCGTGACAATCACGCCGGCAATCGAGACCATTCAAGGCGCGCTTGCTTCCGCCTTGGGTCGCTGGAGATTTTCTCCACGAGCGACGCTCGGTTTCCTCAGCCATTCGGAAAACACTACGTTTCTTGCGTGCGATCCAGAGTCGGGACAGGAACTCGTGCTGCGTGTCCAGCGGACCGGTTATCACACACCGGCGGAGACGCTCTCTGAGCTTGCATGGATTTCAGCTTTGGTCACGGACGAAGTCGTGGATACGCCAAGGCCGGTTCCCGATCGCGAAGGCAACCTGCTTTGCGAGGTGCCGATCGGCAGCCTGACACGAAACGTCGTCGCGTTCGAGCGTATGAGCGGTCACGAGCCGGATCAATCCACCGCGCTTCCCACGTGGTTTCGAAAACTCGGCGAACTCACCGCGCGCCTTCATTCGCATAGTCGGCGATGGCCAAGGGCTCGCACTTTCCAGCGCAAAACCTGGGATTTCGATGCCATGCTGGGGGCACGGTCATTATGGGGGGATTGGCGCGCCGGGTTGGGATTACAGGAATCCGACAAGCGGCTCCTGCAGCGGGTCGCCGACCGGCTTGCCGAATCCCTCAATGCCTACGGTGTCGAGAGTCATCGATTTGGCCTCGTCCACGCTGACCTTCGCCTCGCCAACCTGCTCGTGGACCAGGATCGGCTCGGCGTCATTGACTTCGACGACTGCGGCTTTTCCTGGTACTTTTATGATTTCGCCGCTGCCGTGAGTTTCATCGAGCATCAGCCCATCGTTCCCGAATTGCAGGCCGAATGGGTCAATGGCTACCGCAATGTCGCGCCTGTTTCGAATGCCGACGAGGCCATGCTGCCCACCTTCGTTATGCTGCGGCGGATGCTGCTGACGGCCTGGATCGCTTCACACTCCGAAACAGACACTGCACGAACGTTAGGAACCAACTATACGCAAGAGACTGCGGCAATGGGAGAGCGATTTCTTCGTGCCTGACGCTCAAGTTCGTGCCTGACGCTCATGCTGGAATGAACCGATCAACACGTATTTGCTTTAGGCTCCATTGTTGTTGCTCCGCGACTTCGGAAACTCAAATTGAATGCGCCGGCAATCGCGCCGATCTGTAAATATCTGTAAATGTCGGAAGCGGTCCGGGGTAGCGCGCGTTCTCGTTTCTCAAATCGTTGCTTCGTCAACGCGGATTCGTCAGATGGAAATTCAAGCCTACTTCGAAGAATGGTCCCGTCGGCCGGGGGACACGGTCAGGCTGGCGATCAGCACCCCGCATGCCTCTATACACGCAAGCCTGGTGCGTCTCACCTCCGGACCCGGACAGGGCGACAGCATCGAAGGACGCGTGACTGATTTTTCGTCCGTCCTGGACACCACGGTCCCTGGACGTATCCAAGCAACGATGGTCGGATCGTATGCGGAGTTGTCTCTTCCCGCAGCAACAGGACGTCTGGTGAGTGTGCATTGCTGGGTTTGGCCCACGGTTCCCGAGCGCGCGGCGCCTCAGGCAGTTTGGTCGTTAGGTGATATTGCGCTGGTGACCGCATCCGGCGGAATTGAACTTCGCTCAAAAACCAATGTGGTGGCCTTCATTCCCAACGCAGTGGTCGGCAAGCACTGGTATTCGATCCTTGTCACGATCGGCGACGGCGAACTGTCCATCGACCTCAAGCGTTTGGATGGAAAGGTCAGTTCCCACCACACCGTGCGGACGACGACGACAATGACGACATCGTCCGAAACGTTGATCCTGGCGGCGTCAGGCGTCGGGCCGTCGGGATCGCCCCTTTTGCCGTTCAACGGGAAGATCGATTCGCCTACGCTGTATCTGGAGAAGCCGACCGCCGACGCGATCGCAGCGTGGCACGCAGGAAACGTTCCGAAGGCAACAGCCTGGGCTGCATGGAAACTTGGCGAAGACTTTGCGGCCGAAACAATCTTGCCCACCTTTAAGGACAGTCCGCCGGGACGCCTCGTCAACGGCGTAGAGCGGGGTGTGACCGGGCGCAACTGGGATGGCCGCAGCGACTCCTTCACCGAAACGCCGCAGCAATACTGCACGCTGCAATTCCATGATGACGACATGGTCGATGCTGGATGGTCTTATGATATCGAATTCGCATTGCCGGACACGTTGCGGAGCGGCGTCTATGCCGTCAGGCTCAAGGCGGGGGGAAACCATACCCACTTCCCGCTGTTTGTAGGCCCCAGGACGGGAATGACAGCACCAGTACTGTTTCTGATCCCCACAAACACCTATCTCGCCTATGGCAATGACCATCTCGCTTCGCTCGACTTTTCATCGGTCATGCCGCACGACAAGGTTGTGCCCGCCGACGAACAGTATCTTTTCTCCCATCCCGAGCCGGGGCGATCCTGCTACGATACCCACGCCGACGGCACGCCGGTGCGCTATTCCAGCCGCCGGCGGTCGCTGTTCAACGTGCGGCCCGGCTTTCCCAATTGGCTGACCGGCTCCTACCGTCACTTTCCGGTCGACATGTACATCGTTGAATGGCTGGAGCATGTCGGTATCGAGTACCACGTCGTCACGGACGAGGATCTGGAGCGCGAGGGCCGCGCACTGATCGACCGCTACGCTGTCGTTGTGACCGGGTCGCATCCCGAATACTGGACGCGCACGGGCCTCGACATTCTCGATGGCTATCTCAAGGAAGGCGGCCGGATCATGTATCTCGGCGGCAACGGCTTCTACTGGGTAACCAGCCGCGACCCGAAAAAGTCGTGGGTCATCGAGGTACGCCGCGACAACAGTGGAACGCGATGCTGGGATGCGCCCCATGGCGAGCGCACCCATGTCAACAATGCGGAGGCGGGCGGCATCTGGCGCAATCGGGGCCGCGCGCCCAACAAGATGCTCGGCGTAGGCTTTGCATCGGAGGGATGGTCAAAGGGCTGCGGCTACCGCCGGCTCGATGCCAGCTACGCCTCGCCGGCGGCAAAGTTTTTCGACGGCATCAGCGAAGAGATCGTTGGCGACTACGGCTATGTGCTGGGCGGGGCGGTCGGCGACGAGGTCGACCGGTTCGACGTCGGCAGCCCCGAGCACGCTTACTTGCTCGGCACGTCGACCGGTCTTGGCAACGAATACCAGCTGGTAATCGAGGATTTGACGTTGTCGCTGCCCGGCCAGGGCGGCGCGGAGCGTCCCGACATGGTGCGGGCGGATATGGTCCTGTTCCGATCGACGGCGGAGGCTGGGTTTTTTCGGTTGGGTCCATCACCTATGGCGGTGCACTGGCGTGGAGCGGCTGCGACAACGGCCTGTCCCGCCTGACCGCCAACGTGCTTTCGTCGTTCGCCTCGCGCGGACCCGCGCTGTGAACCACCTAGTCTGCCATGACCATGCGCCAAAGCGTTTCCACCAGGACCGCGTAACCTTTTTCAAGCGCTTCCGGCGCGGTGAACTCGCGCGGATTATGACTTAGCCCGCCGCGGCTCGGCACAAAGATCAGCGAGGCTGGGATGCGCTTTTGAAGCGCAAGGGCGTCGTGTCCCGCGATCGTCTGCAGCGTCAGCGCTTTCATGCCGAGACCCTCAGCCGTGTGACGAATCAAGGTGACGCCGTCGGGGTCGAGCAGAGCAGTCTTCCGGCGTTCGTCGGCCGCGATCGAAACCTGAACGCCTAAAGATGCGGATTCCTTTTCAATTCGCGCGAGGAAGCGATCGCCGATGGCGAGCGCCACCTGCTCGGTTTCATGCCTGAGTTCGAACCAGACCTGCACCCGAGCAGCCACGACATTCGGCGAATTGGGGTAGATGCTGAGCCTTGCCGCCGATGCATGCGCTCCTGCTTTCTCGCGTTCGACCTCTTCATAGAGCGCTTCAATCGCACGCGCAGCGGCCCGCATGGCGTCGCGGCGCTCGGCCATTGGCATCGGTCCGGTATGAGAAGCTTGCCCCTCGAACACGACGGACATTTTTCGAGCGGCCCAGGCCCCGGAAACCGCAGCGATATCGGCGACCGCTCGTTCCAGCCGGTCGCCTTGCTCGACGTGCAGTTCGACATAGCGAACTGGGCGAAGCTCAAGCGGCGATGATCCTTGATAGTCGATCGCAGCAAGCGCCTCGCCCAGCGTCACACCATTACCGTCCTTCAGCGCATAAGCATGCTCAAGCGACAGACTTCCGGAAAATACCGAACTGCCGGTAAGGCTCGGCTGAAAACGCGCGCCTTCCTCGTTGGTCCAGTTGGCAACAGCAAGATTTCGTCGCGCCTTTTCCGGATGCGCGGCGGCACGGTCCATCACCGCTTTGGTGGCAAGAAGCCCGGCGAGGACTCCATATGCGCCGTCAAATCGACCCCCGGTCGGTTGCGTGTCGAGATGAGAGCCCACGATAACGGTATCCTGCGAGGTTGGTGCAAGCATTGCAACGCCGATCATATTCCCGATCGCATCGACGCGCAGACCAAGACCGCGGCCTGTGATTTCGTGCACAAAAAGATCGCGTGCGGCTTTATCGATCGGCGTCGCTGCGAGACGGCATACGCCGCCGTCCCCAGTCGCACCGATCACCGCAAACGCCGCAATAAGGTCGTCTAATTCCCGCATTGCTCGTCCTTTCCTCCGAAGACAGCAATGCGAATATGGGCTCTCAGGATCGCCGCCTCCAGCCCTCAATGTAGCGAGATGGCATTCGCGACGATACCGCGAGCGCCTTATCGATAAAGGAAAGGTGGAACGGCAGACATTGTTCCTGCCGGGAGGTGACCGTGTCGGAGCCACCGAAGTGTTTAGTGCAAAGTGCATTCTCTCCCCGTGAGCAGGTGCGGATTCAATTGAATCGGATTTCCAGTCGCAACGACTGCAGCACTGCTTGCGTTTACGCAGCTCGCCGCGGCCCAAAGCACATCCGGTGGAAATGGCGCAGTTGCATCCATTCCAACAGCGTCGTAAGGGGCCACGAACAAGGGCCCGGTCTCATCAGCATCGGGCTGTATCCTCCCGCTCATAACGGTCTGGTTGCGGGTTCGAGTCCGTGCGAACTATAGCTGATCTCCATTGTCTTCGCAGTGGTGAGAGGTTTCGCCACAGGTTCCCAGAATTCGTCGCAGCTATTGCTCTGAATAAGGGAGAAGAAATTGGGAAGCGGAACCTCTCCTTTTCACTCGCTTTGGCATCCAATTGTACTACGCGCTTTTGACAACTATTCTGCTACGGCACCGCCAATTGCATCATGTGGAAATGATCAAGTCCTCCGATGCCCTCTTTATTGGCTACTGTGCCAGGCTGCGCCAAGGAGGCGCATGAGGTTGTCGCCAGGGTGAAGGAGCGGCAGCCGACGGTTGCCGAGCTGAGCAAGCTCTTATCGATCTCCGACAAGCTGGAGCGTGAGCTGTCCGAGATTGCCGAAGGGCTTTCAGATGATCTACAGCGAGGCGCAGTTGCATCTCGCGGCCCCACAGGCCGCTCTCAGGGGTAGTATGAATGATCATCCGCGTCGAGCTACACAGTGCGATCACCGGGCAAATCACTGAGATCGAGCGGGCACGGATCGCCAACGTCTGGCATCTGGTCGCCAAAACTCTCAAAGCCATGGGGGTATGGGGAATGAAGAGACGTTCAACCGAAAACGAGCTGATCGATATCACTGCCGAGCTACGGCACGAGACACAGGCTGCGTACTTGCTTGCCGATGGTGCGCGTGAGGCTTGGGTACCAAAGTCGCAGGTCGAGGACAATGGCGACTGGACTTACACCATACCGTCGTGGCTGGCGAAGGATAAGGGGTTGTGTGATGAATGAGTTCGGGCAGAAGGGAAAGGTGCCGCTGTCGGAACGACTCTCGGTGTCACCTGAAGAGGCGAGCGCCCTCACCGGCATCGGGCTGACCTCAATTCGCGAGGCGATCAGCAGCGGTGATCTCAAGGCCAAGAAGCATGGCAGGCGCACCATCATCCTGCCTGACGATCTGAGGGTATGGCTCAAAACGTTGCCAGACGCCGGCAAGACTATTGAACAAAGCCCCGCTTGATGCGGGACTTTTGGTATTGTTAGCACCGCCGGCAGGAGAGCGCTTTGCTGCTGGGATGCCGCACCCGAATGAAGCATGACGCGGCGAAGCACCTGGAATACCGCATATGGCAAACGGCAATTATGAACTCCGGGACGAGTTGTACCGCCTCACGCTCCCGCCTGAGTGGGCGG
>WNFA01001119.1_pt1 | contig 34273 bp, 38 predicted proteins | sample 5400481 | NCBI WGS metagenome assembly WNFA01 (sample SAMN13153340, study PRJNA577476) | soil metagenome | isolation source: 120 cm saprolite under Douglas fir tree site 2 hole 1 replicate 2 | place: USA:California | collected 2015-04-18 | reverse complement strand
CGCTGTTGGGCACCTTCGCGCCCAGGCGGAGGCGTTTGCTCACCAGGCGGCGAGCGTGCCTCCGTCGACGGGCACATAAGCGCCGGTCATATAGGACGAAGCGTCTGAGGTGAGGAAAGCGATGACGGACGCGATCTCTTCTGGAGGCGCCGGCCGCCCGAGGGGCGTCTTCTCCATCATCCGGGCGCGCTTTTGAGGATCGGCCAGGCTCCGCGCCGACATGGGCGTGTCGACCACCCCCGGCCCGACGATGTTGACCCGGACGCCAAGCGGAGCCCAGTCCAGCGCCAACGTGCGGCCCAGCATCAACACGCCACCTTTGGATGCGCAGTAAGCGCTCGCGCCCGGATTGCCTCGCACCGAGTTGATGGAGCCGATCATTACGACCGTCCCGCCGTGGTCGGCCTGGATCATGGCGCGCACCGCCGCGCGTGCCGACAGCCATGTGCCTTTCAAATTGACCCCGATGATCCAATCGAAATCTTCCTCGCTGAACTCGTGACCCGGCCCGTGTTTCTCGACGCCTGCGCACGTCACGACGCTGTTCACGTCACCGAATTGCCGCATCGCTGCTTCGACCATGCGGTCGCAGGACTTTGCGTCGCTGACGTCGACGTCGACTGCGATCGCGCTTCGGAGCGGCGTCGCGGTTTGCTTCGCGGCTTCGAGGTTCATGTCAGCGCAGACGATGTGATCTCCGCGCTCGGCAAGCACCTTTGCGGTCGCGGCGCCGATGCCCGAGCCGGCGCCTGTGACGATTGCGACCGTCATGCGGTACTCCCCCAATGACTAACGAGTGTTTGTTCTTATTTCGGGCCCGCGGTATTATGGTCGCGGTCTCAGGCTTCCGTCAACGCACTCCCGTCTTGCTTACCAGGGAGGTCTCAATGCGCTTCGGGGTCGGTCTCTTCAGCCTGCAGTGCACCGCTATGCAGCCTGCCCATTGGGCCGGAGCATACCGGGACATGCGCGAGTACGCCACGCTGATGGAGGAGCTCGGCTATGACGAGCTCTGGCTGTCTGAGCACCATTTCTTCTACGACGGTTACTGTCCCGCCCTGCTGCCGGCGGCCGCATCCGTCCTGTCGGTCACCGAGCGATTGCGGGTCGGCACCGGCATGCTCTTGCTCCCAATGCAGGATCCGCATCGGCTGGATGCTGTCGCCCGAGATCTCGGAGTGCGTTCTGGAGGCCGCCTCGACCTCGGCGTCGGCATGGGCTATAGAGACATCGAGTTCGACGGGCACGGCGTGTCGCGCAAGGACCGATTGCCGCGGATGGTGCGCGGTCTCGAGGTTCTGGAAGCTTCGGAAGCAGCTGGAGGCCCTCCGCTGTGGATGGGCGCCCAGCTCATCGACCCGGTCAAGCGCGCCGGATTGCGCGGCCATCCAATCCTTTTCTCCGCAGCGCTTCCCTTCGAGAGGTGTAAGACGCTGACGAAAGTTTGGGAAGCCGGCTGGGTTGAGGCCGGTCGGCCCTTGGCATCGAAGCCCGCGCTCGGCGCACTGAGGAACATCTGGCTTACGGAGGATCCGAAGGAGCGAGATGCTGCGCGTGACTGGGTGCGCGCGAGCTACGTCCAGTACGCCGGATTGGGTTGGACGCTGCCCGCGGTCGGCGAGCACGAACAGGCCGACTTCGCGATGGAAACTGACAAGGCGATCGCCGATACGGTCGAGACCACGATTACCGGATCCGCGGAAGAATGCGCTCGCCGGCTGCGCGAGTTCGAAGCAATCGGAATCCGCCACATCGCGTTCCGGCTCATGCTCGACGGTGCGCCGCGCCGGGCGCTTGAGTCGCAGATCCGCCGCCTGGCCAGGGAGCTGATGCCCCACCTTCGCGACAGGGTGGCCGCGTGAGGCTGGGACTGGCGCTCGACGAATTCCGTGAAGCGGAGATGGCGAGGCTGGCCGAGGCGCACGGCCTGTTCGGCGTGCTTGCCGGGTCTGGCAATCCACTGACCGCCATCAACGCCGCCGCGTACGCATCGACCGCCACTGAATTCGCCCGGGTGGTGACACATGTTCAGCTGGGCCTCGTTCACCCCGTGACCATGGCCGAGGAGCTGTTGGTCCTGGACAACGTCAACAACGGACGAACGATCGTCCTCGCCGACACCGGCGACCTCGATCCGGCGTCCGCGGCGGATGAGATCGCGGTCATAAGCGAGGCGCTTTCGAGCCGCCCGATCCAGCACTATGGACCCAGGTGGAAGGTGCCGGCGGGCCTGCCTGCGAACACGACGGCGCCGGCATCGATATCGGTCACGCCCAAGCCCGCGCAGCTGGAGATTCCGTTCTGGTTGACCGGATCCGTGGCACGAGAAGTGCATGAGACTTCCCGGCTGCCGGTCCTGGCGCGCGAACCCCGGCCCATCGACCGGCCCAAGCTCGTTGAACCGGGACTGACCGCCATCACCGGGAACATGAAGGCGGACCGAGATGACGTCACGCGGTGGGCTGCGGCCGGCGTCAGCCACCTGATCGTGGAACTGCCAGTCGGGGCCGAGCTCGCCGAGATCATGATCATGGTGTCCCGATACCTGGCCCCAGAGGTGCTGATGCCGCATTTTCCGCGCGTGATGTCGGACTCCCGGATCCCGCTCCCGTGGCCGGGTGATGGCGTCACCTAAGCTACCTCCGATGTTCGATTACGCCGAGCGCCGCCGCAAGCTCGATGACGTGCTGCAGCAGGAAGGGGTGGATGCGCTGTTCCTGGGCCTGTCCTCAGACCTCGAATACCTGAGCGGTCTCGAGCGCAACATCCCAGCGTTCGGCAACATCTCCTACGCGCACGGCTGGGTCGGGGGCGGTTTCTTCCGCCCCGGAAAGGAGCCGACCTTCCTTCTGCCTCGCATGTTCGCCGAGTTCGACCTGCCACATGGCGTGGCGGGCGAGCTGGTCGTGGTCAAAGAGACGGACGACGGCAGGGCGATGTTCGACAAGGTCGCGAAGAGCATTGGGCCGGTGAAAAACCTCGCCATCGGATCCCGCCTGTGGGGCGAGACGGTCATCAACCTCATTCGCGTCTTCGGCTCTCCGAATCTGCTGAATGCCGAGCCGATGGTGAACCGGCTGCGCCGCGTCAAGTCCAAAGAGGAGCTCGACGCGATGACGAAAGCGTGCCGCATCGCCGACGACACGATGGGCGCGGTGACGGCAGACGTGCGACCCGGCGTCACGATGCATGAGCTGGTTGAGCATGTCGAACACGAGATGCGCAAGCGCGGGTCTCGCACTCCTTCGTTCACGACGCACATCATGTCGATGGGCATGGAGGATGAGCGCGAGTCGATCGACAATCGGGGCGCGCTGCCGCTTCGCGAAGGCGAGTCGGTCCTGTTCGACTTCGGCGCGGTACTGGATGACTACTGCTGCGACTTCGGCCGCACCATCTTCTGCGGCGAGCCGACAGCCGAGTACCGGCGCGCACACAAGGCCATGATCGATGCGCAGGCGGCCGGGCAGGCGGCGGCCAAACCTGGGGTCACGTCAGCGGAGGTCAATCGAGCTTGCCGGCAGCCGATCGAGGAAGCCGGGTACGGCCCCTACTTCCGCCACCGGATGGGGCACTGCATCGGGATGGACGTCCACGAGCGTCCGTTCATCTCCGAAGAAGACCAGACACCGCTCGAGGTGGGCATGACATTCACGGATGAGCCCTCGATCATGTGGCACGGCAAGGTTGGTGTGCGCATCGAGAACATCGTCGTCTGCGAGGCCAACGGCGGCCGCAAGCTGAACTCATACCCGATCGACCTGGTCGCCAACAGTTGAAGCGCCCGCGCGGGTCGGCCGCGCAAACCGCGACGGCGAGCGCTCGGCTCCGCCTCGCTCGTGCAGCCAGCACGCCACGCTCCGGCCATCGACGATCTCGGCCAGCGGCGGCGGCTCCGAATAGCAGCGGTCGAAGGCATAGGGACATCGGGGGTGGAAGCGGCACCCCGCCGGCGGGCGCGCCGGGTCGGGCACCTCGCCTGGCAATGCCTCTGGCAGCCAGCCGCTCCCATCGGCGCGCGGGATGGCCTCGATGAGCGCTTCCGTATAGGGATGGAGCGGCGCCGTCCACAGGCGGCGTGTAGGCGCGGTCTCGACGACCAGGCCCAGGTACATGACCGCGACCACGTCGGCGATATGCCGCACGATCGCGAGGTCGTGAGAGATGAGGAGCAAGCCCACGCGCAGCTCGCGAGCCAGGCTTGTCAGCAGGTTGGCCACCTGCGCCTGAGCCGACGCATCTAGCGACGAGAGCGGCTCGTCCAGGACGATGACCGAGGGTTCGGCGGCAAGGGCGCGGGCGATCGCTATGCGCTGCCGTTGGCCGCCGCTGTATTGGTGCGGGAATCGCTGTGCGGCGGACCGCGGCAGCCCCACCTTCTCCAGAAGGTCGGCCACGCGGCCGCGACGTTCGCGAGCCGGCGCGAGACCGAGGATGTCCATCGCATCGGCGATCTGGTCTCCGACGCGGCGGCGAGGGTTCAGCGAGCTGAACGGGTTTTGAAAAACCATCTGCAGGCGCGAGTCGGTTCGGGACCTTGCCCGCCGTCCCAGCGCGTGCACCGGGCGACCTTCGAACCACACGGATCCTGCCGTGGTCGCCTGCAGGCCGACCGCTGCTCGCGCGAGGGTCGACTTCCCGCAGCCGGTCTCGCCCACGAGCCCCACGACCTGGCCGGCGTCGACCGTCAGGCTGGCTCCCGCGACGGCGCGCACAGGTGTGCGCCCCGCGCGCCGGTACACGACCTCGACGTCGCGGAGCTCCAGCAGGCTCACACTGGGACCATCAACGGGTCGACGGGGCAGGCAAGCCGGCGCCGGTCACCGACCGACAGCAAGTCCGGGACGTCGGTCTTGCATGAGGCGATCGCGTACGCGCAGCGCGGATGAAAAGCGCAGCCCTCCGGCCGCGCTTGCGGGCTCGGCGGCGTCCCCGAAATCGAAATCAGCGGCGTGTCCTCGACCGCTTCGGGGTGCGGAAGAGCGGCGAGCAGTGCGGCCGTGTACGGATGGCGGGGTCGTGACAGCACTTCCGGCGTCGGTCCCGATTCGACCACGCGACCCGCGTACATGACCGTGAGCCAGTCAGCGATAGACGACATCACGCCGAGGTCGTGGGTGATCATGATCACCGACAGGCCGGACTGACGGCGCAACCCGTCGAGCAGCCGGAGAATGCCGGCCTGGACCGTCACATCGAGAGCGGTCGTCGGCTCGTCGGCGATGAGAAGGCGCGGCCGGCATGCGAGCGCGATTGCGATCGCTATGCGCTGTCGCATGCCCCCGCTGAACTGATGCGGGTAGGCCGCGAGCGCGCCCGCAGGGTCGGGAATGCGGACTTCTTGCAGCAGCTCCGTGGCTCGCGCTCGAGCCTGAGCGTGGTTGAGGCCGAGGTGGTAGCGCACGTGCTCGGTGAGCTGCCGTTCGATCGTCATCATTGGGTGCAGAGAGGTCTGGGGATCCTGGAAGACCATCCCGATCTCATGTCCGCGGACGTCCAGGAGGGACCTGTGACCGAGCGTCAGGAGATCCTTGCCCTGGAACATCGCCGTGCCCTCGACCTCCGCTCCATCCGGGAGCAGGCCGAGCAATGCGAGCACCGAGATCGTCTTCCCGCTTCCGCTCTCACCGGCGATGCCGAAAACCTGACCCGCCTCAATCTCGAAGTCGATGCCGTCGACGACGGTGACCATCCCCGCGGCGGTGGGCAGCCGGATCCGCAGCCCGTGGACGGAGAGCAGGGTATTCATGGTTTGCGTTCCTTGACGGCCCACGAGGTGCGCGGGTCCAGCGCGTCGCGCAGGCTGTCGCCCAGGAAGTTGAAGGCGAGTACGACCGACAGGATTGCGAAGCCCGGAAACGTGCCCATCCACCACCGCTCGAAATACTGCGTCCCGGTGTTGACCATCGAGCCCCACTCCGGAGGGCCTGGCTGAGCGCCGAGTCCGAGGAACGACAGGCCGGCCAGCAGCAGGACCGCATTGCCCAGGTCGAGCGTCGCGAGGACAAGCACCGGTCCCGCGACGTTTGGGAGCACGTCCACTACAAGGGCGCGGAGCGACGAAGCGCCGAGGAGACGGGTCGCGGCCACATACTCCGCTTGGCCCAGGGACTGCACCAGGCCACGCACGACGCGGGCGTATGAAGGCCAGAAGACGACCAGGACCGCCAGCACCGCATTGTGGAGGCTCGGCCCTAGCGCGGCCGTGACCGCCATGGCCAGGATGATGGTCGGGAAGGCGAACACGAGGTCGGTCGCCCGCATGACGACCTCATCGACCCAGCCGCCGAAATAGCCGGCCAACCCGCCAAGCGCACCACCGATTGCGACCGCCGCGGCGACCAGCACGAAAGCAAGGGGCAGCGACAGGCGCGAGCCCCAGAGCACTCTGCTGAAGACGTCGCGTCCCAGCTCGTCCGTACCTAACAGGTGGGCTGGACTGGGCGCAAGGGTCAGCTGCGAGGTCTGGGCGAGCGGGTCGTACGGTGCGATCAGCGGTACGAAGATCGCGACGACGATCCACGTCCCCGCGAGGATCATCCCGACGATGGCGAGCGGCTGGCGCCACGCGGAGCCGAGAGTGCCAGGTCGCCGCAACAGGCCCAGCCGAAAACGCAGCGGCAGGGCGCTCATGCCACCCGGATCCGCGGGTCGACGATCCCGTACAGGATGTCGACTGTGAAGTTGACGATGATGTACACGACAGCCACGAACAGGCTGACGCCCATGATGGCCGGCAGGTCCAGGGTGGTCGCCGAGTGAAAGGCGTATTGGCCGATGCCCGGCCACGCGAAGATGCTCTCCACCAATACGGTCCCGGTCATGACGTTGGCGAATGCGAGGCCGCCCACGGTGATGATCGGAGGCAGCGCAGCACGCAAGACGTGCCTGAGAATCACGGTCCGCTCCGGCAAGCCCTTCGCGCGCGCGGCCTGCACGTAGTCGTTGTTGATCACCTCGAGCACAGCCGACCGTGTGAATCGGGTCAGGAGCCCGACGTTGTAAGCGGCGAGCACGCAGGCCGGCAGGATGAGGTGCTGCAGACCGTTGGTAAGCACGTCGAACTGACCTGAGAGGAGCGCGTCGACGGTGAAGAGACCGGTCACGTGCGGAGGCGCCAGGATGCCCGGATCGAGGCGGCCGCTGCCCGGCACCCAGCCGAGCTTGAAGAAGAAGACGTACAGCGCCACGAGCGCGAGCCAGAACGTAGGCATCGATATGCCGCCTAGCGACACCACGCGCAGCACCTGGTCGGTCATCTTGTTGCGGCGCACCGCTGAGATCACGCCGAGCGTGATGCCCAGCACGTAGGCGATGAGGATCGACGTGACGGCAAGCTCGGCCGTCGCCGGCACGAACTCGGCGAGGTCGGCGCGAACCGAGCGGTGGCTCTGCTCCGACTGCCCGAGGTCACCCTGGACCAGATGCTCGAGGTAGACCACGTACTGGACGGGCAGCGGTTTGTCCAGGCCGTAATGCTCGCGGAACGCCTGGACGACGGCGGGGTCGGCAATCGCCCGCTGTCCGAGGTTCGCTGCAGCCGGATCTCCCGGCACCAGCTCGGTGAGCACGAAGGCGACGAAGGTGATGCCGACGCCGAGCAGAATCAGCGCGGCGAGTCGCCGGGCCAGGAACCTGACGAAGGGCCGGGATGGCAGCGGGAGCCGCCACCCCGGCTTGAGATCGTGTTTAGCCGCCGACGCCGGCTGGATCAATCGTCCAGGTCGGGTTGTAGTCGGCGCCGGTCACGCCCTTGGTCGCCACCACAACCTGCCCCGGCTGGATCAGCGGGAAGAACGGACCATCGGTGTTGAGCTGCCGCTGGATCTGCTGAAAGAGGTGACCGCGGGCCGTGTTGTCTGTGCTCGAGCTCGCCTGCACGCCCAGGGCTTCGAGGCTCGGGTCGGCGCCGGCCGCCCAGCCCGCGCGCAGGCCTACTAGCTGGCCCGGGAGGAACACGAGGTAGTCGTTGGGATCGGGGTAGTCGGGGCCCCACAGCCACAGGCCCAGCTGCTCTGTGCCGGCCCGATAGTCGGCCAACGCCGTCGAGATCGGGCTGCCGGTCAGGTTGACTGTGATGCCGGCTGCCTGCAGGTTGGCCTGGACCTTCTGGGCGAGCGTGCTGAACGAGATGCCGTTCAGGGTGAAGTCACTCGGGAAGCCGAGGTTCACGGTTGGGTTCGAGATCCCAGAAGCTGCGAGCTCAGCCTTGGCCTTGGTGAGGTCGAACTGGGAGTTGTCCGCCGGTGTCAGCGCGCCGAGGAACATGCTTGGCACCACGCCCGGGGTCTGGATTGCGCCCGCGCCGGCGAGCTGCACGTACGAGGCGTAGTCGAGGCTGTACCGGATCGCGTTCTGGAAGTGCTTGTTGGGCGTGATCTTCGAGATCTTCGGGTTGTCGTTGGCGAGCAGGAAGAAGACGTTCGGTCCCGGGCTCGCCTTGACCTGGAGCGAAGCGTTGCCGCTGAGAGTCGCGGCCTGGTCTGACGAGAGATCTATTGCAATCTCGTTGGTGCCTTTCTGGATGTCGATCAGCTGAGTCGGGGCCTGGATGTTCCGGATCACGACCGTGTTGTAGAACGGCTTGGTGCCAAAGTAGCCCGGGTTCGCGGTCAAGTCGACCTCGGTGGTGGTGCTGAAAGACTTGAGCGTGTAGGGACCGCTGCCTTCCGACATCGTGTTGAGGAACGCCTCGGCGGTGTCGGCCTTGTCAGCGCCCGGCTGGTCGGTGCCGCCGTGGGCCTTGACGACCTTGGAGTTGACGATGCCGAGGGCCGGGTTGGGGATGATGAAAGGAACCGCTGGGTTTGCAGTGCTCGAGGTGAGCACCACGGTCGACGCATCCGGAGCTGAGACGGTGATGCCACTCAGCAGGAACGAAGGGTTGCCCTTGATGTTGATCAGGCGATTGAACGAGAAGACGACGTCCGCCGAGGTGAGTGGTGTTCCGTCGGAGAACTTGATGTCGGTGCGCAGCTTGAAAGTGAAAGTCTTGGCGTCCGACGAGGCTGTGTACGAGCTGGCCACGAGGGGCACCGGCGTCGCGGAATCCGAGCCCTTGAAGGTGAGCAGCGTGCTGTACAACGCCTTGGCCACGATGCCGCCCGACACCTCGAACTCGCGCTGCGGGTCGGCCGTTTTCATATCGAACGACTTGTCGATGACGAGGACGTGATTCGTGGGAGTGTTGCTGCCACCCCCGCAGGCGGCGAGGATCGCCGCGACAGCCACCACCAAGCTCGTCAGAACTCTGTTTCGAGATCTACTGACTGCGGCCATCGTTGCGTTCTCCTTGAATCGAACTCCCGCCGGTCAAGTCAAAGTATCGTTGGAAGCGGGGCTTCGATGATATTCCGACTCTGTGATGAGTGAACGCTCGTTCTCCTCGGGACGGCGCGCGGCGACCACGCTTTACGACCTGCGCGTGACAGTGGAGCGCATCGAAGGCCGGTCGGTCTGCGGCCTTGCCGTCGGCGATTACTTCGATGTGACGGAGTCGAGTCGTATCCGGATCCCTGACGGCCGGCACTTCTGCATGTTCGCGATCGGCGCCGTGCTCCCGCTGCTGGCCGCCAAGCAGCGGAAGCAGCCCGCAGGCGATTGGCTGGAAAAGGACTCGCTGGTTGTATGCCCCGACCCCGATGAACGGCTCGTGATGCGGATCGAGCGCATCCGGCGGAGGAGGATCCCAACCGAGGCGCTCACCTGATAACTCCTCGTTTCGGCATCGGGTTGCGCAGCGACCGCCCGCTTTCCGAATTCGGGCGTCTGGCTCGACTTGCGGAGGAGCTGGGTTTCGACGTCGTCTCTGTGTTCGCCGACCTCGGCTATCCGCCCCCGCTGCCGCCGCTGCTGGCAGCAGCCGCCGCCACCCGGCGCGTCCACCTCGGGCCGGCGTGTCTCAACCCTTACACGACGCCCCCGGTCGAGATCGCCGCGCAGATGGCGGCCCTGGACGCCGCATCCAACGGTCGGGCTTACATCGGCCTGGCCAAAGGCGCATGGCTTTCTTCGATTGGGGTGGCCCAGCCGCGACCTGTCGCCGCTGTCCGCGAGGCCGCCGAGGTGGTGCGCGGGCTCCTCGCTGGGCGCGCCCCGATCCCATTGCTGATTGGAGGTTGGGGTCCCCGCATGTCCGCTCTGGCGGGTGAGATCGCTGACGAGCTCAAGGTTGGCGGCAGCGCCAACCCCGACCTCGTGCCGGTGATGTTGTCGCGATTGCGCGAAGGCGCGGCGGTGGCCGGCCGGAGCCCAGACTCCGCTGGCCTGGTGCTTGGCGCGGTCACGGTGGTCGATGACGACGGCGACGCCGCCCGCGACAGGGCCCGCTCCGCGGTCGCGATGTACTTCGAGGTCGTGGCCTCGCTCGACCCGACGTTGAACGTGCCACGTGACCTCGTCAAGGAAGTGGGACAGCGTCTCGAGCACGGTGATGAGCGCGGTGCAGGCCGCCTCATCCCAGACGAGCTTCTCGATCGCTTCACGTTCGCGGGCACGCCACAGCAGGTCGTGCGGCAGGTCAGGGACATCTTCGACGCCGGCGCGGCGAGGGTCGAGTTCGGCTCGCCTTTCGGGTTGGACGCCGAGCCAGGGCTACGGCTGCTTGGGGAGCGCGTGCTGCCCGAGTTTCGCTGACGCTACTCATCGACCGCGCGCCTCAATGCCGACGATGCGCCGAAGAGCATCAGCTCGTTGTTGCTCACGGTGACGAACCGGACACCATGGCCGACCCAGAACCGGGCGGACGCTGCATCGGGCACCCAGATGCCGACCGCGACGCCGCTCTTGCCGGACCGGTCGACGATTTCGGTGATGGCCTCGCGCACTTTTGGATGGTCGAACTGTCCGGGCAATCCCAGCGATGTCGATAGGTCATAAGGGCCGATGAACAAGACGTCGAGCCCGTCGATGGCGAGGATGCTGCCCAGGTCCGACGTGGCCAGGCGCGCTTCGACCTGCAGGACGACCAACGGTTGCGGCGCGTCCGGTGCGGTCAGCGAAGCGAAGGGAATTGCGGAGTAATACAGCTGCCGCGTGGAAGGTGACGATCCCCGGCTCCCTCGCGGCGGAAAGCGGGTAAACCGCACGGCGGCGGCGCCCGCCTCCGCGGACGTGACGCCAGGAGTGACGATGCCGGCCGCTCCGAGGTCGAGCGCTTTTCCGACATCGTGTGGAGCGGTCAACGGCACCCGCACGAAGGACGTCGTCTCGGCGGCCTCCGCCGCGCGAATCAGGTGCGGGAGGCTTTCCGGGCCGTACGGCCCGTGCTCGAGGTCCAGGATGACGAAGTCCCAGCCCGACCGGCCGAGGATCTCCACGACCTCCGCGCTCGGGGTCTGCACCCAGGTGCCGTACAGCGTCTGCCTCGCCGCGAGCGCCTGCCTGAGGCGCTCCAGCTTCATGAAGCGGCGGTTCTGTTGAGAAGGATCTTGATCGTGCCGGCGACGCAGAGGTCGCTGTTCTGGTTGCAGATCTCGAAATCGAGGTCGGCCAGGCCGCGCCCGTCGCCTTTCGGCTGCAGGGCTGACACCCGCGATGTGTAGGTGATTGTGTCTCCGAGCAGGACCGGGTTGACGAAGCGCACGCGCTCGAACCCATACAAGGCCACCACAGCCGACCCCGAAATCGGCGCGAGACCGGTCATCATCGACACCAGCAGCAAGCCATGAGCGATCCGTGTGCCGAAAGGTCCTTTGGCGGCGAAGGCGGCATCGTTGTGGAGAGGGTTCCAGTCGCCGCTGACCGCGCTGAACAAGGCCAGGTCCGTCTCGGTTATCGTGCGTCCTCGCGTGCCGGCGAACACGTCGCCGACGGCCAGCTGATCGAAATATTTATCCAGCAAATGCGTCCCTCCAATCGGCTGGCGAGCCGGCAAATCATATACCCGGTGCGGCACGTTAATGACGCAATCGCTTCAGAAACGAACGCTCGTTAGCCAATAGAATGCAGTCCAGTGAGCGGGGTTCGGAAATGAGGTTCGGCGGCCAGACCGCGATCGTCACGGGTGCGGGGCGCGGGATGGGCCGCGCCATCGCGCTCGAGCTCGCTGCCGAGGGCGCCAACGTGGTTGTCGCCGAGGTTGACGAACCCAGCGCGAAAGAGGTCGTCGACGAGATCGGGCGTGCGGGCGGACGCGCTCACGCGATCAAGGTCGACGTCAGCAGCGTCACAGAGGTGCAGCTGCTGTTCAAGGAGACGGTCGCCAGGTTCGGCACCGTCGACATCCTCATCAACAACGCCGGCATCGGCATCGCCAAGCCGCTCGTCGATTACACCGAGGCGGACTGGGACAAGCAGCTCGGGGTCAACCTCAAGGGCATGTTCTTCGCCACCCAGGAGGCCGCGCGAATCATGATCCCGAAGCGCAAGGGCAAGATCGTCAACTTCGCCTCGACCGCCGCGTTCGTCTCGTCATCCACGCCCGAGACCGCGTACGACATCAGCAAAGGCGGCGTCAGGCAGCTGACGGTGTCGGTGGCGGCGGAGCTGGCGCCTTACAACATCAACGTGAACGCGGTCGCGCCTGGAACGATCTTGACCGACGTCGACGGAGGCTGGTTGGTTTTCTGAGCGCACCGATGGCGGTCGCGGCACCCGCCTCACTACTCGGGCTGCGGTGGCGGCTCTGGTTGATGACGCTCGGTCATCTCGTCATCGATTCCAATGCGGCTCTTCTCTTTGCGCTGCTGCCGCTCTTCGTCAACCGCTTGCACATCAACTTTGCGCAGGCCGGCGCGCTCGCCACCCTGCTGCTGATGACGTCGAGCGTCACGCAGCCGCTGTTCGGCTTCTGGCAGGACCGGCACCCGCTGTTTCCGCTGTCGAGCATCGGGCTGCTGGTCGCGGGCCTGGCCATGGGACTGACCGGATTCGTCACGAGCTACCCGCAGATGGTCGCGCTCGTGTTCACCGCCGGCCTTGGTGTCGCCGCCTTCCACCCCCAAGCCGTCGCGCAGGCGGCGCGCGCCAGCGCCGGCCATCAGGAGTGGGGCATCGCAGTGTTCTTCACCGGCGGTTCAACTGGCACCGCGATCATGACGCTGGCCATCGTGCCGCTCGCGTCGGTGTTCGGCCCCCATGCAACGCTCGTCGTGCTGATCCCCGCAGTCATCGCCACCTCGCTGTTTCTGCGCGCGTATCCGACGTGGCTTCGCCCAACGCCGCGGCGCCCGGGCAGCGCTACGGCAGCGGCCTCCATCCGGGCCGTTGCCCTCCCGCTTTCGATGCTGCTCGTGATCTCCATCCTCCGCTCCGCCGTGATGACGGCTTACCTGACCTTCCTGCCCACGCTCGTCGTGGTGAGAACCGGCAGCTTGGGCCTGGGCGCGGCCGCGCTTGCGGCTTTTCTGTTCGCGGGATCCCTGGGCGCGGTGCTGGGCGGTGTGGCCGCGCGCGCCTTCGGCAGCGCGCCGGTGGTGGTCGCGTCTCTCATCACCGGGCTGGCCGGCCTGCTTCCGGTGCCCTGGCTTCCGGAGTCACTGCTCGTGCCATGGGTGTTCGTCGCCGGCGTTTTGATGTTCGCCTCGGAGGCCCAGGTCACCGCGCTCGCCCAGCGATTGCTGCCCGCCTTCATCGGGGTGGCGTCCAGCCTGATGATGGGGGTCGGGCTCGGCATCGGCAACGTGGGCGCGATCATCACCGGGGCCATCGCCGACCGCTCCGGCATCCAACTGGCGCTGACCGAAACCACCTTGGTGATGACGGGCGCCATCGCCGCAGCGATCGTCTACGTGCTCTCGATGCGCCGGGTCCGCCGCGCCGCGGGTGAGGAGCCATAGAGGAACGTGCGTTTCGGGATCGGCATGTACAGCGCCCAGAAGCCACCTGGTTCTCGGCGGTCGCATCGCGCGCTGTACGACGACATGCTCCGGCAGGCTCGCCTGGCCGACGCGGCAGGACTCGATTCCTTCTGGATCGCCGAGCACCATTTCGCCGAAGACGGATATGCGGCCGCGGTCATACCGGTCTGCGCCGCCGTTCTGAGCGCCACGCAGCGCCTGATCGCCGGGACCAGCGTCGCGATCGCATCCTTCTACAACCCGGTGCGTCTGGCGGAGGACGCCATCGCCGCCGACCTGCTGAGCGGCGGGCGGTTCGTGCTCGGCCTGGGCACCGGCTACCGGGCGGAAGAGTTCGCGGGCATGGGCATCGAGCCCAACACCGACGGGGCCCGACTCGATGAGATCGCGGAAATACTCGAAAAAGCATTCACCGGGCAGCGGTTTTCCCATCGAGGCCGCTTCTACGAGGTGCCGGAGCTCACGGTCACGCCCGCCCCGTTCACGCCCGGCGGTCCGCCGATCATGCTCGCCGGCGACGGCGTCGTCGACCGCGACGCGGTTCGCGCCGCGCAGCGCGGCAAGCGATACATGATCGACCCGTCGCTCCCGCTCAGCGAGGTGTCCCGCCTCGTCGCCCTCTATGACGCTGCCTACCAGGGCGAGGCGGTGATGGAGCTCCCGCTCTTCAACTACGGGTTTGTCAGCGACGACACGGATCCATGGGAAGAGATGCGCGAGGGTTTTACGTACCTGCGGCAGACGTACGATCGCTGGGCGAACAGGACGGTCCGCGAGGTGCGTCGCGAAGACCACCGGCTCATCCTTGGCAACAGTGAGCAGGTCACGGAGCAGGTGCTCGAATATCGCCGGATGTTCGGTGATCGCCTTCACTTCGTGATGCGCCTCGACTACCCGGGCCAGGACCCGGCACGCTCCGATCGTGCGGTCGAGCGTTGGGCCGGGGTGGCGGAGATGGTGCGGCGCGAGCTCGCGAAAGAGAAGCGCTCATGACCGTCAGAAAAATCGAAACGATCGACACGCACACGCTGGGCGAACCGACTCGCATCGTCCTCAGCGGATTTCCCGAGCTGAAGGGACGCACGCTGAAGGAGCGATCGCGAGACCTGCTGCGCGCGCACGATGACCTCCGCAAGGCGCTGATGTGGGAGCCGCGCGGCCATCACGTGATGTTCGGCGCGGTGGTCGTCCCGCCGGCCGACCCGGGCGCGGACCTCGGCCTCGTCTTCATGGACGGAGGCGGCGCGGTCGACATGTGCGTGCACGGCACGATCGGCGCGGTGACCGCGCTCGTCGAGACGGGCCGGCTGAAGCTCCCGCGCGACCGAGTCCTTACCGTCGACACACCCGCGGCGCCCGTGCGCGTGCGAGTGAAAGGATCGAAGGCGCGCGTCAGCGCTGTCGAACTCGCCGGCGTCCCCAGTCGAAGCGTCGCCACCGGGCTCCACGCCGCCGTCGGCGCCAAGGATGTGTCTTACGACCTCGCGTACGGCGGCAACCTCATCGCGATCGTCCGTGGCACCGACCTGGGGATCAAGGTCGAGCCACGGTCGTTCCGGTCGCTGGTCGACGCGGGCATGGAGGTGAAGATCCAGGCCCAGAAGGCCTGGGCGGCCGCGAAGGGACGGCTTGGTCCGTGGCGCGAGGTCGTCTCGACTTTGATCTACTCCAGGTTGGGAGCGGGCCGGTATCGCGACCTCGTGGTCTTTCGCGACCACTCTGTCGATCGCTCGCCGTGCGGCTCATGCTTCGCCGCCCTCATGGCGCAACTCCACACGTATGGCGCCCTGCGCATCGGCGAGTGGGTTGAGTGCGAGAACCTGTTGCGGCTGTCTTTTCGCGGGCGCCTGATCGACGAAGGCGGCCGGCTGGTCCCGCAGCTATCCGGCTGGGCGTTCATAACCGGCGAGCATCGCTTCCGGATCGATTCGCGCGACCCGCTTCGTCACGGGTTCCAGCTGGCGTGACCGCCCGGCGCGTCAAGGTGGGCGTCGTTCTTCCAACCTATCGCCGCCTCGCCAGCGCCCAGAACATTCGTCGTGCCGCTGAGATGAGCGAATCGCTTGGGTTCGACTCCGTGTGGGTGACCGATCACGTGGTCGTTCCGGCATCCAGCGTCGAAGCGTTCGGCCCCACCTTCTATGAGGCGGTTACCGTGATGTCATACGTGGCCGGGATCACCCGGCGGGTAGCGATCGGTGCCGCGATACTGATCGTGCCCTACCGGCATCCTCTCGTCCTCGCCAAGATGCTCGCGACCGCCGACCGGCTGTCCGGTGGTCGTCTGATCGTTGGCGCCGGCCTGGGCTGGCTTGAGAGCGAATCCGACCTCATGGGCGTTCCGCATCGCCGGCGGGCCCGCATCGCGGACGAAGCGCTCGCCGCCATGCGCGCATGTTGGGAGGGCGACGAGCCCGAGTTCCACGGCGAGTTCTATGACTTCGCGGGCTTTCATTTCGCGCCCCGGCCGCACGACAATCGCCGGCTTCCCGTCCTCGTCGGCGGCGCGTCGAGCGCCGCTCTGCGGAGGGCGGCTCGCTTCGGCGACGGCTGGATCGGCGACGGCCAGACATTTGAAGAGCTAGAGGTCGCCCTCGGCCGCCTGACCCGCGAGCTCGATGAGGTCGGGCGCGACATGGGCGAGATGGAGGTGGCGATGCGCGCCGGCCTCCAGGTCGCAGCCGATGCCGCCTCGGTCACCGAATCGCCTTCCGAAACGGGATGGAAAAGCGACGAGTTCACGACTGTCGGGCGCACGCCCTTCCGGGGCCTTCGCGCGGAGGTGGTGGCCGACTTCCGGCGCGCCGCCGAGCTCGGCGTCGGCCACCTCGTCTTCGAATTCCCGGTCTCGCGCGGCGAGGAGTCGATGGATCTGTTCGAGAAGCTGGCCGGGATTCGCGAGGAAGCCGGTGTCTGACTCGATTCGGCATTTCAGCCGGGGCGAGATCATGGCCGTCGACCCGGTGCGCGTGGCCGACGCGATGGCTGCCGCCCTGGCCATGGTCTCGCGCGGCGCGGCCGTCGCGCCTGTACGCGGCCACATCGACCTCGGCGACGGCGCCGGCACGTTCCTGATCTCAGGCGCGCTTCCGGAGCTCGGCCTGCTCAGCGTCAAGGTCATCAACGTCAGGCCGGCCAACCATGCGCTCGGGCTCGAGCGCCTCCAGGGTTTCCTCACCGTCTTCGAATTGGTCACCGGACGGCCGCTGGCCACGCTCGACGCTCGAGCCGCGACCGAGGCTCGAACCTCCGCCTGCAGCGCGCTTTCGGTCCGATTGCTGGCTCGTCCTGACGCCGACGTGCTCGCGGTCTTCGGCTCCGGGCCGCAGGCCGCGGCACACCTCCGAGCGCTCACCGCGGAGCGACGGTTTGGCGAAATCCGAATCGTCGGCCGCGACCAGGGAGCGGCCCGCGAGCTGGCTGCCGCCCACCCGGGCGCTCGGGCGATGGCTGCCGAAGAGGCGATGCGCGGGGCCGATGTGGTCGTCACCGCCACCAACTCGACGACGCCGCTGTTTCCGTCGGCATGGGTGCGGCCTGGAACGCACATCGCAATGGTCGGGAGCGGCAGCGCGTCGGCGTCGGAGGTGCAGCCTGAGCTTCTTGCTCGCGCCGCCGTAATCCGCGTCGATCATCGCCCGACCTGTCTTGCCGAAGCGGGGGAGATCGTCGGCGCGGTTTACGCCGGGTTGATCCTCGAAGAGGCGGTGCGTGAGCTGGGCGAAGTCGTCCTCAACCGTGCTCCTGGTCGAACGAGCGCAGACGAAATCACGATCTACAAATCGGTGGGTAACGGCACGCAAGACGCCGCGCTGGCCGCGGTGCTTCTGGGCATCGACATTCCGGTATGACGCTTCGCATCGGACTCGGCATCTTCGGCATGCAGTCGGTCCCGCAGCGGCCGGACCACCACGTGAAGCTTTACCGAGATGTTCTCGAGGACGCGGAAATCGCCGGAGCCCTGGGGTTCGACTCGATCTGGCTTTCCGAGCACCACTTCTGGTTCGACGGCTACTGTCCCGCCGACATCGCCGTGGCCGGCGCCATCCTCGGCCGGACCAAGCGCATCGGCGTCGGCACCGCGGTGATGCTGCTGCCGATGCATTCGGTTCAGAAGGTGGCCGGCGACGCCTGGACCATCGGGCGCCTCGGCGAAGGGCGTCTGTCGTTGGGCGTGGCGCTCGGCTACAGAGATGCTGAGTTCGATGGTTTCGGAGTGCGGCGCAAGGACCGTGGAAAGTTGATGGACGTCGCGCTTCCTCTCCTTGCGGCTTCATGCGCGGCAGCCATCCCGCGCGTGGCGCTCTATGTCGGTGTCGCGACGGCTGTCGCCGCGCAGCGCGCCGCGCGGCTCGGACTTCCTCTGTTCGCCGACTCCACGATGAATCCCGTCGAGCTCGGCGAAATGCTCGAGGCATACGACGCTGCGGCGGCCGCCGCGGGAGTCGACTCGCCACGCAGCCACGCTCTCCAGCGCGATGTGTTCGTCACCGATGATCGCGAGAGGGACTGGGCGATGCTGCTGCCCGAGCTCCGCTACATGCGGCGGCAGTACGGAGGCTGGTCATTTCCTCAGGAGGCCGGCGAAGGCGTGCAGGCATACCTTGGACGCCTGGAGGGGGACATCGAGGCGAAGCTGAAGAACCTGATCGTGGGCGACGCCGCATTCGTCGCCGCGCGGCTGCGAGAGTTCGAGGCGCTGGGCTTTGACCTGATCGTATGCCGCAGCCAGTTCGGCAACCTGCCCCGCGAGAGTCTGCACCGCGCGTTCGCGGGACTGGGCCGCGTGAATGAGGAGGTTTCGCGATGAGGCTTGGCCTGGGGCCGATCAGCCTGCTCGGCGCAACGCGAGAGTCGCTGGCCGGCATGGCTGCACAGGCCGTGGCCTCTTCCTTTGATGCGGTGTGGGTGGCGGAATCGCGAGAGGACGGCGCCGGCGGAGGCCTCGCCGCGGCTGCTTTGCTCGCGCAGGCCGTGCCGATCCGAGTCGGCGCGGTCGTCGACCTCGGCCTTTATCACCCGCTGCACCTGGCCGAAGACATCGCCATCGCCGACCTCACCTCGCAAGGCCGCATCGAAGTCATCTTGCGAATCGCGGCAGCGGGGCAACGCGACCTGCTCGAAGAGCACATCCAGGTCCTGGCGTTGGCGCTGAGCGGCGCGCATTTCAAGTGGACGGGCAAGCATCTCCGCGTCCCCGCCGGCATCGAGGCTAACCAGCCCGCTCCCTCGCGATTGGCCCTCAACCCGCGACCCGCCCAACCCGTTGTTCCCATCTGGATCGAATCGACAGAGACGTGGATGGAAGAGCTGGCCCGAAGTTTCGGGTTTGGTGTCGCCACACGTTGGCGGCCCACTGCCGCGGTGCCGGCTCCCACCGGGCGCTGGCCGGGAATGCTGCTGTGCCCGGCGGATGTGGAGTCCAGCAGCCTCCTCGGCGCGGCCGCGGGAGGGGCTGGATATTTCGTGCTCGACGCGCGGGATGCTCATGAAGCGGCCCTCGTGGGCAGGCGGCTCGCCGGACCGCTGCGGATGCCCGAGTTTCCCGAGTGGATCAACGCGGATGAGTCGCTCTAAACGAGCGTTCGTTTGTTCGAAATTCATGTGCTATCGTGACCCAGGATGGGAACCGCCGGCGACGTCGTCCTCTACAGCCTGAACAACGGAACCACCGATCCGACTTGACAGGAGTGCTGCAGAGTGAGGGAGTTTCTCTCACAGAACTCGGTCGAGTTCGAGGATCGGAATATCGCCAAGGAACCTCGATGGCGATCGCAGCTGATGGAGCTGACCGGCGAGATCGTGGTTCCGGTGCTGGTCGTGAACGGCAAGCAGGTGATCGGGCTCGACGAGCATCGCATGGGCGACGCGCTGGGCCTGGAGCACTTGGAATCGAACAGCAACCGCGACGGCCTGGCCGCGCCGCCGGAGCTCGTGTCGCTGCCTTCGCAGGCCGCCGACCCGACCGCGGACGCACTTTCGCATTTCGTGCGGCGCCTGCAGCGCGAGATGGAGTTCAACGCCCTGAAGGACGGCGCTCCCTATCGGGATGGCCAGCACGATGGGATGCGGTTTGCCCGCGACGCCATCCTGCGCATCCTCACCGGCAAATACGAGCCGGAGGAGATGGTCATCGAGCGCGACGGCGGCGAGCCGGTCTGACCAGCCGGCCAGGATGAAGGAAGCGGCGCCCGCCGCCCGCGTTAACCTCGACGGCGTGGCATCAGCCTCCTTGCCGCCGATGGTGAGATATCTCGACGAGGACGGTGAGCTCCTGGTCTCAGACCTCCCGATGAGCGACGAGCTGGCGCTCGAGGGATATCGCGTGATGCTCAGGGGCAGGCGGTTCGATGAGCGCTCGGTTAGCCTCCAGCGACAGGGACGCATGGTCACGCTGGCTCCAGGCATCGGGCAGGAGGCGGCTTCAGTCGGCGCGGCCATGGCGATCGACGCCCGCACCGATTGGTTCGTGCCCCAGTATCGCGAGCTCGCCGGTCAGCTCTGGCATGGATATCCACTGCGCATGGCATTTTTGTGGCACGTCGGCCATCCGATCGCGTTCCAGGTGCCCGGCGACCTGAAGATGCTGCCTTTCCAGGCGGCGATCGCGGGACAGCTTCCGCAGGCCGTGGGCCTCGCATGGGGCCTCAAGCTGAAGCGCGATCCGGGCGTCGTGCTGGCGATCTTCGGCGACGGTGGCACGTCGCAGGGCGATTTCCACGAGGCCGCCAACCTCGCAGGAGTCATGAGGGCTCCCATCATCTTTCTCTGCCAGAACAACGGGTGGGCGATCTCCACGACCATCGCGCAGCAGACGGCCTCGGAGACGCTCGCGCAAAAAGCCGTCGCCTACGGCTTCCCCGGCATCCAGTGCGATGGCAACGACCTCTTCGCCGTATACGCCACGGTGCGCGAGGCGGCGCGCCGCGCACGCGAAGGAGAAGGACCGACGTTTGTCGAGGCAATGACCTACCGCCTTGGGCTCCACACGACCGCGGACGATCCGACACGCTACGAGCCGCGTGAGCTTCACGACCTGTGGGTCAATCGGGACCCGCTGCGGCGAATGCAGCTGCATCTCAAGTCGCGCGGAGTCGCCGACCAGGCCGCGTTGGATCGCATCGAAGAAGAGGTGAAGGACGAGCTCCGCGTCGCCTGGGACGAAGCGCAGAACGAGCCTGCTCCCGACCCGGCGTTCTACTTCGGCCAGACCCACGCCACACCATCTCGAAGGCTGCAGCGACAGCTCGAACGATTTGAGAAGCATGACGGTGGCTGAGCTCACCGTCGTCGAGGCTGTGAACCAGGCGTTGAACCTCGAGATGGCGCGCGATTCGCGCGTAGTCGTCTTCGGCGAGGACGTTGGGCGCAGCGGCGGCGTGTTTCGCGCGACCGATGGCCTCTACGGACAATTCGGAGCAGATCGCGTCATCGACATGCCGCTCTCCGAGGGCGTGATCGCGGGCGCCGCCATTGGGATGGCGCTCGCTGGCTGGGTGCCGGTGGCCGAGATCCAGTTTCTGGGCTTCGCTCACAACGGGTTCAACCAGGTGGTCGACCAGCTCGCCCGCGTGCGATACAGGTCGGCCGGACGCTTCGCGGCGCAGGTCACGATCCGGGCGCCGTATGGAGGCGGGGTGCGCGCGCCGGAGCTGCACTCGGATGGTTTCGAGGCGCACTTCGCGCATGCGCCTGGCCTGAAGGTTGTGGCGCCGGCCACGCCGCACGACACCAAGGGACTGCTGCTCGCCTCGATTCGCGACCCCGACCCGGTTTTGTTCCTCGAGCCTCTTCGCGGCTACCGGCAGGTGAAGGGGGAGGTGCCCGATGGTGACTACATGGTCGAAATCGGCAAGGCGCGGATCGCCCGCGAGGGCAGTGACGTGACGCTCGTCGCCTGGAGTGGCGCGCTTCAGGTCGCGCTCCAGGCGGCTGAGGACGCGCATGCGCAGGGCATCTCGGTCGAGGTCATCGACCTCCGGACGCTCGTCCCCCTCGATGCCGCGACACTGGCGGCGTCTGTGACCAAGACCGGACGCGCGGTGGTGCTTCAAGAGGCCCCGTTGACGGCGGGTTTCGGCGCCGAGATCGTGGCGACCATCCAGGAGGAGGCCTTCTTCTCGCTGCAGGCGCCCATCTTTCGCGTCGCGGCCCCAGACGTGCCTTATCCGGTGCAGATGCTCGAGGAGCAGTACGTCCCGAATTCCGAGCGGGTCCTGGAAGCAATCGTCGCCACCACGCGCGAGTAGGTCGGTTCGGTGGCGAGATACGAGTTCCGGCTCCCCGACATCGGCGAGGGTCTCGCCGAGGCCGAGGTCGCGAAGTGGCTCGTCGCCGTCGGCGATCGCGTAACCGAGGACCAGCCGGTGGTCGAGATGATGACCGACAAAGCGAGCGTCGAGCTGCCGGCGCCTGGAGCGGGCGTGATCGTCGAGCGGCTCGCGGACGAAGGGGAATTGGTCAAGACGGGCGCCGTCCTCTATGTCCTGGAATCCGACTCGAGGATCGGCGGCTCGACCCAGGAGTCGCCGCCGGCCGCTGCTTCGGAGAGTCCGGTTCGAGAGGCGGCAACGACGCCCGAAGGGGCGGCGGTGCTTGCGCCGCCGGCGGTACGCAAGCTGGCGCGCGAAATGGGAATCGACCTGGCGGTGGTCAAGGGCAGCGGTCCCGGAGGTCGCATCTCTGCAGACGACTTGAAGCGGCACGGGTCCAAAGGCGCTCCACCTTCGACCCAGGGCGGCCGGCGAATCCCACTTCGCGGCGTACGGAAGCGCATGGCCGAGACGATGACGCTTTCCGCGCGCTCGATTCCGCATGTCACCGGATTTCACCAGCTGGACGCGGGCGGGTTTGCGGAGCACGTGGCTCGCCTGCGACGCGAGGCGGAGGGCAGAGGCATGCGCTTCCCGTTCGACACGCTGTTGGTGCGCGCCGCCGCGATCGCGCTGCGCCGCCACCCGATCTTCAACTCGTCGCTTGACGAAGAGCGCGGAGAGATCGTCATGCACGACGACGTCAACATCGGCATCGCGACGGCGACACCAAGTGGGCTCATCGTGCCTGTCGTGAGGAACGCAGATGGCATGGACCTCTCCGCACTCGCCGCAGCGGTCGACCGGGTCACCTCCGCCGCACGCGATCGCAAGGCATCGGTCGCGGATCTGCAGGGCGGCACTTTCACCATCAGCAACACCTGGGCGTGGCGCGGCGGTCTCGGCACGTCGCTCATCAGGCCGCCTGAGGTCGCGATCGCGGCCTTCGGCCTGATCGAGAAGCAGGCTGTCGTGCGCGAGCACAAGGTGGTGGCGCGCCCGATGATGCCGATGTCGGTGACGTTCGACCACCGCATCATCGATGGGGAGGAAGGTTTGAAATTCGCGCTGACGCTGCGCGGCCTCATCGAAGACCCGCACGAGCTCGTTGAATAGGTGGTAGCCGGAGACCAGAGCGATCCCGCCGACGTACTGATCATCGGAGGGGGTCCGGCGGGTTATGTGGCCGCCATCCGCGCAGCGCAGCTCGGGCGAAGCGTGACCCTGATCGAGCGCAGCCGCGTGGGTGGTGTCTGTCTCAACGAAGGTTGCATTCCGAGCAAGCACCTGGCGCACTTCGCGGCGGTCAAAGCATCGGCCGAGAGGCAGGCGCCGGCGGGGATGCCTGCCTTCTCAGGTCCCCCGGACATGGCGACATTCCAGAAGAGCCGCGCAAGCGCGATCTCGACCCTGGTGAAGGGTGTCTCGTCGCTGCTCGAAGCCGCCGGCGTCAAAGTCGTGGCCGGAAGCGCCCGGTTCGTGGGGCGCACTCGCGTGTGCGTCGAGATCGGCGAGGAACGCGTCCGCTACTTCGATTTCAAGGATGTGGTGATCGCCACCGGCTCTCAATCGAACGTCATGCCGGGGCTGGCATTCGATGGCGAGCGCATCGTCGAGCCTGGCCGCGCGCTGGAGTGGGACGTGCTTCCGAATTCGCTCCTGGTCGCGGGCGACGACTACATCGCCCTCGAAATCGCGGTCGCATATGCGCGGCTCGGCAGCCGCGTCACGCTTGCCACCGCGGGGGACAGTCTCCTGCCCGACTTCGACCGTGACCTTTCAGCGGCTGCGCATCGCGGCGCTCGCGCGGCGGGCGTGGCGGTGCTGCTGTCCACCGACCCCGCAGCGGTCGTTGAAAAGGCCGCACAAGTTGAACGTAGTGTGGTGTCGGCGGGCCGGCGGCCGAATTTCGCCGAGTTGGACTTGCAAGCCGTCGGGCTTTCGCGGCCCGCCGGACAGTTCAAAGTCGATCCTCAGCTGCGGCTCGACCGTCACGTCTTCGCCATCGGCGACATCACGGAGGGTTTGCCCCTGGCCCATCGCGCGATGATGCAAGGCCGTGTCGCCGGCGATGTGCTCGGCGGAAAAAGTGCGGCATTCGACGCCCGCGCCGTGCCACGCGCCGTGTTCGCGGAGCCGGAGATCGCCGCGGTGGGCTTGACCGAAGCCGAAGCCGAGGCGCAAGGAATCGAGATCGCCATCGGGCGGTTTCCACTGGCTGCACTAGGCCGTGCTGTGATCGAGCCGGCCACGAAAGGATTCGCGAAGCTCGTCTTCGCGAAGGGGGGCGGGGCCCTTCTCGGGGCCCACCTCGCCGGGTCCGTCGCGACCGAGCTGATCGCCGAGATGGCGCTTGCGGTCGAGATGGGCGCTACAGCTGAAGACGTCGCGCTCACGGTTCACGCCCACCCAACGTTTGCCGAGGCGCTGATGGAGGCCGCCGAGGTCAGCCTCGGCAGGCCCATCCACGTGCGCCCGCCCAAACGATGATCACGCGCGTTTTCTTCGCCGCCCGCCGTGCAGACCTGACGACGGAACAATGCCTGGAGCACTGGCGCGGACACCACGCCGCCATCGGCGGCAGCCTGCCCGGGATTCGCGCGTACGTGCAGAACCACGGAGTTCTGTCGAACGGCCGGTTCCTGCTCCCGTATCCGGGATTCGACATCATGCCCGAGCTCGACTGGGACGACCTTGCAGCAATGGACGCGGCCATCGATTCGCCACAGCACGAGACAGACTCCATCGCCGATGAGCCGAATTTCATCGACACCAACCGCACCGGCGTGGCGGTGATGACGCGTCACGTGTTGAACGATGGAGTCGCCGGCCGTGACGCCGTGAAGCTCATATCGATGTTGAGGCGGGCGCCCAACGCTCCTGCGGAGGCGCTGGCGCAGGCGCTGACAGGGCCGTATGCCAGGGCGACCGCCGAGGCTGGTCCACTGCGGCACGAGGTGCTCGTCACGCTTGCCGACCGGGCGGGACGGCAGCCGTTCTCGGTGCAGGCCGTTGACATGCTCTGGTTCGCGAGCTCGGAGGACGCTCTTGCTTGGAACGTCTCAGAAGCCGCCTACCGCGCCGCGTGGCATCTCGCCGGGCTCGCGTTCGGCACCGAGCGCCTGATCGCCCGCCCCAACAAGGTGGTCTGAATGCGGTTCGGGGTCGGGGACTTCAGCGGTCAGCTGCCGCCTGGAACCGCGGCGACCCATCGTCAGCTCTATACCGAGCTTCTCGACCAGGCACAGCTCATCGAGGCTGCGGGCCTCGATTCGATGTGGGTGTCAGAGCATCACTTCGCGGATGACGGTTACATGCCCGCGGTCCTGCCGATCGTGGCCGCGCTGCTTGCGCGAACCAGCCGCATCACGGTCGCGACGGACCGGCTGGCGGCCTCGCTGCACAACCCGATAAGGCTGGCCGAAGATGCGATCGCCCTCGACCTGCTCAGCGGAGGCCGAATCATCCTCGGGCTGTCGCTCTGCTACCGGCCTGAAGAGTTCCGCGGTCTCGGGGCGGATGAGTCGAGTGACGTCCGGCACCTCGAAGAGCTGGTCCCGGTCTTGCGTTCAGCGTTTGCCGGCAGCGCGATCACTCCTCTGCCATTCACGGCGCGAGGGCCGCGAATCATGATCGCCGCCGACGGCGATGACGGCGCCGTTCGCGCCGCGCGCCTCGCCGACATTTTGATGGTCGATCCGACGGAGCCGTGGAGCGTGGTCGACCGCGCCGTCGCCAATTTCGACCACGAGCGTGGCGATACGAACGGCGAGCTGGCGCTGTTCGTATACGGCGGTCTTTCCGAGCAAGGTCCAGATGCGGCGTGGGCCGAGGTGGCGGGCGGGTTTCGCTACATGCGCCACACGTACGACGCGTGGATGGGCCGCGAGCCCACCAGCGAGCTCCCTCCAAAACACTACCGGCTGCTGCTCGGCACGCCCGACGCGGTGGCGGAGCAGGCCCGCGAGTATCGCAGGCGTTATGGCGATCGAGTGCACGTTGTGCTCCGCTGCAACTACCCCGGAATGAGCGCTCAGGCAGTGGCTGAACAGGTTCGACTCTGGGGTCTCGCGGCCGAGCGGGCACGCTCTGAGCCGGGCTGCTGAGGAGCGTTCCGCAAGCCGGTCAAATCGCTCTCGTACGAACTAGTGCGCGTTCGTCTGGGGCCTTGACACCGAGATCGATCTGGCTATCCTTACGCCGAAAGCCCGCGCGACTGATGGGCCATTGATGGAGGGCAAAATGTCGATCGACGAGCAAGCCACGGAAGCGAAGCCGGTCAATCGCGAAGCCCTCCCGAGCAGACGATCGCTGCTCAAGCTCGGCGGCTCTGCCGCGCTCGGGCTCGGCGCATATGCGCTGGCCGCATGCGAAACCTCGAACTCATCTCCGGGCACGACCGCCGGCGCCGCCGGTGAGACGTCGGTGCTGGACAAGTGGCTCTCGACCAAGACCGCGAAGCTCGGCGTCGACCTGACGTTCCCACCGATTCAGTTCAAGGATTCGGCCGGTAAGCCCACCGGCTACCAGATGGAGCTCACGCAAGCGATGATGGCCGACCTCGGCGTGACGCCGACGTATGTCGAGATCCCCTTCGGCCAGCTGTTCGCGGGCCTGGTCGCCGGCAAGTTCGACATGATGGGAATTTCGGCGACGATCCTTCCCAGCCGGGCTCTCAAAGGCCTGTTCTCCAACTTCCCGGTCTTCTATGAGTCGATCGTGGTGCTGCTCAGCCCGAGCTCGAGCGTCACCAGCTCGACCCAGCTGGACGGCAAGAAGATCGCCGTCTTGCAAGGAAGCTCGCAGGAGTTCAGCAGCAAGCTGCTGTTCCCCAATGCCACGTTCTCGCCGTTCGCGCAGCTCGCCGATGCGGTGAACGAAGTTGCGACGGGTCGCGCCGACGCCACCGTTCTGTCGGAGTTCGATGTCGACAGCTCGCTGCAGGCACATCCAAACCTCAAGCTGCTGGCTGGGCCGCCGCTCTGGGTCGACGCCAACACGTACCTCATGCCCCTCGGCGACTACAAGCTCCAGGCATGGGTGAACAACTGGCTCCGGTACAACGCCACGCACCAGCGCCTGACGAGCCTGTGGAAGAAGTGGCTCGGGCCGGGACTGCAGAAGTACAAGCTCCTGACGTACGGAGTCGGACCCGGGAGCGAGCCGGAAGTCGTAGCCGTCTGATCACGATTCGGCACGGGTGGTCGGCATGAGTGCGCCGGCCACCCTGCTGTACATCTGGTGGCCATGATCGTCCTCGTCTACCAGTTCGACTGGAGCGTGGTCACCGACCGTTGGCGGCTGTTCGCGGCGGGCGCATGGGTGGACGTCTGGGTCGCTGTGATCGGTTTCGCCCTCGCGTGCGCGCTCGGCCTGCTCAATGCGCTGCTTCGGACCTCGGGCGTGAGATTCTTCACGGTGCCGTCGTTTCTCTACGTCCAGGTGATGCGCGGCGTGCCCCTGTACGTGATGCTGCTCTGGATCTATTTCGGGGTCGCCAACATCACCGGGATCACGTTCACGTCGTTCCAGGCGATCATTATCACCCTCGCCCTGACCGGCTCCGGTTACACGACCGAGATCTTCCGGGCCGGGCTCAGCGCCATCGACAGCGGCCAGATGGAGGCGGCGCGTTCGATCGGTCTCAGCCGCACTCGCACGTACGGACATGTCGTCCTGCCGCAGGCATTCCGAATCGTCGTGCCGCCGCTTGGCAATACGTTCGTGGGTCTCTTGAAAGGCGCCACGATCATGTCGGTCATCGCGGTGCCCGACATGGTGTTCCTCGCCAACGAGCTCAACGTGACACTGTTCACGCCGTTCGAAGTGTTCGCCGCCGTCGCTTTGATCCTCGTCGTGCTGGTGCTGTTCTTCTCGGCAATCGTCTACCTGCTCGAACGAAGGCTGCGCATCGCATGACGGCCCCAGTGCTCACGTACTCCTACGACTGGAGCGTCATCCCGCGGTCGATCGCGTTCTTCGAGCGCGGCCTGTCCGTGACGGTCCGCATCGCACTGTTCTCCGTCGTGTTCTCGCTCGCGCTCGGTCTCGTGGTTGCGCTGGTTCGGATGGCACCCGGGCCGCTCGGCGTGATCGGCTTCGTTTACATCCAGGTCTTTCGCGCGCTCTCGCTATACGTGTACATCCTCTTCATCTACTTCGGGGTCGCGGCGGCGATTGGCCTGAACCTCGATCCGATCCCCGCCGGCGTGGTCTCGCTGACCCTGCTCAACAGCGCATACATGGCCGAGATCTATCGCGCGGCGATCCAGGCGATCGATCCCGGGCAGCGCGAAGCGGCACGGAGCCTTGGATTGGGCGGCGTCCAGACTTTCGCCACGGTCGTCTTTCCACAGGCCTGGAGGATCGCGATCCCGTCCCTGGTCAACCAGTTCACGGACATCATCAAAGACTCATCGGTCGTTGCCCTGATCGGGGCGCCCGACCTCATGTACCAGACGATCGAAAGGGTGAGCTTCTACCAGCGCCCATTCGAGTTCTACACGACGGTGGCCGGAATCTACCTGGTGATGGTCGTGATCGTCGCTCAGCTCGCACGCCGCCTGGAGAGGCGACTGCAGAGACACCTCGTGTGACCACGGCACGTTTGCGTTGACCGCTGTCGACGTGGCACACGGCGAAAAGGATCCCTTGGGAGCGGAGTTCGTCAAGCTCTCGCTCTCGGCATGGCAGCACCTGCCCAACCTGGTCTCCGATTACCTCGGACCGCGCGAATGGCTGTACGACTCGAAAAAGCGCTCGACGAGGCGCAAGGAGCTCCTGACCGAGGCGGAGGCGCTCGCCGGCCGGGCTGAGACAGCCGGCGATGCCTACGTCGCGGTCCAGTCGCGGGCGATCGCAACCCAGATCGAGCTCGACATCGACCCGACGGCGTACGGATACGTGGAGCTGGTCAAACGCTTGCTGGCGTGCAAGTTCGAGCCTCCGGATCCGTCTGAGCTGGACGAGCTCGAGCGCGAGGTGACGGGCCTTGCCGTCCAGCTGGGCGGTCGTGGGCCAGACCCGGTGCGCGGTCTGGAGAGCGCAGCTCTTATCCAAGGCGACGAGAAATGGGAGGCTGCGCTCGACGCATATCGCTCCGGCCGCCGGTGGGCTCTGGAGGAGTTCCCGGTTTCGTTCCGCGAAGAGCTCGCCATCGCGCGCACGGGCGACCCGATCACGTCTTTGCATCTGACCTGGCGCGAGCCAGACCGCATGGTGTTCGAGGTCAATGTCGGCGTGCCGCGCACTCGCGCCACCATCAACTACGAGGTCGCACACAACATCTATCCCGGGGACTATCTGCACATGGCGGTGCTAAGCCAGAGAACCTACGGCGAGGAGGGCCGATTGGCCGCGTGCATCAAGCTCAAGAACGCCCCCGAGAACGTGATCGCCGAAGGCATCGAAGAGACCGCGCCCTTTCGCCTTCGACCACAGCACAGTCCCGACGAGGAGCTGTCGTGGAAGCTCGAATGGCTCCGCCGCGGCGCCTGCCTCACGGGCGCGATACGCCGTCGCGAGCGCGGCGAACCACGAGCCGACGTGCTCGTGCACCTGGAACGGACGGGTCACATGGACCCGACCAGGGCCCTGCAGGAGCTGAGCCGCATCGAGCACCCTTTATGGGGCACTTATCAGTACACCTACTGGCTGGGTAGGCATCTCGTCCAGGAGTCGGACCGACGTGCGGGCGCGGGGGCTTCGAGCGCCGTCTACCTCGGCTGGCTGTACGGCGGTCTACACGTCCCGGAGATCTATCTCGCCGACGGTGACCGTGTCATCGCCGGGATGGCGACGAGCTGACAGGGCGTCGCAAGAAGTCTTTGACAAGGTCGAGCTCGCCAAGGTGCCGGTGAAGGTGGGTGACCGAAACCGAGGTCAAGAAGATCCACACCGGCAAGCCGCCGCTGCGGCCCATGGCGTCGTCGTGCTCCGGTCCGCTGTCCATCTCGGCCCGGAAGCCCGGAGTCTGGTACGCCGCATGGCGCGCGTCGTGAGCGGCCACGTCAGGAATGCTGTCGAGAAAGTCTTCATCAACCGTGTGCAGCCAGGCCACGGTGTCGCGGTGCACCGCGTCGACATATTCCAGCAGGTCGTGGAGCTCGAAACGCGCTGCGACGCGGGCCGCTTCGTCCAGCTCGAACCCGGTGCCGATGCCCGGCACCGCGAGCGCGCCGGCGATCCATGGCTCGCGCATGATCACCTCTACGCGGTCGAGGATCGCGGTGTTGACCGCCCAGTCCTGGCTGCGCGCCATGTGCCACAGCAGGAAGGCGATAGGGTTCACTCCCGGCAGCGGCCTCGCCGCGAGCTCGGCCGGCGTCAGGTCCCGTGCGGAGTGATGGATGCGGAGGTTGACAGTCTCGAGCTGTTGAGCCAGCATGCCGATGGCGTTCACAATCGCCAGCTTAGCTGTCCGATGTTCCGAACTAGCGCTCGTTCAAGGGGGCATCGGTGACGTCTAGAATTGGGAGCCACCGGGGGATGGAAGCGAGCAAGGTCGACAACTCCGATCTCCTGGTCCCTGACGGCCAGGGATCTACCATCCTTCGGCTCGAGGGCGTGAACAAGTGGTACCACCGCGGCACTCTTCGCAACGCTCATGTTCTCAAGGACATCAACCTCGAGGTCAAGCGCGGCGAGGTGCTGGTGGTCATCGGTCCGTCCGGCTCCGGCAAGAGCACGCTGCTGCGATGCATCAACTTCGTGTCGCCGCCCGAAACCGGAACCGTGGTTTTCCTTGGCCGCAAGTGGAGCAAGGACGACGTTCCGAAAATTCACCCTGTCGAGCGCATCAAGTACGAGCGCGAGCTCAACCTGCTCCGCACGCGGATCGGCATGGTCTTCCAGCATTTCAACCTGTTTCCCCACATGACCGCTTTGCAGAACGTGACGCTCGGCCTTACGCGCGTCCTCAACGTGCCCGGAAAACAGGCGCGTGAGCGGGCGATGAGCGAGCTCGAACGGGTCGGACTCGGAGGCAAGGCGAAGAGCTATCCCAGCCAGCTGTCGGGTGGTCAGAAGCAGAGGGTGGCCATCGCCCGCGCCCTGGCGATGAAGCCACAGCTGATGCTGTTCGACGAGGTCACCTCGGCCCTCGACCCGGAACTGATCGGAGGGATCCTCGAAGAGATGAAGAAGCTCGCCATTGCGGGCATGACCATGATCGTCGTCACGCACGAGATGGGGTTCGCTCGCGAGGTCGGCGATCGCATGATGTTCATGGACGAGGGCGCGATCGTCGAAGAAGGGATCGCGCGAGAGATGATCAAGAATCCGTCCAATCCAAGGACACAAGCCTTCCTGCGCGCGATCCTTTGAACCGCTTCGAAGGCAAGGTCGCGCTCATCACGGGCGGCGCGTCCGGCCTCGGCCTCGCGGTCGCTCGCCAGATGGCGGATGAAGGGGCTCGGCTCGTGCTGGTCGACTGGGATCAAGCCGGCCTGGAGCGCGCGGCCGGCGACATCGCGAAATCCGGGGTCGAGGTCCGAAGCCTGAAGGGCGACGTTTCGGAGCCGCGGATGGCCATGGCGGCGGTCGAGCTCGCGCGGTCGGAATTCGGCCGCCTCGACGTCCTCTTCAACAATGCCGGCATCGATCCGCTAAACGCTCGGTCGGTGCTCCAGACCGAGGTGTCGGATTGGGACCGCATCCTCGACGTCAACGTGAAATCCGCGTACCTGATGGCGCGCGAGGCGATCCCGCTCATGCGCGAGGGGGGCGGCGGATCGATCGTCAATACCGCATCGACGGCCGGCCTCAAGCCCGCCGGCGACGAGACCGCCTACAGCGTCTCCAAAGCAGCCATGGTTTCTCTCACTGGGGCGCTGGCCCTCGACTATGCATCGGATGGGATCCGCGCGAACTGCGTCTGTCCGGGATTCATGGAAATGGTCATGACCGATCGGCGCCGCGACCTGACCGAAGCGCAGCAGGCGGCGCGGGCGGCCGGCGCCGCCGCCATGGTTCCGCTCGGCCGCCAGGGCAAATATGAGGAGGTAGCGCGGGCGGTGCTGTTCCTGGCCGGGCCGGACGCGTCGTACATCACCGGCGCGGCGCTCGTGGTCGACGGGGGCCTGCTGCTGAAGTAGCCAGGAGAGTTCCTAGGAGAGCTCCTCGATCCGCTCGATCATCCCGGCGATTCCGCGCGACAGGTCTTCTGGCGAGCTGGCCAGGCTGATCCGCACCGCGTTGCGGGCCGAGTCACCGAAAGCCGTGCCCGGAGCCACCGCCACCTTCTTGCTCGACACCAGATCGAAGGCGAACGCTCGTGAATCCATCCCTGATCGGCCGACGTCGGCCATGATGTAAAAAGCCCCCCTCGGCCGGCTGATCAGCATCCCGGCCTCCTCCAGAAGGCCCACGCACAGGTCGCGTCGATCTCGGTAAGCGTTGACCATTTCGTAGAGCGGCTCCCGGGGCCCATCGAGCGCGGCTTCGGCTGCCTTCTGGCAGATCGCCGGCAAGCACGATGAGTTCGACTCCAGGACCTTCGTGATGCTTTCCGAGATCTCGTCGTTCGCGACGACGTAGCCCACCCGCCAGCCGGTCATCGCGTAAGTCTTCGAGAAGGTGAAGGCCGAGATCACCCTGCCGTCCGTGCAGAAGGACGCCGGGCTGTGGTGCTCGCCTTCCAGGATGACCTCGTCGTAGCACTCGTCGGATAGGAAGTAGAGGTTGTGCCGAACCGCGACGTCCACGAGGCTCTCGAGGAGCTCGAGGGAAAAGACGGCGCCCGTTGGATTGCAGGGGCTGTTGACGATGATCATCTTCGTGCGCGAGGTGATGCGCCGCTCGATGTCTTTGGGATCGGGCAGGAACTCGTCCTCAGGCGGGCAGGCGTAGGGCACCAGGACGCCGTGCGCCCAGGCGAGCATGAGCCGGTAGTTCGGCCACGCCGGGTCGGGGATCAGCACTTCGTCCCCCGGCTCGATCAGCGCGGCGACCGCGCCCGCGATGCCGCCGACCCCGCCGACCGAGCAGTTGATGTTGCCGACACTGGCCTTGATGCCGTTCACCTTCTCCAACTTGGCGACGAGGCGCTCACGCAGGCTGAGCAGGCCCGCGGTCGCCGTGTACTTCAGCTGGCCCTTGTTTGCAAACTCGACGGCCGCGTCCACAATGTGTTTCGGGGTTGGGAAGTTCGGCTCGCCGACCTCCAGCCGGATGCAGCCAGGAGTGACGAGGGCAAGGTTGACGACCTCGCGGATCCCAGAGTGTGCGGCTTCAGCCGGACCAGACGCGATCGCGGGAAGGGGAATTGTGGCCGTGGTTTTCCTCCTCATCAACACCTTTCAGGCGAGAGGTTTTCTGACGCGGCAGCATACGATAGACTCCTGTAAAACTAAAGTGAACGTTCGTTCGTTCGTTCGTTTAATGAGCGCGCACCCCAACCGCATCAAGGAGCACCCAACCTCGTGCAGCTGAAAGACATCGCGTACGCGCGATCCGGCGACAAAGGCGACGTTATCAACGTCGGCGTCCTCGCCCTCGACGACGCTGCCTATTCGATTCTCCTCGAGGTGCTGACCCCTGAGCGGATCAAGGCGCATTTCGGCGACTGGGTGCGCGGCGAGGTCGATGTGTTTCCGATGCCAAACATCAACGGTTTCAACTTGCTGCTGCACAACGCGTTGGGAGGCGGCGCCACCAAGACGCTGCGTTATGACGTAACCGGCAAATCGTTCAGCACCGCCCTCTTGCGCATGGAGGTGCCGGAATGAACGCCGATCCCAAGCCCGGCGTCACACCCGATGACGACCTTCGCCGAAGGCTGGACACGGCCAGGGCCGGCGGCGATCCCCGGTACCACGCCAGGCTGAAGGAGCAGAACAAGCTCTTCGTGCGGGAGCGGCTGGACAGGATTCTCGATCCGGGCTGGTGGTTCGAGGACGGCTTGCTGGCGCGCCACGTTGACGGCAATCTGCCCGCCGACGCGGTCGTCACGTTGGTCGGCAACATCGGCGGCCGCCCGGTCTGCGTCATCGCCAACGACATGACGGTGAAAGCGGGCACCTGGGGATACCGCACATTCCAGAAGATCACCGCCATGCAGGAGCTCGCTGGCCGGACCAAGATTCCGCTCCTGTACCTCGTGGATTCCGCCGGGGCGCGCATCGACGAGCAGCGCCAGAGCTATGCCGGCCGCAAGGCCTGGGG
>WNFA01000457.1_pt1 | contig 34375 bp, 59 predicted proteins | sample 5400481 | NCBI WGS metagenome assembly WNFA01 (sample SAMN13153340, study PRJNA577476) | soil metagenome | isolation source: 120 cm saprolite under Douglas fir tree site 2 hole 1 replicate 2 | place: USA:California | collected 2015-04-18 | reverse complement strand
CATTTGTTGTTAAAGAAGTGAAAGTTGCTTTAAGCGCAGTTGTGCCAGTTCCAGAAGTAGTTGCATAATCCGTTAAATCTACGACTCCTAAAATTTCTGCTTTAGTTGTAATATCTGCTAAACTAGAAGTTGCTTTATTAATTTGCGCCCAAGTGTAATCATTAGTAGCTGCAATTACTGCTCCAGTTCTAGTAAAAACAGAAGTAACTGCTCCTGCTCCACCAGTTGATACTGCTTGATAGCCAGCATTTGTACAAATATAAAGAGCATGGCCTGTCATATCATAAGCAATTTGATTTTCCTGACAAGATCCGGGAACTCCAGTTACAGGAAATATCCTTCTAGCGTAGGGTGAAGTTTGAAATGCAAGAGAGGCTAAACCTATAATTACTATAATTGCAATTAAAATATTTCTTTTCATCGTTTAATTTCCATCATGGCGTACAATGAGTTATAGAAAAATTATCCCATCTAACAGATGCACTTGAGTCAGCCGAAGAAAGTCCATGTTTATTGCTGAATTGGCCACCTAAATTATTAAATGGCCCAAAAACTGAAGCTCCATCAACAAAAAATTCATGAGTTCCGCAATGCAAAATAACTTTTATAGTGGTTGGATCTGGAACTGGAACCATAAACATTAAACTAGCATCAACTTCTGCTCCACCTACAACACATTCATATCTCCATTCACCAAAAATTGGAACTGAATAAATAGCTTCAAAGTTATTATTATCTATATAATTAAAAACAATTCCACCACTATGAGCGCTTTCTCCAGAAATTGTAACTTGTATTACTGCATCTGGAGAACCATAATTGACAGTAACAAAAGAAGTTTCACCACCAGTATGAATTGATCCTGGAGTAACGGTATAAGCTTTATTGGAAGAAATTCCCCAAACTCCATCTCCAGCAGTCCAAGCATGAATTCCATCACTTGCAGTTCCCATTGTTACTGCACTATCTGCTCTATCAAAAGTATCAGTTACAACTGCTCCGGCAAAAGAGCAACAACCAGTTGCTACATTTTTCCACTGAAGTTTTATAACTCCTTGAGGAAAAACTAGTGCGCTGATTGAAAACAGTAAAAATAGAGAGATTAAAAATCTTCTCATTAAAGCATAGTCCCTTTTAGAACTAGAGCAATATCAGAAAGAGTAGCATCTGGCGAAGCTGGCGCAGTTATTGTTACAATATCACCAGCCACTATAGAAGTTGCAGTTCCAGAAACTATAGAACAAGTGGTTCCAGCAATAGCAAATCTTAAAGTTCCTTTAGTAACTCCATTAACTTTTACAACAAAATCTGTTTGTGCTGTAGCAGCAACTATCGCATCACATTTAGTTCCAGTAAAGCTAGAAGGAAGATTAAAGCTTCTAACAGCAACAAAATGCAAAACAACGGCAGAGGCAGTTGGAATTCCCTGTATTTGCGTTGCTACGTCATATGGAATATTTGGATTTGGATCTAGTGTTATATTAGCACTAGCTTCTGTACATCTATATTTTGCTAAAGAAGAGTTATACCAACAATCTCCATCTACAGTAGTTGCTGGATCTCCAGCCAAAACTCCAAAATTAAATCCAGAAAAAGTAACTGTTGGATTAAAAGTTTTCTTTCCATTAAAAGTTTGCGCATTAATAGTTACTAATCCTCTAGCAGTTAAACTTGCAGATGGAATATTAAACGTGTGAGTATCTACTAAAGAGACAATATTAAAATCTGTTCCGGCAGTTCCAGTTACCAGAAACTGAGAAACGGCAGTTAATGTATTTATAGAAGTGATTCCACTTCCAGCCGGTTCAATTATATTCTGAACAGTTCCATTTTCAAAACATCTAAACTTATTTAAAACAGTATTATACCAGCAATCTCCAGCAACTACAGAAGATGGATCGCCAGCCAGAGTTCCAAAATTTAATCCAGCAATAGTAGCATTTGGATGAGGAGTTATTCTTCTTAGAAATAAATCTCTATAATCTGCATTTGCTCCACTGTTAATTTCAAGTAATCCAGTTGTAGTTCTAAAAAACGCAACATCTAAAGGAGCAGAAGGCAATCCATTTGTCCAACCAAAATAAGTAGAAGCTCCTGCGCGAACTTGCGAAGAAATATTAAATAAATCTGAATCTCCTAAAGTTGTAGTAGAAGTCCATTTTGGAATATAGTTAAGAGTACCAGTTCCATCATTATCTACATCTCCAGAACCTATTAATCCACAAACAAAAATATCTCCATAAGTATAAGGAGCAGCTACTCCAGTTCCAGAGAACTTAATGTCATATTTTCCACAATCTACATAGAAATAATAAAAGGAATCTATATCTGCTACAAATGGATTATTTTTAATTACTAATCCATTTCTATCATCCCACAAACTAGCTAAAGTTAATGTTCCTGCTAAATATACAGTAACTGTAGCCTGTGGATAAGTTTCCATTAATTTAAATTGAGTAGAAGGAGAGGTTTTTACAGTCTTTCCCCCTTTCTCAACGTAATTAAAATATTTGCTCTTAATCACATCAGCTTTTGTTTTTGGCAAAAATAAGATGCAAAAAAGAGCAAATATTAGCACGCTTAGGCAGGATATTATTTTGAAATGGTTCATAGCAGATTATAGTAGCAGAACTTCTTTAGGCAAGATTGTATTCCTACTTAACATCTGTATTTCCGCGAGCACGACCATAGTTATTTTTATCCTTCTTAATAGTAGAAGTAGTTGCTTGCTTTGCTCTACCACTAGAAGTACCAGTTACTGCTCGTTGTAATTGATTTACTTGATCTTTTGCAGTGCCAAAACTTGTTTCTCTAGTTTTAGCAACTATAGTATCCGGCCCTTTATCTTGAGAATATTCATCAAAACCTGGACCACCACCGCGACCAAAAACTCCACTTCCACTATCTTTTGTTGGGGCAGAACCAATTTCTGATGCATCAGTTCTAGCTCTTTGCATTTTATTCATTTTTCTATTTCTCCCTTAAAAATTAAGTAAAGCCACTGAAGTTGGGAAAGAATATCCATCTCCCTCAAATTCATTAGAATAAGTAAAGTTTCCAATATAAGAGTCAATAAATGGCATTCTCATATAATCGCCTAAATAGGCTTTTGGATAATTTTCTTCATCTTCCTTTATTTGTTTAGCTAGTAATTTAGGATAAGCACCTTCATCATTCGGATTCATACAAAGTGCCATTAGATTCTGATACCTTCCAGCACTTCCTTTTAATTCTGGATATTTGTGAATATTAGCTAAAGTCCAATTATAAGCTACATATTCTGCGCGTTTTCGCACAAGATTTTCATTTAAACTCTGAGGAATTACATCTGCTTCTTTAATTAAACTTAATCCTTTTCTTTGATAAATAACTTGATAAACTCTTTCAAATTTAGGAGCAGGATATAATTCAAATAAAGGAAAGCTATCATCATTAGGCGGAGGATGAGCGACTACGTGTCTTGGATCATCTAGAAAAACTCTAGTAGGATCGAAATTATTTAATTCTTCTAAAGTTGTAGCAATCCAAAGTCTCTTTCTCAACTTTAAAGAAATAAAGAATTTCCAATACTTGAAATCAATTACTTGATCGCCTAGTGAATTAGTTATATAAGGAGGATTATAATATAGTTTTACAATTTGATATTGAGCACTAATATTTGTTTCATCTAAAAATGGTTGATCTAGTGTCAAAACAATTGCTGCTGGATTTGAACTATCAGAAGCTAGTATATTGTAACTAAAAGCATTTCCAGTATTTGCCAAAGAAGAAGCTACTCGAAATTGCCGCTCAATCAAAGGAATATCATTTGGAGTTAATGCAATTACTAATGCTGAAGCAGTAGCATTTAATGTAACAAATTCACTAAATTTAACTACACTTGCAGTTCCAGCAGTTATTGCATTTGGTGTTCTAACAAAATCTTTCTTCTGCAAAAATCCCCACTCATTAGATTTATAAATATCTCCTAATGCTTCATTAATTAAATCTCCAAGCATAGCTGGAGGTAAAATATCTAAAGCTCCTAGCAGTTTAGCTTTTAAATCTGCAAAAGATAAAGACATTTTACCTCCTTACTATACGCTTGAAAAAGTTAATTAGTTCCTTGAAGTTCAACTCTAACAATAGTAGCTGAAAGATCAATAGCTCCAGCTTCTAACATTGTAGCAACGACAAAGAACATTAGTTTAATATCAGTAGATTTTGCATAATCATTTGTTGTGACCAAAACCGGAACACAAAAATAAGTTGCATTACTAAGAGTTACACGAATTTGATGAATGTTATTAACTCCAACTAATTTTGGAATTCCAACTCCACCAGCAGCATAAGGATTCGGGCCATTTAAAAGAACAACAACCCGTTTTTTATTTCCAACTGCATCTGGATAACCATTAAGATATTTTCTTATTGTAGCATTAGCCATATAGTTTTTCTCCTTTTAATTGATTTAGGAAATCAACTACATAACTCCATCGTTATAAACTTGATGTGCATTGTCAAGAAACATCTTTTTAACTGTGCCAGCAGCACCATTCCATGCTTCTATAACTTTGCCCATTCGCACGGCTTCCTGAACATTTGTCCAGCCAGTTGCATCTAGAATTGTATCAGCAGAACCTAAGTTTGCAGCTACACTCAATTCAACTGGATCATTAACAACTGGAGAAGCTTTAGTTAGCGCAGCTTTCAAAAGAACTCCAACATCTCCTCTAACCACAATTGGAATAATATCCCCTTTTGAATTAGAAGCAGTTAAAACTCCAATTGCAATTCCGGCCAATCGCGCAGTAATTGAAGCTAGTGGAGTAACAAAGAATTTCTTAGTATCATTCCAAAACAAAGGTCTGCCAACTACAATATCAGTTAGAAGAACAGTTGCAAAATCAGGTTGAATTCTTACAAATTGTACTTCACAACCATAAAGAGTTCCAACTGTAGTGTTAGAAAGTTTAAGAGCTTGTTTCTCAGAAAGTCTGATTCTTTGTCCTAAAAATCCTTCTCCCCGCATTAGATGCTCACCTTTAGTAAGATCCTTTACAGTAGAAATTCCACGAGCGATAACTAAATCATTTAGTTTTTTGTCGCCAAGATAAGTTACTAAGTCCATTTTTATTTTCTCCCTTTCACTCTAGTTTTCCTAGAAGTTCTGTAATGTAGCACGTCTTTAAGCACTTATTTACAGCTAAGAAAATTTGTTAATTAATAAGAAGGAACTAACTCTAAGTGATTTATCTTATTTATGTCTGCTAGGGATAAATAAAATAATGAAATCTAAATTAATTCCTTCTTCTGATTGAACTAGCCGCCCATTCCCAATCCTTGCGTATGGTAACGAGAGCCAATTCCTTCATAATTATATGCTACGTTGATAAAGCCAACAACTTTATTAGAATCGAAAGCTTTTTGAAATCCAGAGAAACCAAAAGCAAATTCCGGATCATCAGAAACGCGCATGACCATGTGATTTGTATTTACGATGAAGAAAACTTCTCCAGGATCAAGAGTTGCAGCATTTCCTGTAATTGGAAAATTATTCAAAGCAACTGCAACTGGATTATTAAAAGCTGCTGTTTTAAAATTTCCTAATCCATAGTTATCATCATCAGAAAGTCCATTTTCAAAACTCGGGCAATGCTCATCTTCCATAACATAAGCATTGTGGAATTTAAATCCTGAACCTCCCCAATATGGATCACGAACATCTTGAGTATAGCGATATGCTGGCTCTAGTTTATTATACATAAAACTATGTCCAGCTTTATTAACTATAATCAAATCTGGTTCCTCTGGGCCATGTTTTGCTAACTTATAAGCTCGGTCTAGATTAACAAAATCAATTGGGCCTTTAGTTCCATCAGGATTTCCAACCCAATAAATATTTCCGTTAATTTGCCCGCGCGAAAAAGCAGTTCTATCTGCGCCTCCATATGAAGTTGCAACTAATCCATTCCAACTAGGCAAAGTTGGATGCCCAATCATTTCTGCAAATCCATTGGGCAAACTATCATCAGTTTGTCCATCTCCCCAAGCAGCAAATGAAACAATATCTGAAATTGTAGAAAGACCATTTTCCAAATCTTCATCTAGAAGTGAAAAAACTGCTTCTGGTCCTTTTGCATAAACTTGAAGCTCTTCTTTATATTCTGCAATAGGAACCTGAGCAAACTTCATATCGAATACTGATTCAGCAAGAGTTTGAGGTTTGCTAATTTGAAATGTAGCTCCCATCTTATAATGAGAACCCGTTAATGGCCGAAAACGAAATACTGCTTTAGAAAAAGTGCCACCGCCAAATGGATGAATCTTTTCTCTCATTCTAGAAAGAAAAGCTGATTCAGTAAACCAGAAATCATCAATAAGGTCAGGCCAGATTTCGTGTTTCGCCACAATATTTACTGGCGAATTGATATTCATAATTTAATCTCCGAACTGGCACGAACTCTAAAACAGTTATTTAATTTTAAACTGTCGAATTAATAGTTTAGTAATAAACTTATTGTCTATTACCAATATACATTCCATCAGTATCATATTCTTGTTCAACTTCAGCAAATCTATTTACTGCATTTTCAGTATGAACAGAACGACGAGTATTTAAATCAAAGTTTCTAAGACGGAAATATTCTGGATCACCTTTTTCATTCTTTGGAAGATCCTCCAATTTAACGTCTTCTTTCTTCTCTTCTCTATTAAGTTCTAGTCGTTTTCTATCCATAATTGGATTTGGATTTACTTTTCTATTAAGAATAGATTTTCTAATCGTAATTCCATTCGCTTTCAAAGCTTCTCTAGCACCTTCTTGTTTGGCTGCTTCAAGTTCTGCTTCTCTTGTTTTCTTATCTTTTTCTGCACGAACTGTTGAAAATCCAAAAAACTCATCCATTACTTGAGTTGGGTTTTTTCCAACTTCCAACCCCTTAACAAGCTCAGTTGAAAAAGTATCCAATTTCTGATCTGTTAATTCAATTCCTAATTTATCAGCCTCACGCAATGCACGAGCGATATGTATAGAAGCATTAATTCCACCAACTGCTAAATTTGTTCCAGTAGTTAACAAAGTATCAGCAAGTGTTTTTGCATCTACATAATTTCCATTTTGAGGATTTGGCATTTCTTTCTCCTTACTAGTGATTTTCTCATCTTTCTTTTCTGCTAGAGCTTTTATAGCATCAGGATTCGTAACTAATTTTGCAGCTTCGCTTCTTACTTCTTCTAAACTATATCCTTGATCTACAAATATTTTCTCCAGTGCAGCAATTTGTTCAACTGCCGCTGTTTGCAAATCCCCTGTCAAACCACTAGCTGCCCCTTGTAAATTCGCCAATCTTGCTAAATTTGTTTTTAGTTCTGCAATTTCGTTATCCTTATTTGTTCGATAAGAATTAAAAGAAGATTGAGCTAAAATTCCATCTGAAACAACTTTATCTGCTGCTGGTTTAGAATCTATATCTCTTTCTAAACTTGCAAGAATTGTCGGGTCAACTCCTGCTTTTCGCATTTCTTCTAAAACCGCTTTCGTATTTGTACTAACTGACATTTGTTCCTCTTTCTTTTTAATTAGCTAATTGTTAAAAAGCCTGAGAAGAAGTTAAGAGATTAAAAAAGAAAAACAAGGTGGGCTGGAACTAATTATGATCTAATAATTAGAACTTCCACCTTGTTCATTAATCTTATTCGCAACTGTGTTAAGCCAATTAGCCATTGAATCTTTTACAAGTTGTGCTTCTTTATCTGCTCCCGGATAGGAATCAGTTAAATCAGTAAACATTGAAAAGACAGCGCCAAATCGCTTAGTTGCTTTATCTACTAAACTCTCCTGTTGAGGTTGTTGATTTTCTCCAGTTGGCTGTCCTTGTCCTGCTACTCCAGCAGAAGATATTTGATTATATAAATTAGGAGTAGTAGGAGCAGGAGCAGCATTTGCAGCTGGAGGAATCATTCCTTGTGGAGTTGACATTTATTTTCTTTCTAGAAAGAATTTGTGGGCTAGAAGAACCCCCGTGGAATAGTTAAGATAAAAGAACCAATCTAGATTATCTCACCATTCAGACTAGCCCACAAAAAAGACTCTATACTAATTAAAGCATAGAGTCAAGTTTGTTTTTTATTAAAATTTATATTATTATATAAATTGCTTACCAGTTGGAGGACTTCGACGCATTTAGATATTTTAAAATAAATTTAGTTGCCTTTCTAGGCTTTCTTCTTAAAATCTCTCTAGCCTGTGCCACATCAAAAAACATTTCATCACCATCGCTAGCAAATCTTAAAATCTGCTTTCCAAATATTTTAGTTTCGCATTTATCACATTTTTTCATATTAAGTAGTAGCCAAAGTAGTATCCGGCACTCCTTCTCTATTCTTTTGTTCCAAATGCGCTGGCGCAGTATTTTCATCTGGTCTTCCGACTTGAGAACTAAATTTAGCAGCTAAAGCTTCTACTACTTGTTGAATCAATGGATTATCTGGTTTTCCATTTCCATTAGAAGATCCAATATCTCCACCCATAGTTTGCATAATTTTCTGTACTTGCGCTTGAATTTTAGCAGCAGCAATAGATTTTGCTTCTTGCTCTTCAAAAAACTCCTTTCTTACTTTTTCATAATTATCATCGCCTATAAAAGCATTATAAATCATTCTATCAGAAATTGTCCCACCAGCTTTTTGTACTTGCAAAAGGGCTAGTTTATTCTGCATACTTTGTCTCTCTTGTACAGAATTAGGAGAAACATAAGTGGCGAAATTCTTCATCCATTCTCTACGAACTATCCACGGAGGTCTAGAATCTTCTTTATACACTTTTTCAAACTTAGTTGGATCATAGTCTATATAAGTAGGTTTAAGTGCATTTACTCCTAGAATTTGCAGTCTTCTTTTAATGGTATAAACTTGGTCTGCAAATGACAGCCAAATTCGGCCAAGATACATAAAAGACTTTTCTTGCTCTCTTGCTTGATCAGTAGTTAGAACTCCTAACTTTCTTAAAAGTGCTTCTTGTGTATCATCAGAAGGAGTTTGTTTTAATTGCGCCGCACCTGCCCAATCTTGCGTTCCAGAAACATAATCTTGTAGAGTTTGTAGAAGTTGAATTAATTCAAAAGCTTTTCCGTCAATTGTAAAATAATCAACAGGAACTAAAGTTACAATTGCTTTTTGTAAGTGTGCAACTGAATATTTAAATGCTTTCCCTATTAAACCTCTAAGGCCTAAAGACTTTATCTTATTAGCAATATCATCTGGAATACTAGAATCAATTCCAATTGGCGGATTAATTCTTCCAACAACTGCATCTTCCATTGCTTGAAGCATATTATTTACAGAAGTTTCAATTGGAAGAGAATCCATTATTACTGGAAATCCGAGAAATTCGCCAGCAATTCTATCAAAGTAAAAACCTGAAACTGGAATTGTTCCATCTCCCCACTGTGGCGGCCCATCATATAATATTCCAGATGAACACGAAATTATTAATCTTCTAGCAGGATAAAATTTACATTCATCTCTATTTAAATACCTTTTAATTTCTCCTTCACCACTAAAAACATTAGTTCCTACCTGATTAATTTCTCCTTCACTATTATAAAAACTAGGAACTTCATAATACCAATGAGAACCAGGTTCGCCCATACAAACTGTATTTCCAGTTTCATTAATTGTATTATCATCTATAAAAGTATAAAAAATATTAACAGAAGGAAATGGATTAGAAACTGCCGATTGAGTATTTCTACTCTTTTTCCATTCCCATAATCCTCTCCATGATTTTTTAGTTTTCTTAAAATTTCTAGCAATCCGCGAAGGAACTTCTGTATCTGGTTTTATAGTTTCTATAAAATCTGGAAATTTTTTATGGGCAAGTGGCAAAGGAAGCTCTAAGCGTATATCGACCCTGTAAGCCTTTTGAATGTCGTTGTCCGATGGAATGTGTCCGACTAGGACTGATTTATAGTCCAAATATGTGGGCATAATGTCAATATCCCCAGTTAAAGGGTCATAATCAGGCCAGAGAAGCACATATCCAGTACCATGACCACCGCTATATTGCTGTGCGCCTTTCACTGTTCTATCTACAAAAAGCCTACTCCACCAATCTTTCGATAAATTATTAAAATCATCAGCTTGATCTAAGCACATTGGATCATCTAATTTTGTAGTTCTAATCTGCCAATTTTGCCGAATGTCGGATTGATTAGCAATTGCTTCTCTAGCCTGTCTTCGGCTTTTAGAAACTACAATATTAGAAAGTCCTTTATAATCCTTTCTTCTACTATCTCCATATAAAACTGACATAGATAGTTCAGCTTTTCTAAAAGCTCTACAGGAGCGCAAAAATGCCCTTTCATTATCTAAACCAGTTTTTATATAAGAGAGTAAATCTTCATAATACTTTGCATTTTTATCCATTGTATAATGATTTCCATTATCATCAATGGCAGAAGGAGGAGCATACGATTGAGTGTATTCGTTTTTCATTAGCCTTTGTCCAAATTACTTTTATTTTCGTGGTTCACTGCGAAATGAAATTCTGTTTTCTTCGGCGGCAATTTCTTCTTTCTATTTCTATTCATACCAGCTTTTAACAAATCGATTGCTGCTGATGGATTATCAGAATCTTTAGTTAAAGTTCCCATTCTAGCTTTTAAATCATCGTGTCTATTCTTTTGCGTAGCTTCTTTTAAATATCTATTTCTCTCAGTAACATATTCGTCTTCTGCACTATTTCTTTCTTGCATTTGCTTTTCAGCTGCACTGCGCGCCATTGGAGTTTTCAGTTCTATTTTTTCATATCCATCTGGAGTTTGTTGATTTTCTAAAATTGCAACTCTAGTATCGCCTGTTAAAGGATTTCTATAAATAACTGTAGGTTTGCCATGAGAAGGATAAGTTGGAAGTGACCATATTTTTTCTGCTACATGCCTATCCACAGAATTTTTATGAGTAGGACAAGTTATATATTTCTTATTAGCCTCTGATATAGGAAATATTACTTCTCCTATTTCGCCAGTTAAACAACACTCATATTGATAGATAGGCATTTCTAAACTTCTTTCACATCTAAAAATAAAGTTTTCTCAGCTAACCTTCTCCTAGTCAATCCTTTTAGTTCAATTAATTGTCCATGAGGATTTCTAGCTTTATTCCACATCATAAATCTTTTTGCTGCTTCTAATTTATTATTATTATTTAAGTTAGCTAATAAAGAACTTTTAGCAAAATTCTTAGCTCCAATATTAAATACTAAAGAAGTTAGTGCAGCAAATTCATTATCCGTTAAAGTAACCTTTACTAATTTCTCAATTGAATATTCTGCTTCTAACAAATCGCTCTTTAACAAATTATCTGCAAATTCTTGAGATATAACTGTTGGAAAAGATTCTTGAGCTTTAATTAAATGTCCCCATCCTATAGTCAACAATTCAACTGGATCTTTATATATCTCTAATACGCACTTTTCAAATGACTTAATTAAATCTAAACCAGCTTCATTTATTTGTCTAGTCATCTCTTTTTACTAATCTCTTTCTAGTTAGTTTCTGACGCTTTCCATGTTTCTGATAATAATAATAAGATTCTGGCGGCCTAGTTCTGGGTCTAGGAATTTTCATACTAATTTGCTTAGCATGTTCATTAACTTCTACTTCTGTCTTATTTTCCTCTAATAACTTTAAAGCTTCTTCATAATTGCTATTATCTGCCAATTCTCTTGCTTTTTCAAAGATTGTTTTTGGCACTAAAATAACAGAAACTATTTCTTCACTCATATTTCAATCACCAGTCTGCGTTGCCTAGATTTCTATCTAGATTATCTAAATAATTCTGGTTATCTTCTATTGTAGCAGAAAACGAGGCAGAGTCAACATCTATTTTTCCAGCTTGCTCAAATTCATAGCCGGGAAAACTTTTTATTTCAAACTTAGAATTCTCATTCTCTAATCTTTTTTGCCAACTAGCTTTTTCAAATCCCATCATTTCCATTCTATGCATTGAATATAGAATTATTCCAGTTGCCATAAATCGATCATCACCAGATAATCCACCCTCGATTCTATCTCTTTGAAGCTTTGAAATAGCAGATATAGTTCGGATTTTCTGCAAATCTTTAATTTCTCCAATTAGCGGCATAGAATATAAATCAATCCACATGCCTTTAAAGAATGTAGAGAAATTATCTATTAAAGCTCCTCTAGTGGCTCCATTAGTTTCAAATCCATATTTATTAATCTTACTTAAATCTTGACCGATTTTCCCTTCATCAATGGCTTTATGCAAATTCCACCAGCCATGATTAGTCATTGCATTTTGTAACTCATAACCTTTATTACATTCTATAGCCAATAATAACTGAGCTTTAGGAGAATAATAAGTAACTAATGCAAGTAAAAATGGCCACATTATTTTTTGCTGTAAATCAGGAGAAGCAAACTCGCAAACTTGTGCATCTTTTAACTCAGGAGTTCCTTTTCGCAAAATCTCAATAATAGCATTATCACTAACTTTTCTTCCTAATCCATCAGAAGTATCAACTCCACAGCCATATTCATACTTAACATTAGGATGCTGCCAAATTAATATTTTATTAATAGGATCAAATTTATCCCATCCTTCAAATCTTACTTGAACCAATTCATAATCGCTTGCAGGTGTTGCAGAAGTCCAATTCGTTCTAATTGGAATTTTCCTACCGTTTTCAAGTATTTCGCTAGAACTTGGAAAAAAATCAGGAGATATTTCATTTTGATCTCCTCTTAATTTATAAACTTCTGGAATAATCCCTTGCGCATAATTAGAATAGGAAGTAATTAGTTCTATTGGATAAATAGTTTTTCCAGCATGTTGAAATGCTTCTTCCCAATCTGCGGGAACTTGAGATAAAAATACTCCGAGTTCATCTCGTGCAATCGCCGCATTTCTTTCAGTTTCATACCAAAACATTGTTTCTAGGCTCATCTGCCAATTTGAGCCAAGAACTTCTCGCATATCTATATTTGCTTTTACCCAATTTTCTGCCTTCTTTGCATGAATTAGTGTTTCGGTAGAAGATATAAAATTAGCAAAAGCAGAAGTCCGACCACTAATATATGCAGGAGGGGGATAAATATCAGCCCTAACAAAATATGGGATGAATGAGAAATAAAGAGAAGAAGTTCCTCTTTCCATACTTTGAATTGTTTCTTTAACTTTCTTATGAAAATCATCGTCTCTTCTTTCAGCAGTTCCTTCGAAAATCTGCAAAAGCCAAATAGTTTCATGCATTGCGCGAATTAGCGCATTTTCTATAGCTTCTACGAAGTATTTAAAATTAGCAATTTCAGATAAGTGAGAAACAGTTACAGTGGTTCCTTTCGCTAATGTTCTTTGAGTTCCCCAACCTAAGTATAAACCAGAGCCATTATCATATACATATTCACTTCCTCTTTCAAAATTTCTTAATTGTGGTCGAAGCCAAAATGGTTGTTTATTCATAGAATCTACAAACATATCAGCCATTTTGCCAGTAGAAGTTTCATCTTTACTAGCAATCATAGATTTTATATCTGTATAAAATTGTAGCCTATGCTCAACAACTCCTTGCGCGAATGTGGTTTTTCCAACTTGTCTAGCTTTTAAATCTAAAGTTCTAATTGCGCGAAATAAGCCTTCTAGTCTACTATGAATTCGCGCCCATACTTTTTGTGCATTATTATGTTGATATTGGATAAATATGTTTCTAATATCTGATATTTTATAATATCTTTCCATCCAATAGAAACAATCAAATTTAGAAAGAATAGTTTCATTTCTTATGAAATTTTGTATTCGTTCTGAATAGAATTCTTTCTTTGAAGCTGGATCTTTAAATTCGATTTTAGTTCTTGATTTATCTACTAGAGATTGTTCGTATAAATCAAAATCTATTAAATTATTAATGTAATCAACTGCACGTGAGGTTTCTAGATAAGAATGGCGAGTTAGTTCAAAATTAAGAGTAGGCTTAATCTTCTCTAGACGTTTTTCAATTATTGCTTCATTATACATTTTTATACAAAACTATATTTCTTAGCATGATTTCTATACTTTCCTGCAAATACTATAAATTCATCTTCTTCTACTGCTACGCTATCTATGGATTGAATTATAGCATTTTGAAATACTAAATGCTGTGCCTCGGCATTATCAAATCTATACTGAGGTTCGAACATCTGATGAATTCTTTCGTAATTCTTCTTTGAAATAACAATAGAAGTTGGTTCCCCTATTTTATTTACACAATCTTGATAAGCTTCATACAACGCTTGAAAAGAGATTCCTCTTTCTCTAATTAAATTATTTAATGGAGCAATAGCATCTGGAAGCTTTAAAGCTATTACAGTTCCAATTACTGCACTTCCTAGGAAATTAAAGAATTTTCTTCTATTCATTAGGTTTCTCTCAAGAGAAATTGGCGGCAGTTATTTCAAACTGCCACCATTTCCATATTAACTAACTACGCGTCTACTGGAGTTCCAGCTTTTAGCGAAAGAATATTTGCCTGTGCAAGAGTTGCATTAACTGCTTCTTGTGCAGTTAAATTACTAACTCCGTCGCCTAAATCTGCATCTGCCGTTGCTTCTACAATAAAAGTCCCAGAAGTTCCTGGAAGCCTAATAACTTCAAATTCTAATGGATTAGTTCCGCTTGGATTCTGAGCTCCAGTTGCTAGAGTTGCATCGCTAATTGTAAAAGTCGGATTTTGTACCTGCGCAGGTTGGCCTTTTCTATTTAGTGCCTCTAGTGTAAATGTTACTTTTGACAAATCATCCAAATTCATTTCTTTAATATCTCCTTTAATTATTGTGCTAGTTTCAAATATTATTACCTTGGAGAAGTATAGTTTACTTTTATCTTGAGCTTTAGATATAGCTTTTACATAGAAAAGTATTCTATTAATATCTCCTTGAATAAAATTTAACTTTTGAACTACTTCATTTATCCCGAACACATCTTTATTTATTTCCTCCTTTAATTACTTTGGAACCACATGAATCATTAAATCTACTACTACTAGTAATACTGCCACGCAGCAATAAGTAGTTGATTGTTTAACTAAGGCAAGAATGATAATTATTAAAGCTGCAAGTAGAAGTAGAACATCAACGGTGGGAAACATATCTTTATTTCCTTTCTAATTCTAATAGTAGTTCTTTATCAGAAAATATATTTTCAGTATTAATCATATTTTCTAAACTACCCTCAGTCAGTTGTTTTGGTTCTTCTACTTCCGCTTCTATAAAATCATCCTCTCTAGATAATTTTTCAGTTGAACGGAGAGTATCTTTGAAATTCGATTCGAAGGATAAATTAGTTACTTTAGTTGAATTATCTATACTTCCAATCAAAGGTGCGTCTTTCGCAATTCCTGTAGCCTTTGCAAGTAATTCTCTATCTCGAAAATTTCTTTCTTTCCCTGCGAATTGCCGAATGTTATTTAGCATTTCTGGCTTTGATTCCATTAATAATCTCTGAGAAATAGCTTCATAATGCTCAAACATTCCAATAGCAGCTTGACCATAGAATTTATCTTTCGCAACTCCTATTCTATCACAAAGCCAGTCGAATACATCTACTCGATTTTGAGAATTAGTATCTAATGCATTCCATATTAGAATTACTTTATATATTTTATAAGCTACTGTAGAACTTTTTTGCCTTGCGCCTTTTTCTAGAGAATTATTAATAAATGTAAAAACTGATTGATTACCTCCAAGTAAATCTCTAAACAAATACCCTAAAGTTCCAGGCAATGGCGCAATTCGTTTAAATTGAACTTTTGATAGTTTAATAGCTTTTGCTTCAGCTTCTTCTTCATTTAGTTCTAAAGGACGATCATAGGCTAGAGGAATTACTTTTAATTCTTTCTCTTCCTCTTTTTTTGGAAGTTTAACTGATTGAATTTGAATTGTCATTTTAATAAGTACTGGTGCTCTTCACAAGTATAATTATCATCTATATTACACTTACAGTTTAAAAAAGAATCTAGAAATTCAATACCATTTTTTATATCTTCATCTAATATTGCCATTAAAGCTTCTATGTTTTCTTGTTCCATTTCATCTTTTAAAACCGTTACTCTAACAAAGAAAAACTTCTCATCTCTCCTCATTCCCTCTAATGACGTGCTATAATTAAAAGTTGGAGGAAATTCTTCTCCTGTTTCTTTATTTTTGTATCCTAGTATATCTTGCTGAAATCCACTAAAATGAAACCATTCCCATCCTCTTTCTTTTATAGCCTTATAATCTATAAATTCTTCCTTAACTACAGCATTAATGTTAGCAGTATTTAATAACATTTATAATCTTTCTAAAACTTCCTCTTCTAGTGCATCTTCAGCAAAGAAGTATCCTTCTTTCTCTGATTCTTTTAATCGTTCTCTAGCCATTTCTACATATTTCTCATCTTCCTCTTCTTGTTCTTTTTCAATATTTGAAGTGGACATAGAAGGAGTTTCTGCTTTTTTATTTCTCATATCCACTGGAGAACTAGATATATTCGCTTGAGTTTCTAAAGCCGTAGCAATTCGCCGCAGTTCTATTAAAATATCATTTAGAATCATAGACTTACTTTCTTGAACTGAGAAGCAGGAATAGTAGTTTCTATAGTCTTCCCACCTTTAGTTTCCATAACTGGAATGTCTAATCCGCTTTTAATTCTAGCCTCATCTGGTTTATCTCCATCTACTACTACTTCAACTTCTGATTCAATAACTAAAGTAGAACGAATATCTTGAGCTTCTAATATAAGAGCCTCTATGTCATTTTTCTGTTGTTGTAAAGTAGATATTTGTTCATCTAATTCTTCTACTTTCTTAAATTGCTTCAGTGCTTCTGGCGAAACTGCACTAGCTGCATCTATTTCAAACTCAAATTCCTTTTCAGGAACCGGAACATCAGATGGATAAGCAGTCATTGTAAAAGCAAATTGAATAGAGGCTCGGTGAAATGAGTTTCCTATTGACAAATATTTAAGTTTATCTATTTCAGCAATTATGTTGTTCTTTGTTATCTTACGAATTTCCTGACCATTTAGTGCGTTATATGTACTTTGCATATTTTATTTTTTCTCCAAACTACTATGTTTTTCACAAACTGTATTTCCAGTACAAAGACAAGTTCTTAATTCTTCAAAATGATTAAATAAGGTTTTAATTTTCTCTGCATCATTTGCAGAAAGTAGTGCAATTCGCGCAGTGAATAACTCTCCATCTGATCTTTTCATACTCATTTGAACGATGTTATGTCCTGTGTGAGAAGGAGTTGTTGCGATTAAACTCTTTATGTAATTAGTATGGCACATTAGCTTGCAATCTACTTTTTAATCTAGGCATTATTACTCGACTCTTTGTAAATCTCTTATCTTTATAATTAGTATTATTCTTTTTAATTTTAACTTTAGATTGAGCTACAACTTCTAATCTTAATAAAATTCTAAAAGTTTTTCTGCTAGGAAATGTTCCTCCACAACCAATATCGAAATTTCGCCATAATTTTATCATCTGTGGAGTAACGTCACATAATACTGCAAATTGTTTATCAGTTACTTTCAATCTTCTTTGCAAACTGAATACCCAAGCAAAGAATTCCGCGAATCGCGGATCATTTCTCATCATTGCTTGTTTTTCTAATCTTCTGCGTCTTTGTCTAGTATACAAATGTTCTTTGTTTTGAATTGGAACTGCATTTTTTCTATTAGTAAAATACTTCAAATCGTGCATTAGCTTTCTAATGGTAATGAATTTATCTACTATAATTACTATTTCAGCCATAAGTATTTAAGCATTGACTTTTTTATAAATAATCCCACACTCACAAGCTCGTTCTTTTTCTCTAGGATTAAAAGAAATAACTACCTTCATTGGTTTTCCACCTGGGCCAATATGGTTAGGACAGACAAAAGCTTTGCAATCTGATGGAATTTGTACTATATGACCCGATACTGCTATTGCAGATTTAGCCTTTTCCTTTAATCTGTTCAATAAGTTTGGCTTGGTATTTGTCACTTAATTTATAAGGAAACTTTAAATCGTAGTATCTCTTTTTAACTTTAGGCTTTTCCACTAAAACTAAAAACTTTGAATTTAATAATTTAATGTTCTTTCTAGATTTTAAGTATTTAAATGTAGCAGTTGCCGCACAGGCTAAACATTTTATACTTCTAGAAATATGCGTTTTACTACAAGATAGTTTAGAAGAATCCCAAGTTTTAATAAAAATTAAATCGCAGTTATTGCAATGAAGAGTTACTTTCATTTAGTTTTTTCATTAAAAGACCAATTCGCTTTTCAAAATATTTAATACAAAAATAAATGGTTATTCCTATAAATGCACAAGTAGGAATAATTGAAGATAAAATATTAAAAGCCAATACTTGTAGAAAGTTTGTAAAAGTCATAAAGTTTAATTTTTCCTTATTTTAACTGTTGACTGAATTTTTAAATCGTGCTATAAGATAAACTCTTGCACGAGCACATTCTAACACAGAGTAGTATTTTTCTACCGAGTCAATTTGACATGAGCACTAGATTATCTCTGTGTGTCATAATGATACATCTGAGGCTTGAGAAAAAGCTTGACAAGCTCAGATTAAATTAGTATAATGAAAACAAGGGAAGAAATAATAACTCAATTCTCATGAATTCTCACTATGCTACACTTTTCTATTTTATCTACTTTATCTATTCTAACTAATTTTTATAATTTTTCTAAAAATTCAATAATCTGCAAAACTAAAAGCATACAGTCAATTTGACTTGTTTGTATATATTAATAATAACCCTATCAATAGTGCGAAGCATTGCAAATAATAATTGAAATTGAAATTGGGCTAGCTAAATTATTATTTTAAAGCTCCGCCATTTGTTGCAAAACTCCGGTAGCTTTCTTATAGTAATAAAAATAACTACTCGCTTCGCTCGAATTTTTTATAAAAATAAAAAAAATCAAAAAAAAAAAAGAGAACTTATATGATATACGACTTAATAGATATTTGTGAACATTGTTTAGAATTAAAATCATGTGGAATAATTGCACGGATTAAACAAACTTCCACTAAAATTCTATTTTCTAATGATTTCGATCAAACCAATCCTGAATTCTTTCCAAAAGTAACTCATCATACTATTTGTCAATCTTGTTATGAATCTTCATTACCTTCTTACTATCTTGACTTAGCCGAAAATTAAAAAAAAATTAAAAATGTTTGCGAAGAACTCTAAATACAAAAATACAAAACTACAAAACCTACCCTTTGAGACAATTAAACAAAGATAACTAAACTAAACATTGATTAAACTTAAAAAAGAATAAGTAAACTTCTTATGTTTAGTTAAATATAATAAACTTGTTTAATCTAAAGTAATAAAATTAATAAGTATTTTAGTTATTTGAAAACTAAATAACAATTAGACAAATAGTTAGCTAGAGTTAATGAAAGAGCTATGTGTGTCAAAATAACACATATTTCAATTGTGTCAAAGAGAAACAAAAAGAACTAGTGTATTTTAAAGAACCATGCAATTATTACACATTTATATTGTTGGATTTTTACTGCTTTATAATCAATAAGATGCAAAATTGGCAAGATTCTTATTGGAATTCATATAGATTTTTGTAGCAAAAAGATACGTGTCAATAGAGATACAGAGCGGCAATTGCCGTGTTCTCTTATACTTAGCTCAAGCGCAGCCATTACTCTACACTTGGAATAGTTATTGCATCAAATTGGCTAGCTCTTTCTTATGTTTCTGGTTTGGGATTTAATCCTTGTAATTGCCAAAGTAATTGCTTTGCGAGTTTCTATTATCTCTCGCCTATGTTGGCAAGTCTTTAGGCATTCCAGTATAATTCAGTAGAAAGATTTTTATGAGTGCGCCAGTGCTAGGCTCACGATCATGTTTGAAAAGTTAATCAATAATCCGTGATAGCCGTTTTGTTTCAGCCGTGAACACGTGAGAAACTAATTAGCATTCTGGCGTTATCTTGTCGCTAGAGTGCAAGCTGCAAGAGTTAATATTAGTTTGAGTCTAGCTAACTCGAATTGAATAGCAAGATTAACAATTTAAAATTGCTTGTTAAAATCAAACCGTCAGAGCGCGAATGGCGAGCACATTCATTGTCTCGCATCAAATAATCATGCCTCTGCAAAGAGAGTAAATAAGCAATGGTTTATATTGCCTTTAATTCTGGAAATAGGTTTAAAGGCAATACTAAGCTAAACTTCTAGCTAGATAGCCGATACGATTAGACGGTTTCTTTCAATATCTAATCATTGCCTCTTAAGAGAGAAAAGGAAGAATCAATAAATGCCTATTCAAATTACAAGCAAAAAAGTAGCCGATATTAAACAAAAAGCAGAGTTGCCGAAAGCTACTGTTTCGTCTTCATTAGAAGAGAGAAATGGTATTTCGGGTATTCTCGTTTCAGTTTTTTATCCTTTGCCAGAGGATGACCAAGTCGAGGTAGTTGAGCGTATGGGCAAAGGCGAGAATAAAGACCAAGTAACTTCAAGAAAGTCAGTTTTTGGTCGTGCTCGCGGAGTAGGACTCACTTATGAGCAAGATGGTGAAACTTACGGAATTCTGGACGGCGAAGGCAATCAATTTACTCTTTCGGCTTCGATTCTAACAGTAGTTAAAACTGCTGGAGACGAAGGCGATGAGGAAGAAGCTACCGAAGCCGCTGCTTAACTAGCTTTTTTGGCTAAAAGCAAAACTCAGAGCATTCTAGTCAAATTTTTACGGCTAGAATGCTTTGTATTGAGTTTTTAGACTTCAAGACATAGAAAGGTATGGACTAAAATGCTAGTTTTTTGCGCTCGCCCAAAAGTTAACGCAAATGTAGTTAGTCGAGATATTCACATAAAAAGACTAATTGTCAAAGATAAACAAAAGTGTTTAGAGTGTAGGCCAGTTTTTGTAATAAATGGCAAATTCTCTAAACTTCAGCCGCGAGATAAGCAGTATAGACATGCTACAAATTGCTCGCAGAAAGGTATGTTTTAAACATGGCATCACGAACAGAAACAATTGCACAAGTGGAAAAACTGGAATTAGACCTCGAATTGGGACTTATTGAGTATAAAAATGGTGAACTAGTTGAAACTAATCTCGCAAAGTCCTAAGAATTTATAAATCACGTTTGAATAATTCTCATATCCTTCATAAATATTCAAACGTGAAAATAAATTCTTAAATCCTACACTTTAAGTTCAGAAAGGAAAAACATATGACACTAGCAATAATGATCATATTTTTTCTCCGTCTATATTGGCAACTAGGAAGAAACACAACATGCCAATAAAAATCCAATTAGTAAAAATAACTCCAAAAATGGCAAGAGATAGAATATTGATTTCTCCTCAAGAGAGGTTTAATAGACTCTCTAAGCGTCAAATAAATAGAGGAAAGAACTATAAACTCAGACGTTTTCATTTCAATGCTATTGAAAATGGAAACATTATAGTTCTATTCGATGGATTAGGAAATAATCTAGGCGATTTTGATAATTCAGTAATAGGTTGCAGATTAGCCCGTCAATTTGCGCTAAAGTTATTCCATGCAAGTGATAATCAAAACGGCGGATTTTTATTTACTAATCCTAATTTTGAATATCAAACTCCAGAAGAATTAGAAATGGTAGGTTTACTTGCTAGAAAAAATGTAGAATACCATCCCTTTGCTATTTGCAAAGATTGTAAATTCCAATTTCAAGATAATATAGAAATGAGTTTGCATAAATGCACAGAAAATTGGATGATATTTGAGTTTACGAGAATAAGGAGAGTTTATGCCTAAATATTTTCATTCAAAAGCTGAACAGTTACATGCTGAAGCCTTTGCCTCACTTCTTTTAATTGAAGAAAGATTTTGGGGCGAAGACAATTCTCGCTTTGATGCTAGAGTTTGCAAGATCATTGACAATGCAAGGAATAGAGTTTATAGACGTTGGAATTTAGCTTTTGGAGGAAAATAAACATGAGCGAAAAAACATTACAAGAAAAGTTAATAGAGGCACAAAACCACAATGATTGGAGAGAAGCTAGAACGATCATAATTGGTTTGATGAAAGAATGTGCAGAACCAGATCAGCTTCAAGATTTATTGGAGGAAATCCAAAACCGTGACTGGTTTTTCAATAAATAACAGAAATTTCATAAACTAACTACAATTCGCCTTTCATACACTATTTTTCAAGTAAATAGAATTGTAGTTAGTAATGAAATTTTTAAATTTAAATGAAAGGAAAATTGAAATGAATTATACCCAACAATTAGTTCTAATTTCAGCTCTATTTGGATTTCTTGTTTATATTTCGATAATTTTAACAGAGATAAAAAATAGAGTAGGAAGGAAATAAAATGTCAACAGATGAAAAAATAATTGACAAAATTAGAAAGCTAATAGCAATTGCTGAAGGTTCTACTAATTCAGCAGAAATGGCAAATGAAGCAATTACCGCTGGTGAAATGGCTCAGGGATTATTAGAGAAATATAAATTAGATATTTCTTTTTTATCTAAAGAAGAACAAAGAGTTGCTTATATTGAAATTGGAAACAATTTAGGCAAATCTATTGTTGAAAATCCAATTAAACGTGCAAACGCTGTTTCTGTAAAATCTAGAACTATTTGGTTTGAGAAATTAGCAAAAGTAGTTGGAGAAACTTACTTTTGCAAAGTTGGATTTCTTAGAAGATCCGGCGCGGTTTCATTTTACGGTTATGATTTAGATAGAGAAATTGCGGCTTTTATGTTAGTAAAATTAGCAGTTTCAGCAAATGAAATTGCAAAGGACGAAGGTAGAAAATTAAAAGAAGCTATCAATAAACAAGGAATTTCTAAAGGCATCTCTGCTTTTTCTAAAAAAGTAGTAAGTTTGCCTAGAATCTATGATGAAGATGAATTTACTTCGGCATTTCACGCTGGCTTTAGAAAATCGGTTGAAGAAAAATATAATTCTCATAGAAATCCTGATTTAAAGAATGAAGACGTGGAAGTTTATTACAATTCTGCTGCTAGAAATGAGAAAGAGAATGAATACTATGATCATTTCCTAGAAACAGAATGGAAAGATCAATATATATTTGATTTGGGTTATAAGTTTGCTCTTAAACTTTCTTCTAAATCTAGCGCTATCGTAAATAAGAAAACTTCTACAAGTTTGGTAGGAACAAAGGTTAAAGTTGTATTTGTCGGAAATGCTTTTCTTCTAATAGATACTTCTGGTTCTATGAACGGCGGAAGATTAGAAGAAGCAAAGTCTGGCGCGATTCAAACCACATATATTAATTGCAGGATCAACAGGAAGTGGAAAGTCTATATTTGAGTCTGCAATAATTTCTGCACTATCAATGGCGAAAACTCCAGATGAATTGCATTTATATATTGTAGATCCGAAAAGAGTTGATTTATCTTTATTTGATTCTCTTCCTCATATTAAAAGAATGGTGAAAGATATTGAAGAATGGTATTTAGTAATTAATTATCTCTATAATGAAGTGCAAAATAGAAATAAAGTATTCGAAAGTGCAAAGGCTAGAAATATTCACGAATATAACGCTAGACACAGCAAGAAAATGGCCTTTAAAGTCTTAATAATTGATGAGTTAGCTGATTTGATTGAAAAAGACAAAGCTAATAGAGAAGATCAAGTTGCTAATGAAGAAGAAACTGATTTAAAAGTTATAGATAGCATTAAAAGATTAATTCAAGTTTCTAGGGCTGCTGGAATACATGTAATTGCATGCACTCAGCGAACTACTGTAGATATTGTATCTGGAAGTACAAAAACTAATTTTACAACGCGAATTTCTCTTAAACTTCCTCAATCTAATGATTCTAAAGCTATTTTAGGAGAAAATGGAGCAGAACATTTGCTTGGAAAAGGTGATATGCTTGTGAAATCTAATGATTCAGATGAATTAAAAAGATACCACGCGCCTTTTGTAAGAATGGAAGATATTGAATTAATTTTGAATCAAAGAGATTCTATTTTAGATTCTTTATTCTTTGACACTAACAACACAATCGGAGAATAAAAAAATGAATTTAAGAAAACTTTTACCAGACGTTGACAAAGAAATAGATACAAATAGTAAACTTGAATGTGTTTTTGTGGCTGCAATTTGTTTCATTTCATCTATTTATTTATCTGGAAATTATGAGAGGTTAACTAAAGTGGCAGAATTTTTACAAAAACTTTCACATGAGAATTACGAGTCAATGGAAGAAAATAGTTTCTTTGATACTAATAATACTAAGGAGAATAAAATGAAAACGATGCAAATAGTAGTAACTGAAGAAGATTTTAATTCTGCAATTGAGGATAGAGAAGAACCAAGTAACGATATTTGCGAAATTTGCCCAGTTGCAAAAGCTTTTCGTAGAACATTTCCAAATTCTGATTTTAGAACAAACCAATACTGTGCTTGCTCAGATAAATTTTATACAGTAACTATTGATCTTCCGTATTCTGCTAAACTATTTATAAGAAACTTCGATGGTGGAAATTATGAAAATTTAAGAGCAAATCTTCCCTTTATATTTGAAATAGAAATTCCAGAAGGAGCAAATTTATGAAATGTTTTCATAGATTTTTCGATTGGATAGAATATAAGTTAGCTTTTAGAAAAAGACGAAAAGAATCTAAAAGAAGGGGAGATTTTTCTAAATGACAGAAAGTATAGAATCAGAGCAGGGAACAGATCAAGAAATAGCTACTGGTTTGGCTTGTTCAGACTGTTCTCATGTTTTAAACAAGGATCATACTTTAGATAACTGTTACGGACTTTCGTTTGATGGAACAATCTGGATTGCTTGTAAATGCAAAAGATTTAAATCAAGTTTTAGTATAAAAACTAATGTTTATGAAAATACTATTAAAGAAACTAGAGAAAGTAGAAGAGAAAACGAATCGTTCATTCCAACCTTCAAAAAAGTCTCCTAGTTTCTGCGATCAGGTGTTTTTATGCAAATGTTTCCATTTTGAACACTCTCACAGATTATGTATTGGAAAATGTGCTGTTGAAAACTGCATCTGTGAGAGATTTGAGAATGGAAGTATTGAATTTTGTATTAAAATTTATGAAGTAATCGAGGTTGAAGAATATAAAGGAGGATTATTTTGATGAATTCAATAAATTATGGGCAAACTATAACAACCATATTAAAAACTCTCCATAAGAAGTTTCCAAATGATTCTTTTTGTGTTGAGGTTGTCAGATGGTATTTTAATGCTACTTCTAAGCTTAATGATATAAAATATAGAATATATCGAAGTAGTAATCATACCTCATTTGAATCAAATGTTTCATTTAAGCGTGCGCTCGATGATCTAATGGAGGCAAACAGGAAGGTTGAGAAATATGAGTCCACTATCAGATGAATATCAAACTCCTAAGAAATATATAAAAGCAGCTAAATTGGTAATGGGAAGTATAGATTTGGACGCTGCCTCCTCTAAGATTAATAATCAGAGGCTATGGATTCCTAATTATTGTTCAATAGAAAGTTCTGGATTAGAACGAGACTGGTTTGGAAATGTTTGGCTAAATCCTCCATATTCTAAACCAAATCTAACGCTATTTACTAACTATTTGTTAGATCAATATAGAAATTTCAATCAACTAACATATCTAGTTCCGTCTTATACTTCTGAAAAATGGTATCAAAAGTGTTTAACTCTAATGTCGGCGTTTTGTCTTCCAAATCATAGAATTAATCATTCAATAGATGGAAAAATAAAAGATACTCCTAGATTTTCCTCTACATTTTTCTACTTTGGCAATAATCCTATAAAATTCCAAGAAGTATTCTCACAATTCGGCAAATGTTTCTTAAATAAATAAAGAAAGAATCCACAAAATGCCAATAAAGATAATGACGCAGAAAGTACCTGCTCAAGCTGTTCTAGATAAGCAAAAAGAACAAGCTAAATTAGCTAAAAAAGCAGCTAAAGCTCTTAAAACCGCTGTTAGAAAGAAAAGAGAAGCTACGGCTGAATCTATTTTATTTGGTTCAGAGTTATTTGAACCAATAGCGCGTAAAGAACGAGAAATTGTAATTAACTTTGGTGAAAGATTTACTAATAATCGAACTAGAGTTAGCCTGTGTGGAAAATTTGCATTTAGGCAAACAAACGAGTTTTTCTTTGAATTATTCTATCTAACAGAGCCACTTTTAGAGTATGAAAATGATTTAATCTTAGCTCCAGATGAAAAATACTGGCTTTTTGATAAATTAACTATTGAAGAATTAGAAGATTTAATTATTAAAATCTGTAGAGCGGAGTTTTCTGACGAAAAAGCTAAATTATTAGAAGAATTAAAGAAGCAAGATAAAGAAAGACAGTTAGAATTGGATAAAGCTGATGAAGAATTTCTAAAAGAGGAAGAAAAAGAAAATGAGCGAGAGCAACAAGATATTACAGCAAATCTCTTTGATTTTACCATCGAAACGAGCAGATTTCTCGCAGAAACAGAAGAGAAAGTCGAGATTTCAAATGAAAAACAAGAAGAAAAAGAGAATTCAATTCCTGCTATTGCAAAGAAAAAAGCTAGGTTTCCAGTAGAAGAAAAAGAAGAAAAAACAGGTTTATTTACTCCAATATTTAGAAAGGTTAATTAATTATTATGAAAGAGCATATGAGTGTTGCAGATATGATTGTAGTTTCTGCAATGAATTCTAAAACAGGAAATTATTCTATAATTTTAGTATCAAATCCGCCAAGATGGAAAAAAGATAGTGCTCAAATTCCATCTCACTGGCTTTGTAGAGTTGAACTTTCGACTTTAGGGCATTTAGCAGATGTGAAAACGTATTTTTCTATGGAGGAATTTAATGAAACTTACTTTTGAACAAATTGAAAGAATTTGGGAAGAAATGGATAATGGAGACGTTGTAGAAATTATAGACACTTCTAATGGTACAATTGAAGCAATTTTTAACGAAGATGAAGAAACTAAAATAACAATAGGAGAATAGAAATGTCAACAATTGCAGAAATGTTCATTAAAGAAGCAATTAAGACTGAAAATCTAGATTTAAATTCTCTAGCTCGAAGATTAGGTGAAGAAAAAACAATTAGACTTCTTCATGCTGCAATGGGAATGGTAACTGAAGCTGGAGAATTTATGGATGCTCTTAAGAAGTATATAATCTATGGAAAACCATTAGATGAAGTTAATTTAAAAGAAGAATTAGGAGATTTAAATTGGTATGAGGCTATTGCTCATAATACTTTAAATTCTTCTTTTGAAGAAGTAATGATTATGAATACTAAGAAGCTTAGAAAGAGATACGCAAATAAATTTAGTGAGAACGAAGCCATTAATCGAGATTTAAATATTGAAAGAGAAGCTTTGTCTAATTTGGAGATAAAATGATGCAATTTGCAAACCTAGTAATTACTGACACCATTGGAGGCCAAAAGTGGTTTGCTAATTATAGATGCTTACAAATAACTAAAGTAGATATTGATAGTTTATTTCAAGTTGCTATTGATGTAGTGAGAAAATCTGAAACCCAAAATTCTGGAAACCTAAAACTTACAATTGAAATTCCATTTTATTTAGAAAAGAATGAAATTAGAGCTAAGGAACATAATTAATGAATAAAATTCTAAGATTTACATCTCGCACCGCAGCTTTAACTTATCAAACTTGTAGAAGAAAAAGATTTTTAGCAAATCACTACGCTTCTACAGGCTTATCTCCTGAATCAATTGATTTAAATCTAGAAACTGGAAGCTCTGTTCATAGAGGTTTGCAACATTTATTTGAGCATTGTAGAAAAGAGCATCCAGATGGAAATTTTGAAGAAAAGTGTATTAATGATTCTATTGAAGTAGCTATTGATTTGTTTAGAAAAGATTTGACAGAACATTCTATAGCTTTGCGCGGTGAGGAGAGTATGTTTCTCTCTTTTATAATTGCAGAGCACGAATGTTTAATAGAAGGATTAATTAGATGTTTTGCAATTAGAAGACTTCCTGAACTACTAGAAGAATATGAAATTATAGAAGTAGAATTAGATGAGTTGTACACAGAATTTTCTCCAATAGTTTATTGGCAATCACGCGCAGATGCTGCATTTTTAACAAAAGATTATTCTAAAGGAGTTATAGTTTGCTCTATAAAAACTGCTAGTGAATATGCCGATGTAACTTTAAGAAATATAATTACAGATATGCAGGGAAATAGTGAATGGGCTGCGATTGATGCTAGATTGAAGAGAGACTTTAAACAATTTGTTTCTAACGAAGAGGATGGAACTGGTCATTTAGAAGCAATAGATATTCGCTGGCACAAATATTTTAATTGGTGCTACGCAAACAATCAAATTCCGAAAGTCTACGCAGTTCAATACGAGCATTTAATAACTGGACTTTGGCGAGATACTGACAAATCTGGTCTGCGTAAACGACAAAGTTTCCTGGTTCATCCTTATAAATTAGAAGTCATGGGTGGAATTAATGCTTTTACTGGAACAAAGTCTTTCTCTCCATCTGCTTATAAATGGAAAGTAAATCCTGGCAAACAACCTAAAGGATGGAATAAAGTAGATATTTGGGACGATATTGGAATTAAAAATTGGATTGAAATGTTAGCTACTGGTCAAGTGCAAGCTGAATATGGAAATCCTTTAGATGAGCTAATAAAAACTTCAGATTTAGTAATAAGGGCTACTGAAGCTGATAATTCTAGAATAGAGGAATGGCTAATTTCTACTAGATTTCAAGAGGAAACTATAATTTCTAATTTAGAAATATTGGAGCAATATGCAGAGGCCGCTAGAAAAACAAATGATTGGCGATTGTATGAGAAAACTCTTATGCAGTTTTTTCCGAAAGATACACAGCAATGTTGGAATTACTATGGTCACGATTGTCAATTTACTAAGGTCTGCCATGAAGGTTGTAATTTGCAAGAATTAGTAGAAGCTGGTATTTATATTCCAAGAACTCCTCATCACGATGGAGAGAAGAAATACTTTGTTGAGAAAGGACTAATTAAAGATGACAATAGTAACAGTTGAATTCGCAGAATGGAAAAATAATGCCCGCACTTCTCTTTGTAAAAGATTTAAAATGAAAAGAAGATTTGGAAGAGATAGTGAAGTTTTAATTAAATTATTCTTTGATGGAAAATTTGTTCTTGAATCAAGCAACCAAAAAGAAGTTCAGGCAGCTATTGTATCAATTGTTGAGAAAGGATTTATTAAAAATGACTAGAGTATTTGTTTTATCAGAAGAATTTAAACGATATAATGAATCTCCAACTATAAAAATTATTGGAGTAGTAACAAATGAAGAAGTTGCGTTTGTATGGATCAATAAAGTAAATAACGATTATGACGAGTTTCAGTTAGATAATCCGGAGTTATTAAATCGAATTGAAAAAGGAAATAAGGAATGACTTTAATTGAGTTAATAAGAAAATTAACGGAATTTGTTAGTTATGGAAATCACGACAGAGCTGATTTTACTGTAGAATTATTCGATCAAGACAATTGGCAATATGAAATTGAATCAATTTCTATCTGTCAAACTACTAAAAGAATTTTGTTTAATTTAAAATTAATAGAAGAAAGGAAAGAAACATGACTTTAAGAGAAATACTAGCGCAAATAATTGAAAATAAACAATGGGATATTGTTCTAGATTTTACAGTTGTTATTACAGAAGGCCACAGAGAGAAATCTGTTTACAAAGATATTGAATTAGATTTCGAACGAAAAGTTATAAAACTGGAGGCGGTATGACTTTAAAAGAATTTTTAATTAAGGTAACTAATATAGATCCTAACCAAGCAGTTTTAGATTTATCTCATCCAATATTAGAATATGAGATAAAAATAAGCGAAACCTACGAATTAGAAGCGGATTTTATTATTGCTATTCATACTTTTGGTAAGAGAATTCTATTGGAGGTTGATTAAATGACACTTAGAGAATTAATAAATCAAGTAACTGATGGGCATATGGATTTATCAGAACCATTTGTAGAGCTAGATTTTAATGTAAATATATATGATATAGACTTAAAGAAGAACTTAGATATTGACCCAAAGATTTATATAGATTCTGCTGAGCAACAAATTACAATTAAAGTTGAAGGATAATTAAAATGAGCTATTCATGTAAAATTCTACTAGACTCAATTTCAGAAACTGGAAAACGAATAACGACATTTGAAATAACATTTCCTAGAATAGTTTTATCCGAGTTTAATACTCATAGAATGTTCAGTAGAAATTCTGCTAGTTCTAGAGCTATTCCTTTTTCTAAGATGCTAGAAAGAGTAAAAGAGGATCCATTTATACCAGAACAATTTCCCGTAAATACAAAAGGAATGCAACCGCAAGCTTATATAACAGAAGGGCCATTATTTAGTTATGCAAAAGATGCATGGAAAATGGCTTTGGAAGATGCAATAAAATCAGCAATAAGATTACAGAAATCCATAAGTAATATAGTATTAAATAAAGAAGATTTAACTATACACAAACAATTAGTAAATAGATTATTAGAACCTTTCATGTGGCATACAGTAATCGTAACTGCTACGGAATTTGATAATTTCTTTAAACTCCGCTGTGATGAAAATGCACAATATGAAATTAGAAGAATTGCTGATTTGATGTACGAAGCTTATCATGCTTTTGATAATAATATGCATGAGAACTCCAGACTGGCCTTAACTGGAACTGTAAATAATACTAGATGGTTAGCAATTAAGCCACAAAAATTAAAAGTAGGGGAATGGCATTGTCCTTTAGTTTCTGAGGAAGATAATGAGCAAATTCTGTCTCATTGTAAAAGCAATACAATGATTTTAATAAATAATCAATGGATAGATTGTAAAGAAGAAAATCATTCATTTTGGAAAAAGAAAATTTCAGTAGCTCGTTGTGCTCGTGTTTCTTATTTAACTCACGATGGAAAAAGAGATATTGAAAAAGATTTAGAATTGTTTGAAAGATTAAGAACTTCTGGTCATTGGAGTCCATTTGAGCATGTTGCTACGCCTTATTTTGGAACCAAAGAAAAACCAATATTTCAAGGAATGTACATGATAGAAGGAAATGTAAAAAGTGGAAACTTCATAGGCTGGAAACAATTTAGAAAAGAATTTCAAGATGAAAATTGTTCTAATTTTAGAAAAGAAAGTTAGAATTAAATTTGACATGATTTCTCGCTTGCAGTATAATCAAGACAGAAAATGAGTCATTTTAGCACATTTTCAATAGTGTGTCAAAATGATCCACTAATAAGTAACTGGAATAATAATGTTATTAGATTAATATGACCAATCTATTAAGTGAAAAAGAAATTTCCATAACTGTTTCAGTAGAGTTTGATTTTTCTAAGTCTTTGTGTGGAATCTACTTAATCCAAAATAAGATAAATAATAAAAAGTATGTAGGAAGCTCTAGAAATAAAATTAGTAATAAACTTACAGGATTAACTAGAAACTCAGAGCAACGAAACAGAATTTCATTGGGTCATAAAGGACAGATTGTATCAGAAAAGACTAGAAATAAAATGAGCGCAGCGCACTTGGGAACTAAACAAACTTTAGAAAGAGCAATGAAAGCTGGCGCTACACATAAAAAACCAATTGAGCAATTTTCCTTAGATGGAAAATTAATAAAAACTTGGGCCGGAAAAAGAGATGCTGCAAACGCACTAAATATATTAGAGAGCGCAATTGGTAATTGTGTAAAAGGAACAACTAAACGAGCAGGTAATTTTAGATGGAGATATAAAATAACATGATCTTGCCTAAGGACAAAGTAAAAGCGACTAGAAAAAATCCAAGATTATTAATGTTATACGGCCCACCAAAGGTAGGCAAAACTACGCTCCTTTCTGAGTTAGAAAATTGTTTAACTATTGATTTAGAAAAAGGTTCTAATTATTTAGATATTCTTAAGATTGAAGTTAATAGTTTGAAAGAATTGGAAAAAGTAGGAAATGCGATTATTGAAGCTAATAGGCCGTATAAGTATCTAGCAATAGATACAGCAACTAAGTTAGAAGAGTGGTGCGAAGATTTTGCTACCATATTATATTATTATTGGCTGCGGATTGCTTATGGAAAATGGTTTAATTTCTGTGCAAACTTGGCTGAATATCTAATATTAATCGCTCATGTTAGAGATAAAATGCTAGTAGATAAAAAAGGAGTGGAAATAAAAGGCGGCCAAGTTAGTTCTATGGATTTAGATTTAACTGGAAAAATAAAAGCTATAACTTGTTCTAAAGCAGATGCTATTGGGCTTCTAACTAGAAAAGTTGTAGGAGCAGAAAATGGAGAACCTGTTTCTAAAATGTTTGTAAATTTCAATTCTTCTACAGAAATATTGTGTGGAAGTCGGTGTAAACATTTACTTGGAAAAGAAATGGAATTTAACTGGAGTGATATTTTTATAAAAGAAGGAGAATAATAAATGGTAGCTAAAAAACTTCAACTTAAAGAAACTACTATATTTCCTATGTCTTGCGAGCGCGGTCATAATTTTCAGCCAATTAGAGAAGATGATGGAAGCGTTAGAGGATATTATAAAGAAGACGATAGAGAAAACAAAGTAAGAAATAAGGTTTATTCAGTTTTATATTGTTCTCAATGCGGATCAACTAAAGAAATTGTAATAGTTAATAAAGGAAGGAGCTAAATTTGAGAAAGAAAATAAGAAAAGGAAGAAAAACTAAAGAAGAAACCCTTTTGGAAAAATTAGCAGTAGCTAAAAAAGAGTTCGAAGCATTAGATGTAGAAGCTACTAGACAAAATACTACTTTACGAAATAGAATTGAAAGATTACTAGGCTCAATTAGAATGCTAAATAACAGAATAGAAGACTTACACACTGTTATTGAGACTTTGGGAAAGCCATTAATTTCTGCCAGAGAAGTATTAACTAATGATTATGAACTTCAAGCTACAGCAATATACTCACCAGCAGAAAAGGATATGTAAATGGTAAAAGGAAGAGGCAGACCATTAACTGAGCAGGGATTTCCGAAAGCTCGGCATCCTATAGACAGATATAATCCTGAAACTCTAGAAATTAATCCATTAGAAAACTTAGAAACTAATGAAGGAGAAAAAGAAAATAATGAAAATAGAACTGAGATTGTAAAAGAAAAACTCAATAACAAACATAAGAAAAATAAAGAAGAAAAATAAACCAATCAATTAAGGAGAAATAAAGATATGTTTCCAGAATCTCAATTGAATCAAGGAACAGCTACAGCTACAGAAACAGCAGAAGATACTGTAGAAACTCAAGAGGTAGATTTGAATGAAAAAGTAGAAGTTGCAGATTCTACTAAAGATTTCAACATCGTTCCTCCTCCGCCTCCTGCTAAAGAATATCCAATTCAGTGGGAGCTTAACAGCGATGATAAAAAAGGAGTTGTTCCTGCTAGAAGCGCAAAGGTTGGACAGTTTCTAAATGTTTATTTAGTCGGTCATATAATTGCTGAAGGAACTGAATATAATGGTTTCACAGTAAATGAATATATGAATTCGATTTATAATAAACTAAAAGGAACTTCCGAAGTTCATGATTTTATGAATAAATTAGGATCTCCTGTTCCTAATTCATTAACTCTTGGAGAATTAAAAGAACATGTAGAAAAAGTTCTTTCTATAAAACCAGTAGGTAATGCAGAAATAGAATGGAAGGCTACTGAGAAAATTCCAGGAGATAAACGAGCGAACAAGGAGGGTTACGTAACTCTGAAAAACAAAATGTCTCAGTTCAAAAAGAACCAAGATGGAAGTTATCAGAACTTTGTTGAAAGTTTGGTAGATGGGGAAAAGGTTTATGCAACTGCTTACGTTAGTAAGCATTTAAAATAAAGTTCTTGCTATAAGTATTGGAAGTTGGTTTTGTCCTTCTAATAAAATAGCAGAAAGCAGGAGAGAAGAATATGGGGCTTCTCTCTTGTCTTGTGTTGATTTTATAAAAAAGGAAAACTAAATGCCTGTCAAAATTCAATCAAGTCCTATATTTATTCCTACATTTAAAAAAGTAGATGCTAAAGGAAAATCTTTAGAAGAAAAAATAAAAGAAGAAACTCCAATTGATATATGGGAACCAGATTTATCAGATTTAGAAGAAGGAAAGAAGGTAGAATTAAATGATGGAATCGACGAAACCATACCATTCCAATTCATTACAGGGCCAGCCGGATCAGGAAAAACCTTTACAATTAATCTACGGAACATTAATAATCCTTCTTATATTGAACTTGGTGCAACTACTGGTATTGCTGCTATTAATCTTTCAACTAAGACAATTAACAGCATCCTTAAGTATTTTGATACGAAGTCTTTAGAGGAGAAATATATAGAT
>WNFA01000396.1_pt1 | contig 34518 bp, 28 predicted proteins | sample 5400481 | NCBI WGS metagenome assembly WNFA01 (sample SAMN13153340, study PRJNA577476) | soil metagenome | isolation source: 120 cm saprolite under Douglas fir tree site 2 hole 1 replicate 2 | place: USA:California | collected 2015-04-18 | reverse complement strand
CAATGTTGATGATCTTGCCCCGGCCGCGCGGGATCATGTGACACGCGACGGCCTGACCTACATAGAACGCGCTCGAAATATTGGTGGCGAGCAATTGCTCCCATTTCTCGACGGGAAAGTCCTCGAGCGGCGAGCGGAACTGCATACCGGCATTATTGATCAGGATATCGATCGGACCGGAATTTCGCTCGATCGCCTCGCCCCCCTCCTTGGCGGCTTGGGCGAGAGTTACATCGAAGCCGGCCACCGATACCTTGTGCCCGGCGGCCGCCAGTCTCGCCGCGGCCGCATCAAGCTTACCCGCGTCGCGGCCGTTGAGGACGACTTCGGCGCCATGTTCGGCAAGGCCTTGCGCGAGCGCGAAGCCAATGCCCTGCGAAGAGCCGGTTACGAGCGCCCTCTTGCCCGTCAGTGCGAACAGTTCAAATGCCATTTGGCGACCTCGTGCTGGCTTCGAACGCGAAAACTCACCGCCCGAGCGACTTCTTGATACCGTTCAGTCCGAGGCGCAGGAAGGGGTCGGAATGGATGTAAAAGAATTGCACGCCTTTTTCGAGCCAGTATGGTAACTCGTCGGCCGTCACCAGCGTGCCAGCGACCTTGCCGGCGGCGCGAATCTTGTCGACCGCAAAACCGACCCTGTCGATGACGGCTTGCGGCCGGGGCTGGCCGAAGGCAGGCGCCGGCGGGTATCCCATATTTTGCGACAGGTCGCCGGGGCCGATGAAGAATACGTCGATTCCATCAACCGCGAGCAGGTCGTCGATGTTGCCGATAGCATCAAGCGTCTCGATCATCGAGACGACCAATCGCTTTTCGTGATCGGCCGGACAAGCGTAGCGAACCGCGTCGACGACGGCGCGGGCCTGACCCGCGGTATCGACCATCGGCACCATCAACCCGTCCGCCCCGGCATTCAGATAGCGGATCAGCAGCGAACGCTGGTGCGAATCCGGCCGCACGATCGCGGCGCCACCGGCACCGCGAATGACCTGCGCGGCAATCCGCACGTCCTCAACCCCCCATGAGCCGTGTTCGCAATCGACGAAAATCGAATCCGCGCCTAGCTCAACCAGCCGCACCGAGAGGCCGGGTGACACGTGGTGAGGGTTGAACATGGTGATCGCCTCACCCTTCGACAGGCGCTCGCGCAGTTTCGCTCCGTTCATGGCCGTCCCTTCCGGTCTATTTCTTTGGTTTGTCGGGTGTATCGTCCGGTGCCCCCACCCAGCGCGCAGTCTCGATATCGGCTGAGGTGTCGCGCATGAACGTCGGGCAGATCTGCAGTTCGGGAATCATCGCCCCCTTCTGCAGGCTGGCGCAGAGCACCACCGCCAGGGCCACATCAAGTGGATCGAGCATCACTGCGCGTTCGCTTTCCAGCGGTGGGCGAGCACGATTGTCCATGATCGGCGTGTTGGTCTCACCGGGCAGGATGGTCGTCGCGCGGATGCCCTGGTTGCGATAGGTGTTGTGCAGGAAGGTCATGAAGTTCTTCACTCCCGCCTTTGCCGCGCCATAGGCGGCACCTCCCAGCAGGTTCGGATTGAGTGCAGCAAGCGACGAGACGGTGATCACCGTGCCCTCGCCCTTCGCGAGCATGCCGGGCAGGACTGCCTGGGTGAGGTTGAACACCGCGGTGAGGTTGACGTTCACCGTGGAGTTCCATTCCTCCTCGCCGATGAAACGGGCATTCAACACCTTGCTGGCGCTGCCGGCATTATTCACCAAAATGTCGATTGCACCGATGTTGGCGCCGACCCAGCTAACCGCTTCAAAAATCGCCGCGCGAGACTCGATATCGAGGGATCGGCTGATCGCCTTGCCGCCTTGCTTCTTGATCTCCGCCGCGACCTCCTCAAGCGGTTCGATCCGGCGGCCGGTGAGAACGACAATCGCGCCCTCCCGTGCCAAGAGGATGGCAGCTTCCCGACCGATGCCGGTTCCCGCGCCGGTGACGAGTGCCACTTTCCCGTCGATCAGACCCATCATCTCTCCTATTCAGCAGCCGCAGGGGTCGAGCGGGTGTGGTGGTAGATTTCTTTGGCCGCCTCGCGCGTGATCAGTCCTTCGGCAAGATCCAGTTCGACCAGTTCGCCGGTACGCTCGGATGTCTTGCCCCATCCGCCACCGCCGGGCGTTTCGACTTCCAGCCGTTCCCCGGTCTTCAGCACGACCTTGCCTTTTGGAAATTGCGGTTGGCCATTTTTCTGCACCTTCCCGGCACTCCCGGACTGGCCATCCACAACACCAAAGCAGGGATGCCGTACCCGCTCAGAGGCAAGATAGATGCTCATAGGACCCTTGCCGAGATTGCGCAGGACGACTCGCTGGCCGAGCCCACCGCGATATTTTCCGGCGCCGCCCGAGTCCGGAATCAGCTCCTTGCACTCGGTCAGAACAGGTACGGCGATCTCGAACATCTCGATCGCGGTCACTTTGCAGTTCGAAGGAAAGCTCAGCGTGTCGAGACCATCGATCTCCGAACGCGCGCCTTGCCCGCCATGAAAATTCTGTACCGAGCCGTACTGCGTGCCATCGTCGCGTTGTCCGACGCAATTGGCGGCCCATATCGGCGCGCCGCCGCTGTCGCCCATGACCCTCCCGGGAACTACTTTCCCAAGCGCCTTGAAAATCAGCGAGGGAATGACGTGGCCGATTAGGTTACGCGAATTGCCCGCCGTCCACTGGTTCGGATTGAGGATCGAGCCCTCCGGCGCTTCGTCGGTGATCGGGGTGATACAGCCTTCGTTGTTCGGCGTGTCGGGGTCAAGCAGGCATTTCAGGGCATACACCGAATGGGCGTAGCGATAGTTGGTCCGGCAATTGATCGAGTGCAGCACCTGGTCCGACGAGCCGGCATAGTCCACATGAATCGAATCATCCCGCACGATCACGGCCGCCTTCAGCTTCACGTCGGTATCGTAGCCGTCGAGCAACACCTCTGCCGTGTAGGTGCCGTTCGGCCATTGGCGGATAGCCTTGCGGGTCTGCGCCTCCGACCGCGAATGGATGGCATCGGCGAGGTCGTCGATCTCGTCGAGTTCGTATTCGTCGAGGAATTTCAGAAGTTCGCGCCCCATGACATTATTCGCTGCGATCATCGACTCGAGATCGCCGAGCACTTCCGTCGGCAGGCGCACGGAAGCGGCGATGATATCAAAGACGTCCTGGTTCGGAACGCCGGCCTTGTGCAGCTTCACGATCGGGAAACGAATGCCTTCCTCAAAGATGTCGCTGGCCTCCGAATGCAGGGGCCTTCCGCCGACATCGGGCAGATGGGCGATCGAGCCGGCGTAGGCAACGACCCGCCCCTTCTTGAAGATCGGCGTGATCATGGTGACGTCGGGCAGATGGCCGGTGCCGATTTCGGGGTCGTTAGTGGCGAGCACGTCGCCCTCCCGAAGGGTTTCGGCCGGAAACTTCGGCAGGAAATATTTCTGCGCCGCCACGGGCAGCGAAGTGATGAACACCGGTATCGACCACGTGCATTGGGCCAGCGCCCGCCCGCGGCTGTCGAGCAGAACGGTCACATAGTCGTGGTTCTCGCGCACGATCGGCGAAAAGGCCGTGCGCCCGAGAACATTGTCGGCCTGATCGGCGATGAAGATCAGGCGATTCCACATCACCTGGAGATTGATCGGATCATTGAAATCGGGGGTGTTTTTCGACATCGCGCAGTCCTCAGCGAATGTTGATCACGAGATTGCCGTGTCCGTCGACATGGGCGGTGCCGCGCGGGCCAACGACAGCCGTCGACTCGCGCTGCTCAACGACGGCTGGGCCCTCTACCGGCTGATCGATCGGCAGCTTGTAGTGATCGTAGACCGGCGTTTCAGCGTAGGAGCCTAGTTCGTTGAAATAGACAGATCTCTTTCCCTTGAGCGCGTCGGCGACCTCCGCTTGATGTGGGCGGGTAACCTGATCCTTGCCGCCGCTGGAACGAAGCCGCCAGGTGATGACCTCGACGGAAGCCGATACGGTGCGGCCGAATAGCTCGCGGTAGAGCTTGGTGAAATTATCCAGGAGCTGTCGAAGAAATTCGTCCTTCGCGAGACTGCGATCGGGTAACGCGACCGTAATCTCATAGCCTTGCCCGACATAGCGCATGTCGACGGTGTAGCGGTTGGTGATCGCCTCCCTGGCGACGCCGGCAGCGCTGACGACTTCGGCGCCTTGCATGGCCAGATCGTCGAGTAGCCGCCGCATCTGGTCGAAGTCCCAATTGTTCACGGCCATCGGAAAACTGGCGGACAGGTCCACGGCGACAGGCGCGATGAGAAGCCCGATGGCCGAGGTGACCCCCGCTCCCGTCGGGCAGATGATGCGCTTGATCCCGAGCTTGCGGGCGACCCCATAGGCGTGGACCGGGCCGGCGCCGCCAAAGGCGACCATCGGCAGCGAGCGGGGGTCGACGCCAAGGTCGGTCGCATGCATGGCCGCCGCCTTGCTCATGGATTCGTTGACGAGGTCGTGGATGCCCCAAGCGCAGCGTTCGACGCTGATGTTGAGCGACGCGGCAAGCTTGGCCACTGCCTCCTGGGCCGCATCTTTCGAGACCTTGAACGATCCGCCGATGAAGGATTCGACTCCCATATAGCCGAGCAGAATGTCGGCATCTGTTACGGTCGGCTCCGTCCCGCCGCGCTGGTACGCTGCCGGACCTGGAAGCGCGCCTGCCGAGCGCGGGCCGACATCGAGAAGACCAAGTGGATTCTTTGCCGCGATGGATCCGCCGCCCGCGCCGATCTCAATCATCTGGATCGATTGGATCTTGAGCGGAAAGCCGGAACCCTTGCGGAAGCGCTGGTAGTGCGCCACTTCGAGGTCCGTGCCGACGGTGGGCTCACCATTCGGGATGAGGCAGAGCTTGGCCGTGGTGCCACCCATGTCGAAGGACAACACGCTGGCCTCGCCGGCCGTTCTGCCGAACTCGGCTGCAGCGACCGCACCGGCAGCCGGCCCCGATTCAATCAGACGCACGGGCAATTCGGCGGCGCGAAGGCTCGGAACGAGGCCGCCGGACGACGTCATCCACAACACCTGCTGGACGATGCCCTTATTCGCGAATTCACGCTGGAGGTGGGCGACATGTCCGGCCATCTGCGGGCGGGTATAGGCATTGACGACCGTCGTCGAGGCGCGGTCGAACTCCCGCACTTCCGGACAAACCTCCGAGGAAAGCGACACAAAGATGTCGGGGCTCTCTTCCCGCAGCAGCGCGGCAATGCGCTGTTCGTGCTTCGGGTATTTGTAGGCGTGCAGCAGGCAGACGGCGACAGATTTGATGCCCTTGCTCCGCAACCGCCCGGCGATCTCCCGGATGGTATCTTCCTTTAGTTCAGTGACAACGGCGCCGTCGGCGGTCATGCGCTCCTCGGCGCCGAAGCTGTTGGCGCGCGTGACCAGCGGATCGGGATATCTGAGGTTCAGGTCATAGAGATCGTAGCGGCCCTCGTTGCGGATGCGCAGCATGTCCTGGAAGCCAGCGGTCGAAATGAAGCCGGTTTCCACGCCCTTGCGTTCGAGAACGGCATTGGTGACGACGGTCGTGGCGCCGAGCACCTGGAGTTTTGCGAGATCGATGACGCTGCCAAACCGGTCGAGCAGCTCGGTCGCGCCCTGCACCACCGCCTCCGCCGGGTTCTTCGGCGTGCTCAAAACCTTGTGCAGATGCAATTCGCCGTCGTCGTCGAGAAGGGCAAAATCGGTGAAGGTACCACCGGTATCAAATGCGAGCTTGGCCATTGTTTCCTCGGCACGACAGAACTGCAGGCAGCGCGGGAATAGTCCCGATCGACCCGATGAATCATCGAGCCCGGATTGCCGGAATCCCGTTATGGTTGAAGGGTACGGGATGCAGCCGGCGCCAGCCAACACAAGTGCGGTCTGCCGCTATAGACTTTGCTTATGGCGTAACCGCTACGCGGCCTCCGGCAAGTGGAGCAGATGGAACGTTACGCCGTCCGGATTCCTTGCGGGTGCTTGCGCATGAGCTTCTCGACAACGTCGAGGAGGACGGATCGGACCGCCAGTGCAGGTTCCGACAGCGGAAGGTGATCCGAGGTGCAAAGCGATACCGTTGCTTCGATCACGGGGCGCGCCAGACGCCTGATATCGGCTCCGGAAAAACTCGAGGCGCCGACGGCGACGGAAGCAGGAAGTATCGTGGAACCAAGCCCATCCATGACGGCCGCGCCGAGCGACGAAACCGACTCGATTTCGGAGACGACCTTGGGTGTGACCCGCGCCCGCGACAACGATTCATCGATCAGTCGGCGCAGGAAGTGCCCCCTGCTCGGCAACAGCAGCGGCACATCGGCAAGCGCTGAAAGCGGCAGCGGTGCGGCCGATGGCTTATCGAACGCTGTGCCCGGAGGAGACACCAGAAACAGTTCTTCCCGGAACAGAGGCCGAAGCGTTACCCCCTTGATCGGTTCCGAGCCATAGATGATAGCCATATCCATTCTGCCGGTCATAATCAATTCGCTCAGAACGTGACCGAAGCTATCGTTGATATGGACGATAATCTGGGGATGAAGCGATTTCATCTCCTTCAGGATCGGCAGCGACAGCGCACTCGAAGTCGAATAGGTCGCAAGGCCGATCGAGACCCGCCCGGCTAACGACTTCGAGGATTTATCGATGTCGATCTTCGCCTGCTCGATCTGCTTCAGCAGCAACTGAGCGTGTCGGTACAAAACGAGACCGGCTTCGGTCGGCGTGATGCCGGTATTGCTGCGCGTCAGTAGCTTGTGCTTGAAATGGCTCTCGAGCGCGGCGACCTGCTGGGATAGCGCGGGCTGCGCGGTACGCAGAATGCTGGCGGCGCGCGAGACGCTACCGGCATCGACGATCTTCACGAAGCTCTTCAGTTTTGTGAAATCAACGCTCATGGCCCCGCCGCTTCGCCCTGAATACGCAGGATAGGTCGGTGACGGCAGGAGAACAAGGCACTCTCGGCCAGGGCACTCCCACAGCCTCAGCGCAGATCGGCGCAGGCTCTCTCGATTCGGTCGCACGCCTCTTTGATCATCTCCATCGATGTCGCGGTCGAAAGGCGAAAATAGGGAGAAAGCCCGTAGGCCGCTCCATGGACCGACGCGACCCCACCCTTGTCGAGGAGATAGAGGACGAAGTCGAGATCGCTACCGATCGTCTTCCCTTCCGGAGTGACCTTGCCGATGGCACCCGAGCAGCTCGGATAGAGATAGAACGCACCGTCTGGCACGAGACAGCGCAGGTGAGGCACGCCGTTCAGTCGAGCGCAGGCATAGTCGCGGCGCTCCTTGTAGAGCTCGACGCTTTCCGAGACGAAACTCTGTTCGCTGGCAAGCGCGTGCGCTGCGGCGGCCTGGCTGATCGACGACGGACAGGACGACATCTGCGACTGCAGCTTGTTGATGGCTGCGACCAGTCCGGCCGGACCGGCCGCATAGCCGATGCGCCAGCCGGTCATCGCATATGATTTCGAGACGCCATTGGTGAGAAGGATGCGGTCCTTTAGCGCGGGCACGGCTGCCGCGAGCGTCGTCATCGCCTCGTCGCGGAACCAGATCTGATCGTAGATATCGTCGGACAGCACCATGACATGCGGATGGCGGAGCAGCACCTCGCCCAGTGCCTCCAGTTCGGCCCGATCATAGGCCGCGCCCGTCGGGTTCGAGGGCGTATTCAGGATCACCCATCGCGTTCGCGGCGTGATCGCAGCCTCCAGCGCTGCCGGTGTCAGTTTGAAGCCGACGTTCTCTGAGCACGCAACGTTGACGGGCTTGCCGTCATTGGCGATCACCATGTCGGGATACGACACCCAATAGGGTGCGGGAATGATGACTTCCGCGCCGTCCTCGACGCTTGCCATCAACGCCAGGAAAAGGATTTGCTTGGCACCGCCGCCGACACAGATTTCATGTTCCGCGTATTCGAGTCCGAGCCGGCGCTTGTAGTCGGAAAGGATCGCGGTACGCAGGGCGGGCGTACCATTGACGGCGGTGTACTTGGTCTCGCCCCTGTCGATCGCCGCATGGGCAGCAACCTTGATGTGGTCAGGGGTGTCGAAATCCGGCTCACCGATGGTCATATCGACGATGTCATGCCCGGCAGCCTTCAACTCGCGTACGCGGGCGGCGGCAGCCGTGGTCGGAGAGATCTTGATGCGCGACACGCGCCCCGCGGGTACGAAGATGGTCACGATATATTCCTCTGAATGATTATCAATGTTCGGCCTGTGTCTCGCCCCGCATTCGGCCGGTCAGGAAGAGTTCGCCGAGTTCATCATGGGTGATATCCGCGGGGCTGCCGTCCCAGATCACCTTGCCGAGGCGCAGGATCACCGCGCGATGTGCGACCTCCATCGCCTTCTTGGTGTTCTGCTCGACGAGCAGGATGGACTGGCCGGCCGCGTTGATTCGCAGGAGCTCGTCGAAAACGATTCCGATAGCCGCGGGAGACAGGCCGACCGAAGGTTCATCGACGAGCAGGATCTTCGGCCGCTGCAAGACAGCCATCGCTACTTCCAGCAATTGCTGCTCGCCACCGGACATGTTGCCCGCCAGCATGTTACGGCGCGCCTTCAGGATCGGAAACAGGTCATAGACATAGTCCCGGTCCGCCTTCACCTGCGCATCGGGCAGCGTATAGGCGGCCATCTGGAGGTTTTCGTCGATCGTCATGACCGGAAAGTTGCAGCGGCCCTGCGGCACAAAGGAGATGCCTTCGGCCAGGATCGCCCGCGACTTGTAGCCGGCGACATTCTTGCCCTGCCATTCGATGCGGCCGTCCTTGATCGTCGTCATTCCGTAAAGCGACTTCAACAGCGTCGACTTGCCCGCGCCGTTTGGCCCCATCAGCGCGACGAACTGCCCCTGCGGCACATCGAGATCGACACCGTTCAGGATGTCGAGAGAGCCGTAGCCTGCGCGCAGACCCTTGATCGAGAGACTGGGATCAACCACCGAGATAGGCCTCCCGCACCGCCTGGTTGTGAACGATTTCGTGGGGTGTCCCTTCAGCCAGCTTGCGTCCCTGATCGAGCACGACGATGCGCTCGCAGATGTCGGTGACGACATCGATGTTGTGCTCGATCACCAGGAAGCTGACGCCGAATTTCTCGTTGGCGAACCGGATGCTCTCGACGACGCGCTCGATCAGCTTGGGATTGATGCCGGCCATCGGCTCGTCGAGCAGGATCAGCTTGGGCTCCGGCATCAGCATGGACGCGAACTGGATGAGCTTCTGCTGGCCGCCGGACAACTTCCCCGCCGGCTGATGGCGCACATCCCAGAGCCCGGCGATCTTGATCAGTTCGCGCGCACGTTCCCTTAGTGCCTCGACGCGATCACGTGCCGCGGCACCGATCCCGAACGTCGACCAGAGGCCTGGAAAGGTGAACATCTGGCCGGCAATGACGAGGTTCTCCTCGACGTCGAGCGCACCGAACACCACGGTCTTCTGGAAGGAGCGCAGCATGCGGCCCTCGCGGGCGATGCGGTTCAGCGACCATCCCGTAATGTCCTGACCGTCGAGTTTCACTTTACCGGCATTCGGCTTTGTCAGGCCGGTCGCACAATCGAAAAAGGTCGACTTGCCCGATCCATTGGGGCCGATGAGCCCGCAGATCTCGCCGCGATCGACGTGCAGACTGACATCGTCGACGGCGCGGACCGCGCCGTAGGATTTGTGCAATCCGGAGATTTCAAGAATGGGAAGGCCGGTCATTTTCGCTCCTTGAGAAAATACCAGAAGCGATCGATGAGCGGCGCAAATCCCTTCGGAAACCAGAACACCAGCGCCAGCAGACAGAGCCCGTAGGCAATCATTCGAACTTCGGGCGCGACGCGAAGGGCCTCGGAGAGTCCAACGAACAGCAAGCTGCCGAAGACGACGCCGGAAATTGTTCCGGCGCCACCGCCCAGCACGATGATGAGCATCGTGGTCGAATAATACATCTGGAAGGTGAGCGGGCTGACCACTGTCAGGTAATGCGCGTAAATGCTTCCGCCGAGGCCCGCGAAGGCGGCGCTGATCATGAACACCACCAGCTTGTAGCGCCAGGTCGGGATGCCGACGGATTCAGCCAGCGTTTCGTTCTCGCGGATTGCGATCATGTTACGGCCGGCCGCCGAGCGGACGATCAGATAGACGGCGACCGTGGCGATCACAGCGATGGCAAGCACCAGATAATAGAAACCCACCGTGCCCGAGACCGTGAACGAGGCCGGCCCCAGCGCGAAATGCGGCTTGGGAATGCCCGATAGCCCCATGTCACCGCGGGTGAGGCTGATCCAGTTTTTGGCTATCGCCTGCCCGATGATGACGAAGCCAAGTGTACACATCACAAAAGAGGTGGCGCGCAGCCTGAGCGCCGGAATGCCAAGTGGCAGCGCGATGGCGCCAGCAAGCACCCCCGCCGCGAGGAAGTTCAGATAGAAGGGAGTGCCAAAACGGACGGCCATCAGGCCGGACGTATAGGCGCCGATGCCAAAAAAACGCCGCCTGGGCCAGGGAAAGCAGGCCCGTATAGCCGACGAGCAGGTTCAGTCCGTGTGCTGGCAGGAGAAAGATCAGCGCGATGATCAGCGCGTGCAAGCCGTAGTTGCCGAGAAACAACGGAGCGAGGCAGGCCGCCGCGGCGAGAGCGATCCCGAACAACAAACGCAGATTGCGTCCCGGTGCTGGCAATGTGAGCTCGTTGGGCGACATCTTCTGTTTCTGTCCTCGGACAGTTCGAGAAACGTTCAGCGGACGTGGCGATCAGAACCGGGCTTGCATCGAGAACAGCCCGTGGGGACGCCACATCAGAACCAGCATCAAAGTCGCGAATCCAACGGTGTCGCGGAACTGCAGGCCGACATAGGTCGCCACCAGGCTTTCCGCGATACCGAGTATCATCGCCGCGAAGAGCGTGCCGCGGACGTTGCCAAGCCCGCCCATGATGATGACCGGCAAGGTCTTGAACGTAATGATCTCCCCCATGCCGCCATAGACGCTGACGTTCACCGGGGCCGTCAGCACGCCGGACAGCGCTGCCAGACAAGCTCCGAGAATGAATGTCCGAAGCGCCACCTGGGGCACGTCGATGCCGACGACCGCGCAACACTCGATGTTCTGCGATACCGCGCGCATCGCCTTGCCGAAGCGGCTGTAGGTGACCATCAGTTCCAGCCCGACGAAGACCAGAATGCACACGATGATGATCAGCACACGCTGCTCGGCCAACGTGAAACCGAAGATCGAAACCGGTTCGATGTAGCCACCGGAAAAGAATTTATAGCCGCCGCCGAAGACGAGGATCACGGTGTTCTGCAGCACCAGCGCGATGCCGAGTGTAGCAAGCACGCCTGTTTCCGGCGGCGCGCCCACGATGCGCTGCATGACGAACTTTCCGACGACGACGGCGATGACCGCCGTCGCGATCACGCCGATCACAAGTGCAACCGGATAAGGCAGCTCCAGATATTCGATCGCGAACCATGCTCCGAATGTGCCCAGCATGTAATATTCGCCGTGCGCAAAGTTGATGGCGCGCAGCACGCCGAAGATCATCGTCATCCCGACGGCGACGATGGCATAGACGGAGCCCGATACGATTCCGTTGACGATCTGCTCGGCGATCATGGTCAACATATCGGCTGCTCCGTCGCGCCCTCAGCGGGGATAGTCGATTTCAGCGGAATAGGCCCCCTTGATGACCGGTTTTCCGCCCTCAATCTCGAGAAGGATCATCGGCAGGCGAGCCTGATTGTGATCGTCGAAAGTTACCTCGCCCATGGCGCTGTCGTACTTGATCTTGGACAGGGCGTCGCGAACCTTGGCACGGTCGCCGCTGCCGGCTGCGCCGATGGCCTTGCCCAGCAGATGAACCGTCTCCCAATGCACATAGGCATGATTGTTGGGCATTTCGCCGCGGTATTCGGCCTTGAATTTCTCCACAAAAGCCTTGCTCTTCGGGGAGTCCCATGCCGGGAGCCAGGCGGCCGCCTCGATGGCGCCTTCGAGCGCTTTCGGCGCTGCCTTGATGGTCGCTTCTGTATTGAATTCCGCGTTGCCGATCAGCGGCATCTTGCCGGCCACACCGACCTCGATCATCTGGCGTGCGACGATCGGCGTCGTGTCCGCAAGGCCGTACATGATAATGGCCTGAGCGCCGGAGTCGCGAATCTTGGCAAGTACACTGCGAAAATCAACCTCCCCTTCCTTATAGTAGTCTTCAGTCAGGATCAGTCCCTTGAAGCGGGGGAGATATTTCTTGGTGAACTCGACCGCTGCGCGCCCGTAGTCGGTGTCGACGGAGAGAACGGCAAACTTCGTAAAGCCTTTCTTCTCGGCGGCATATTGGATGACGACCAGCGCACGGTTCTCGTCGGTCGGATAGTTTCGGAAGGTCCATTTGAACCCGCCGACACCCGCACCATAGGTAATTTTCGGATTGGATGAGGCAGCATTCAGCAGCAACACGCCGGCGTCCTCGACGACGGGCTGCAAGGCGAGCGTCACCGAACTCGACACGTCGCCGATGATGAAATCGGCTTTATCGAGGTCGATCAGGCGGCGCGTGGCTGAAACGCCTTCAACGGGCGTGCCTTGGCTGTCGCCCGAAATGACCGCGATCTTGCGGCCGCCAATACCTCCGGCATCGTTGATTTCCTTGGCGGCCAGTTGGGCGCCGCGTAGCGAGAAGGAACCGTATCGGGAATTAGGTCCGCTCATCGGGGCGACGATGCCAAGCCGGATTGTCGCGTCTTCTGTCCAAGCATCGGTCGATGCCGCCCGAAGACCGATCAGGCTCATAGCGATACAGAATGCCCTGCGATCAAGTTTGTGCGTCATGGCCCGATCTCCATTCGAAACTCTGGCGGGTTGCCTCGCCATCGCTCACCGTCTTGCGGACGGGCGCATCCCGGTTTGTGACAATAAGACTATGTTCGTGGGCCCGACCTAGGGAAACACAAGTGCAATCTGCCGCCATAGCGTTTACTTATGGCGAACCCGCATGGGCGCCACTGACCTCAAGATCGACTGAAACGGCCGCTCTAAAAGCGTCGACGCCAAAATGCGCGACGAGCGCGGTCGTGCTGTCGCCGGTCGTCGTGCCGGGCGTCATCACCGCGGTCGGCCTGTACTTCTTCTTCGCCCCGATCGGGCTTACCGGCAGTTACCTGGGTTTGATCCTGGCGCACACCGCGCTGGCGACGCCCTTTGTGGTGATCCCGGTCAGCGCGACGCTGCAAAGCTTCGACGTGAACCTGGCGCGCGCCGCAGCCTCGCTCGGCGCCTCGCCGCTCTACGCCTTCCGCCGGGTGATCCTGCCGCTGATCCTGCCCGGCTTGGCGTCGGGCGCGCTGTTCGCCTTTGCGACCAGTTTCGATGAGGTGGTGGTCGTGCTGTTCATGGCCGGGCCAGAGCAGCGCACCCTGCCCCGCGAGATGTTCAGCGGCATCCGCGAGAACATCAGCCCGACTATCACGGCGGCAGCGGTGATCCTGACGACGGTGTCAGTCATCCTGCTCGCCACCATGGAAGGCTTGCGCCGACGCAATGAGCGGCTGAAGGGCAACAACGCTTGACCGGCGTCGTTATCCCTTGCGGCGGACGGTGAGACCGTCCGTCCGCTGGCTTTTCTCCTGAAAGCTGTTGGGCGTTCCCAATCCGCGAGCCTCGATGAGAGCGGGAGCAAGTTTTGGCACGCTTGTGCTTAGGCAATCGGGCCGCCAGGGGAAGCCTGGCGGCCCCCCCCGCGCCTCGATTGCCAAGAAGATTTGGGTCAGATGATTGCCTCCCGAACGCAGCGAATATCTTCTAAGTTGTTGATTGTTATTGCAACGGCGGGTGTTTCCGCCACGTAATTCTGGCCGACGAAGGCCTGGCAGCTCGGTTTGTTTCTCATAACTCATGCGACGCACCTGATCTGGCAGGCGAGCGGCTCGACAACCTCATCCATTCCTCCTCTTTCGTCGGCCGGCTCGCAAGCAGCTCTTTAGCCGTCAAAAAAAGCCGCCGGCAGCGGTTTGCGACCGAGGATGACATCGGACGCCTTCTCCGCGACCATGATAGTCGGTGCGTTCGTATTGCACGAAGGGACGAACGGCATTACCGAAGCGTCGACGACACGCAGGCCGTCCATGCCGCGGACCTTTAGATCGAGCGTCGTGACGGCATTCTCGCCCGAGCCCATCGCGCAAGTGCCGACAGGATGGTGATCCGTCTTGCAGGACCGGTAGGCATATTCCATCAGGTCTTCCTCACTCCTGATGCCGTCGCTTGGCAGCCGTTCGGCGAGCACGAATGGTCTCAGCGCTGGCTGGCTGAGGATGTCGCGGGCAAGCTGCAGGCCCTTCAGCGAGCACTCCCGGTCGTACGTATCTGACCAGTAGTTGGGATCGATGAGAGGTGCCGCCGCGGGATCCGCGTTTGCCAGCCGCACGGTGCCGCGAGAGCGTGGGCGCAGGAACGCCGAGTTCAGTGTAACGCCGGGATTGCGCATCGCCGCAACGCCTGCCTCGATACCGGATCCGAGTCCGAGATGGAATTGAATATCCGGCGAACGCGCCTCCCTGTCCGCGTACCAGAACCCCCCCGTCTCGAACAATGTCGACGTGACGGGGCCGGTCTTGAACAGTAGATATTGCAGCCCCGCCCAGAGCGTGCGATGCGGCTGCGCCACGCGATCGTAAGTGTGATCGCCGGTGCATTCGCAAATCGCGTAGAGATTGAGATGATCCTGCATATTGGCACCAACACCTGGCAGATCATGAACGACCCGAACCCCGGCTGCCGCCAGGGCGTCGGCGGGACCGATGCCGGAGAGCTGCAATAGCCTTGGTGAGCCGATGGCGCCGCTGGAGAGAATAACCTCGCGTTCTGCTCGAAGAGTCTCGATACCGCCGGAGATGCCGACCTCCACGCCGACTGCGCGCCGGTTTTCAACGCGTATTTTCAGTGTGGGCGTGTTCAGTCTTACCGTGAGGTTCTGTCGCGAGCGTGCCGGTCCGAGATAGGCGCTCGCCGTCGAAGACCGCTCGGCATTGCGCGTCGTCAATTGATAATGACCGATGCCGTCCTGCACCGCGCCGTTGAAGTCATCATTGAACGGAATGCCGGCTTCCTGCGCGGCGCGCAGGAATGCGAAGCTGATCGGCAGGGGATTGACCGGGTAGGAAACGCCCAACGGTCCGCCATAACCGTGGTAAGCATTGACGAGCCGCTGGTTATCCTCGGAGCGCTTGAAATAGGGCAAGACATCGCGATAGGACCAGCCTTCGCAGCCCGCTTCCGTCACCCAGGCGTCATAGTCCTTCGCATTGCCACGCGTATAGAGCTGGGCGTTGATGGACGAACCGCCGCCGACGACCTTGGCCTGCGTATACCAGATGACGCGCCCATTCAGATGCTTCTGGGGCACGGTGCTCCAACCCCAGCTGGCGATGCCCTTCGTCATCTTGGCAAAACCAGCCGGCATGCGAAACAGCATGTTGGTGTCGGGACCACCTGCCTCGATGAGCAGGACACTGATCGACGGGTCTTCACTCAGCCGATTGGCGAGCACGCAACCGGCGGAGCCGCCGCCGATGATGATGTAGTCGTGGGCCATTGGGTCCTCCGGTCAAAGATCGTTGCTGGCAATGTGGTTCGCGACGCGAAGCGCCTGCGCCGCGATGGACAACGCCGGGTTGACCGCCGCGGACGTCGGCAGGAACGAGGCGTCGACCACGAAAAGGTTTGGATGGTCGTGAGCACGGCAATAGGGATCGAGCGGCGCCTCCGCCGGATCCAGGCCGATGCGCACGGTGCCGCACTGATGCGAAGGCGTGCGGCGATCGAACGCGCGCGCGAGCACGATCGGGTAACCCGCAGCATGGAGCCGCGCGCGCAATTTCGCGACCAAGGCAAGGTGCGAGGCCCAGTTGCTGCGCTTCCAATCCAGTCGGATCCCCGCTCCGTCCAGCGTCACGCGGCTATCGGGATTGGGCAGATCCTCGCTCATGGCGTAGAAGTCCACGGCGTGTCGACTGAGCCAGTTCAATGCGAATTCGGGGACCTGACGCAGGTTGGCTTTGAGGATCTGACCAGTTACCCGACCGAGCAGCTGGATGTTGCCGAGCGGCGGACCGCCTGCGCCGTCGTCGAGATAGAAGTCATTGATACCGAATGTCTTCTGATAGATGGAATCATTGACCGTTCGCGGATCGATCGCCAATACGGCCGATGCATTGTGATTCATGAAATGCCGGCCGACCATGTCGTTTCGGTTGGCAACGCCGCGCTCGGAGGAGCGCAGCAACAGCGCAGCCGAATTGACCGCGCCGGCGGACAGCACGATCAGCCTGGCGTTGAACGTGCGCCGCTCGCCGCCAATGTCGCATTCGACGCCTTCAACATGTTTGCCGTCGGGCGCCATCATCAGGCGCTGGACTTTCGCCCCTGTTTGCAGCGTGACGTTGGGGTGAGCCAGCGCGGCAGCAAGGCCGCAGGTCTCGGCGTCCATTTTCCCGGTCCGCGTATCAGGAAACGCGTCCCAGGGCGTGGCCCCGCGTTTCATCCAGGCTTCGACGTCGACACCGAGCGGGAGCGACGCCGGGTGCAGTCCTGTTCTGTGCAGCCGTTCGCGGGTTGCCGCAATGGCCGGTTCGTCAGGGATGGCCGGCAGAGGATAGGGCGCGGAATGCCGTGGCTCCGTGGGGTCGTCACCGAGCGCGCCGCAGACGCGATACAAGCTCTCGGCCTTTGTATACCAAGGCTCCAATTCGTCGTAGTCGAAGGGCCAGCCTGGGGTAGTCCCTTCCGCATGCGCGATCGGCCGGAAGTCGCACGCGCGGTATCGGATCAGGACCGCGCCGTAAAACTTGCTGTTTCCACCCAAATAATAATAGTTGCCGGGGTTGAAGTGTTGACCCGCTCCGTCTGTCCAGGTCTCGGTTGGGCGATAAAAACCGCGTTGGAAGATGGCCCGCGCGTCGCGCGTTTCGGGCGTATCTTTGAGCTGTTCGCCGCGTTCGAGAATAACGATGCGAGCCCCCGTCGGCGCGAGCCCGGCGGCGAGCGTCGCGCCACCCATGCCTGATCCGACGATGATCACGTCGGGGCTTCCGGTACGGCTCAAGGCGGCTGGCTCAGACATCGAACCTCGCGACAACACGCTCGCGGCAGTGGCCAACTGTCCCCATTGCCCGGTCGGCAACACGGACCGGTGGCGGCAGATGGTTTAAATTCGATGCGTCGTAGCCGGGTCGAACAAGATGGCCTTGTCTAGGTTCAGGGCAAACACATGGCTCTGCCCGACGCGAATGTCGGAATCCGCCCGCATCCGCGCCGTGACCTCCTTGCCGGCGATCGAGGTGACGACGAATGTGTCCGATCCGGCGGGCTCGACGATTTCGACCTGGCCTGTGAAGGTCGCGATGCTCTTGGAGTTGCCGTCCGCGCCTTCTAGGTCGCTGACAGCTTCAGGACGAATGCCGAAGATGACCCTTGCACCCTCCGTGAGCGTTGCCACGTCCGCGCTCGTGGGAGCAGGAAACGCGATCGGGTCCGCTCCGGCGTGCTCGATCACGACCGAGGCAGCGCCGTTCGATCGCAAGACTTTGCCTTCCAGCAGGTTCATGGACGGCGAGCCCATGAAATCGGCGACGAACAGATTTGCGGGCCTGTTGTAGACTTCGTGCGGCGTGCCGACCTGCTGAAGCTCGCCGTCCTTCAGGACGGCGATGCGCGTCGCAAGCGTCATGGCCTCGATCTGATCGTGCGTGACATAGACGATGGTCGCGCCAGTTCGCTGGTGCAGGCGCTTGATCTCAACACGCATGTCGACGCGCAGCTTGGCGTCGAGATTGGACAGCGGCTCGTCGAACAGGAAGACACGCGGCTGGCGAACCAATGCGCGCCCCATGGCGACGCGCTGGCGCTGGCCGCCTGAAAGCTGGCTCGGACGGCGCTTGAGAAGATGCTCCAATTGGAGGGTCTTGGCGACCTCGGCGACGGCCTTTTCGCGCTCAAGTTTCGGCACGCCGCGCATTTCCATGCCGAACGCCATGTTCTCGGCGACCGTCATGTTGGGATAAAGCGCGTAGGACTGAAACACCATCGCGATGTCGCGCTTCGACGGGTGCAGATCATTGATCTGCTGACCTTCGATGCAAATTTCGCCGGCACTGATCGATTCCAGGCCCGCGATCGTGCCAAGCAGGGTCGACTTGCCACACCCCGAGGGGCCGATGAGCACCAGAAAGCCGCCCTTCTCCAGGCTGAGATCGATGCCCTTCAGGACCTCCAGCGTGCCAAATCGCTTGCGAAGCCCGCTTATCTCGAGGAAAGCCATGTTCTATCCTTTCACCGCGCCAGCCATCAGCCCGCGCACGAAGTAGCGGCCTGCCACGACATAGACGAACAGAGTGGGCGCGGCGGCGATGATGGCCGCAGCCATGTTGACGTTGTATTCGACGACCCCGGTCGAGGTATTGACGAGGTTGTTCAGTGCGACCGTCATCGGAGACTGGTCGCCGGCAGCGAAGGTCGACCCGAACAGGAAGTCGTTCCAGATATTGGTGAACTGGTAGATCACCGTGACGATGATGATCGGGGTCGAGTTCGGCAGCAGGACGCGTCGGAAGATCTGGAAGAATCCGGCGCCGTCGATCATGGCCGCCTTCACCAGTTCGGTCGGAAACGCCTCGTAGTAGTTGCGGAAAAACAACGTCGTGAAGCCGAGGCCATAGACGACATGGCAAAGCACCAGGTTGACCGTCGGATTGCCGAAACCGAACGAAAAGCCGGTGGCGTCAATGAGCTGATTGCCGATCTGGCCCAACAGTCCCAGGATCACCGCCATCGGAATGATGACGGATTGGAACGGGATGAAGCAGGCGAACAGCATCATGCCGAACACCAGCTTGTGTCCCGGGAAGCGCCATTTGGTGAGGACATAGCCGTTCAGTGCGCCGAGCAGCGTCGAGATCACGACCGCCGGCACCACCATCTTGATCGAGTTCATGAAATAGCCGCTGATCCCGGCGGTATCGGAGACACCGATGCTGGCTTCGCCCCAGGCCCTGATCCAGGGGGCAAAGGTCGGCGATTTCGGCAGCGCGAACATATTGCCGCCGGTGACTTCGTCGAGCGGCTTCAACGACGCCATCACCATCACGATAAGCGGCACCAGATAAATGATCGCGAAAAACAGCAGCAACCCATAGATCACCACACGGGTGATGACGGATTGGCCCGACGTGGGACGACGCGGCGGAGCGGTGACGAGATCCGCGGCGCTCATTGGCGTTTCTCCCGCAATTCCGAATAGAGGTAAGGAATCATGATCGCGGCGATCGTCATCAGCATGATGACCGCGCTGGTGGAGCCCACCCCCATTTGATTGCGCGTGAAGGTGTAGGAATACATGAAGGTCGATGGGAGCTCGGCGGCCCCGCCCGGGTTCTTGCCGGTGACCGACAAGACGAGGTCGTAGGATTTGATCGCCATGTGGGCGAGCACGATGATGGCGGAGAGAAACACCGGCCGCATGATCGGGATCACGATCCGCCGATAGGTCGCATAGGCGGAGGCGCCGTCGATTTGCGCGGCCTTCAGGATCTCACCGTCCACGCCGCGGAGGCCGGCGAGAAACATCGCCATCACGAAGCCGGAGGTCTGCCAGATGCCCGCAATCGCGACGCAATAGATCATCATGCGGGGATTGACGACCCAATCGAACTTGAAACTGGTCCAGCCCCAATCGTGGACAGCCTTCTCGAGCCCGATGCCCGGATCGAGAAAGAGCTTCCACGCCGTGCCGGTGACGATGAACGACAGCGCCAGCGGATAGAGATAGATCGGGCGCAGAATGCCCTCGCCGCGGATCTTCTGATCGAGCAGGATCGCCAGTGTCAGGCCCAGCGCGAGACAAAAGACGATATAGAGCCCGCCGAAGATGCCGATATTGACAATGGCGGTGTACCAGCTTGACGGCGGGTCGGTCTCGAACGTCCAGTTCCAAAGCTTTTCGTAATTGGCGAGGCCGATCAGCTTGGAGCTCACGAACGCCTTTGAATTCGTAAAGGACAGAAATACGGTCCAGAGATTGAAGCCATAGACGAAAATCAAGACGAGCAGGAACGACGGCGCGAGAACGAGCTTCGGCACGAAATGCTGAATACGTTCACGTATCGTGGGGCGCGACCGGCGATCGACTAAGGCGATTGGAGCGATGGTTACAGACATGGACACCTCCCGTTAGCCGGACCGCACGACACAACGAACCGTTACCCACGCCTCTCTCGGATCACGGAGAGAGGCGTGAGCAAGAAAAACGCCTATTTGGCGTTGTTTATCGCTTTGATGAGCTCGGTCACAGCCGCATCAGAAGTCTTGATCTCGCCGTGGAAGAACTTGGTGACGACATCGTCATACGCAGCGGCAACAGCCGGGGGCTGCGCGTAGTTCTGCGCCAGCGATCCGAGGAACTTGCCGCTGGCGTTGGCGGATTTGACGTCGGCGATGCCCTTCTTGCCGCACATGTCGAAGTCCGTATCCGGCACATCCATGCGAGCCGGCACCGAGCCCTTGATGACATTGAAGGCGGATTGGAAGCTCTTGCTCATGGTCGCATCGGCCATGGCGATTTGTGCGGCCTTGCGATCCGCGGGCACATTGAAGATGGCGAACATGTCCGAGTTGTAGATCACTGCACCGTCGGTTCCCGGGAAGCGGTAACAGATGAAGTCCTTGCCGGCTTCCTTGTTGGCCGCCCTGAACTCGCCCTTGGCCCAGTCGCCCATCACCTGCACCAGCGCGTCGCCCTTGATCACCATCGCCGTGGCCAGGTTCCAGTCGCGGCCGGCGTAATTCGGGTCGGTGTAGGAGCGAAGCTTGGCGAGGTTGTCGAACGCCTTCTTCATGGTGTCCGACTTCAGGGCAGTCGCGTCGAGATCGATGAACGCCTTCTTGTAGAAATCGATACCGCCGGTGGAGGCGACGACGGAGTCGAACATGGTGGCTTCCTGCCAAGGCTGACCGCCAAGCGCGAGCGGAATGACGCCCGCCGCCTTCGCCTTGTCGAGCAGGGCAACGAAATCATCGAAAGTCTTGGGTTCCGTGCCGCCGATCTTCTCCATCACCGCCTTGTTGAGCCAGATCCAGTTGACGGAGTGGATATTGACCGGCACGGCATCCCACTTGCCATTGGTGGTTGTGAACTTCTGCAACGCCGTCGGGACCAGCTTGGCCCAGTCGTCCTTGGTTGCAAGCGCCGTGATATCGCCGAGCTTGCCGGCTTCCGCATAGTCGAGCGCGAAATAGCCGAGAATCTGGGACGCGGTCGGCGGATTGCCGGCGGCGACCATTGCCTTCAGCGTCGTCATGGCGCCTGCGCCGCCGCCACCGGCAACGGGCACGTCCTTCCAAACATATCCCTCCTTGACGAGGTCTTGCTTCAGGACGTTCAGCGCGGCGGCCTCGCCGCCTGAGGTCCACCAGTGCAGCATCTGCACTTCTTTGACGTCGGCGGCGTGTGCGGTCGCGGCAAAGCCGAGGACCGCAGCGGCCATCGCGCTAGATGATAAAAAGCTACGAGGCTTCATTGTTTTTACCTTCCAAGGCATACTCTCTCCCACCGGATTCGGTCCGGCGCCGTTTCCAGAAGCCTTGTTGACTTCCGATCTTTTTGGTTCAGCTCAGGTCCGCAGGAGCCACCAGCTCGTGCGCGGACCTTTGTGAACGTGGAACGTTTTTATCCTCGGTATAGTCGGCGACAGCGCAGAGTCCAAGACCTGATTGACCGTATCCATCGAACGGCAATTCAACCTCCTCTCAGCTGTTGCGAAACGTCGGCGCGCGCTTGGCACGAAACGCCGCGACGCCTTCGGCCAGGTCTTGTGTCATCGCCGTCAGCCCGCCCGCGAGCCCCTCGATCGGTGCGTCCGGGTCCTCGCCTTCGGCAAAGTTGATCATCGCCTTGACGATCTGGACGGCGATAGGACCGTGCATGGCGATATCGGCAGCCATGGCCTCTGCGCGCGCCAGTCCCTGACCGGTTTCTGCGATCTCATCGATGAGGCCGAGCGCAAGCGCGGCCTCGCCCTCGAACATCTGTCCGGCCAGCGCCATGCGGCGAACGACCGATGGGCCGAAACGACGGACGAGCCGCTGCGACCCCGACCAGCCCGGCGCCATGCCGAGGCCCGTCTCGGGCAAACCCAATTTGACGCCGCGCTCGGCAATACGAAAATCGCCGGCAGCCGCCAGTTCCAGGCCGCCACCGAAGGCGTGACCCGTCAGCGCAACGATCAAGGGCGTACGCAGCCGCGCGAGCGCTTCAAACGCGCGATGACCGGCACGTGTCCAGCTTCGCCACATGTCCAACGGCGGCAGTGCACCCCAGGCGCCGATGTCGCCGCCAGCGCAGAACGCCTTGCCTTCGCCATTCAAGATCGTGACGCGCGCCTCAGTCGTCTCGTCGATCGTACGAGCCGCATCGGCAAGCGCGTGGATCATGGCCTGATCGAGCGCGTTGAGCTTGTCGCCGCGCTTCAGCGTCAATCGCGCCAGCGGGCCATCGAATACGAGTTGGACGAACGGAGTCATTGTACTGCCTCCATGGCCGGACGCAGCTGCAGCCTGATGGGCCCGGGATGGAACAAGTTCGCATCCATCGTTTTCAGCTGCGGAGCGACCAGGAGCGGGAATTCCGATTGCGCCAGCACGTCACGCTCGAGATTGACGCCTGGTGCGATCTCCAGGACGGTCAGCCCCGCTGATTCTAGCCGCATCACGCAACGCTCGGTGACATATACAATCTCCTGCCCCTGCTGAACAGCACGGCGGCCCGAGAACGATATCTGCTCGACGGCTTCGACAAGTTTCTTGACCTTGCCTTCACGCGTGACGTGAAGTGCGCCGTCCCGGATTTCGAGCGCAGCACCTGCCGTGAAGAAGCCCGAAAAGACGATCTTCTTCGCCCGCGCCGTGATGTCGACAAAGCCACCTGCTCCGGCGGTCACATGAGGTCGCAATCCAAGCCTGGAGACATTTACGCAGCCGTGGCGATCGATCTGCAAGAAGGACAACAACGACATGTCGAAGCCGCCGCCCTGGAAATAAGTGAATTGCGCAGGTGATGGCACGATCGCTTCCGCATTGGAGGCGCAGCCGAACTGGAAATCCAACAGAGGAATGCCACCGACAGCGCCCTGTTCGATCATCCAGGTCACGGCACCGTGGTGACCCTCTTCAATCAGGATACGTGGCACATTGGCGGAGATGCCGAAGCCGATATTGACGGCATCGCCATCCCGCAGCTCCTGAGCAACGCGGCGCGCTATCGTCTTGCCGACGCCAAACGCCGGCGTCTCGAACGTCGATAATGGGCGGAAGATTTCGCCTGAAATCGCGGGATCGTAGGGCGTGTTGGTGGTCTGCTTCTGATCGGGTGCGACGACGATCACATCGACGAGGACTCCCGGGACAACGACGTCATGCGGCCGCAAGGAACCAGCGGCGGCGAGGCGCTTGACCTGTGCGATCACCAGGCCGCCGTTGTTGCGCACGCTCAGCGCCTGATCGAGCGGGCCGAGAATGCCCCCCTCATGCTCATAGGAGAGGTTGCCGCGCTCGTCGGCAGTGGTGGCGCGGATGATGGCGACGTTGGGGACGATTGTCGGAAAGAACAGCCAGTCCTCGCCGGCAAAGTTAACGCGGCTCACGATCGGGGCGACACGCGCCTTTGCGTTCATCGCGCACCCCTCATGGATCGGGTCGACGAACGTATCCATGCCGACTTTGGTCAATACGCCAGGCCGCTTCGCCGCCGCCTCGCGATGGAGGTCGAATAGAATGCCAGAGGGTACGTTGTAGCAAGGGATCGCGTCGTCGCTGATCATGTTCCAGATCGTAGGCGGCTCCGCTGATGACGGCCCCGAAGGATAGGAGCCGGCAAGAACGCGCGCGAGGCAGCCGGCCTTTGCGATGTGATCGATGCCTTTGACACCCCACATGTCGCCGGCGGCAATCGGATGCAACGTTGTCAGATTGCGCGGATGGCCGTGGGTGTCGAAGCGCGTGCCGATCGCCGCCAGAACCGCATCGGGGCAACCCAAAGCAGACGAGGACGAGACCGTGACGATTGCGCCGTCTGGGATGAGCTCGGCTGCGTCGCTGGCGGCAAGTACTCTCGGCTTGGCCATTGGATCAACCCTGGCTTGCTATGGAGGTTTCCCGGCCCGCTTTTGCGGCCCCGATCGTGGCGAGAGCGAGCGCCAACGAGCGCAAGCCATCCTCGCCCGTCGCGGCGGGTACGCCGGCGCCGGCAGTGGCGTCCTGGAAAAGCCTAATCGAGCGCTCGTAAAGATTTTCATGGATCAGTGACAGCGGCACGGTGCCGTCGCTGGTACGCAGCACGACCGTGCCCTTCGGCTGCTGCGTCATGCAATCGGTCGCGACAAGCGATCCCTCATCGCCATGAACTTCGAAGCCGGTCGTCGCATAGCGCGTTGTGAACGCGTCATGGAATTGGGCGAGCAGGCCGCCGGCAAAGCGGACGACACCCATCACGCCATCTTCGAGGCCTGCTTCCCCCATGCCTGCGCGAGACACCATCGCGCTGACGCTTTCAGGCTCATCGCCAAGCACAAAGCGCAGCGTGTCGGCGTCATGGACCGTGATATCGAGGATGACGCCGCCGCCTGCTCCAGGCGTCTTGATGCGCCAGCCCTGCAGGCGCGGCGGCAGGTAGACCGCATGGAAGACCCGGGCGAAGAGCGGCTTGCCGATGCGTCCTTCGGCTATTGCGTCGCGCATTGCCCGGTGGGTCGCGGCATTGCGCAGATGGTGATTCGTGCCCATGACGACACCCTGGCGCTTGCATTCTGCGACCATCGCGCGGGCATCGGCCAAGGTCAGCGCGAGCGGCTTTTCGCACATCACGTGCTTTCCGGCCGCCGCGGCTGCAAACACCTGATCGCGATGCAGCTCGTTGGTGGTCGAGATATAAACGGCATCAATATCAGGCGCTTCCACCAGCGCGGCGAGATCTGTCGTCGAGCGAGGAATTCCATGGGTTTCGGCGTAGCTTTGCCCGCGTGACGCATCTGAACTGAGCACCGCGACAACTTCGCCGCCGTTCGCACGAATGGCGCCGATCATGTGCTCTGAAGCGATGGTACTCGCGCCGATCACCCCCCAACGCAAACCGCTGCTCATGCCCCTCCCCTACCCTGAAACTTGGCGCCACAGCTCTCGCGCACGATCAAACGGGCATCGCCGGCGAACGACAGGCTCGCAGGATCCTCGCGGCGGATCAGGCCGAGCAGGCCCTCGGCGCATCGCATGCCCATTTCCCGCGTATCGGCACTCACGGTCGTCAGCGGCGGCGCGTTGTGCTCGGCGTCGGCAATGTCGTCGAACCCGATCACCGCAATATCGCGGCCGACCACAATTCCGCGCAAACCAAGCGCACGCGATGCGCCCATCGCGACGACGTCGTTGTAACAGGCGAACGCGGTTGGCGGCTGCGGACTGTCGAAAGCCCGTTCGATCGCGATACGCCCGCCGTCCCGCGTGGGTGGGACTTCAAAGATCAGGGATTCGTCCGCGGCGAGGCCCCAGCCGTTGAGCGCGGCGCGCCAGCCGGCGACGCGCTCGCGTTGCGTCGTCATGTTTTCGTGACCCCCGATAAAGGCGATACGACGATGGCCCAGCTTCAGAAGGTGCTCGACAGCGGCACGCTCGCCCTTCTGATTGTCGGGACCGACATAGGGGAGTGAACTGCCGATCATGCGGCGCATCGTAATGACGGCTGGGATATGGGATGGCCACTGCTGGGCCAGCGTCCACGTATCGGTGCCGCGCGCAGGGCTCATGATGATCCCGGCGACGTTGTGCTCGCGCATCGCCCGAAGCACCTGGGCCTGGCGCGCGGTGTCTTCGCTTGTGTTCGCCAGGATCGGCGTAAAGCCACGCTGAAACAGCGCGTCCTCGATCCCCGCCGTGAGCTCGGCGAAGAAGGGGTTGTTCAAATCGCCCATGATCATCCCGACAAGATCGGATGATGCTCCACGCAGGCTGGCGGCGCCACGATGATAGACGTAGCCGAGCGCCTGCATGGCCTCGTTCACGCGTGTTTTCGTCGCTTCAGCGACCAATTCGCTGCCCGACAAGACCAACGAAACCGTTGATTTGGAAACGCCGGCGCGACGCGCAACATCGATGATGGTCACACGACCAACGCGAACAGCAGCATCTCCCCTCAGCGTCTCGGACACTTCCCTAACTTTTTCCCTAACTTTCTGGATCGTTCCAATTATTTTTACTGACAATTTTTCCGCATGTTTCCTCGCATATGCGAAGAAATTCTAGTGCTTCACTCTTGCTAATTGGAACGTGACAAAATAAGCCTACCGCAGCATGCAAGGATCGTCAACAAAGATCCAGAGGAAATGTCAGTGGCTGATTCGCTCTGCCAGTCCGTGCTCGATGCGCTGACAGATGTTGATATGCCAAAACGTCATCCCGCCCGCACGGCTCGGGGATCGATCGAAGCTGAAGGCCTGAGATTGCTGGTTTACGCCTGCGACGCCCTGGTGCTCGGCAGCGGGGCGGCAGGGTGGCGCGCCGCCGTCGAGTTGAAGCGGTACGGAATCGATGTCGTTGTCGCGACGCAAAATTGCGGCACATCGGCGTGCTCGGGATCGGACAAGCAGACCCTGCATACCGCCGCGACCGGCCGGCATGGCGATGATTTCATCGCGCTTGCCGCAGCCCTTGGCGCTGGCGGCGCCATGGACGAAGACACGGCCTATGTGGAAGCGGTGGGATCGCTGCGCGAGCTGTCGTCGCTACAATATCTCGGATTGCCGATCCCGCTCGACCGGCTGGGTGCGGTGCTCAGGTATCAAACGGATCATGACGAAGCCGAGCGCGCGACGAGTTGCGGACCCCGCACCTCTCGACTGATGGTCAAGGTGCTCGCCGAGGAATCGGCGCGTCTCGGCGTGCCGGTCCTGAATCGTTGCGTCGGCGCGAAGATTTTGGCGACCGACGACAAGCCGAAGCGCGTCACGGGCCTGCTCGCATTCCATGCCGCGGATCGCACTGCCGACAACCCGCTCGGGCTTGTCGTCATCCGATGTGCCGACCTCGTCACCGCGGCAGGCGGACCCGGCGAACTCTATCGCGACAGCGTCTACCCCAAGCATTGTTTCGGCGCCCTGGGACTTGCGCTCGAAGCTGGCGTGGAGGCGGTCAATCTGACGGAAAGTCAGTTCGCGATCGGCACGCCGCGCGATGGATTTCGCTGGAATCTGTCGGGAACGTACGCGCAGTGCCTGCCTTACATCCATTCCGTCGATACCGATGGCATCGAGCGCAATTTCCTCGGCGACTACTATCGAACGACGCAGGAGCTCGCCTCCAACATTTTCCGCAAGGGCTATCAATGGCCGTTCCATGCCTCGCGAATGCTCGACTTCGGTTCTAGCCTTGTCGATGTTGCCATCTTTCGCGAGACCCGGATGGGACGGAAAGTCCTGATGGATTTCAATCGGAATCCTGAGCCTGTTCCGGGCGGCGCGCCTTTGCATCTTGCGTGATGGATCTTTTGGGCAGCACTGAGGTTTGAGCGGGCATACATCGCCGTCGAGCTTGCTTGCACGATGCAGAAGTGTCTTGCCCTCATGCACTGTGCCGCTCGTCCCAAGCCGCTTTCCGCCCGGGCAGTTGTCGGATCATATTGAAAGTCGCTGCGCGAGAAGGTGCCATCATCTCGCTTCGACTTGTCGAACACGGGGTATGTGGCGCGATGCCCTTCTCTTCGACAGGCCAGTTCAGCATCGGAGCTGCCCCGTAAGCGGTATCGCCGACAAGCCGCTGCGGTTTGAGACCGAAGCGCTCCTCTGTTCGCTCGATCATGGTCTTCGCCGCGCTGACCTCGGCCTGACGAATGGCGCGCGAGGCCTCGACGTCAACGATGACGCCGAACTTCACGTCGATGAGATAGTTGTCGGAGTAAGCGAAGAATGCCGGTCCATTGTGCGCCCCGGTCCACTGGGCTGCCGGATCGGATAGCGAGACAAACTTCGGGACGACGTCGCTGGCGGCGCCCCAGGCCGTATCATCGAGGGTTGCCAGATGATCCCTCACAGCACTGGCGCTCTTCGAATCGCGGTCCTTGTGCCAGTCCTGACCCGCGATTGAGCGTTGCTTATTGGCGTCAGCCTGGATCAGGCTCGCATCGACTGCAAAACCTTCGCCACCAACCAGACCGGCCGCGATACATGCTTCGACGACCTGTTCGAACATACGACGGAAAATATCTCCCTCGCGGAAGCGCTCGTTGCGGGCACGCGAGAACGCCGAATGATCCGGGATAGCATCCTCGATGCCGAGCTTGCAGAACCAGCGATAGGCGAGGTTCACCTGCACTTCACGATAGATCAGCCGCTCCGAGCGGATCGCAAAGACATACCCCATGACCAGCATCCGGATCATCAGTTCCGGATCGATGGGCGACCTATCGACGAATAATGAGGGGCAAGTTCGCTGCGAAGCCAGGACAGATCGAGAGCTGCATCGATCCGCCGAACGAGGTGATCGTCAGGCACCGCATCTGCGAGGTTAAACTGAGAGAAAAGTTGACCCGGTTCGCTCTTCAGACGGCCCATCATGGATCGACCTCGCCGAGATTCGCGTCAGCACAACGGAATCACGGTTCGAGGGCTACCTCAACCGACTTCTGCAACGAAATCCGCCAGAAGCGGACGTCCTGCTTGTTGAGCAGTTCGATCGGGCCGTCGGTACTTCGCTCTTACGGTTTTAAATTGACGCGTAACTGCAATAGTCGCGCGATTGGCCTGCTTCAATGCAGTTCAAAAAGGTTTCCCACTAGCTGCCCAAAAACCATATCCGCGAAGGATAATCTGGTCAGCGGAACCGTTGTCGCCCGAGCTAACTGCTACAGGGATGTTCGCCAATCGCTCTTGGTAGGTCGGAAACTTGGGCCCCTGCCGCTTACCGTCTGCATTCGGCTTGTGCGTATCGCACCTTGCGTGGCATGCTAGTCGGGTAAGTGCAACGGGAAGCCCAATTCCCGGCATGGCGATCGAACTGCTCAGGGTCGGAAAACAGAACACTCAGGGAGAAGAGACATGAAGTCGACACTTCATCTTACGGGGGTTGCTTGCGCGAGCCTCCTGCTGGCCTCAGTCAGTGCTTGGGCAGGCCCCAAGATTGTCGCCGGACCGGGTGCCAATCCCGGCTGCTTCAAGCCCTGGTCGGATCAGACCAAGTTCTTCCAGTGGGACAAGAAGCCCGGCCCCTACAAGATCGCCCTCGTCAACGGCTTCGTCGGCAATACCTGGCGCATCCAGATGGTGAAGACCGCCAAGGCCTTTGCCGAGCAGGCGGGCATCAAGGAGAACATCAAGGAGTTCAAGGTGGTCTCGACCGGCACCGATGTCGCGGCGCAACTCGGCGCCATGGAGGATTTTATCAATCAAGGCTTCGACGCCATCATCACCATCGCGGTGGCGCCCGACGGCTTCGACCGTATCATCCGCCTCGCCGACAAGAACAATGTGGTGGTGGTGCCCTTCGACAACATCCTCGACACCGACAAGGTGATGATGGTCAACGAGGACCAGAAGGAGATGGGCCGCATGTCAGCCAAATGGCTGATCGATGAATCGGGCAAGAAGGCCGGCGATATCCTCGAGGTGCGCGGCCTGCCGGGCAATTCGGTCGACCGTGACCGCCATATCGGCTTCCGCGAAATCATGGAAGGCGCCGGCAACAAGTTCAACATCACCGAGGTGGTGGGCAATTGGGACACCGGCACCTCGCAGAAGGTGACCGCCGATGCGCTCGCCGTGCACGGCCATTTCGACGGCGTGTTCACGCAGGGCGGCTCGGACGGCACCGTGCAGGCGATCATGGCCGCCAAGCATGCTTTCGTGCCGATGTCGGGCGAGGGCGAGAACGAGTTCCGCAAGCAGATCGCCGATCACGCCAAGGACGGCCTGAAGGGCATGTCCTACGGCCAGTCGCCGGCGCTAGTCGCCATCGCCACCAAGGCGGCGATCTCGGCGCTGCAGGGCAATGTCATGCCGCAGCTGATCTCGATCCCGATCCCGGTCGCGACCTACAAGGATCTCAAGCCCGGCACGAATTACTGGCCTGACCTCAGCGCCAACTTCTTCGCTCCGAACCAGTTCCTCCCGTGCGGCGTGAATTTCACAGCGCCCGAGATCATGTCGCAGAGCGAGAAGAACACCCAGTGACCGCTGCGGCTACGTTCCAGTCACGGCCTGGCATCCGCCAGGCCGTCGCTGCCTGAGCCCGCACCATGCAGGATGCGGTCCCGACGCAACGAACCTTCCTCACATTGTCCGGCATCTCCAAGCGCTACGGTGGCGTGCGCGCCCTCGAGGGCGTCGACTTCGCCTGCGAGCGCGGCAAAATCCATGCGGTGCTGGGCGAGAACGGTGCCGGCAAGTCGACGCTGATCAAAATCATCGCCGGCGTGGTGCAGCCCGATGCCGGCGGCATGCGCCTTGCCGGAAACGATGTCAGCTTCGCCACGCCGTCCGCCGCCAACGCGGCTGGCGTCGTGTGCATCTTCCAGGAGCTGTCGCTGATGCCCGACCTCTCGGTCGCGGATAATATCTCGATCACGTCGCCGCCGCGGCGCTTCGGCCTCATCGACGCCAGGGCGCAGCGCCGCCGCGCCGAGGCCCTGCTGGCCGAGATCGGCTGCGAGGACGTCAACCCGCTGATGCGGGTGCGCGACCTGCCGCTGTCGCGGCGCCAGATGGTTGAGATCGCCAAGGCTCTCGGCCAAAGGCCGCGGCTCCTTATCCTCGATGAGGCCACCTCGGCTCTCACCAGCGCCGACGTGGAGAAGGTCTATGCGATGCTCGCGAAACTCAAATCCGAGGGCATCGCCATCCTCTACATCTCACACCGCATGCACGAGGTCGAGGCGCTCGCCGACCGGGCCTCGGTGTTCCGCAACGGACGCCATATCGAAACCTTCGACAAGGGCGTGCGCTCGACCACGGATATCGTTCAGCTGATGATCGGGCGCGACATCGCCACCCAATATCCGGCAAAGCCGGCGCGTCGGCCGGTGAAGCCGGTGCTGGCACTCGAGAACTTGTCCTGGGAGAAGCATCTCCACCGCATTTCGCTCGGCGTCGGCGCCGGCGAGATCGTCGGCCTCGGCGGCCTCGATGGGCAGGGCCAGAAATCGCTGCTGCTTGCCTTGTTCGGCGTGCTGCGCGGCGTCACCGGGCGCATCACGGTCGAGGGCCGCGAGGTGCGCCCCGGCTCTCCGGCGGCGGCGAAGTCGCCCGCGGTCGGCATCGCGCTGGTGCCCGAGGATCGCAAGACCGAAGGATTGATGCTGCCGATGTCGATCGCCGACAATCTGGCGATCGCATCGCTCGATGCCATCTCGACCGGGCCTTTCGTCGATCGCGCCAAGGAGCGCGCGGCGGTCGAGCGCGGCATCGCCCGGCTGCAGATCAAGATCAACGCACGAAGCGATGCGGTCTCGACCCTGTCAGGCGGCAACCAGCAGAAGGTGGTGATCGCCAAATGGCTGATGACCGAGCCGCGCATCATCCTGCTCAACGATCCGACGCGCGGCATCGATGTCGGCACCAAGCAGGAGCTCTACCGGCTGATGCGCGAGCTCGCCGACCAGGGCGCCGCCATCCTGTTCTACTCGACCGATTATGACGAGCTGATCGGCTGCTGCGACCGGGTGGCTATCATGTATGACGGGCGCATTGTGCGCGAGCTCGAAGGCTCCGAGCTCACCGAGACCAACATCATCGCGAGTGCCCTCAACATCGATGCCGCAACATCGGCCTTTGCCGCAGCCGGGGCCGCCCATGCTTGACGATCTCGCCATCAGGCTGCGCCAGAATATCGGTTTCGTCATCGCCATCCTGCTCGTCTGCACCTCCTATCTCCTCTACAACCTGGCACATCCGAAGGGCTTCTCTTCGGCCGTGCTGGTGCAGAATGGCGACGAGATCTTCGCGCTCGCCATGCTGGCCATGGCCCAGACCGTGCCGGTGCTGATGTCGGGGCTCGATCTCTCGGTCGGCGCCGTGATGACCATGGTGGGCTGCTTCGCGAGCTATCTGCTGGCCGGCACGGCAGGCGGCACGCCGCTGCATCTCGAGATTTTCGGCCTGTATCTTGGCCTCGGCACCTTCCCGGGCGGCACCTCCGGTATCCTGCTCGGCATCGCCGCATGCGTCGCGATCGGCACGCTCGCCGGCTTCATCAATGGCTGCGTCGTCGTCTATGGACGCATCCAGCCGATCATCGCGACGCTCGCAACCGGCGCGGTCTATATCGGCATCGCGCTGTTCCTGCGCCCGACCCCCGGCGGCAAGATCGATGAGGATCTCAACTGGGCGCTGACAAATTCACTCGGCGATTTCGCCTCGACGGTGCACATCTTCGACGATGGCGCGGCAGGCTGGTTTGCGCCCTTCGCCTGGATTCCGGTGCCCTTCGTGCTCCTGGTCCTGATCGCGCTCTTTGTCTGGATGCCGTTCCGGCGCTCTGTCCTGGGCCGCGCGGTCTATGCGGTCGGCTCCGCCGAAGGAGCAGCCTATATGTCGGGGCTTCCGATCGACCGCGCCAAGATCGCGGCTTTCACGCTCGCCGGTTTCTTCGCCGGCTGCGGCGGCCTTTTCCTTGCCATCCAGACCTCATCAGGCAATGCCGATATTCCGCAGGCTGGCGCCTATACGCTCAACTCCATCGCCTCGGTCGTCATCGGCGGCACCTCGCTGCTCGGCGGCACCGGCAGTGCCATCGGCTCGATCTTCGGCGCCATGATCCTGCGCGTCATTTCCTTCTTCTTCCGCATCTTCGACATCGCCCCCTTGCTGCAGCCGCTGTTCGAGGGCGTGATCCTGCTGGTGGCAGTCAGCATCGGGGCGCTGGGCGTACTGCGCGTTAGGAACACGCTGGAGCTGTTCCGATGACGACGATGAGCCTCGGCCTCTCGCGCGACGACCGCCCGATCCTGATCGCGGCCCTGTTCATCCTCGTCATCCTGGTGGCGGGCACCACCTATACGATCGCCCGTTTCGGCAGCGCTCCGCTATTGTCGCCGACCTATCTGCTGCAGCAACTGCAGATCGGCTCGTTCCTCGGCATCATGGCGGCCGGGATGATGATCGTCATCCTGATCGCCCAGATCGATCTGTCGGTGCCCTGGACACTGGCGGCCGCCGCCATGATGGCGACGTCGATCGGCGGGCCGCTCGCCATCCCGGTCGGGCTTGGCATCGGCCTCCTGGTCGGCCTCGTTAACGGCATCGGGGTGGCCTATTTGCGCGTGCCCTCGATGATCTTCACGTTAGGCGTCAATGCCGTGATGCGCGGTCTGATGGTCGCGCATACCGGCGGCTATGCGCCCCAGACCACCGCCACTGAGCTGATGCGGACGCTCGCCGCGGAGCGCACGCTCGGCATCCCCAACGCCTTGTTCGTCTGGGCCGCGGTGTCGGTGCTGGTGGTCGTCATCCTGCAGCGCACTCCGCTCGGCCGCTACATCTACGCCATCGGCAACAAAGAGGCGGCGGCCTATCTGGCCGGCGTCAATACGCGCCGCGTCACCGTCATCTGCTTCGTGCTTTGCGGTCTCGCGGCCGCTCTCGCTGGCGTGCTGCTCGCCGGTTATTCCACCAAGGCCTATCAGGCGATGGGCGACGCCTATCTGCTGCCTTCGATCGCGGTCGTGATCGGGGGCACAAACATCCTGGGAGGTCGCGGCCGTTATCTCGGCACGTTGGTCGGCGTGGTGCTGATCGTGCTCCTCAACAGCGTGCTGTCGATCATGGACATGCCCGAGGCCGGCCGACAGGTGATCTACGGCCTCGTCATCATCCAGATGCTGCTCGTCTATGGACGCGGCGAACGCATCACAAGCTAGAACCGCCATCGAGCGTCCATCAACCGAGCTTGCAGCCGTTCGCCGTAACGTAGATCGAATAGAAGGACGTCGTTCCGCAAATGAACAAGCGGTTGAGCTTGGCGCCGCCGAAAGTCACGTTCGCGACCATTTCGGGATCAGGATTTTGCCGATCAGCGAGCCGTCGGAATCATAGCAATGGACGCCCTCTGCGGTGCTCGTCCAAATGCGGCCCTTCCGATCGACGCGAAAACCGTCGAACAAGCCCGCTGTGGACTCCGCGAAGATCTCGCCGCCCGACAGCTTGGCCCCGCTCGCGTCGGCAGTGAAGTGGCGAATGTGGCGCGGACCGTCCTCTTTGTGCGTCGCGCCCGTGTCAGCGACATAGAGATATTTCTCGTCGGGCGAGAAGGCGATGCCGTTCGGACGAACCATATCGGTGATAACCGCGGCGACCGCGCCAGATTTGGCGTCGACTCGATATACATGGCAGCCCTCGATCTCCTGTCCGGCGCGATCCCCTTCGTAATCGGTGTCGATGCCGTAGGCGGGGTCGGTGAACCAGATGGAGTCATCCGATTTCACCACGATGTCGTTGGGCG
>WNFA01000468.1_pt2 | contig 34523 bp, 15 predicted proteins | sample 5400481 | NCBI WGS metagenome assembly WNFA01 (sample SAMN13153340, study PRJNA577476) | soil metagenome | isolation source: 120 cm saprolite under Douglas fir tree site 2 hole 1 replicate 2 | place: USA:California | collected 2015-04-18 | reverse complement strand
CCAGGTTAGAGAATGTTGCCAGGGTCTGGAGCACGGTTCCGGAAGAATTGCGGACTTGCACCTGCAAGGTGTCGAACGCGGTCGTTGTCGTAGTTTCAGCGGTGTTCACGTGCAGCCAGAAGCTGAACGAAGCAGCCGTGGCATTAGCAGGTATGACCACCTGTTGCATCACGGTGTCAGTGGTTGTGGTGCCCCAGCCGTTCATCCATGCGTCAAACGTCCCGGAGTGGGGCGGCTCGCTCGCGGAGCTATTAATGATGTTCAGTGGAGTATGGGTTGAGGTAAGCACCCACGGAGCCGGGGTCGTGGCCCCATTTTCGAAGCCGGGGTTGCCGATCAATTCAGTCACGGTGCCGCCTCCATTCGATACCGTCACAGTCACGGTTGCCGATGTCCCCACATTGCCCGCGGCATCGAATGCCTTGGAAACAATGGTGTGCGATCCATTCGCCAACGCTGTCGTATTCCAGGCGAAGGATAGCGATGTCAGGTTGGTATTGCTGGCTACCACGCTGCCATCGATCAAAAGCTGCATCTGGGTAACGCCAACATTGTCAGACGCGGTGGCGTTCACCGTCACCGTACCTGAAACCGTGGCGCCATTTGCCGGGGCTGAGACGGAAGTGGTTGGTGGCGTCGTATCTGTTGTGGACGGAGTGGTTACATTCAGCGCGAAGTCGTCCAGCACAAACGACGTTTGCAGGGTCGAGTCTTCTGTGCCGATGAAATTAATTTGAATGGTCTGGCCTTTGAACGAAGTCAGATCAAAGGTCTTCTGCTGATATCCCGTCGCGTGGTTCAGGTTGGAGTACGTCGCCAGCGTTGAGAGTACCGTTCCAGAGCTGTTGCGCACCTGCAACGTTAAGGTATCAAAGGCTGTGGTTGTGGTGGTTTCAGCGGTGTCAATGTGCAGCCAGAAAGTAAGAGTGGCGGCTGTAGCGTTAGCAGCAATGGAGACCTGCTGCATCACTGTGTCAGTATGCGCGGAGCCAAAGCCATCAAGCCAGGCGTCCCACGTTCCGCCATGCGGGGGCTCACTGGTGGAATTGCTGATTACTGCTGAGGTTGTTGACCAGGGAGCGGGATTGGTGGATCCGTTCTCAAAACCCGGGTTACCGAGCACTTGTGTCGTAGTGCTTCCACCGCCGGAAGCGCTGACGGTGAGAGTAATCGTCGTTGTATGAGTAACCGTGCCTCCAGTTGCCGCTATGGTCACACTGACGGCGCCAGTTGTCGCCGTGCTGCTGGCCGTCAAAGTCAGGGTTGAGCTGCCGCTGCCCGGTGCCGCGATGGAAGCGGGAGCGAAGCTGGCTGTCACACCTGCGGGTAATCCCGAAGCCGACAATGAGACCGCGGAGTTGAAGCCGCCACTCACTGTCGTGGAAACCGTTGAGTTCCCGGAGCTGCCCTGAGTTACTGACAAGCTGGCCGGCGAAGCGCTGACTGCGAAATCAGGCGTCGCTGCGGAGTTAACGGTCAGAGCAACCGTAGTTGTGTGCGTAACGCTTCCTCCAGTGGCGGTCACGGTCACATTTACTGTGCCGATGGTCGCCGTGCTGCTGGCGGAAAGAGTCAGAGTTGAGGTGCCGCTGCCCGGTGCCGCGATCGAGGCTGGACTGAAGCTGGCGGTCACACCGGCTGGCAATCCTGAAGCCGACAATGAAACCGCGGAGTTGAAGCCACCGCTTACTGTCGTTGAGATAGCGCTGGTGCCTGAGCTGCCCTGGGTCACGCTCAACGATGCTGGTGAGGCGCCAACGGTGAAATCAGCTGTCGGCTGTTTCCATACGTCGGAAATCGTTGTAGCGGTTGCGGCCGCGCCCACACGGGTCAGGCCGTACAGATCTTCGATTGTTCGCAGGACATTGAAGTGGTTAATAATCTCTGCAAACTGCCCCTGTTTTACCATCGGTCCCACAAAAATGGTTGCGATATGGTTTCCGCTGGCGCTGTCATCTTCGTCCCAGGTCACGATCAGCAAACTGTTGTGAGTTTGCGCAAATTGAACGTAGCTGTTGATGTGCTGTTGCAACCATGTATCACCCTGAGCAATCGTGCCGTCATGCATATCGTCATTGAGATTCGGATCGATGATGGAAACGGTGGGCAGGTTTGTGAAGTCTGTCGGGAAGCTGGTAAACGGCTGGTTCGAAGTGGCGGGCACATTGGTGAAGTTGACCCAGGGAGCATGCTTTTCAGCATAGGCCCCGGAGGTACAAACCGTAGACCCGGCGGCGGGCAGGTCTTCAGAAAATCCGGTGAAGGTCTGGCCTGCTGCTGCCAGTTCACTGGCCAGGTTTTCAGTTGAGAAAGTATGCGGGCAGGTGTCATCGATAACACCCTGGTTCGACCCTGAAAACAGATCCAGGTAGTTCGGCTGGCTGGGATGCTCAACTCCAAATGATTGAGTGAACAAAGCGCCCTGTTGAGCAAGGCTATTGATGTAGGGAGCCGACGACGAACCAATGATGGAAGCGAAAGAATGGTTCTCTTCCATCACGATTACCACGTGGTCTGGAGGCGCGATGCCAAAAACGTTGGTTTGTGGGACCGTCAAAGACACGGTGCCGGTATGGGTAACGCCGCCTCCGGTGGCGGTCACTGTCACATTTGAAGTTCCGGAAATGGCCGTACTGCCAGAAGGTCGGTGCAGCCGCAGGGCTAACGGTCAGCGCCACGGTCGTCGTATGAGTGACGCCGCCACCCGTAGCCGTCACGGTCACAGTTGAAGTTCCCGTTGTCGCAGTGCTGCTGGCAGTAAATGTAAGTGTTGAGCTTCCGCTGCCGGGAGCGGCGATCGAGCTTGGACTAAAGCTTGCTGTTACGCCTGCTGGCAGACCGGAAGCCGACAATGTAACCGGCGAATTGAAACCGCCGCTGGTTGAAGTCGAAATCGTGGTGCTGCCGGAAGAACCCTGGGTCACAGACAGGTTCGCGGGCGAAGCGGCTACGCTAAAATCCGCTGCCGTGCCAGGATTAAAGACGATGTCCAGCACCGCATGGAGTTCAATTCCATTGGGCGCCACGCCCGTCTGGCCATGGAGGAAATCAAACATTCCCACGCCGGTTATCTTCACCGGAATATTCGCTGTCTGGAAGCTCGTTGTGGCATTGAACCGGCCATCAAATTCGGCCCGGGCATTCGTGATACCAGGCAAAAATGGACTGCCGGCGCCTACGCATGACGGCGAAGGAATCTCGGTGATCATCGTATTCCCGGACGCATCCTGAATGACCAGGTGATAGTCGGAATCGCTCTCCAGCTTGAAAAGGGTCAGCGTCGCATTGATCACCCACAACGTTGTCTCCGGACCAGTAATACGGTTGTTGGCCGGAATCGGGTTAGGCGCAGTAAACGCCCGCATCGCTGTAATGGTTGTATTCGTGGGGGCATTGAGGTTGACTTTGCTTACGTCGGCATCAGTCCCGGTTTTGACTGACCAACGTTCCACCCCGCACTGTGCCAACAGTGAGGAAGGGACCATCAGGACCGCGGCAACCAACAACAACCAGATTCGGCGGGACGTTCTCATGCGTTTTTTCTCCAGCCTGCTTTGGATTGTGACCAACTACTCAGGTTTGTAATCTACGGGAGCGAAGCACGATTCAGCATAAAAAGCGCATGAAAAGATTTATGCAGTGCCGAAATGGAACTGCATCAACTTTATTCTGAAGGAATTGAGAGTTGGTTGTAAGAATCCAGCAGCCGCGGCTACGCTGCAACGGGACCGAGACACAATGCATCCTTAACTGTAGTGCCGGCATTGCGCGCGATGAGCCAGCGGCAGAGTGTATTTGTCGCCCTGTCAAGCCATTGCGCCAGCCATTTCTGCCATGTCCGCAAACTGTAAAAGCAGTGATTCCGGTCACAAGCATCGCCCGGTCAGCGGCTTAAAACGTTGAAAAGATCAAGTGTGGGCAGTTCCCTCATTGGGGAACATCTATTACAAGATTCTTTTAGAACGGAATGCTTACCGGGTTTCGTGGCGTGCTTTGGGAGTTGCTAGATGGCATATTGCTGGCTTGACCGCCAATTGCTGAGCGCCTTTGAACACATTACTGGTCCCGCGCGAGTGCACGCGGAACTGGGCCCGTCTTCACCGGAATCCACCTGCGCCGCGCCACCAATCATTCGCCTGAAGGACAGAAAAACGTTAATCGCTCTCTTGTTGAACCCAGAGATGAATTTTGGTGACCTCTACTGTCTTGGCGATGTCAACGTTGAGGGCAACCTTGTCCGCGCGCTGGAAACCCTTTACCAGTCGCCGGATCGTCTGATCACGCGGATTATTTCCCGCTGGCTCGGATGGCTCCAGTCAAATAGCCTGCGCGCTGCCCGCGAAAACATACGTCACCATTACGATGTCTCAACTGACTTCTACAAACTCTGGCTGGATCCAAAACTGGTTTATACGTGCGCTTATTTTCCTGATGAAAATGCCAGTCTGGAACAGGCGCAATGGGAAAAGCTGGACCTTGTCTGCCGCAAGCTCTGGTTGCAACCCGGTGAAAAGGTGGTGGAGGCAGGTTGCGGCTGGGGCGCACTCGCACTGCATATGGCGCGCAACTATGGCGTGCGTGTGCAAGCCTTCAACATCTCGCATGAACAGATCGAGTTCGCCCGTGATCAGGCCAGGCGCCAGGGTCTTGCCTCGAGCATTGAGTTTATCCAGGATGACTATCGCAACATCACTGCGCGCTGTGATGCGTTCGTCTCCATTGGCATGCTGGAACACATTGGGCGTGAGCACTACCGCGAACTGGGAGATGTGGTCCACCGTGCTATCGGAAAGACAGGTCGAGGACTCCTGCATTTCATCGGAAAGAACCAGCGTCTGCCCTTCAGCACCTGGATCCGCAAGCGAATTTTTCCAGGTGCTTACACTCCCACTCTCCGCGAGGTTATGGATGTATTGGAGCCGCACGATTTCAGCGTACTTGACGTGGAGAACCTGCGCCTTCACTATGCCCGCACCATCGAATGCTGGCTGGAGCGTTACGAACGCTGTTTCAACCAGGTGACGAAAAGCTTTGGACCGGATTTTGCCCGGATGTGGCGCTTATATCTCGCCGGTTCAATTGCCGGGTTCCGCACCGGGACTCTCCAATTGTTCCAGGTCGTATTCGCAGGCCGTGCCTGCAAATCTCAGCCTTCCACTCGTGCTCACCTATACAGCGGTGCCGTTCGCCGCGCTTTTCAGGATGTGGAATGTACTCCTGCGATGTCCTAATCGTGGGCGGCGGGCCGGCCGGTTCATCCTGCGCGCGGTCTCTGGCTTCCTCGGGATTGCATGTTGTCGTCATGGACCGGTCTACCTTTCCGCGTAATAAGGTGTGTGGCGGCTGGATCACCCCCTGGGTCCTGGACGCATTGGAAATCAATGCCGACGACTACAGCCGTGATCGCATGATGCAGAAGATCTGTGGCTTTCGTATAAGCGCCATGGATTCACACGAAGACGCACGCGAAATTGAAGTCACATACGACCATACCGTCAGCTACGGCATCCGTCGTGTCGAGTTTGATGACTACCTTTTGCGCCGGTCCGGCGTTGAGGTAAAGGAAGGCCTTTCCGTCAGCAAAATCGAAAGATGCGCCCACCAGTGGATCATCAATGGAAACATCAAAGCCAGATTGCTGGTCGGAGCTGCAGGCCACTTCTGCCCGGTGGCGCAGTATCTGGGACAAGCGCATTCCGGTACACCCGTGATCGCGCAGGAAATTGAGTTCGAGATGGATACTGAACAGGTTCGTTCCTGTGGCATCCAGGCGGAAATTCCTGAGCTGTATTTTTGCCGCGATTTCCAGGGATATGGCTGGTGTTTCCGCAAAGGCAATTTTCTCAACATCGGCCTGGGTCGGCTTGACCAGCATGCTCTTTCCCAGCACGTCGTCCAATTTCTTGCTTTTCTACGTAAATCCGGGAAGCTGTCGTTCGACATTCCTGGCAGACTTCCCGGCCATGCTTATCTTTTATATGGATACGCAAAACGCAATCTGCTGGATGACTCTGTGTTGTTGATTGGCGATGCCGCCGGCCTCGCCTTTCCTCAAAGCGGGGAGGGCATCCGTCCAGCTATAGAGTCAGGTTTGCTCGCCGCACAAGTGATCAAAGCCGCCAAAGGCGTTTACCATCGGCAGAGCTTGGCCGAATACTCTGATCTGGTGAAAACGAAAATCGGCAGAGGCCTTGGTTTGCCCGCGGCACTGTCCGCCTCCCTACCTGCTTCGTTGCGTAACAAAGTTGCGAGTTACTTTTTGAAACAACAATGGTTTTGCCGCCAGGTTGTGGTGGAAAACTGGTTCCTTCACTGAAATCGGTTGTGATTCCACTGAAAGGCCCTTTGGAACCTGGTTCGGCCCTCCCATTGGCAATTTTCGATCATTAAAAACCTTCCGTGTCTTACCGGGCCTCGACTTTGCCGGGAAGTTGCAAATCTTTGCATGTTATGGATGGCAGGGGTTGTCATGGAAGGCCGTTGGCCCATCCCAAGTGCTTGTCTTTCAATCACTTGCCAAAATCCCCACTTTTGGGAGCAGATGGAAGGCTACCTGCCTCACAGTAGAAATGTAATTAAAATCACCGGCCTTACATCCTCGACCCGCAAATCCCCTATGTAGAAGGACCTATCGCGTAGTGGCTTAGGCGTTTCCGGCGAGACCTACCGTGAAGATGGGGATAGTTAAGGCAAAGATCAGATTCTTGACCTTTAGAGAGGACACGAACAATGAACGCCAGCGTGGTAAAAGTCAGCGGACCGCAGCTGATCGATCAAATCGACCGGCATCGTTGGGCAGACCTCGGAAAGACGCGTTACGTCCGCGAGTATGTTCTGCCACTTAATCCTGTAATCATCACGGACGGCATTGAGCACTGGGCCGCGCGCAAGAAGTGGACGCTCGATTTCTTCAAGCGGCAATACGGCGGTCTGCCACTGACTGTAGATGGCAGGCAGCTCTCCATGGGGACGCTCATTGATGAGGTAAACGCTTCCACTCCTGCTCGTCCGGCTCCTTATCTGCGGAACCATCCCGTGAAGGACCTGCCCCAGGAGTTGCAGTCTGATGTGCATCCCATGCCGGAGTGTGTAAGTCCGAACTGGCTTGACCGCCGGCTGCTAAAAGCATGGAAGGACTTCACCTACGTGGAGCTTTACATCGGCGGCACGGGGGCCAAGTTCCCCGTCCTGCACTATGACGGGTTGCACACGCACGCCTTTCTGATGCAGTTGGAAGGCGTGAAGGAATATGTTGCGTTTCCGCCAGAGCAAGCACCGCTGATGTATGCCGGCAAAGACGCGGCTCACGAAAACAAATCGGCCGTGGACAACATTGAAACGCCGGATTTGACCCGCTTCCCGAAATTCTGCGGCGCAAGCGGTTTCCGCTTCAAGCTCCATCCCGGAGAGACCCTCTTTGTCCCTTCTGGATGGTGGCACACCGCGCGCATCCTCTCTCCTTCCATCACCGTCTCCATCAACGCAGCCAACGCCGCTAACTGGAAGAATTTCAGCCGTGATTTCCGCCAGTCCTACTGGGGTGAGCACAAGGCGCGAAAAGCTGTGGGTTCGGTCTATTTCGGTTTGATCGGTACAGTGATGCGCATGGCTGATTTAGCCAGTTACTAAACTTTTCTTCCAGCTAGTTGAACAGGTTCATGAACATTTCACGCAAACCTGATTTTACTTTGGACGAACAGATAGAAATTCAAGCCACAATGTTGCGAAGGGGATGAAATTGAGAGACGACAAATTCTTTGCTGGTGACCGGGTTGTTGTGCGCTCGCCCCAGGAAATCCTCTCAACGCTCGATTCCAACGGCACCCTGGACGACCATCCTTTTATGCCGGAGATGCTGGCATTTTGCGGCAAGTCTTTTCTCGTCCACCGGCGTGTAGAAAAGACCTGCGTAGAAACACCACCGCCGATCGAGCCGAATCGGCGCTTTGCAAAGAACGACGTTGTCACGCTGGAAGGCCTGCGCTGCGACGGCAGCGGGCACGACGGCTGCAAGCGTGGATGCCGCTTCTACTGGAAAGAAGCCTGGCTACGCCCGGCGGATGGCAGGGAAACCGAAGTGCCTGTGGATGAAGCCGCTCTCGTAGAGTTGCGTGCGCGCCTTAAGGTAAGGGCTGACGAGGAACGCTATTTCTGCCAGTCAACAGAGCTGCTCCGCTCAACCGAAGCCTTTCCCGGCAAAATGAAACCCTGGCTGGTGCGAATTGCGTTGCGGCAAATCCGCCAAAACGATCGCTCACCATCAGAAATTGCAAAGCTCTTCGTGCGCTGGTTCCGGATACGGCTTCATCGCGCCGTAGCAGGGGATGACCGGCTTCGCGGGCCCAACACCAATGGCACACCGGTCGAGGTGCTCGATCTCAAGCCGGGCGAACTGGTTCGTGTAAAGCCCAGAGATCAGATCGTGACCACTCTGAATCGCAAGAAACGCAATCGAGGCATGGTCGTTTGCCATGAAATGACCCTTTGCTGTGACTCAGTGGCCGAAGTTCGCTACCGCGTCAATCGCGTGATTGAGGAGATATCTGGCAAGATGCGCGAACTCAAACACACCGTCACACTGCAAGGGCCTCATGGCGAAAAGTCTTTGTGTGATGAGTGTCTCTGCTACGGCGAAATGGGCGATTGCCCGCGCGGTGAATTGATGTACTGGCGCGAAATCTGGCTGGAGCGCGTGAACGGACAAGGTCAGGCCAGGCCCGAAGGTGAGGAATCAGCATGCCGGCCATAGTGTTTGCGGAGGCTGCACACGCCTCGGCAAATCGGACAATCACGGAGAACACAATCCATGTCCGCCCATTGAGTCTACTCGCCTGCAAAGGAGAAACGAATCGGCTTGCCCGGTATTTGTCCGCAAGCGAACTGGAGAGGGCGGCCCGATTCCATTTTCAGGCTGATTACGATCGCTATATAGCCGCGCGCGCTTGCCTGCGCTTGCAACTCGGCGCCTTTCTGGATCGCAATCCCACATCCTTATTATTCCAATACACAAGTTTCGGTAAACCGTTCATCGAAAATTGCGGCATCGAGTTTAATCTCTCGCACTCCGGCGATTGCGTGTTGTTTGCGTTTACTCGTTCAGCCGAGATTGGCGTGGACATTGAACGCATACGGCCCATTTCCGGTATGCGAGACGTGGCCAGACAGAATTTCGCCGCCTCGGAATTTGCCCGCTGGGAAGCAACGCCTGACCACGATCGGGTGGAAGCCTTTTACCGGTGTTGGACTCGCAAAGAATCTTTCATCAAGGCGATATGCGAGGGGCTTTCCTGCCCCCTGGATAGCTTTGAGGTGTCATTTGCATTGCATCAGCCGGCTCGTTTGACGACCTTGCACGGAGATAGCGCTCTGGCGGCTCCGTGGTGGATGGCCAATTTATCAGAATTTGCAGGCTACGCGGCCGCCGTAACGGCGCGCCCCGCAAATCTGGACAACATACGTTTGGTAGTGCGGGAGATAGCGAGCGCTGATCTTCGAGCGCTGACCTTTGGGGATAGCGGAAATTGAATGAACATTTGTATACAGGGTGCAGGCGTGAAATTGATTGAGAATGCCTATGAGCTTTCGCCGATGCAACAGGGCATGTTGTTTCATGCCATCGGCGCGTCGGGCTCCGGCGTGGATATTGAGCAGATCGTCTGCCAGCTAGACGAGCGGCTCAACGCCGCAGCCATGTTGCGCGCCTGGGAGCTGATCGCTTCACGCCACACGATTCTGCGGACCGCTTTTGCATGGGAAGGAATCACCGAGCCCCTTCAATATGTCTACGATTCCGTACAGATTCCTTCTGAAATTTCCGATTGGCGCGCCGCCGATGCCGCTGAGCAAGTGGCGAGATGGGACCGCCTGCTGGCCACCGACCGCAAGCACGGTTTTGACTTGTCCCGCGCACCGCTGATGCGGTTACATATCGTCCAGCTGGGCGAGTCTTCCTATCGCATGCTGTGGACATTCCATCACGCTCTGTTGGATGGCCGTTCGTTCCCGATTGTGTTGCGCGAAGTCTTTGCGACGTATGCGGCGTTTCGCGATGATGTGAAAGGTGGGCCACAACTCGCCGCGCGCAAACCCTATTACGACTACATCGAGTGGCTGCGCACCCAGGATCTGGTAAAGGCCGAACAGTTCTTCCGCGAAAAGCTAAAGGGATTCCGCGCGCCCACTCCGATTCCAACATCTGCCCCCGGCGACGCAAGCGCCTGGGGAGCAGCGCAATGCCGCCTTTCGGAAGCGTTGACAAAAAAGTTGAGCGCCTTTGCGCAAACCGAGGGCGTGACGGTGAACACCCTGCTCCAGGCAGCATGGGCCTTAGTTCTGCATCACCACAGCGGCGAGGAAGACATCCTTTTTGGCGCAACCCGCGCCGGACGCGCCTCCACCTTGAATGATGCCGACGCGCCCGTGGGTCTCTTCATTAATACTCTGCCAATGCGCATTTTCGTGCGCCCCGAAGCCGCCGTCGGCGATTGGTTGCGTAACATTCGCGAACAGCACTTGTCACTGAGACCCTATGAGCAGACTCCATTGCGCATCATTCAAAAGGCCAGCGAAGTACCGGGTGGCGTGGGCTTGTTCAATAGCATTCTGGTTTTTGAAAACTATCTGCTGGATACGGCGCTACGCGCTCAGGGTGGCGAATGGACGAACCGCCATTTCGAATACATCGGCCAGACCAATTTCCCGCTGACCCTGATCGTCTATGCGGACCACGAGATGGTGTTGCGCCTCGAACACAACCCAAAATATCTGGACGCCGCAGGCGCAGAGCGTGTACTGGGGCATCTTCGCACTCTGCTTGAAGGGATTTGCGTGGACGCGGCACGTTCAATCGCAAGCGTACCGTTCCTCACGGAAACAGAGACTAGCCAGCTTCTGTCGCCTCCCCGTGCAGCTTCGCAAGTAAACGAATGCCTGCACCAGCGATTCGAGCGCCAAGTCGCACGAACTCCGGACTCTATCGCGATTACTTGCGATGGTGAATCGCTAACTTACGCAGAATTGAACCAGCGCGCGAACGCGGTGGCCGTACGTCTGGCATCGCTGGGTGCGGGGCCGGAAGTTTTGATCGGCTTGTGCGTCGAACGCAACCTGGGGATGGTGATAGGCATTCTGGGAATCCTGAAGGCAGGTGCGGCTTATCTACCCATCGATTTGAGTTATCCGCCGGAGCGCGTGGCGTTCATGCTCGAAGACGCTGGTGTACCGGTACTGCTTTCGCAGCGCAGCCTTCAGTCCAGCCTGCCAAAACATCGGGCAGCAGTTTTGTTTTTGGACGATGTCACCGACGGCGTAGACGAAACACCCGACAGCGGGGTCAAACCAGAGAATCTGGCGTACGTCATTTATACATCCGGCTCCACAGGTAAGCCCAAAGGCTGCCAGATCACGCATGCCAACGTGGTGCGTCTCTTTGATTACACGGATCACTGGTACGGCTTCCAGCCCAGCGATGTGTGGACCCTGTTCCATTCCTGCGCGTTCGATTTTTCGGTGTGGGAGATCTGGGGCGCGCTGCTGTACGGCGGAAAAGTGGTCGTCGTTCCGTATTGGGTGAGCCGCTCGCCTGAGGCATTTGCGGAACTGTTGCGCCGCGAGCGTGTCACTGTGCTGAACCAGACGCCCTCGGCATTCCGCCAGTTAACGCCGTTTGTACTCGCCAGCATCAGCCCCGCTGATCAGACCTTGCGCTATGTAATCTTTGGTGGAGAAGCGTTGGAACTCGCCAGCCTGTTGCCCTGGATGGACCAATATGGTGACAGCAAGCCCGCGCTGATCAACATGTATGGCATCACGGAAACAACCGTGCATGTCACATACCGGCCGATCACATACAAAGAAGTGCGTGACGGTTCGGGGAGTCTGATTGGCGAACCTATTCCGGACCTCGCTGTGTACGTTCTGAATCCGCAAGGACAGCCGGTACCGCTGGGCGTGGCCGGAGAAATGTACGTTGGCGGCGCTGGCGTGGCCCGCGGTTACTTGCGCCGGCCGGAACTAACCGCACAGCGCTTTATTGAAAATCCATTTGCACCAGGACATCTCTACCGTACCGGTGACCTGGCGCAGCGATTGCCGAACGGCGATCTCGAGTACCTGGGCCGCATCGATCACCAGGTCAAGATTCGCGGCTTCCGCATTGAGTTGGGCGAGATTGAATCGGTGATCAGCTCATATCCGGGCATTCGCGAAGTAGTGGTGATCGCGCGCGAAGACAAGCCCGGCGATAAAAAGCTGGTGGCGTATTACTGTGCGGCGCAGGAGATCGCGCTTGATGCATTGCGCGCACACATGAAGGCGTCTCTGCCGGACTATATGGTTCCGGCGGCGTTCATGCCCATGGACGCTCTTCCGCTGACCTCGAACGGCAAAGTGGATCGCGTTGCGCTGCCGGCGCCGGACGTGTCACGCGCCATCCGCAAGGATACTTACGTAGCGCCACGCACCTCGGCCGAACAAGCGCTGGCCAGCATCTGGAGTGAAGTGCTGGGCGTCGAAGCGCCTGGCGTTCATGACAATTTCTTCGAGCTCGGCGGCGATTCAATTTTGAGCATTCAGGTGATTTCGCGCGCACGCCAGGCCGGGTTGGCCATCACTCCGCGCGAACTGTTCCAATCGCCGACCATTGCCGGGCTTGCGACAATTGCCCCGCATGCGGCCAATGCACCCGCGCAGGTTGAGCCCACGTCGGGCGAAGTCGCGCTCACACCGATTCAGCGGTGGTTTTTTGAGCAGCCGCTCGAAAGTCGCAATTACTGGAACCAGACTTTCCTGTTTACCATCGCGCCAGGCACCGATGTGGATCATCTGGAACAAGCGCTGGCAGCCGCCGTGGCCCATCACGATTCGTTCCGCCTGCGATTTGCGCAAACATCATCCGGCTGGGGGCAGTCGTACGCCGCTGAAGTCTCTCCGCCAAAGATCGTGCGTGCGGATCATGTCTTCACGCTGCAGGAAATTCTGGATGCCGCCGGGGAGTTGCAGAACTCTCTCGATATCACGCAAGGGCCCTTGATTGCCGCTATGTATTTCCCGATGGCCACTGAAATGGGCGCTGAAGAAGAAGCCCGTCTTCTTCTCACCGTGCATCATCTGGCAATCGATGGCGTGTCATGGAGACTGCTATTGGAAGACGTGGAGAGCGCCTACCGCACGTTGCAGGAATCAAGAGCGATCTCTTTACCATCGAGGACTGCTTCATACCAAGCCTGGTCCAAAGCATTAGCTGCGTACGCGGAACGCCCTGACGTTCGGGCCCAAATCGATCACTGGCGGACGGTGCCTGACGCCAGGGCAGCGGAGCTCCCCGTGGACCATGCTGCCGGACTCAACATCGAAGAATCCACCGAAACCGTCATGGCCAGGCTCACGGCCGACCAGACTGCATTGCTACTGCGGCAGGTCCCCGCCGTCTATCACTCGCAAATCAATGACCTGCTCTTGACGGCGCTCGCGGAAAGTTTCAAATCGTGGACAGGAGGCGAGTCTTTGCTTGTCGATGTCGAGGGGCATGGACGGGAAGACATTGGAGCCATCGACGTTTCACGAACAGTTGGCTGGTTTACCAGCATCTATCCCGTGCTGTTGTCCCTCAAATCTGGCGCGCGGCTGGATGCTTCGTTGCAATCGGTAAAGAACCAGCTGCGGCAAATTCCAGAAAAAGGCATTGGTTATGGACTACTGCGCGACCAATTCACCGGGCTTCCGCAGGCTCAGGTTCTCTTCAACTATCTGGGCCAGTTCGATCAGGTGGTCGCGGGTTCGCGGCTGTTTGCCTTCGCGCCAGAACCTGTCGGACTGTGGCATCATCCCAACGGCAGACGGACGCACTTGATCGAAGTGCTGGCGCGCGTTGTCGGCGGTCAATTGGAAGTGCAATTCAATTTCAGCCGTAATGTGCATTCACGGGCCACGATAGAACAAATCGCCGCACGTTATTCTGCTGCCCTCATGGAGTTGATCAACCTGACCAGCGCCGCGGACGTACAACGCTGGTCGGTTGCCGATTTCCCTCTTGCAAAACTCGAAGCGGCTGAGCTGGCGGGCATTTTGAAATCTCGCCCCACGCTCGAAGATATCTATCCCCTATCGCCGATGCAAAAGCTTTTCTATTCCATGGAAGCGTCGGCGGGCCTATTGGGATTTGAACAATGGCGGTTTGTGCTACGCGGTCCGCTGAATACTGCGGGGCTGCGGCGGGCCTGGCAAGACGTGATCGAGCGGCATCCTATCCTGCGAACTGCGTTTGTTTCCGATGGACTTCGCGAAGCCGTGCAAGTGGTGCTGCCCGCACGTCCTCTGGAATGGACTGAGATCGATCTGCGCGATAGGACCGTTGCCGAGAGGCAGCAACACCTTGCACAAACTATTGCGGCCGACCGCGCAAAAACTTTCGCCCTGGCCGCGGGGCAACTGCTTCGCCTCATTCTGGTCCGCACCCGCGATGACGAGTGGCAGATGGTGTGGAGCACGCATCACCTGCTGATTGACGGCTGGTCCTGGCCGGTCATCTTTAATGAGCTCGCGAATTCTTACACCGGCAACAACACTCTGCCGAAACCGCTTCCCTATCGCGATTACATCGCGTGGACGCTGGCGCGCTCCAACGGTGACGCGCAGAATTTCTGGCGCGAGTATTTGCAGGACTTTACACCGCATCCTCTCCGCATTGGGCAGCGCCCGGCGGCTGTTTCAGTTTCCGGTCATGCGTCGTTTGCCGAGGAGACAATAAGCCTGGAAGAAGATGTCACCCAGGCGTTGCAGAATTCGGCGAGAGAAAATCAGATCACGCTGAACACGTTGTTGCAAGGAGCGTGGGCGCTGGTGCTGGCCCATTACCAGGCTTGCGCCAACCCGGTTTTCGGCGCGGCTTATTCTGGCCGCCCGCCGGAACTCTCCGGGATCGAAAGCATGGTGGGACCGTGCGTCAACAATCTGCCGGTCCGCGCCAACATTGCCCCGGAGATGCCAACTGCTGCATGGTTGCAGCAACTTCAACGCGAGCAATCTGATGCCGGCCAACATCAATACAATTCCATTGAGCAGATTCAAGGTTGGAGTGGGATTCCCTGGCGCCACCGTCTGTTCGATAGCCTGATCGTATTTCAAAACTACGCTTCAGGAGGCGCAACCGAGCGGTTGAGTGAAAGCGTGACCGTGGAGGTTGCCGATGCGCCGGAGTCCACCAACTATCCGTTGACACTCACGGTTGTGCCGAGCGCCAGGCTTCGACTGAAGATCTTATACCGGCCCCAACAGTTCGAGGCCGCCGACATCCGCCGCGTCTTGTCAGATCTGGGCCTCGTACTTCGCGAAATGGCAAAAGCACCGCACGCAAAGTTGAGAGAAATCCTTTCGCAACTGGCTCCGCCGCCTGCCGTTGCAGCGGGTGTTCGACTCACGACGGCAGCCGGTGCTGAAACCACGCCGCGAACCGAGATGGAGCGGACCGTGGCAGGAATCTGGCAGGAGCTGTTCGACAATCCTCGCGTCAGCCTGGAAGCAAATTTCTTTGACCTGGGTGGACACTCATTATTGCTGGTGCAGGCGCACCGGAAATTACAGCGGGCACTTGGACGCAGCCTGCCGATCGTTACCTTGCTGCAATATCCAACCGTGCGGGCGCTCGCCAGTCAACTCGCCGGAAATGGCGACTCGCGTTTAGCGGCGCAGGCCGTCAATGACCGCGCGCGCCGCCAACAGGAAGCCATGGCTCGCATGAAGACGGCACGAAAGGGATAGACGGAGACAATGTCACAACCGGAACAGATCGATTCAATGAACGGCGTCGCCATCGTCGGCATGGCAGGCCGCTTTCCAGGTGCACAAAACGTGCGCGAGTTCTGGCAGAACCTTCTCGCGGCCAGGGAATCCATTTCATTCTTTGAGCCAGCGGAACTTGAACGCGCGCCTAATGAACCCGCCGAAATTCGCAACGATCCTCATTACATTCGGGCCCGCGGCGTGCTCGAGGGCGCAGAGACTTTCGATGCCGGTTTTTTTGGAATCAATCCGCGCGAAGCGGCATTGATGGATCCGCAACACCGTGTGTTCCTGGAAACAGCCTGGGAAGCTTTTGAGGATGCGGGTTACGATCCGCTGGCCTATACCGGTCCGATAGGTGTTTTCGCGGGCTCGGCCAATAACACTTACTTTCCTGCCGTGATTGCGCCGCGACGCGCTGGTGAAAGTCCAGCGGCTTCATTGCAAACCATGCTCGGCAATGAGAAGGACTATCTGGCAACGCGCACGTCTTACAAACTCAACCTGCGCGGGCCCAGTCTGAACATTCAAACCGCGTGCTCGACTTCGCTGGTGGCGGTAGCCCAGGCGTACCAGTCGCTTCAGGGTTATCAGTGCGATATGGCAATCGCGGGCGGCATTTCCATTACTAGTCCGCAGAAGCGCGGCTATCTTTATCACGAAGGCGCCATTGTTTCCCCAGACGGACATTGTCGCGCATTCGACGCGCAAGCCGGAGGCACCGTTTTTTCCAACGGCACCGGCGTTGTGGTGCTGAAACGTATGGCGGACGCCGTGGCCGATCACGATCATATTTATGCCGTGATCAAAGGCGTTGGCGTGAACAACGACGGTTCAGCTCGCGTCAGCTTTGCGGCTCCCAGTGTGGACGGCCAGGCTGAGGCAATCGCCATGGCGCAGGCGTTGGCCGGCGTGGATGCCGGCAGCATAACGTACGTTGAGACACATGGCACGGGCACCGCGCTGGGCGACCCGGTGGAGATCGCCGGGCTCACACAGGCTTTCCGCTTGGGCACTGAAGGCAACCAGTTTTGCGCGATTGGCTCCGTCAAGAGCAACATCGGGCATTTAGATGCCGCGGGGGGAATAGCAGGCCTGATCAAAACTTCGCTCGCACTACAGAATGCAAAAATCCCTGCAAGCCTGAACTATACTCAGCCGAATCCCAAAATCAATTTTGCGGCAACACCGTTTTATGTAAACGCCAAACTGGCGGATTGGCCGGCCGCTGAAACGCCGCGCCGCGCCGGCGTGAGTGCGTTTGGTTCGGGCGGCACCAACGCGCACGTGATTCTGGAAGAGGCACCTGAGCACCAGTCTTCTGGGCCGGCCCGAGCAGAGCAGTTGTTCGTTATTTCCGCGCGAAGCCAGACGGCTCTGGATCACGCAGCCCACAACCTCGCCTCCTATCTGTCTTCCAGCGACGCTGCTCTGAATCTGGCCGATGCGGCGTTTACCTTGCAGACGGGACGGCGGCATTTCCCGCATCGCCGGGCAACGGTGGCCCGCACCGCTACCGAAGCTGCAGAGGCGCTGCTGTCTAGTGATTCCAAACGTGTGTGGTCACGCAAGTGTGAGCATCCTGACGCTCCCGTAGTGTTCCTGTTCCCCGGACAAGGCGCACAGCAAGTCAACATGGGACGCGGTTTGTATGAGAACGAGCCCATTTTTGCGGCGCAAGTGGATGAATGCGCGGAGGTACTGCGGCCACTGCTGGGACTCGATTTGCGCACGCTGCTTTATCCCCAACCGGGGCATGAAGAAGAAGCCTCGCGACAGCTCAAAGAGACATTCATCACGCAGCCGGCGCTCTTCGTGGTGGAATATGCGCTCGCGCAACTGTGGATGCAATGGGGCGTGGCGCCCAAAGCCATGATTGGCCACAGCCTGGGCGAATATGTTGCGGCTTGTCTGGCAGGGGTCTTTCCGCGGAATGTCGCGTTGCGGATTCTTTCCGAACGCGCCCGCATGATGCAGGAGCTGCCCGCGGGAGCCATGCTTGCCCTGCGTCTGCCCGAAGCCGACGTGATACCCCTGCTGGAAGATAAGTTATCCATCGCCGCTCTCAACAGCCCCGGCATGACGGTTGTTTCCGGTCCCTTCGATGCGATCGATGCGCTGTCTGCAACGCTTGAAGAAAAGAAGGTGATGTACCGCCGTCTCGCGACATCGCACGCATTTCATTCGGCAATGCTCGATCCCATGCTGCCCGGCTTTGCCGAAGTAGTAAGCAGTGTGCAGATGCATCCTCCGCAGGTGCCTTTTGTTTCCAGCCTGACCGGCACCTGGATCACGGACGAGCAAGCTACCAGTCCTGACTATTGGGTGCAGCAAGTGCGCCGGGCAGTACGCTTCTCCAGTGGTATTGCTGAACTGCTCCACGATCCGGCGAACATCCTGCTCGAAGTTGGGCCGGGGCAGACCTTGAGCACCCTGGCGCGCCAGCATCCGGCCAAACAGCCAACACATGAAATCGTAGCGTCGCTCAAGAGCGAGGAAAACGCTAAGCCGGATGTTCGGTCAAAAGACGTGCGATCGCAAGACATAAGGTCCATGCTCGAAGCCGTGGGCCATATCTGGAGCGCAGGTGGCAGCGTAGACTGGGCCAGATTCCACGGCAATGAAGCTCGTCACCGGGTGTCGCTGCCCACCTACCCATTCGAACGCCAGCGCTATTGGATTGATTCACCGCCAGTAGCAGCAGATCAGACAGCCTCGCCGGCCAATGAACTATCCACCTACAGCGAATCGAAGGAGCAACCGATGACAATCGCGAATCCGAATCAAAATCCCGGAGACAGTTTGCTTTCACAGCAGGCCGCTGCGCTGGCGAAACTCAGAACGCTATTCAGTGACATCTCCGGCCTGTCCGCCGATCAACTGGTTGCGTCGGTGCCGTTTCTGGAAATTGGACTCGATTCGTTGCTGTTGACCCAGGCCTCCACCGCCATTGAGAAATCGTTTGGCGTGCACGTGACGTTTCGACAGTTGCTCGAAGAGCTTTCGAGTCTGGATGCGCTGGCCGCACATCTCGCACCCAGTATGCCAGCTCCCTCATCACCCGCGCCCACGGTCGCATCGCCGCTAAGCATGCCCGCGATCTCGCCGGCCACAACTGCGGTTCTGGCCGAGCCTGCTTCTATTCCATCGGGCGGAGTTGAAGCATTGGTGCGCAAGCAACTGGAGATCATGGAAAAGCAGTTGGAGGTTCTGTGCAATTCAGAGGTACTGCGCAATCCAGAGATACTGCGCAATCCAGCCGCGGCAACCGCGATTCAATCCGCCTCCGCCGCCCAACCAGTTGCAACGCCCGTCGTAGCGCCAATTAAAAACCAACCTGCCATCGCACCAAACGGAGCTTCTCACAGCGCTGCCGGCGCAAGCGTCAAGAAGCCGGAGATGCCCGCGTTCGGTCCTTATAAGCCAGTACAAAAAGGCACAGCCGGTGCGCTGCCGGACCAGCAACAAAAAGCGCTCGATGCACTCATCACCCGCTACACAACGCTTACAAAGGAATCCAAACGCCTTACCGCAGAGCATCGCGCGCACTTCGCGGACCCGCGTACCGTTTCGGGTTTTCGCCAGATCTGGAAAGAGATGGTTTACCCCATCGTCACCGAGCGTTCGCAAGGCTCAAGACTATGGGACGTGGACGGCAACGAATACGTTGACATGACCAACGGCTTTGGCTCCATTCTGTTTGGCCATCGGCCGGATTTTGTTATCCGTGCTGTAAGTGAGCAGATGGCGAAAGGCTTTGAAATCGGACCGCAATCTCCACTCGCGGGAAAAGTTGCTGAGTTGCTTTGCCGGATGACGGGCATGGAGCGCGCAGCATTTTGCAATACAGGTTCGGAAGCCGTCGTCGCCGCGGTCCGTACCGCGCGCACCGTAACCGGCCGCGATAGGATTGCGATGTTCAGCGGCGACTATCACGGAATCTTCGATGAGGTACTGGCGCGGCCGCAAACCGTCAATGGTGTGCTGCGCTCTCGCCCGGTAGCTCCCGGTGTGCCGCAGTCCGCGGTCGACAATGTTCTGGTTGTGGATTACGGCGATCCTGCCTCACTCGATATTCTGCGCGCAAATGCGCACGAGATGGCTGCCGTACTGGTGGAGCCCGTGCAGAGCCGCCGGCCAGATTTGCTGCCCAAAGAATTTCTGCAGGAGCTGCACACGCTTACGCAAAAATCGGGCACGGTACTGGTGTTCGATGAAATCGTCACGGGCTTCCGCGTGCATCCGCGCGGCGCGCAGGGATATTTCGGCATCCAGGCCGATCTCGCCACCTACGGCAAAGTGATTGGCGGCGGTCTTCCCATCGGCATCATCGCCGGCAAAGCCAAATATATGGACGCGCTCGATGGCGGCCAGTGGAATTATGGTGATGCGTCTGGTCCGGAAGCGGGCATGACATTCTTTGCCGGCACATTTGTCCGCCATCCACTCGCCCTGGCTGCCTGCTGGGCTTGCTTGAATTATTTGAATGACAATAGCCCGGATTTGCAGCGCAATCTGAATCAGAAAACCTGGCAACTGGTGGAAGCGATGTTGGAGTTTGCGGAGCGAGCTGGCGCCCCCATTCAGATTCCACACTTCGCCTCATGGATGTGCTTCCAGTTCCCGCAGGACATTCCTTACGCGAGTCTTTTTTGGGCGTACATGCGCGCCAAGGGCATACACATGTGGGAAGGCCGGCCGAGTTTCCTCACCACGGCGCACACAGACGCCGATATCGAAGTTGTATTGCAGGCCTTCAAGGAGTCCATTCTGGAAATGCAGCGTGGAGGATTTCTTCCCGGCGAGCCTCCGGCAGAGACAGTTCCGCCGCCAGCAGGCGCGCGGCTCGGCAAGGATCGTGATGGTAAACCTGCGTGGTTTGTTCCCGATCCCGCCCGGCCCGGCAAGTATTTGCAGATTGCGGAGGTCCAATGAGCGCGAAGGATGTGAAATCATACATCCCGGTTGATTTTGACCCGTTCGGCGACGCCGCAACGCAGGCTGTCCATTTCCCGATGACGGAGGCGCAGCGTGAAGTCTGGGCGTCGGTTCAGATGGGTGCTGACGCCTCCAATGCGTATAACGTGTGCCACGCGTTTCGCGTTCGCGGCGCTTTTTCCATGGACGCAATGAAAGCCGCGCTGCAACAGTTGGTGGACCGGCATCAGGCACTTCGGTTGGTGTGCGACCCGGACGGCGAAACACAGCACGAACTCACTTCTGCCACAATTCCCGTGACCACTGTAGACCTTTCCGCCATGGCCGCCGCGGAACGCGAACGCGAAACGGCGTACTACGTTGCTCAGGAAACTGACCTTCCTTTTAATCTTGAAAAAGGTCCCTTGTGCCGTGCATTCATTCTGCGCGAGGACCAGCACACGCATTTCATCGTCTTCACGGCGCATCACATTGTGTGTGACGGCTGGTCGGGCGGTATCCTGGTCCTGGATCTGGGTGACCTGTATGAGGCCGAAAGCATTGGCATGCGTGCCTCGCTGCCGCAGGCACACTCGTTTCAGGCGCACGTGGAAGCACAGAACACGCCAGGTGAAATTCAAAAAGCCCAGGCGGCTGAGCAGTATTGGAAAGCGCAGTTTGCTTCACCCGTCGAGCCTCTGGAACTTCCGCTCGATTTCGTGCGCAAACCTGTGAAATCCTATGCGGCGGAGCGCCAGCGGCGGCTGATTCCGGAGACGCTCTATCGGGATATCTCCCGCGTGGCTGCGCGGAACGGCTGCACCGTTTACGCCATGCTGTTCGCGGCTATGCAGGTGCTGATTCACCGCCTGACGGGCCAGGATGATTTTGTTTTAGGCACTGTCGTGGCCGCCCAGGCATCCGAAGCGAACTCCGCCAGCATGGTCGGTCACGGCACCAACGTCTTACCGGTCCGAGCCAGCGTAAATCCTGAAGCGACGTTTGAGGAGCATTTGAAGACGGCCCGCTGGCGTTTGTTGGATGGGTTTGATCATCAATCACTTTCCTTCGGCGCACTGGTGCGATCTCTGAACCTGCCCCGCGATCCCAGCCGGACCCCTCTGGTCACCGCCACTTTCAATTCTGATAACGTAACGGCGCCGTTCCGATTCCGTAGCGTAGAAACAGAACTGCTGTCCTCTCCCAAGAAATTCGCCACGTTCGATCTGGAATTCAACATCTTGAAAACCCGCACAGCGGTATTTGCGGAATGCACTCACTGCACCGCCATCCTGCAACCAGCCACCGTTCAGCGCTGGCTGGAAAACTATGAAACGCTGCTTGCATCCATTTGCGGAAACCCCGCCCAAAAGATAGCCGACTTGCCTTTGATGACGCCGGAGCAACAGCGCGAACTGCTCTCGCCGCCACAGTCAATCTGGCACATCGACGAATGTGTTCATACCCGGTTCGAGCGGCAGGTGGAGCGAACTCCCGATGCCATCGCTGTAACTAGCGACGATGTCTCGTTGACCTATGCCGAACTTAACGGCCGCGCCAATGCCGTAGCCCAGCGACTCGTCGCCATGGGTGCAGGGCCGGATGTTTTAGTCGCCTTGTGCATGGAACGCAGCATAGGCATGCTGGTGGGATTGTTGGGAATTTTGAAAGCAGGCGCGGCATATTTGCCCGTCGATTTACGCTACCCCGCGGACCGAGTGGCATTCATACTGGAAGATGCTGGCGTGCCCTTGCTGATTACGCAGCGTAATCTGGAATCGACCTTGCCGGAACATCAGGCCAGGGTTCTGTTTCTGGACGATGTAAGCGAATGCAGCAGCGAAAATTTAATCAGCCGCGCCACACTCGACAACCTGGCTTACGTGATTTATACCTCGGGTTCCACAGGTAAGCCCAAGGGTGTGGAGGTTCTCCACCGCGGCGTCGCCAATGTGCTTCACAGTTTTCAGGAACTGCTGCACTTTGGACCTGACGACGTTCTGCTGGCCACCACCACGCTGTCCTTTGACATCCATGTGCTGGAACTGTTCACGCCCATTCAAGCCGGATCCAGGCTCGTGATCGCCACAGATGAACAAGCGCAGGATCCTGCGCTTCTCATTGCATTGCTTGAAAGCAGTGGCGCCACCATCTATCAAGCTACGCCGGTTCGCTACCGTATGCTTCTCGACGCCGGCTGGCAGGGTATGCCGAACTTGCAGCTTCTGTGCGGTGGTGAGAAGTTGTCGCGCGAACTGGCAGACCGGCTTCTGGAGCGCTGCGCCACATTGTGGAATGTTTACGGGCCTACTGAAACCACCGTGTGGTCTTCGGCCGCAAAAATCGAAGCCGATGGCCAGCCGATCACGATCGGGCAGCCCATTGCCAACACTACGTTGTATGTTCTCGATGCGCACATGAAGCCCACGGCGTTGGGTGCTCCGGGCGAGTTGTTTATCGGAGGAGATGGCGTAGCCCGTGGGTATCTCAAACGCCCGCAACTTACACAGGAACGTTTTGTGCCGAACCCGTTTGGCGAAGGGCGCATTTACAAAACCGGCGATCGGGCCCGCTATCGGAATGATGTCAGTGTGGAATTGCTGGGGCGCAATGATGATCAGGTGAAAGTTCGCGGCTTCCGCATTGAGTTGGGCGAAATTGAGCACGCCCTGCAATCCATACCCGACGTGCTGCGTGCCGCCGTGGTTGTCCGTAATGATGGCGATGACCAGAACATCATCGCCTACCTGGTGCCCGTGCCCGGAGTGCCTTTGCCGGCTGCGGAATTGCGCGGCGCATTATTGCAGACTTTGCCCGAATATATGGTTCCAGCCGCTTTCGTGATCGTTGACGCGCTGCCCACAACGCCCAACGGCAAACTTGATCGTAAGGCGCTGCCGGCCCCGGATTGGGCAGTGGCTCGAAAGACGCGCGACTCAGTTCCGCCCCAGACGCCCACACAGATCGCACTGGCAAAAATCTGGGAGTCGCTGCTGAAGGTTGAAAAAGTGGGTATTCATGAAAGTTTCTTTGACCTTGGCGGACACTCCATACTGGCGGCGAGACTGATGTCGCGGATTCGCACGACATTCGGCGTTCAACTCCCGCTGCATCACATTTTTCGCACACCCACGATTTCTGGTTTAGCTAAACTCATTGAATCGAAGTTGTGGACAGGTAGTGAATCGCACGTGGCTGACGCAGCGGCAACCTCCGGCCCACAAGTGGAAATAGAGATATGAGCACGTTCGAGTTCCTGCACAAACTAAAACAGTCCGGAGTGAAAGTCCGTTTGGAAGACGATAGGCTGCGCTGCACCGGGCCGGAGCAGGTCTTGATGGCGGGCGTGCACGAACAGTTGAGCGCGCGAAAGCAGGAGATCATTGATTTTTTGCGGTCAGCGGCGAGTTCAGCTGCCGGCAGCAGTTCCTCTGTGCTGCCCATCCAGCCACTGGGTAGCCGGCGGCCTTTGTTTGCAGTGCCGGGTCATAACGGGGATGTGTTCTGCTACGTAGATCTGGCGCGTCATCTGGGCACGGATCAACCACTGTTTGCATTGCAGGCGCCTGGGTTGGAGCCCGGCCAGGATCCTTTGCCTCGCATTGAAGACGTTGCCACTGTATTTGCCCGCGACATCGAGGCAATCCAACCTCAAGGGCCGTATCTGCTGGCGGGATTTTGTGTGGGAGGAACCATTGCTTTCGAACTGGCCCAGCAACTCACAACAAAAGGCCACCAGATGAGTTTGCTGGCACTGCTTGGCTCGCCGTGTCCAACATCGTTAGCTCTGCGTCACCGCGGCCACGCTGCCATCATGAATGTTGCCGAACGCTTCGTGCGACATGGCTCCGCCCTGGGACAGAGAAAGCCGACGGAATGGTCGCATTATTTGCGTGAACGGGCTGCGGAACGGCGCGCTGATCGCGAGCGCGAACGGCAGGATCCGTTGCGCCTGCGGCTGATGGAGACAACAGTGGAAGCCTTCAAGGCCTACCAGCCGAAAGCCGCGATCTTTCCGGTCCACTTGCTTATACCGAATGACCAGCCGGACTCGCTGCTTGAAGACAGGCCATTGGATTGGAATCTGTTCGCAAAGGATTTTACCGTGGACCTTGGCCCCGCCGATGGAGACATGAACACCATGCTGCTGGAACCTCATGTTTCCCTGGTTGCGCAGTTGCTGACAAAAAAAATGGGAGCAGCAGTTCAGCCCCGCGCGCCGGTTCGCGCTGTCGGATAGTCTCTTCGAGTGTCGGCTGGTCAATCGCCGCTCTGAATATCTATAAGGGGGGAGAGGAGCGAATTCACGATCCCCTCGTGCGGATCGACAACGATCTGGCGGTAGTGTGGGCTCCGTTCGAGTTTCTGGTGGATGCCAAGGTGGACCATTGCGGGACGGATTTGTTCAATCTTGTTCGAACGAACGGGCAGTGGCTCATTGCGAGTATCGCTGATACCGGGCGGAAGGATTGTTCTGTCAAATAGACGATAGAACGCGCAGGAGTCAGATATTTTTTATGGCTCGCTCTTTGCTCGTCACGTCGCAAGCAGATGATAACGCGAATGGCACAATCCGACACATTGCTGGTTCGACGACAATCCAATTAATTCCTTGCAATGTGGCGGGGACTGCCGGCAGCGTTCTAACAACTGAATTACTTCCCCCGGCTTGTTGCATCGGATCAGGGCGACCCCTGGGCTAGCGACTGATGCTTGCGCCGCCTGTTGCGCTGCCACTGCTCCGTAAATCATTGGAGACAGCAGCATGTGGCCGCTGTCTCCAATCAAGTTAAAAGAGCAGCTTCACTCCGAATTGCATCTGCCGCGACGGAGTGGAGGTGGTGCCAATGACTCCCAACCCTGCGTTCGCAGGATCCGTGCCGGCTTTTGTGGGATCGTTAAGGGAGTTATTTGCTTCGTTCAGGAAGTTAGGAGCCGCCAGATTCGGGTGATTGAGCACGTTGAAGGCTTCTGCCCGGAGTTGAAGGCTCAGCTTTTCCGATATCTTATTGTTCTTGAATACTGAGAAATCCACTGTCTTCAGGCCAGGGCCGTAGAACCGGTTACGGCCTGAATTACCCAGCAGGTTGAGGGGAGTCATGGCGGGGAAGCAATTCAGGTTCAGGTAATTGACTCCACCATGAATGGCGTTGCATCCGGGTGTCAGGTTGGCGAAGTCCATGGAGAAGTCGCCGTTGTAGCCAGTGCCCAATGGATCTCCACCACCACCGGCAGTCACAGTAAATGGTGAGCCGCTGCTGGCGTTAACGATCGTGCCCAATTCCCATCCTTTAAGTAACGCGGAGGCAAACCTGCCTGAATACGCAGGGGTCGGAATGTCCCAGATCACGGTACCCACCATGGTGTGACGGATGTCGAAGTCGCAGGGACCCAGCCTGTATTGCTTGAACAACAGGATTGGCACGGCGATGGAATTCGAATAAGTATCTCCGGTAACCGGGGCTGAACTGGTGTCTTTGCAATCGCCCAGCGTATAGGAAAGTTGTCCTTGAAATCCGTGGCTCATGATCTTCTTGACCTGAGCCTGAAGGGCCTCATAAGAGGCAGAACCATCGAACAGCACCGGGCGAATACCGGCGCTGCCTCCGGCATTGGGATCAATGCGGGTTCCATTGATCGGCCAGAGAAGCCCGGCAGGCGTCACCGTTGGCTGCACCAGATTGATATCGTCGGCTGCTACGGAAAGATGCGTCGAGCGCGACCCAACGTAGCCGATAAACGCGCTCCAATTACGGGAAAGCTCTTGTTGAATATTGAAATTCCAGTTCAACACCATGGCACGTTTCGGGTTTTGATCAACGTACCTGTTTCTGACCTTCGAGGGATTAAAGCTGATGTTGTTGTCGATGCCGCTCCCGAGCGTAGCAGTCTTATCAGCACCGATGATCTGGAACGGCGCTGTCGCGGCGGTGTTCAACCCGAAAACATAGGGCAAAGGAAGCACATCGAAAATTCCAAAACCGCTACGGACGGCCGTCTTCCCGTTCCTGAATGGGTCCCAGGAGAATCCAACGCGGGGCTCAAAGTTCTTGGTGGTCGGGTTTGAAGCGATAAAGCTATTTACGTGTTGCGCTGTGCAAGCGGTCGGGCTTGCCGTGCAATTCGAAAGAGTTGTGATCTCCTGGATGCGGTCATGTGATTCCGTCGGCAATGTTGTCATTTCATAACGGAGTCCAAGATTCACGGTGAAGTTGGAGTACATCTTCCAGTCATCCTGAACATAGCCGGCGAACAAGCTTTCGCGAATTCCGACCTCGTTGGATTGTCCAGGCGCGAGCGCATTCAATTGGATGGGAGCGTTGTTCAGAAAGGCAGGAATCTTATATGTGTTCATTCGACCATTGGGGCTCAACTTTTCCAGCACGTTGTACTGCATGCGCTCGAACGCGAATCCAACTTTGAGGGAATGTGTACCGCGAGTGATAAAGGCGTCGTCATAGAGTTGAAGCGACGTCCAGCGGTGCAGGAACTGGTTAAGGCCGCCCAATCCAACCGCCGTCGTCAATCCCGCAACGGAAATCTGGGGAGGAGCGGCCGCCCCTGGTGCAATTGCCAATGCCGCGTTCGTAGCGGCGGCGTCGCCGCTGACAGGGGTATTGATATCACCTCTGAGGCGGCTTAAGCCCGCCCGGAAAGTGTTGAGGAGTTGGGGATTGAAAATGTGAGTCTCTTCGACCGTCACACCCTGCCTGCGTGAAAACACCTGATGAATTGCATTGTTCAGGGGATCTGGCTGCGTTTGTGGGCCGGAGTCCCAGAAATAACTGCCGTTGACGTTGTCGGACGCGGATAGTTTCTGATCCACTCTTCCCGTGTAGTAGTTTTCGCTCGCGATACCCGGAATCGCGGTTCCAAAGGCCTGAACGCCAGCAGCATCTACAGGAGTACCCGCCGGGGCAATCGGCCACAAAGCCAAATACGGCTGCACGGCAGCCACCGCAGAGCTGCGTAGCGCTGCCGAAGGAACCTTAATGATTCTGGTGATTGGACTATTTTGACGGACTCCTTCATAACTGCCATAAATGAAAGTGTGGTCCTTCACAATGGCTCCGCCACCTGATCCGCCAAACTGAATGCGTCTGAAGGAAGGCTGCGGCTTCGTGGGATCGTCGAAAGCATTACGCGCGTCAAAGATCTTGTCGCGATCAAAGAAGAAGCCGGTTCCGTGGAATGCGTTCACACCTGACTTAGTGACAGCGTTGATGACGGCACCTGACGTCCTGCCATACTCCGCCGTGTAGTTGCTGGTCAGTACCGAGAACTCTTGAATGCCATCCACGCCGAGGTTGAGTCCGGTTGCTCCACCAGGAGCGCCATTGGAATAGTCGTTCACGCTGACGCCGTTAACGCGATAGGTGTTTTCGTTGGCTCGATGGCCGTTGTTACTGAGCTGGTTTCCGAAGCCTCGATTTCCCTTGTTAGCGTTGAAGGCCGTGCCTACCTGGGTAGGAATGCTTACCACTCCAGGTTCAAGTGCCGCCAGGGATGTCCAATCACGGCCATTGAGTGGAAGCTCACGCATCGTGGTAGAGTCCACAACGTCGCCGATGGTCGAGGTCGAGAGCTGGACCGTAGGCGCGGCGCCGGTGACCTCAACTGTCTCCGAAACCTGCCCGACGCGCAGAACTTGATTGAGCGTTTGCCGGGCCCCGACGGTCAAAGTTACATCTTTGTTGACTGCTGATGTGAATCCAGCCGCAGTTACTCTTACCTCATAGCGGCCAGGTACCAGGTTCGGCGCGGTAAAAAAGCCGTCATTGTTCGACGTAGCGTCGCGAGTTACACCTGTTTCAACGTTCCTGATTGAAATCTTGGCATTGGGTACCACTGCGCCGCTCGAATCGCTGATTGTGCCCGATAAGGTCGCGCCAGACACCTGAGCGTGAGCAGGACTCGCTACATAGAAGGCCAGAATGATTATGGCCAGAAGAGAAACGGCGGTGAACAAGACGCCGCGATGCTTTTTAAACGTTATCGACTCTCGCATTTCAGGCTCCTCCCCACAGGGGCGCATACGGTTTGGCACAGACGATGTAATCATGATGGAACCAAATCTGTTTCGGGACCGAACGCCGTACCTCTGATATTTCCCGGGCATCAACAGGCGTGCGGTCAAGTGATATTTTTTCGTGCGGAAGTTGACGATAGACGAAAGTGAAATTAACCACAGATTAATTTTTTGTAAGGTACCTGATTGGACGCTGAACATCGCGTACCCACCTCAAGCGGTAACCGGTTCTTTGTTACCTTTGAATTGCTGATCTTGCGCTGTCGAATCCAGCGACCGATCCGCTCGTATAAGGAACCAGGAAAGACCCGACATTATCGTTACGGCGGCAGCGCAATCGATGGCGCGTGTCCAGCCAAAATGGATTGCGATGTAAGCTGTGAGAATGGGAGAGAGCCAACCCCCCAGATTTCCAAAAGTATTCATCAGGCCGGAGAGCGACCCCGTAAACTCTTCAGTCAGATCAATGCAAGCAGCCCAGAAGGTACTGGCGGCGAACATATTGAACCCCGCGCCTAAAGCCAGCATCAGGATAGCCGCCCCACGGCTGGAAACGTGACTGCCTGACCACAGCAGAATTCCAGATGTAAACATACCCAGCCATACCGCAGTTCTTCTTCCCTGCCGCCGGCCCCAACGCCTGACCGCCAAATCCGAGAACCAGCCACCGACCGGAGCGAGAGCCGCAATTCCTATATATGGCATGGCCCCTCCGATACCGGCGTGGGAAATCGTAAGGTGCCTTTCGCGCACCAGATAGATGAAAAACCACGTGTGGTAAAAGTAGATGGGATAGCCCTGACAGAAATAGCCGATCAGCAATCCCCACACTGAACGGTTAGAGAGCATCTTTCGCCATATGCCGCTCCCACCAGAAACCGCGGTGGGGCTTCGTTCTGTACGACCCGCGCGGATGATTTTCAGTTCAGCTTCATTTACCGCCGCGTGCTCCTCCGGTTTGTCAGTGACATACCACTGCCAGAGCAACGCGACGAAAAGGCCGATTAATCCAGACAAATAAAAGGAAGAGCGCCAACCCCAACGTTGCATTACCCATGCGATGATGGGCGGGGTCATCGCTCCGCCAAGGCCAATCCCTAGAATTGTGAAGCTGCTGCCGAAGCCGCGATGCTGCCTGCCCATCCAACTAGATACAATCTTGTTACTGTTGGGAGAATTGGCCGCCTCGCCTACCCCAACAAAAAATCGCACAACCATCAGTGACCCGACCACGCCGAATAACCGCACGATTGGCAACGCCGGCGCCAGACCAGTGAGAGCTGTAAAGATGGACCACAGAAGGATCGCAACGGTCAAAACATCACGAGGTCCATACTTGTCACCCGCCCAACCGCCTGGCACCTGGCACAACGCGTAGCCCAGCAGGAACGAACTGAACACCCAGCCCATGGTCTGCGTGCTCAATGAGAGTTCGTCTTGAATGTACTTGCCTGCGATGCTGAAGTTGAGCCGATCCAGGTAGTTCAGGATGGTTACCAGGGTGATACATCCCATCACATACCAGCGGATGTGCGTCGGTCTAGCGAACTTGGGCGTAGCTTCAGGCTTTGAGTTTGATTCTGCGGACATTCGAACTCCTGGGGATTGGCGAGGGACGATGCCACAATCGTCCAAAGCTGTTTGCGTGAATGAATCCTACTGTTTTCCCGATTGGAACTCGCGTTCAACGCATTGTTCCAATGTTTTCACTTTGTGACAGGCGCACGAACAGGGGTATTTCGAATCTAGTGTTCAAGAAATGGCTTTGACGCCACGTTTATGTTGTAGCTTAGCAATCTGATTAAACCCAGATTAAATTTTAGTAATCTCGTTCCCGTGGCTCCGCCGGATACAGCAGGATCGAGCAGCTCTCAATAAAGACCGAGGTCCCCATCAGCAGCGATCTAGCCATGTTGACAGCGGTGCGTAAGCCGGGCATAGTCGTTCGTGAGTATGCACATTCTGCTGGTGGAGGATGAACGAAAGGTGGCCCGTTTCATTGCGCGGGCTTTGCGCGAAAACGGTTTTCAGGTGGAAGTGGCTGAGACCGGCGAAGCGGCTTTGACGATAGTCTCCCGAATGACATTCGACGCAATTCTGTTGGATGTTCGCCTGCCAACCATCAGCGGACTTCAAGTCTGTCGTGAATTGCGCAGCTCCGGCCTGGAAACGCCCATATTAATGTTAACGGCAAGAAGTCTGGTGGAGCACCGGGTGGAGGGCCTTGACTCCGGCGCCGACGACTATCTTACCAAGCCTTTCGCGGTGACGGAGTTGCTTGCTCGTGTGCGAGCGTTGACCAGACGCGGGCTCCACAATCGCAATGCCGTGCTTCACTTTGGAGATCTCGAATTTGACCGGCAGCGCCGCCGGGTGGCGAGGGCCGGCACCGATATTTCCCTCACCTCGAAAGAGTTCTCGCTGCTCGAACTGCTGATTCTGAGGACACCCCAGCCCGTGACTCGGACCGAGATCATTGAGCACGTCTGGTCGTATGACTTTGATACGGAGACGAATCTGGTTGAAGTCTATGTCAACCGCCTCCGCCAGAAGATTGACCAAGACCATTCCTCCAAACTAATCCAGACGGTTCGAGGTGTCGGATACCGGCTGGGCGAGGAATAAATGCTCCCTCGTCTCAATTTTCGACTCCGGATGATGTTGTTGTTCTGCTTTGTGATCGGCGCCTTAATGGCGGCAACCTGCGCTTTCGTTTATTCCATCTTCGTCAGCTCAACCCGCGCAGAGCTGGATCGTGATCTGATAGAAGCAGCCCGGCCTCTCGTGGCACAACTCAGCGGAGAAAGCACCGCGCCCGACCTGGGACTTCGCGAACAGATGCTCCTGATCTTCGATGAAGACGGACAGTTGATCAATCGGTCAGAGAACGCAGATTCTTCGGTTGCCACACGCATCTGGCCCCTGCCCACGACACGGATGGATACATTTCGTGACCTCGATACTCCAGGAGGCAGGGCGAGAGCCGCCCTCATTCCCTTTGGGTCTGGACAAAGGAAATTGTGGCTTGTTGTTGTCCAGCCCACATCCGATATTGAATATTCAGAATGGCAATTCCGCGACACTCTTTTTGGTATCTGGGTGCTCAGCCTGCTGCTTACCGCTGCTATCGCCGCGTGGTACGTAGGCAGCGCGCTTCGACCAATCACTGATCTCACACGGCGCGTTGCTGGTCTTACCGAAACCATTTCCGAGTCGGGGCAGGGGGCACCTCTTGAACCTCTACCCGTGGTCAACCCAAACGATGAGGTTGGCCAGCTAGCCAGCACTTTCAACTTGCTTTTCAGCCAGGTGAATGCGGTAGTGCGCCAATTGCGCCAGTTTGTATCAGATGCGTCCCACGAGCTGCGCACGCCGCTTTCCGTCTTGCGTGGCGAAACCCATTACCTCACTGAACAGGAACGAACGCCGCAGGAATACCGGACAACGTTGCGAATCATTGATGGCGAACTTGCGGCGCTGACGAGGATCATCGAAGGACTTTTTACTCTCTCTATGGCCGATGCCGGCCAACTACGCTTAAATCTTGAACCGGTTTATCTGGATGAAGTACTGGAGGAGGCCTGCGGCGTCGCTGCTCCAATCGCCCGGCGCAAGAACATAAGGATCGAGAGATCTCTTTGGAACGAAGTGCCCTTTGCCGGCGATCAGGCTCTTCTTCGGCAGTTGTTCCTCATCCTGCTGGAGAACGCGATCAAATACTCGTCGCCTGGCACAGTCATCACGGTAATGATCGTGGTGGAGGGTGGAAAGCCGCATGTAAGTGTGCGCGACCAGGGGATGGGAATCGCAGATGAGCACCTGCCTCACATTTTCGAACGTTTTTACCGGGCCGGGCCAGATCCGAATGAGGAGAGCCGAAGCGGAGGACTAGGACTTGCGATTGCGCTGGCCATTATCAATGCGCATAACGGGACTATCGTCTGTAAGAGTAAAGTGCGCGAAGGATCGGAGTTCTTGTTGACTTTCCCGGCAGGCGTCGTATCTTCGCTTCCGGAACCGGTACAGAAACTGGTTTAACTCTTTAGCCTCCTCCCCGACTGTCACAATCATTTCTTTCGGAATGAAGCTGGTGAAGGTCATTCAGCCCAGCAACGTGAGTCAGAAAAGCGATGTGACCTTTGCTCAATGCTCCATTGGATGACCGGGGTAGGCCGGAATTTTTCGGGCGGAACAAACAAGTCATTGAAAAGCTGGCGGGGACGACGAGACTCGAACTCGCGACCTCTGCCGTGACAGAGGAACAACACTGAAGCATTTCAAGAACTTGGCACGAACGGGCGGGACTGTTCAAGACCAGTCAGGACACTTCATTGGCACATGAATAGCACAGCAGTTGGAGTTTGTATAGCGAACCAGGGAGTGGGCCGATTTACAAAACTCGCTCGAGCGACGTCTTGCTCACAGTGGGTATGCATCCAGCCCAATTTCAGCTCTGCTTATTCGTTCATAACCGATTTGGAGAGATGCCGGGGCCGGTCGATATTGCGTCCCCGCAGGACTGCTATGTGGTATGCAAGAAATTGCAAGGGTATTACGTCCACGATGGGCTGCAGTAGTCCCGGAATTTCAGGCACCCTGAGTATGCTGGATACAATGTTTTGCAGTTCAGTGTCATCTTCTCCTGCGATCGCCAGAACCGGAATTTCACGATCGACATACTCCCGAATGCTTGCCACACTCTTGCTGTAGCGGAGAACGGAATCGGGATCATTGCGGTCCTGCGTAGCCAGCACCACCACAGGAAGATGTTCGTTTACCAAAGCCGTGGGACCGTGTTTCAGTTCGCCTGTCGGGTATCCCTCGGCGTGGATATAGGAAACCTCTTTAAGCTTCAGAGCTCCTTCCAGCGCGATTGGGTAGGCGATGTCGCGTCCCATGAAGATGAAGTCGTCATATCCCTTCAGTTGTCTGGCGAATTCCAGGCAAGGAGCATCCGTATTGAGGGCTTTCCGGATCATTTCCGGCAGATCGTGAAGTGCACGCAAGGAAGCGGCGACGCTCTCGTTTTTCGTCTCACGCTCCTGGGCCAGATACGCCGAAAAGAGAAACATGGCGGTGAGCTGCGTGGTAAAGCTTTTTGTCGCCGCGATCGCAACCTCTTCACCGGCGTGAGTCAGCAATGTTGCGTCAGCCAGTTGCGTGAGTGGAGTCTCGGGAACATTGCAAATGGCCAGTGAACACGCGCCTTTCCGTCGTGCCACTTGCAGAGCCGTAATGGTGTCAATGGTGGTCCCTGATTGCGAAGGAAATATCGTAAGCTCGTGGTTTGCGACCACCGGATCGCGATAGCAATACTGGCTGGCGAAATCAACTTCCACGTCCAGCCCCACCATTCGCTCCAGCATGAACTCCCCCACCATGCCTGCGTGCCGGCTTGAACCGCTGGCTGCGATGGTAATTTTAGTGAATGAGCGCATCAGTTCCGCCGACAGCCCAAGTTGCCCCATATTGATCCGCCCGTCACGCTCAAGACTGTCGTCGATGACGGTAGCAACCGACTGCGGCTGATCATAGATTTCCTTGATCATGTAGTGCGCGAAGCCGTTTTTGTTCCTGATGTTATCTCCGTTCACGCTGGCACCTCTGGCAACCGCTTCTCGTTTCTTCATCTTGTTCACACTCGAAAATCATTCTCCGGCGTTCGCCACTACCTGATTGGCGTCCGTTTCATTGAGGTTGCTCTGCGAGCCTGACAAGGTCCGCCAGCCCTGGCTCGAGAGATGCCAGAAAATCACAAGCCCGGAAAGCGTTGCGATCAGCAGCAGGACAAAACCCAATT
>WNFA01000395.1_pt1 | contig 34554 bp, 32 predicted proteins | sample 5400481 | NCBI WGS metagenome assembly WNFA01 (sample SAMN13153340, study PRJNA577476) | soil metagenome | isolation source: 120 cm saprolite under Douglas fir tree site 2 hole 1 replicate 2 | place: USA:California | collected 2015-04-18 | reverse complement strand
CGGCTGGAGACGGGCTGCGTGCTGGAGCTGATCGAGAAAGACGCGCCGTAAGCCGCTTCCGCGCACGCGGCGATCCTAAAGAGACCTTCGCATCCGCGCGAAGAAGTGCCCTTAGGAAATTCTTAGGTCGCGACTCCTCCTGCGCGGCGGAGTTTAGTCTGCTGCCGCCGCGCTCTGCTAGACGTGGAGCGCGATAAGCGAGAGGAGGGCCAGGCGACAGAACCGCGCTTATCCGTCCTTTCGCCGCAACAACATCGAAGTGAAGCTGAGCGTCACGGCGGCAGACGGAAAGAATTACGACGTCAGCAGAGGCGTCGCACCATCTTGCCAGCAGAAGGACGGGCGGATCACGATGACCACCATCTCGAAGGACGCAAAGCTCGTGACGCTCATCAACGTTTTCACGGTCGAGCCCGCGAATCAGCGACTCCTCCTCGAGCTGCTCGCGCGGGCGACCGATACGTCGGTGCGGCATGCGCCCGGCTTCGTGTCCGCCAGCCTTCATCGCAGCCTCGACGGCACCAGGGTCACGATGTACGCGCAATGGCGGACGATCGAGGACTATGAAGCGATGCGCAGGAACCCGGCTCCTGCACCCTTCCTGCAACAGGCGCTCGCTCTCGCCAAGTTTGAGCCCGGCATGTACGAGGTCGTCGAATCGTACTCGCCGCCCGTGGCCGACTACTGACCCATCCGAAACTCGGCAGCAGTAGAGTCGCTTGGCGGAGGCGCTCCGGTCGTCAGGCCGCTCTTGCGAGGACCTCGTCGAGGCGCTGGGTCACGATGGTCTTGAGCCGCTTTGACGGGATGCGCTGGATCCACTCGCGCGCTGCCCGTCGGCGAAACGCGGGTGGCAATTCGAGCTCGGGCAGCGATGCAAAGAGCCGGCCTCGCGTCGGCGAAAGATAGAGGAAGTCGACCAGCGCCTTCTCGGGTACGGCAAGCTTGGTGCCCGAGTCGAGCACTTCGAATCCGTCGAAAAGCGAAGGCTGAACGTGGTGAATACTGTAGGTGCCGAGCGTGGTGTTGACCCGCGCGCTGCGGGCCAGTGAGACCAGGTAGATCATCGAAGGTATCTGCTCGATCGTCCCGTGTTGATAGAGCGCTGTCTGCAGCGACACGTAGGCGGGGTAAGGAGCGGTCTGAACGTCTGGAAGCGGCAGTGCAAAATGGGAGCGGCGGCGGGCGATCCGAGCCCCGCCGCCGCTCCCATCATCACTCGCTACATCTAGTCGTCGTCGGTCTCGTCGGCTAGTTCCTCCTCGGAAGAATCGACTCCGAGCGCATAGACCTTGTTGTTACCGACTCCTCCCGTGGTCCTCCGATAACCGGAACCCCAGTAGACGACGCCGTCCACAATCGACGGCCCATCGATCACCGATCCGCCGCTGGCAAAGCCCGAGAGGATGTCTCCTGTCCTCGCGTCGAGTGCGTACATCTGGCCGGCCAACGAGCCTGCATACACGACACCGTTGGCGACGCTTACCGCGCCGAGGTCCACCGTGCCCGGAGTCGGATCCGCGGTCTGCCAGAGGATCTTACCGGTGGCGACGTCCAGAGCGCTCCACGCTCCCCAGTTGATCGTCTGCCCGGAAGGGACGAGGGTATACGGCATGTGTAGACTGTTCGAGACTGCGACGTAGATGCGCTGACCGTCGGTCGCGGTCCCCCATTGGATCCCTCCGGCAAGGCCGCCTGGACCGACCGGCGTGCTCCAGACGATGTTGCCGTTGTCTGCATTGAGCGCCCAGTAGATGCCGCTCTTCTGGCCCCAGCCGACGATGTTTCCCATCAGATTCGGTCCTGACCCTCCAAGATCGAAGTCCGGGCTGTCGGGGAGGGGGCAGTTCGCCTTCGGTCCAGTCGGAAGCAGACACGCAATGTTGAACACGTCCAAACCCTGCAATCTCTTCGCCCACTTGATCTTGCCGGTCTTCAAATCGAGCGCGAGGGCGGTATCGAAGAAGTCGTCGGGTGCGGCGCACTCTGCCAAGGGATTGGCGTCGTGGCACGCTTCCACCTCCGGCGGAGCGGTGTAGTTGTTGCCTGTCCCGGCGAAGAGCGAACCGCGCTTCGGATCGATCGCGGGCGGCTGCCAGATCGCGTTACCGCTATATCCACCCGGCTTGCCGCCGTTCTCGGGGACGGTGAAGGTCTGCCAGAGGATCTCGCCGCTCTCCTCGTCGAGCGCCACCATGCTGCCGCGGAACGTACAGCAGGGATACGCCGGATCCCCCGTCACGAATTCCTCGATCGAAGAGACGCCGATGTAAACGACGCCCTGGAATACGACCGGGGATCCGGTGATGACCGCTGCGGGATGAGGATCCACCTTCGTGATCCATTGCAGCTTTCCGGTTCGGCGGTGCACCGAGATCACGTTCGCGCCGTCGTGCACTCGGGTGGAGCTGAGGATGTCGCCGACGATCACGTGATCGCCATGGACTGCGGGACTGACGCGAGAGACGGATCCTGGAACACCGTTGTACTCGGCGATCTTGTGAGACCAGATGAGACGGCCGCTCTTCTTCTCGACGGCGAACAGGTTGCCGCCCCAATCGGGGAAATAGACGGCGTTACCATCCACCGTCGGAGTGGCGGAGACGTCGCTCTCCGTCGTGAACGTCCAGCGCGGACTGAGCCTCTTGACGTTGCCGGCGCCGATGTCGTGCTCCGCCGGCTGGCTCCGGCTGTTGCCTAGATCGTGCCCGGCGACTCGCCATTTGCCGGAGCGATGGTGGGACACGTTGTCTTCCGCGTTCACTGCCGGCGCCAGCAAAAGGGCGCTACACAAGAATGCAGCAATTGGTATCTGCGCGTTGCGCTTCTTCCGAACCGACTCCATTTATGATTGCTCCTTGACGCCGGGGGGATCCCGGTCATCGCGGCGCGAAAGAGCAGGATGCAGGCCACGAACATCGCGCCGGCGCAGATCGCATCGATTGCTCGCTCGATCGACGCAAAGACGCCCCGTCGAACACAAGTGCGAGCGCGTGAGCGCTGCGATCTGACGGATTCGGCGACAGGTGTCGGAAATGCGTTCACGCAACGCCCGACACAGGAGCGCTTCTGCTTCATGAGTGTGGATGGCTCGATGTTCGCAACGGTGATGGTGGCAACGGAGGAAGGGTAGAAGAGCGACGGCATCAGGCTGCCGCGTGCGGCCGCATCTCCAGGCCCGCGGCCATCACCACCATCAGCGGCCCGAACAATCCCGCGGGCACGAACGCGGTCCACGCGAGCCCGGTCACGTCCCACAGGTAGCCGCCCAGCACCGGGGTCACGATCGCGCAGAGATAGCCGATCGCGAACATCGCCGCCGACACGCGCGGCACGTCGTGCGGATCGACGAGCATCGGCGGGAGCGCCAGCGTGGACGTGAGCACGAACGCGCTGCAGAAGCCGATGACGCCCGAGTAGGCGACGATCGACGCATCACGCGCGAGCACGAGGCCGATCGTGGCCAGCGTGAAGGTCACGCCCATCGCCATGAACGGCCAGCGCCGCATCATGAGCCTCCCGGGAAAGAAGAGCAGCAGCAGCGACGCGGGAATCTGCAGCCAGTTGTTCGCGAAGAGCGCGGGATTCAGCAGCTCGGGCCTTCCCACGCGATGCAGCACGTCCGGGAGGAACGCGTTGGTGGTGAAGTAGATGCTCGAGCACCCGCCGGAGATGAGCCCGAGGCGCCACGTGACCGGCGACTTCCAGTCGGGCCACCATACGCGCCTTCTCGTGCATGGGCTCCGCGGGCCGGCCGCGCTGGTGGAGCATGCCCGCGAGAGCGACGAGGAAGATGGGCACGGACCACGCCACGAGCGCCAGTCGCCAATCGCCGCCGGCGAGCGGCAGCCCTGCGCGGCGGAGTTTAGTCTGCTGCCGCCGCGCTCTGCTAGACGTGGAGCGCGATAAGCGAGAGGAGGGCCAGGCGACAGAACCGCGCTTATCCGTCCTTTCGCCCTGGGCGGTCTGGGATTTCATGTCCCTACTGAAGTCCATCCAGGCCGAGGTCGCCCCGGTGTCCTTGCCCTGGAAGCCGCCAGCTGACCCGGAGTCCGCACGCCTCATCAACGAGATCGTGGTCTCCGAAGAGGGTGACGAGGGTCCCGACGGCCGTCCCATCAGCCACTTTCAGGCCTACCTACAGGCAATGAAAGCAGCTGGCGCGGCCACCTTCCCCATCGAGCATGTCACCTCGGCGCTCGATATGGGCGTCGCGCTGTCGACCGCCATCGCGGAATCCCACGCTCCCGCAGCGGCGAAGGGATTTGTCACGACCACCTTCGCCATCATCCGAGCGCCGCTTCACTGCCGTGTTGCCGCCTTCACCCTCGGCCGAGAGGAGGTCATCCCGAAGATGTTTCAGAACGCCATCGCGGGAGTCGGACCGTCACCTGCTTTGAATGGCGGCCCTGCCGACCTCAGCGGGTTCCTCTGGTACCTGGACAGGCACATCTCGATCGATGGAGATCGGCACGCGCCGATGGCGGATCGGCTCTTCACGCGTACCTGCCTGATTGATGAGCAAACTCACACCGAGTCGCTGGGTGCAGCCTGCCGCGTGCTGGAACAGCGAATTGCACTCTGGGATGGCGTTTCCGAAGTCCGGTTCTCCTGCACTCAATGTGGGTGAGCTTTGCGGAGGCGCTCGTGGGGCAGCGGCACGTGGACGCCGCCGCAGCAAAGGTAGACCAGCGCGAGGAGCGCATTCGCGGAATGAAACCCGAAGGCGCGATGGCTGAGGAGCCGGACCCGGTTGTTGATGCCTTCGAGCCGGGCATTGGAGAGGCCATGCTCGATGGCTGCGAGGATGCCGGCCCGATGGAGTCGCACGGTTCGGGCCAGCTTGACGAAGGGTTCGAGGCGCGACCGGGACGCCCAGGCGAGCCAGTCATCCAGCAGGGCTGGTGCTCGTCGAGGAGCAGCTCGGTAGACGGCTCGGAGCGCCTCCTTGAGCAAGTAGGCGCGGTACAGGGGGACGTTGAGACGGGCGATGCCGGCCAGACGCACCCGTTCCGCGTCGCTGAGGTTGGCTTCGTCCTTGAGCAGCACCCATCGGCTCTTCTTGAGCGGGCGGGCGCCGGAGGTGCCGCGCAACGAGCGCACGAGGCTGCGGCGGACCTCGTCGGTGGCGGTGTTGGCGAGCTTGATGACGTGGAAGGGGTCGAAGACGATCGCGGCATGCGGCAGACGGCGCCGGACCGCCTCGATGAAGGCGCCGGACATGTCGATCGAGACGAGCTGGATGGAGGCGCAGCCTTCGGGGCCGAGGCGGTCGAAGAAGCCATCCAGGGTGGCGGCCGACTTGCCTTCGCCGCCCCAGACGATCTGCTCGCTGTCATGGTCAGCGACGAGCGACAGGTACTTGTGGTGCTTGCGGTAGGAGATCTCGTCGATGCCGATGCGCACCAGCCGCCGCTCGGACAGAGGGATGCGCCTGCGCTCCACGGCGCGGGTGATGACGTTGCCCACCGTGCGCCAGGACACCCGCAGGAGCCGCGCGGTGGCGGTCCGGTTCTGCTCCTTGGCGACGGCGGCGCACACGTCTTCGAAGTCGCGCGTGAAGGAGGAGCCGTAGTCGGCGAAGGGCACCGCCTCGACGACGACCGCATCGCAGCGACGGCACTTGAGACGACGGATCTCGCCACGCAGATGAACCTCGAAGGCTCCAAAGGTCCAGGTGTCGCCAGGTCCGCGCGCTGCGATCGTAGGCGCCGCCTCGGTGCTTCCGGCCGCATCGGGCGCACGTGAGACTTCGGCCGCGCCGCTCGATGTCGACGGTGACGACCAACGCGGCGGCGTCGATCTGCAGGTCATGGACGCGAACACCTTGAAGCCCGAGCAGCCGTCAGACTACGGTGTTGAAGCGCATGGGTGTCGTTCGGGTGAGTTGCGCACACGACGAACCTACGACGGCTCCCATGCGCCATCGACCTCACCCGAGCACCGCTACGCCCTCGTCGCTGACCCACACTGGGTGCAGGAGAGGCACTTTTTTTCTGGACTCCATAGTCTAGAACGCTTATGCTCTTCCCGTGGCCCGCCCCAAGGAGTTCGACCGCAAGGATGCCCTCCGCCGTGCCATCCCCGTCTTCTGGGAGAAGGGCTTCGCCGGCACTTCCACCGATGATCTCGTCGGCGCCATGGGCATCGGCCGGCAGAGCCTCTACGACACCTTCGGCGACAAGCGACGCCTCTTCCTCGCCGCGCTGCGCACCTACAACACCGACGGCGTCACCGCCCTCTCGCGGAAGCTGCGCGCAGGCCCCACGGCGCTGGCAGCCATCGAGCGCATCCTCGTCGACCTCGCCGAGGTGCGCGAGAAGGCGCGCTCCCTCGGCTGTATGGGCGTGAACGCCATCTGCGAGATGGCCCGCGAAGATGCCGAAGTGCGCGCCCTCACCGAGACCAGCGCCGCCCTGCTGGAGGCGACCCTCACGGACGCGATCGAAGACGGCAAGGCCAAGGGCGACGTCTCCCCCACCGTCGACAGCCGCGCTGCCGCGCGCTTCATCGCAGCCACGCTGAGCGGGATGAAGGTGCAAGCCAAGGGCGGCGCCTCCACCGAGGTGCTCCGCGACGTCGCGGCCTTCGCCGTCGACAGCCTCCGCCCTCGTTAGTCGTCCCTGGGAACGCACGACGCTTCGAGCACACTCAATTCTGGACTGATGATTCAATAACAACCCACACAAAGGACGTAGACATGAACAACGAGACGGGTTCCCTCCAAGGGAAGAAGGCGATGGTCATCGGCGGCTCACGCGGCATCGGCGCCGCTGTGGTGAAGCGTCTCGCACGCGAGGGCGCCGCGGTCGCGTTCACGTACGTGAGCAAGCCGGAGCGGGCGCGCGAGCTGGTGCTCGCCGTCGAGGCCGCGGGTGGGCGCGCCGTCGCTCTGCACGCCGATAGCGCCGACGCAGCCGCGCTGGAGAGGGCGATCGACGAGGGCGCGCAGACCCTCGGCGGGCTCGACGTGCTGGTGAACAACGCGGGCATCCTCATCTTCGGCCCGGTCGACACGTTCAGCCTCGAAGACTTCGACAAGATGCTCGCCATCAACGTGCGCGGCGTGTTCGTCGCCGCCAAGGCGGCGGCGCGGCACCTCCCGCAGGGCGGCAAGATCCTCGTGGTCGGCAGCAACACCGCGGAGCGCGCGATGCTCGCCGGCTCGAGCATCTACGGGATGACGAAGGCTGCGGTCGCCCGGCTCGTGCGTGGGCTAGCGTGGGACTTCGCCGCGCGAGGCATCGCGGTCATCAACGTCGCGCCGGGCCCGACGCAGACCGACATGAACCCCGCCGACAGCCCCCGCGCCGACTGGGTGCGCAACGCCAACCCCCAGAAGCGCGTCGCCGACCCCGACGAGATCGCGCGCTTCATCACCTACCTCGCGCGGCCCGAGTCGACGTACATCAACGGCGCGAGCCTCACCATCGACGGTGGCTTCTCGGCGTGACGGCTACGGCTCCCGCGCCGGATCGCCGGCCGGAACGGTCACGGCGCCGTGGAGCCAGAAGCTCGGGGGATAGGGGGCCAAACGCCTTCCCGAGGGCAAGCCTCCCCCACGGCTGGAGGCCGTCCTCCGCGCATCGTTCCATGACGCCCGGCGTCTTCGCCGCGCGCCCCTTCGCAACGAGGACCGCGCGGCGAAGACCCTGCTGGCTACTTGCAGGATCGCAGCGTCTCGCGGGCAGGTCGATAGGCGCTTCAACCGGCCGCGCCGGAGCGGCTCGATTGGCCGACGACCCTGCTCCCGCCATGCTGCACCTCCGCTCGGCTGTCCGATAGTGGGATTTCTGTCAACTGCGCGAGCAGCCGTCGGACTACGGTGTTGAAGCGCATGGGTGTCGTTCGGGTGAGTTGCGCACACGACGAACCTACGACGGCTCCCATGCGCGCTCGACCTCATCCGAGCACCGCTACGCCCTCGTCGCTGACCCACACTGGATGCAGGAGAGGCCGAAGTCCCTGCGCGGCGGAGTTTAGTCTGCTGCCGCCGCGCTCTGCTAGACGTGGAGCGCGATAAGCGAGAGGAGGGCCAGGCGACAGAACCGCGCTTATCCGTCCTTTCGACGCGGGGATAAGGTGCGTTCGCGGCAGGATTCCGTCCTGCCCTGATCGAGAAAGGGTGTTGCATGAAGCTCGGCAAGAAAGAATGGGCTAGGTGGGCAGAGTGGATCGAGAGAGTGAAGAGCGACCTTCAGGCGACGGTGAATGACCGGGCGGTGTTCCACGGGTTCGGCGACGTCGTGCGTGCGAACGAGGAGTGGATTCGCGCCTACCACGGCGGCTACTTCTGTGACTTCGTTGCACGCAGCTACGTCGCCCGCTCCGCGATAGGCGTCCGGAGGCACGTCAAGCGTGACGATGACTCCGTCTCGTTGGTGCAGATCCTCTCGCAGATGAAGGACTGCGCTCCTCAGCTCACGTTCGGCTTCTACTTGCAGCAGTTTCCCCGGAACGACGCGGACGGTTTCTTCTGGCAGAAGCCAACGTTCAAGTTGGTGTCGGAAAACGGGGTCGTTGCATCCGGGCAGATCATCGCCAGCGACATCGAGAAGCTGAAGCTTCTGACCGTGCAAGTGGAGACGTTCGTCGACAAAGAGCTCGCGCACCTGGACCGCAAAGGGTTCGACGGCCGGGTCACATTCAACGATCTCGACGGGGCTGTGGATACCCTCGACGAGGTTGCCTGCAAGTACATCTGTCTGCTGACCGGCAAGGGGTACAGCAGCTTGAAGGCGACGGTGCAGTTCGACTGGAAGAAGGTCTTCAGGGTGCCGCTGCAGAAACCGCCCGCGTAGGGCCACGCAGGAGCGCGTCGAAGGGCCCGCCCTCCCGGACGTGGTTACTACAATCCCAAGGATCGAGATCGCCTGATCTGCTGGCGCCACGCCAGTTCGGCGTCGGCTTCTCTCCCGTATCTCTCCCCCGACCAGGACGAATCCCGGGAAACAGCGTCAAGTACCGGCGAGAACGCTGTGCATCCGAAACAGCCTCAAATCCTCGCGAATCAACGATTGGCGTGCGTCGTCGCGGGGTTAGTGAAACTGGCCTGTTTCGGGTTCGATTCCCATGCGCTACCGCCGCTACGTTGCTACCTCCGGTTTTCTTCTGACGCGGTGCTACCTCGCTGGCGGCATCCTCGCCAACGGGTAAGCCGTCACAGACGCAGTACTACAATCACCCGACGCCGCCGCAGGTGCGAGTGACGCGTCGGCACCATCCGCTCGAGGGACTGCTCTTCGATGTGGTGACCGGAGGACCCACGCAGATCGTCGTGCGGCTCGGTGACGGCACGGCGATGCGCCTGCCGCGCGCGTGGACGGATGCCGATGGCCTGCCGCCGTCCAGTGTCGCCGACCGCATCTTCTCCGTCGATGCGCTGCGCGAGTTGATCGAGCGCGTCGACGCCTTGGTCCGCCGCGCTTGAAACGGTCGCGGCATTCGTGGGCGCATCAGGGCCTCCCACGACACGTGGAGGACCTCGCATGGTGCGTCAACGATCGCTGGACTTTGGTACCGAGCGGCTCGCCACGATTTGGAAGCAGGTGCCGGAGCGCTGCCGCAAGGAAGCCCTCGCGCTGTGGGCGCAGCTCATCGCCGCCGCCGCGCAGCGCCGCTCGAAGCAGAAAGGAGCCAGGTCATGAACGGACCGATCGGTGAGCAGTCGAAGATCCGGGCCGCGCATCGCGAGCGCTCAGCCTTCGTCTACGTGCGGCAGTCGTCGCTGCGGCAGGTGCGGAACCACCTGGAGAGCCAACGGCGACAATACGCGTTCGCCGACCAGGCGGTTGAGTTCGGCTGGTGCCGCGATCGCGTGGTGGTCGTCGACGAGGATCAGGGGAAGAGCGGAGCGATCCCGCAGGCACGCGCCGGCTTCGCCAGGCTGGTCGGCGCCGTGGCGCGCGGTGAGGTCGGGTTGGTGATGAGCCTGGAGCTGTCCCGCCTGTCGCGCAACGACGCCGACTGGAACCACCTCGTATATCTGTGCCGCTGGACTGGCGCGCTCATCGCCGATGAGCACGGCGTGTACGATCCGTCGTCGGGCGCCGACCGCATGGTGCTGGGCATCCGCGGTCAGGTCAGCGAGATGGAGCGCGACAGCCTCGTGCACCGCATGGTGGAGGCACGCTGGAACAAAGCGCGCCGCGGCGAGGCGTTCACCATCCCGCCGGCGGGCTACGATCTCGACGAGATTGGCCAGTGGGGCCTCACCAGCGACGAGGCGGTGCAGACGGCTCTGCGGCGCGTGTTCAGCAAGTTCGACGAGCTCGGCGCCGCCCGGCAGGTGTATCTGTGGTGGCGCGACGAGGGCCTGCCGTTTCCGGTGCGGCGCATCCAGCCTCGCGCGCACCCCATCGTCTGGGTCCCCGTCTCCTATCGGCTCGTGTACCAAGCGCTGCGTCATCCGATCTACGCTGGCGCCTTCGTCTTCGGCCGCAGCCACACGACGCGCGCGCTCGATCCGGAGACTCAGCGGATCGTCGTGCGTCGGGGAGCGCGCCGGGGGATGAAGGACTGGCCGGTGTTGATCCAAGATCACCATCCGGCCTACATCTGCTTCGAGCAGTACCTGCGCAACCAGGAGCGGCTGCGCAAGAACTCGGTGATGACCGGATCGAGCACCGACGAGAGCCATGCGGGCGCGGCGCGCGAAGGACGCGCGTTGCTGCAGGGACTGGCCCGTTGCGGCCATTGCGGTCGCCGCATGTACGTTAACTACGGCGGCCAGCGGAGTGCGCGCACGCTTCAGTACCGCTGCTCGCGAATCCGAGCGCTGCCGGCCGCCGGCGCCGAGTGCCAGCTCGTCGGAGGCAAGCGGATAGAGACGACGGTGGTCGAGGCATTTCTGGCGGTGACCGTTGCGGCCGGTGCCGAGGCCGCCGCGCTGGCCGCCGAGCAGACGCGGCAGGAGAGCGACGCGGTGGAGCAGGCGTGGCGGCTGCAGATCGAGAAGGCCGCGTACGAGGCGCAGCGGGCCGAGCGGCAGTACATGACGGTCGAGCCGGAGAACCGGACGATCGCGCGCGAGCTGGAGCGGCGGTGGAATGAGCGGCTCGAAGAGCTGGAGGCCGTGCGCGCCAAGGCGTCCGCGGCGCGGGTGCAGCGGCGTCCGTTGACCGAGGAGGAATTGCGACACGCGCAGGAGTTGGGCGGCAATCTGGGAGCGGTCTGGAACGCCGCGACGACGACGGTTCGGGATCGCAAGCGGTTGCTACGCGCGCTGATCGACGAGGTGCAGGTGCGGACCGACGACAAGCACCATCGCGTGCGCATTGTCTGGAAGGGCGGCGCAGCGACCGATCGCGAGGTCGTGCGCTTGCGCCACAGTGGCCCGCTGCACACTACAGCGGAGGAGGTCGTCGAGCTGGTGCGCACGCTCGCGCGCGACTTCGACGACGCGCAGATCGCGCGGGTCCTCCATCGCCGGAGAATGCGCAGCGGTCTCGGCCTGGCCTTCACCAAGTCGAGCGTGTCCTCTCTTCGCCACAAGCACCAGATCCCCGCTTGCGCGACGAAGAAGCCGCGCGACAGGCGAGAAGGCCCCTTCACCGCCGAAGAGGCCGCGCGCGAGTTGGGCGTCACGGCGAGCACCGTGCACCACTGGCTGCGGCAAGGCGTGCTGGCGGGGCAGCAGGCGACTATCGGCGCGCCATGGCGAATCGTGCTGACCGGCGAGGTCCGCAGCAGGCTGGCTGGCGGCGACGCCCCCGCCGGCTGGGTCGGCCTCGCCGAGGCCGCGCGGCGCCTGGGCGTCAGCAAGTCGCTGGCTGCGTATTGGGTCAAACAGGGCAAGCTCCCCGCGGTACGCACTACGGTTGGGAAGCGTCGGTGCTGGAGAATCGATCTGTCTTCCGCCACCTGCGCGCATCAGCGCGGGCTCTTTGACCAGATGATCAACTCCCAGAGAAAGGAGCCGTAGTATGAACGCGCGCACGGCTTCGCCCGCGTGCGCTGCATGTCGTGCTGCGACGAGATGCTCGTCGCCTTCTCCTGTAAGCGTCGTGGCTTCTGCCCGTCTTGCACCACGCGCCGCATGCAGGGTACCGCGACGCACCTCTTGGACCGCGTGCTGCCGCACGTGCCCATGCGCCAGTGGGTCCTGTCGCTCCCGCGGTGGGCGCGCTTCCTCGTCGCCCGGGACCCGCTGCTCATCACCCGCGCGCTCGAATCGAATCCCGAGCATTTGACTGTCCTCGGTCAACGGGAGCACGGTTGCGCCATGATCCCGCCCATCCCGGGCGAGCGCTCCGGCGCTCGGTCCGATCGGGGCGGAGCCGCGGCTTCGCCCGATATTCCGGATCTCGGCGAGCGTTATCGAATCGAGAGGGAGCTCGGACGCGGCGGGATGGGACGCGTCTTCGTCGCCCGAGATTTGAACCTCGATCGACAGGTCGCGATCAAGCTCCTCTCCGCCGGTGCGCACGGAGAAGACGAGCTGCGCCGATTCGGGCAGGAGGCGAGAGCCGCAGGTTCGCTCAATCACCCGAACATTCTCGCCGTTCACGACGTCGGGAGCTGCGTGGCGGGACCCTACATCGTCTCCGAGCTCCTCAGCGGCTCGACCTTGCGCGAGCGGCTCGACGGGAAGCCGTTGCCGCTGAAAACGGCGCTGCGTTACACCGTTCAGCTCGCGCAAGGTCTCGCGGCGGCGCACGAGCGCGGCGTGATCCACTGCGACGTGAAGCCGGAGAACCTGTTCGTCACGAACGAGGGCCAGCTGAAGATCCTCGACTTCGGCCTCGCCAAGCTGACGGGCGCCAGGGTCGTGGCACCGGGCGCGCAGCTGCAATCATTGCCGGCGAGCACGAAGATCAGCGCGATCCTCGGGACGGTCGAGTATATGTCCCCGGAGCAGGTGCACGGCCGTGAGGCGGACCACCGTTCGGACATCTTCAGCACCGGCGCCGTCCTGTACGAAATGCTCGCCGGACAGCGTCCCTTCCAGCGGCAGACGCCCATGGAGACCGGCACCGCGATCTTGAGCGACGATCCCCCTGACCTGCCCGCCCAGGTCTCGCTGGAGGTCGACCGGATCGTCCGCCGCTGCCTGGAGAAGAACCGGGAGCGGCGTTACCAGTCCGCCAAGGATCTTGCCCTGGACCTGGAACAGGCGGCGGTGCATCCGCTGCGCTCAGCCCGCGCGTACACGATGCGGAGGTGGCGCGCGGCCCTCGTCCTCCTTGCGCTGTTCGCCGCTGTCGGTATCGCCGGTGTCGTCGCCGGCGCACGAGCGTGGCGAGCGCAGCGCCCGGATTTCCGGCAGCTCACCTTCCGCCGTGGCACCATCTACTCGGCCCGGTTCGCTTCCGACGGGCAGACCGTCGTCTACTCCGCTGCCTGGGAAGGAGCGCGGCGGCCTGAGATCTTCTCGTCGCGTGTGCACGGCCCCGAATCGAGGTCTTTGGGCCTCCTGAATGCCAACGTGCTGTCGCTCTCCCGCGCAGGAGAGATCCTGGTCCAGCTTGGTCTCCAGCGGGAAACCTGGCGAATGACGGGAATGCTCGCGCGGGTCCAGCTTGCCGGCGGAGCGCCGCGCGAAGTCCTCGACGGCGTGTCCGAGGCCGACTGGGCGCCAGACGGCGCCGCGTTCGCCGTCGTCAGAGACGTTGGCGGGCGCAGCCGGATCGAATTTCCCATCGGCAAAGTCCTCTTCGAGACGACCGGCTGGGTGAGCCATCTGCGAATTTCGCCGCGGGGCGACCGGCTGGCGTTCCTCGATCACCCGGGGAGCGGGTCGGCCGGCGGGACCCGATACACGAAGTGGGCATCAGTCTCGGTGATCGATCTCGCCGGGAACGCGCGGACGCTGGTGCCCGCCTTCATCGCGCAAGGCCTCGCCTGGTCTGCGACCGACGACGAGATCTGGTTCACCATGGCGGAGCCAGGGAAGCGGGAGGCGCTTCGCGCCGTCACGCTCTCGGGCCGGCAACGCACGCTGCTCAGCGTGCCGGGTTCGCTGAGGCTCCTGGACATCGATCGCGAAGGGCGCGTTCTCCTGGCACACGAGAGCATCCGGATCGTGCTGACCGCGCTTCCCCCTGGCGAGCGCAACGAGCGCGAGCTGTCCTGGTTCGACTGGCCCCTCCTCGGCGACCTCTCCAGGGACGGCAAGACCGTGGTCTTCACGGAGCAGACCTCGCCTCCCGGACGGATCTACCTCCGCAGCACGGACGGCTCTCCAGCCGTCCTCTTGGGACAGGGGGTCGCGACGGCCCTCTCGCCCGACGCGAAGTCGGTGCTTGCGACCACCACCGACCAGCCGCCTCGCCTCGTGCTCCTCCCGACGGGTCCGGGACAGCCGACACTGGTGCCCTCGGATCGCATCGAGCCGCTAAACGGTCGGTGGTCGGGGGACGGCAAGCAGATCGTCATGGCCGGGCGGGAGCCTGGGCATGCAACGCGGCTGTACGCGCTGGGCGGAGGGCCGCCCAAGGCGATCACGCCCGAAGGCATCAGCCTGATCTACGCCGTGTCTCCCGACGGTTCGCTCGTTGCGGCCAGGGATGCAGAAGGCACGTCTGCACTCTACCCGGTGGAGGGCGGTGAGCCGCAGCCGATCCGCGAGCTGGACAGGGGAGACCATCCCGTTGCCTGGAGCGAAGATGGTCGCACCCTCTACTCCTTCCGGCACGGCGAAGTGCCGTGCACCGTGTACCGGCTCGATCTCGCCACGCGGCGCAAGGAGGTCTGGAAGGTGCTGGGCCCTGCCGACGTAACCGGAGTCCAGCACATCGGGAGGGTTCAGATCACGCCTGACGCGAGATCCTATGCGTACGGACACATCCGCCAGCTTTCAGAGCTCTACCTGGTGGACGGCGTGAAATGACGGCGGACCGCCACATCGTCACGGCGGACCGTCACATAGTGCAATGTGGCGCCGCGTTGGCGCCCCAGTAGCACCCCTCGCCGAGGCAGTGCCCTCAGCGCTCCACTCGCGGACACTCGTCGCTGCCATGGCCCGGCACTTGCTGGTTACAGCAGCTGCGGTGATGCCCCGCCGTCTCGGCGAGGCGGATCGCGTGCTCGAACCAGTGAGAGGAGATACACGATGCAACGCATCGGATGGTGGACTACGGCCTTCAGGGTCCTGGTCCCGTTCGCCTGCTTGGGGGTGTGGAGCTGCGGCGGTGTGAGCCCGCAGGATGCAGTACCGTCGGAAGGATCGTTCGCGCTGTCGCACGAGCAAGAACAGCAGCAGGAGGCATTCACGACACTGCCCCCGAACGAGAGGATCTTCCCGATTGAGACGGGCGCGGAGATCGACTGGGTGCCGCTCAACAATGCGGCGAACGCGCAGCATTATGTCTGGCTGCCCGCCGGGGAAAGGGAAAACGAGAAGCTGTTCGTCTTCATGCCCGGAGCGGCGAACAAGCCAGCCGACTTCCAGTACTTCAGCAGCGAGGCGGCACGCGCTGGATACCATGTCATCGGGCTGATGTACCGGAACGACAAGGCGATCGAGAACGTCTGCCCGGGGAACCCGGAAGAGAATTGCTCGGGCAACATGCGCCTCGAGATCCTGACTGGTGTCGATATCTCGGACAACGTCACGGTGAATGTCGCCAACAGCATCGACTACCGGCTGACGAAGCTCCTCGGCCACCTCGACGGCGAGCACCCGGACCAGGGATGGTCTCGATTCCTCAAGGACGGCCAACCGAATTGGTCACGGATCGCCGTCGGCGGCCAGTCGCAGGGTGCGGGTCAGGCTGCGCTGATCGCGCAGCTCCGCCACGTGCCTCGCGTCGTGATGCTGTCTGGTCCCCCGGATTCCCGCCTTCCGAACCAAGTACCGCCTGTGGTGGATAGCTGGGTACACATCGGCAGAACGCCGGCATCGAAGCACTTCGCGCTCTATCACCACCGGGACCGCTTCGTCACTGGGCCGCCGACCGGCACCACGGGAATCCCGACCAACCTGAGCGCGCTCGGCCTCGACAGATTCGGCCAGGCAGTGGCCGTGGGAACTGAGGGTCCGTACTGCACGACGGACGATCTCGGCCCCCCAAGCGATTCGTCGTTCGGTCAGACGCGTCTCCTGGTTACCGACCTCTTCCCGCGCGGCGTCGGCGGCTGTGCCGGAGTCGGCCCCGGCAACCCACACCGCAGCACCGCGAGAGACGACTTCACGCCGCTCGCCGCCGACGGCACGCCAAGACTGCTCGGTGCCTGGCGCTACCTGCTCAGCGCTTCGGAGGAGGAGGATGGGCAGGAGGAGGAAGCGCACGACGAGTGATGTCACGCGTGCGTGATGGTGATGAGCACGACGAAAACCCTCCGCCGCCGCAAGGGTCGAGGGTTTTCTCGATTGCGTGAGCCTTCTGCCTGACGGCCGCCCTGCCCTACAATGCAGTGCATGGAGCCGGCCCGAACGATCAGCCGCACCGTCGGGCGGACCTCGCCACCGGCCGCCGGGCAGCCGTACCTTTTCCTGACGCTTCGCTGCGATCGGCCCATCGAGCCTGGCGCGCGCTTCTGTCTTCACGGTGCAGACGTGGTGACGATCGGGCGCGGCAACTCCCTCGCGATCGAGCGGCGCGAGAAGGGCGGGGTGACGGTCATCCGCATCGAGATCCCCGACCCACGCCTGTCGTCGGCGCACGCACGCCTGCAGAGCGTCCTGGGGAACCGGGTGATCGAGGACGCGGGCTCCAAAAACGGGACGTGGGTGGACGGACAGCGCGTCACGAGGGCGACGCTCCCGGATGGCGCGCTGCTGGAGCTCGGACACACCTTCTTTCTCTACCGCGAGGCGCTCCCCGCCGGCGGCCCCGACTTCGTCGACGCGCGCGAGCTGCGCCCTCCGGCGGATCGGCTCGCGACGCTCTCCCCCGTGCTTGCAGCGGAGCTGGATCGCCTCGCGCTCATGGCGCGCTCGCGCGTGCCGATCCTCGTCCGAGGCGAGACGGGGACCGGAAAGGAAGTGATCGCGTCGGCCATCCACCAGCTCTCCGGACGACCCGGCCGCTTCATCGCCGTCAATTGCGGCGCGCTGGCGGAGAACCTGGTCGAGTCCGAGCTGTTCGGTTATCGGAAGGGGGCCTTCTCGGGTGCGGCGGAGGATCGGCCCGGTCTGGTGCGCAGCAGCGATCAAGGCACGCTGCTGCTCGACGAGATCGGGGATCTGCCGCTCTCCGCGCAGGCGGCGCTTCTGCGGGTGCTCCAGGAGGAGGAAGTGCTGGCGGTCGGCGCCACGCATCCCGTCAAGGTAGACCTGCGGGTGGTCGCCTCCACTCACCGTGACCTGGACGCGCTCGCCGCCGAGGAACGCTTCCGCCCCGATCTGCTCGCCCGGCTCTCGGGCTTCAGTCTCTCGTTGCCGCCGCTGCGGGAACGGCGCGAGGACCTGGGGCTCCTCATCGCCGCGCTCCTGCGCAAGCTCGCGGGCGACGCGCCGAGCTGCGTGACGTTCACGCCCGACGCGGCGCGCGCCTTGCTGCTGCATCGCTGGCCGCGGAACGTGCGCGAGCTGGAGAAGTGCCTCTCCGGAGCCATCGTGCTTGCGCGCGAAGGCGTCGTCGAGCTCGAGCACCTGCCGGCCAGCCTCCGCAATGCGCCGGAAGGTACGCCTTCGACCACGCCCGCTACTCCACGGCTCTCCAGGCAGGAAGAGGAGCGCCGCCGGCACGACGAGCTGGTTGCGCTCCTGCGCGAGCACGACGGCAACGTCACCGCGGTGGCACGCGCGATGGGCAAGCCGCGCACGCAGGTGCAGCGTTGGTTGCGGCGGCTGCGTGTCGATCCGCTCTCTTTCCGCCGCTGATCGCGCAGGCGGTCGGGTCGAACACCGTCCTGAGCTGCTCGCAGATCCCGCTCCCCTCCGACACTCGAAGCGACAAGCCCGTCACTGCCGCGGCGCGCGCGTGAAACCGTCCTTGCACGGCGGGGTGTAAAACAACTACTACGCTCGTGCGGTAGAAGCCGAATTCCTACGGGAACCAGCAACCGATCTCGTGGATCTCTTCTTTCGGTCGGTGCTCCGCTTCCTGCGACGCACTCTCTTGGCGGCTGCATTGATTAGAGACTCGAGCGGAACCTGAAACTTGGACCACAGTTTCGCCATCATCTCCGCCGAGAGAGTACGCTTCCCATGCAGCACCTCATACACGCGTGCCCGAGTGCCAAGGATGGGTTCCAGAGCCTTCGGCGTGAGGCCCATCTGATCCAATCGGAACTTGATTGCATCGACGGCCTTGGCGGGCTGGATGGGATAGTGCTCCTCCTCATAGGCCTCGACCAGCGTGGACAGAACCTCCAGACGATCCTCATCGTCACTGCCCGCTTGGGCAGTGTTCATGAGCACGTTGATCTGCTCAAGAGCCTTCTCTAGATCCTCCTCCGAACGGATGGGGGAAACCTCAACTCCTCTAGACTTTCGCTGCGTCGACGCGGTCATATTCGGCATGAGTCCCTACGAACCGGATGAAAACGATGGGTGGATGATATCGAACGATCAAGCGATACTTGTTGCCCTTTATGTTGAAGACGATGCGGTCGTTTCCGACGAAGCTTGCGCTTGGATAGCGCCTCCTGATTTCGGCAGTATCAGTCCACTTCGCCTTCTTGACCTCCGTGAACCACGCAGCAAGCGGCCCTTTCGCATCAGGATGCTCACCCCAGAACTCTCGGAGTGCCCTGCGCGAGATCACTCTCACGAGCACAAGCTAGCATGCTCCCATGCTGGGAGCAACCACATTTCGTCCGTTCCCATGGTGGGAGCACACCTTAGGACTCAAGCGTACCGCATACATCGCGCCAGCAGGAAGGTAGCTCAGGGGTGGCACCGGCGAGCGTGCGGCCGAGCGCCCGATTGACGTACCAACGCGAACGCGTCCACCGCAAGGATCAAGTCAGTATCGGGGGTCCACGGCAGCGAACCGACACTGTGATCGAGTTCCTGCATCCCGACAAGATGGGTTCGACGAGCTCCGGCTCGCCTTCGGGCTACGAGGCTAATTTCGAATTTCCAGAAGGTCCTGAAGTCGCCCCAGCGTGCACGCGGCGCGATTGCCGTCGTTCATCGCCTTGAGAGCGGCCTTCACGACGGGATCGAGGAGCCGGTCAGTGTCCATTTGATTCGCCTCCTGCGGTTTCTCTCCCCTATCTCTCCCCCGACAGGGTCGAATTCCGGCGAACTGTGACATGTCCCGTCAGAACGGTCGCGTATCGGAACCGGCCTGAACTCCTCCCGAATCCGCGATTGGCGTGCGTCGTCGCGGGGTTAGTGGAAATGGCCGAATCGGGTTCGATTCCCATGCGCTACCGCCATTACACTGCTGGTTTACCTCCCGTTTTCTTCCATCTCCGTGTTGCCCGGCTTTAGCAGGCGGATCGTCGCCGGCACGCGATCGATCACCTTCCACTCGACGGCGACCTTGAGCATCTTGCTCAGGACGGTGAGCGCGTTGTTCACCGTCTTCGGGTTCTTTCGCTCCATAGTCGCCTTCAGCCGCTGGACGTCTTCGTCGGTGATCGCGTCGAGCCGCTTCGCGCCGAGCAGCGGAAGCACGCAGAGCCGCGTGGGAGTTGACTCCTACATTGTCATACGTCACAGTGCGAAGTGGACGGGAACCGACAACACGGAACACCCAGCAAGAGGGGGAACATGATTACGAACAAATGGGTGGGGACCGTTGCGGCATTGCTTCTCAGCGCCGCTCCGGCCATGGCGCAGAATCAGGGCGGCAACGGCGGCGGCAACGGGGGCGGCAACGGCCAGGGTAACTCCGCCCCGGAGTTCGACCCGGCGGTCGCCGGGCTCATCGGAGCCATCTTGGCGGGCGGCGGGATCCTCCTGGCGCGCCGCCGTCGCCGTTGAGCACAACCCGCGGGAAAGCCCTGCGCCGCCGGCTGGGCCCGGCGGTGCTTCGCCTGACTGGATCCTTCGCTGGCACCTGATTTCGGAGCCCGGCTTGCCACGGGTCCTCCCGGGGAAGCCCCCCTGTTGCGCTGGGTGCTTCCCGCCGCGTTGCTCGTCGCCGAATACCTGACCCTGTCGTTCCTGGTAGACCTGCCGACCTCCGGCCCGGCGATGCGGCTGGTGGAGGCCGCCCGGGTGGCTGTACCCGTGGTGATCGGCGCGGCCGCCGGCGGGTGGTTGCTCGAAAGACGCCAGGCGCGCCTGGCCCTGCGGGAGATGGCCGCGTCGCTCCCGCCATGGCGCCCCTGGGCGACGCTCCCGGCGCAGCTGGCCGCCTTCACCGCCACCGCCCTGCTCGCCCGCCACCTGCTTGGCGTGGGAGCGCCGCCGGTCCACACCGGCGCCCTCGCGGGTTTGCTGGCCTGCACCGCGGTGACCGCGCTGCTCACGCTCGCCAGCGCGGCTCCGCTACGCTGGACGACCCACCTGGTCGCGGTGCGCTGGCGGGTTCCGCTGGTGGCGCTGGCGCTGGGGCTGCTCTCGTGGCGCGCCGCCGCGGCGGCCGAGGGCCTGTGGGGGGTTCTCTCGGCGGGCACGCTGCGCGCGGTCGCCTGGCTGCTCCACCTCCTGTCCTCGGACGTGACCACCGACCCGGCGACGAACCTGATCACGGTCGGGAATTTCGGGGTATTCATCGCCCCGGTCTGCTCGGGCGTGGACGGCCTGGGCCTGGTCCTGCTCTTCCAGGCCGTCTGGCTGGCCATTTCCCGCTCGCGGCTTCGACAGCGCCGTGCGCTGGTGCTCTTGCCGCTCGGCGCCGCCGCTGCGCTGGCGGCGAACGTCCTGCGGATTGCCATCCTGGTCCTGGTGGGCGCGTCCGGCCGGAAGGAGCTGGCCCTCGGGGGACTCCATTCCAAGCTCGGCTGGATCCTCTTCATCACCATCGCGCTCGCGAGCGTAGCCATCGCGGAACGGATCCCCTGGTTGCGGGAATCGGGAGCTGCCGCGCAGCCAGAGGACGACAGACTGCCCCCAGCCGTGGCCGCGTACCTCGCCCCGCTCCTGGCCGCCCTCGCCACGGCGCTCGTGACCAGCATCTGGAGCGACGGCGTCCTCGACCTCTGGTACGGAGCGCGCATCGCGGCGGCATTGGCGGCGCTGTTCCTCGTCCGCCACGACCTGCCCCGACTCTCGTTCTCGGCACCCTGGGTGCCCATGCTACTGGCCGCGGGCGTCTGCGCCATCTGGATCCCCTGGGGCGGCGGAGGCGGCACGGCGCTGGCCGCCGACCTGGCCTCGATGTCACCGCTCGGCCGATGGGCATGGATCGCGGTGCGAGTATCCGGTTCCTGCCTGGTGATCCCGCTGGTGGAGGAACTGGCGTTCCGTGGCTTCCTGCTGCCCTGGCTGGCGTCACCTCGCTTCGAGGACGCACCGTCGCGCCACTGGACTTGGTTGTCGGTAATTCTATCGTCGGCCGCCTTCGGTGCCCTTCACGAGCGATGGCTGGTAGGCACGGTGGCCGGCCTGGCCTTCGCCGCCGCCCGGCTCTACCGGGGCCGCCTCGGCGACGCCGTTCTGGCACACATGTTGTGCAACGCCGGGATCAGCGCTGCGGTCCTCCTGGGTGGCCGCTGGGATCTGTGGGCCTAGAATCCGCTTATCTGTCCCTCGTCCGCTCAGCGCATCGGCGCCAGATTTGCCACGCGGGCCATTCACGACGCTTGCTGCTGCCGCCAGGCGGATGCACGATGTTCGCTGGGCCTCGCCTAGGCGGGGCGGGAGTTCCGGGATCGTTTCCGGGCGATCCGGGCCCCCCTCTTCGCGCGTCATCGTCAGCGTCGGCCACAAGGCCGCGGATTACGGTACCGTCGCCGCCGCCGACGGCTCCTTCGATTTCGGCGCCCTTTGGCAGGGAGGACGCCGGAGAGCGACGGCGGCAACCCCTGCGCGGCGGGGGTTGCAGACCCGTCCGCGGTCTGGCAGGTTGGAAGTTGGACCGGGGAGGCGGGAGGGGAGGCGACAGAACCGCCCTTATCTCTCCTTTCGCCGACGAAGCGGAACGGCACCTCGAGGAGCTCCGGCGCGCGGGTATTCAAGTCGACGCGAAGACCTACGCCCTGGATCCGGCACTCGGCGCGGCGGCGCCTCGTCGATCAAGGGCGACCACTGCGGTGCGAGACGCGGGTCGTAACCCGAGGAGCCCGAGAAGTAACACGGCCCGCAGCGAGTACGGGACGGAGACCCGCACCTCTGCCCCGAACCGCTAAAGCCGATCCCTACAGCCTTGAGTCGAGCGCGACTTCGGCGAACGTGGCGATAGATCGGCTTAACGGAGCTATCGCGCATACCGTACCACGGCCCTCAGCGCCGCGCGCGGCACTCGAAATGCCCACGATCTTCGACGCGCTCGGGCTGCGCGAAAAAGACCGGCGCGCCGCAGGTGCAGCGCCCGGCGCCGAGAATCGGCGGGAGGAGCTCGAGCACGCGTGTTACTGCGCTGCCTCGAACATTGGTCTGATCGGGGTCTACGCGCCGCCGTGATACTCGTGGTGAACGTGAACAGATTCGACGTGGCGGTCCTCACCTTCGTCAACCAGTTCGTCGGGCGGTGGCCCGAGTTCGACCGCTTCATCGCATACTTGACCTGGCAGAACACCCTGAAGGGCGGAGTGCTGTGCACGCTCCTGTGGTGGGCTTGGTTCTCCGGAAGGGACCGGGCCAGGGAAATCGTGCTTAGCACGATCTCGGGATCGTTTGCCGCCGTCTTGACGGCGCGGCTCCTCGTCGCCGAGCTGCCGATGCGCGTGCGCCCACTGGCGAATCCCGCTCTCAATCTCCGCATACCGCGGGGGATCAACGCCGGACAGTTCATCGCGTGGAGCTCCTTCCCGAGCGACCATGCAGTGCTCTTCATCGGGCTCGCAACGGGGCTCTGCTTCGTCCTGGCACGCGTGGGAATCGCGGCGCTCGTGTACACGGTCTTGGTGATCCTGTTCCCAAGGCTCTACGGTGCGATCCATTACCCGACGGATTTGATTGCTGGAGCGCTGCTCGGGGCCGCATTCGTCCTGCTCGCCTGCTGGCGGCCGATCAGGGACAGGCTTTCGCGTCCCCTCCTCGCGTTCGAGAAGCGACGCCCTGCCATATTCTACGCCGCCCTGTTCGTTACGTGTTTCGAGATCGGGGAGCTGTTTACGGGTGTCCTCAACTCCGCGCGGTCCGTCATGCGCCTAATGGCGCGCCTGCTTCACTGAAGCTGTTCACCCCTTAAGACCGTACCTCGCGATTCCTTCAGACCGAGCCGCAGCAGATCGCGCGCAGACTTGTCTTCCAAGTCTAGTTCTGCCCGTCGATGCTCCAGAAGGACGGCATATGAGTCGCTCTTGCCTGAGGGGATACTTCCCGTCTCCCCTCGGCGACGGCTTGAGCATCTGCGGCGCTGCTGCCCCGTGACGGGGCTCTGCACCACACCGACCAGGGGAGCCCGTACGCGAGCCAGGACTACCAGCGCGTGCTCGCTGCGCACGGGATCACCTGCAGCATGAGCCGCCGTGGCAATGCCCCGACGACGCAGCGATGGAGAGTACATGTCAGCCCTGCGCGCTCTCGGCTGGGCAGCTCCAATCTGCGTAGCGGAGCTCACCTGCCCAGCCAGGCCGACATGCCACTGGAGATTTCGGGCAACGAGCTGCAGCTTGCCCTGCGCCGCCTGGCGGGTCCGGCCGAAGTGGTGGTCACCATCTTCTCCGACGGGACGCCGCCCCGCGGTTGATGACGCTGAGCTGAGGGGCCCTTACTGCCCGGCGGGAAATGTTCCGCACGCCGTGGTGACGTTCGCGGCGAACGCCAGCGCGGCGCCCGGTACGACCGTCGCCGACGCGGGAAGGACGGCGACGCTCAGCACGCGCTCGAGCGCGACATTGACCGTGATCGTAGCCTGCTTGCTGAGATCGGCGTGCGCCTGCGCAGTGACGAGGCACGTCCCGGTCACTCGCGCCGGGGTGAACACGCCGGCGGCGGTGATCGTCCCGCATGCCGTTGGCACGCTCCAGAGGACGAGCGTGTCGCTCGTGCCGATGACAGTCGCCGAGAGTTGCACGGCCTCGCAGGCGAAGGCGTTCACTGGGGAGACCGCACTGATGACCACGCTGCTCACGACCGACACCGTAGCGGTGTCCCGCTTGGTGGGGTCGGCCACGCTGGTGGCAATGACATGGAAGGTACCCGCGATACCCGGCGCGGTGTAGTGGCCCGAGGCATCCACCGTCCCGCCGCCCGCCTCCTGCACCGACCAGGTCACCGCCGCCGACTGTCCGGCGAGGGTGCCGGTCACTGCGGCCGTGAACGTCAGCGCGCCTCCAGTCGTGGTGGCGGCTGTCCTGGGCGAGATCGCGACCGCGATCGAGGTCACCAACACCGTGGCGGCGTCAGTCTTGGTCGGGTCGGCTACGCTGCTGGCAATGACATGGAAGGTCCCCGCGGTTCCCGGCGCGGTGTAGTGGCCCGAGGCATCCACCGTCCCGCCGCCCGCCTCCTGCACCGACCAGGTCACCGCCGTCGACTGTCCGGCGAGGGTGCCGGTCACTGCGGCCGTGAACGTCAGCGCGCCTCCAGTCGTGGTGGCGGCTGTCCTGGGCGAGATCGCGACCGCGATCGAGGTCACCGACACCGTGGCGGCGTCAGTCTTGGTCGGGTCGGCTACGCTGCTGGCAATGACATGGAAGGTCCCCGCGGTTCCCGGCGCGATGTAGTGCCCCGAGGCATCCACCGTCCCGCCGCTAGCCTCCTGCACCGACCAGGTCACCGCCGTCGACTGTCCGGCAGCGGTGCCGGCGACGACGGCGCTGAAAGTCAACGCGCCTCTTGTCGTAGTGGCGGCGGTCTTCGGGGAGACGGACACCGTGATCACGGGCGTCGCCGTCACCGCCACCGTCGCCACGTCGCTATTGGTGGGATCGGCGACGCTCGCGGCGATCACGTGGAAGCTTCCCGGGTTCGCGGGCGCGGTGTACTTTCCCGACGCGTCCACCGTGCCTCCGCCGGGCTCGGGCACGGACCAGGTGACGTTGGGGGTCGGCTCTCCGGTGACGATTGCCGTGAAAGCAACCGTTCCGCGCAAGCCGACCGTGGTCTGGTGCGGACTCACAGTGACTGAGCCGGCCGCGGCCGGCATGACACCAGGACTGCAACCCGGCGCGACGGCGCTGGCCGCCGTGAGGAAAGCTAGAGCAGCGATGCCATGTACCTGCATTTGCCGCCTCCAGTCTGGCCCCCGGTTGAAAGCACCACCGCTTGGAAAATTCCTATCTGCGTGGAAATCCAGAATGCTTCTGGAAGGTTAGCGACCGACGCAGCTCGGTTCATCCACACAAGCGGGGTGGGTCTGCGCGGATGACCCACGTGAGGCGGAAGCTCGCGGGTGAGCTGAGGCTGACGTGCCCGGCCAGCTCCCGGATCGGCTTGGCCGTCGCGCCCCGCATCGCCAAGCGCGAGCAGAAGGTGTGCAGGATGTGCAGCCTACCGGTCGTGCCGTGCAGCGCATGGGGGGCCTGGCACAGGCGTGGAAGGTCGTGGTCACGTAGCGCGGCCCGCGCCCGCGCCATGTGCTCAGGCAGGCTCCGAGAAATCCCTGGCGGAGCTTTCGAGAAGGCCCGCTTTACCACCGCATGCGAGCAGGATCGCGGTGGAATCGATCAGCCGTGAGCCTGGCGGTCTCGCTCGGGAGAGATTGACAGCACCCGGGAGATGACGGCCCACAGGGCAGTCGAGCAGGACCAGCGAAAAGGGCTCGCCACGCTCGGCGGCTCGAGTGAGGGCCTCCAGGGCAGAAGCCGCGTCACCGACGCTTTCGGATCGCATGCGCCAGCTACCCAGCCACTGATCGAGCACCTGGCGATTCGTCGCGTTGTCGTCCGCGATGAGGACGCGCAACCCTTCGAGTGAGGGTGGCCAGCCTACGACACCTGGCGACGCGCTCTTCATGGAGCGCCCAAATCGCGCGGTGAAACGGAACGTGCTGCCCCGTCCGACCTCGCTTTCGACCGTGATTGTTCCGCCCATGAGGGCCGCGAGCCGGGAAGCGATCGTCAGCCCGAGTCCGGTGCCGCCGTACTTGCGCGTCGTCGATGAATCCTCCTGCTCGAACGCTCGGAAGATGGCGGCGTGCTTTTCGCGTGGAATCCCGATTCATGACGTTCACGGTTTCGCTGGCGCTCCGTGTCCTGTTGACCGCGTTCGTTCATAAGTGGGCCCATCAAGACGCGTTGCCGATGATGAGCGGCATAACCGCGTGTCCTCCGCGGCACGACCCGGGAGTGACCTGGGGAAGTCATACGGCCACTCCGACTTGGACGTCTCCAAAACTGTCTCCAAATCGTCGCGCTGCGGGCTAAGTAGTCCAGGTCGATCAGTGTTCTACGACCTTCGTCGTACTGACTTCGGGCAGCTTGACTGACGTCGCGCCAAGGCGCTTAGGGGGCAGCGCGGGCACGCGCCCGCCGGGTCCTCTGCGTTTTCAGAGAGGAGTAAAGCCATGACTCCAGTTACACAAGACACAGGCGGCGACAAGAGCGCTGTTCGTCCGTTTCATGTGGACGTGCCGGAAGCGGAACTGATCGAATTGCGCAGGCGCATCAACGCGACGAGGTGGCCTGAACGGGAAACGGTCACGGACCAATCGCAAGGCGTGCAGCTCGCGACGATGCAGAGGCTCGCGCGCTATTGGGGGACGGAATATGACTGGCGCAAATGCGAGGCCAGACTGAACGCCGTGCCGCAGTTCCTGACCGAGATCGACGGACTGGACATCCATTTCATTCACGTTCGTTCGAAACATGAAGATGCGTTGCCGCTCATCGTCACGCACGGCTGGCCCGGCTCGGTCGTCGAGCAGCTGAAGATTGTCGATCCACTCACCGATCCCACGGCGCATGGCGGGAGCGCATCGGATGCATTCCATGTGGTGATTCCGTCGATACCGGGCTACGGGTTTTCGGGCAAGCCAACCACCACCGGCTGGGACCCTGTCCGCATCGCGCGTGCCTGGGTTGTGCTGATGAAGCGCCTGGGCTACACGAAATTCGTGGCCCAAGGCGGCGATTGGGGCGCGGTTATCACGGATGTGATGGCTACGCACGCTCCGCCGGAATTGCTCGGCATTCACTCCAACATGCCTGGCGTCATCCCACCCGACATTGACAAGGCGGCCCAGTCCGGCGCTCCGACGCCATCAGGTCTTTCCGCCGACGAGACACTAGCGTACGAGCGGCTGAAATTCGTCTACAGCAAAGGCATCGCTTACGGCTACCAGATGGGGTTGCGCCCGCAGACATTGTACGGAATTGCGGATTCCCCCGTCGGCCTGGCTGCCTATTTTCTGGACCACGATGCGTGGAGCTACGCGCTGATCTCACGCGTCTTTGCCGGAGAATCCGCCGGCCTCACCCGGGACGACATCCTCGACAACACCACAATCACCTGGTTGACGAACACGGCGCTTTCCGGAGCCCGTCTCTACTGGGAGAACAAGTTCGGCTTTTTCAGTGTCAAAGGCGTTTCCGTCCCGGCTGCTGTGAGCGCATTTCCTGACGAGCTCTATCAAACCCCGCGGAGTTGGGCAGAGCGTGCGTATCCCAAACTGATCCACTACAACAAGCTCGACAAAGGCGGGCACTTCGCGGCCTGGGAGCAGCCGCAACTCTTCTCAGAAGAGGTTCGCGCGGGCTTCAGATCACTGCGCACGAGTGAAGCAATCCGCGATGTGGTCCGCAACTACCCCCGGCAGGAATCTGCGATGCGCTGAAGCGCTGAAGCGCTGAAACGGACGCACGGACGTGGCGAGGCAACCCGCCACGTCCGTGGCCTCTGCGAGCGTCCGGAGACAGTCAGGCCGCTTTTGCCGACGCAGTAACTGACGCGGCCCCTGGCCGGTCAAACCCTACGCGCGATCCTTCTTGCCCGCCCCCTTGTCGATCACGCCCAGCCTCGCGACCTCCTCTGCGCGGTCCTCCAGGTCGGCGAGCAGTCCCTCGTCGGACAGGTCCAGTGGGTGCGAGTGGTTCCAGTCGTGGTGGGCGACCTCGTAGAGGCGTTCGACCACGTCCGGGTCCCGCACCTCGATCGCCAGCTCACGGCGGTCGTCGAGGCTGCCCGGAGCGAGGTTGATCGAACCCACGATCGAGGCGACACGGTCGGCGAGGAACATCTTTGCGTGAAGCCGCAGGTGCTTGAGCTTGTGGATCCTGACGCCCACGTCGTCCAGGATGCGGAGCCCTCCGACCCCCTCGAGGAGCTTGTCCTCCTTGAGCGTGTGCGGTGGTCGGGTCATGAGGTGGATCTTCACTCCGCGGCGGCTCGCGCGCACCAGGTGCTCGATCACGATCGTGTCCTGGTAGCGTTCGTTCTGCAGGAACAGCGTGTGCCTCGCCCGTTCGATGAAACTGGTGATCCGCTCTCTGCCTCCCGGACACCAGATGAGGTGGCTGGCCCGCTTGGGCTCGAAGCGCTGCCTGTGCCAATCGGCTTCGAAGCACTCGACGATCTCGCCGACTTCGCGCTTGTGCGACGTTACCACGGCGTAGTCTCGAGTGCCTGTCAGGTTCTTGGTGGCCCAGTTCAGCGATTTCACGAACGCGGTCTCTCCGTCCACCACCATCGACTTTTCATGCGTGAGATGGAATTCGGGACTGCTGTCGATGACGTCGATGCCGCCGTCGGCGAGCTCCTGGCGCGTCTTCTCGTTGTCCTCCTCGCCGCTGCGGCGAGCAGGGTTGAGCATCACCTGCACTTTCACTCCGCGGTGCCGCGCCGCGATCACGGCCTGCGTCAGCGCCGGATCGGAGAACACGAACATCTTCACTCGAATCGAGTTCGATGCGGCCCCGATCGCGTCGAGGATGGGCCTTGCTGAGTCGTCGGGAAGAACGACGAGGGATCGGGACGCCATTCACCCTCCTGCTCTGCGGATGACCTGACGGCGATCGACGGAGCCGCTCCCGGTCACCTGGATGCGGTACAGGTCCGCGTAGGCGCCGCCGAGCGCGATGAGCTCGTCGTGCGTGCCTTGCTCCAGGACGAGCCCGTCCTTGAGGACCAGGATCTTGTCGGCGTCGCGGATCGTGCTGAGGCGGTGAGCGATGGTGATCACGGTGCGTCCCTTCATCACGCGCTCGAGCGCCTCGATGACCAGCTTTTCGGACTCGGAATCGAGCGAAGCAGTCGGCTCGTCCAGGATGAGGATGGGCGAGTCGCGAATGATGGTCCGGGCGATTCCGATACGCTGCCTTTCTCCCCCCGAGAGCGTCAAGCCTCGTTCACCCACCTGGGTATCGTACCCGTCGGGCATCCGCATGATGAAATCGTGGGCGTTGGCCAGCCTTGCTGCCTCGACCATCTCCCTGTCGGAGGCGCCGGGCCGCCCGTAGGCGATATTCGACCGCACCGTGCCCCGGAACAGAACGGTGTCCTGCAGCACGAAACCGATCTGGTCGCGCATGGGCTGGAGTTTGTAATCGCGGATGTCGACTCCGTCGATGAGGATGCGTCCCCCGCTCGGATCGTAGAACCGCGGGATCAGACTCACCACCGTCGATTTCCCCGACCCGGTCGTCCCCACCATACCCACGAACTCGCCCGCGGGAATGGAAAAGCTCACGCCCTTGAGCACGGGGCGCGCCTCGTCGTAGGCAAAGGCGACGCGATCGAACTCGATGGCTCCTTCGAGTCTTCCGGGGTCTCGAGCATCCGCTCGCTCGGGAATGTTCATGTCGATGTCGAGAATTCCGCGGACGCGCTCCACTCCGACCGCTGCCTGCGCGATCGTCCCGCTCATCTTGGCGAGGTCCTGGACCGGCTTGAAGAACTTGCTCAGGTAGGAAAGAAAGACCGTCAGCGACCCGGCCGTCATGGCCGAGGCGAGGACCAGCGACGCCCCCCGCCAGAGGACGAAGGCGGTGCAGAAGGACACGGTCACCGTCACGACCGGCGACAGCAGCGACTTCACCCGCCGGGCGTTCAGCGCAGCCTGGACCGTCGCCTGGCTCGCTTCCAGCAGGTGTGCCTCCTCCAGTTCCTGACGGCCGAATGCATTCACGACGCGGATGGACTCGAGCCCCTGCTGCACCACGCTCACCATGTCGCTCTCGCGGCGCCGGACCTCACGAGTCGCCTTCTTGACGGCCTTCCGGAAGCGCACCACGAAGAGGAGCAGGAAAGGCGCCACGCCCACCGCGATCAGGGCGAAATCCCAGTTGAGCCAGAACATCAGGCCCAGCATTCCGGTGATGGTGAAGAGATCCACGACGATGCCGAGCGTGGAGGAGGACGCGAAATCCTGGATGGTCCCGATGTCGTCCGTGATGGTGCTGAGGAGGGTCCCGGTCTGGTGCGTGTCGTAATAAGCGAGCGGCAAGTGCTCGAGGTGATCGTAGACCGCGACGCGAAGATCGTTCGCCACCCACTGCCCTACGCTCTCCGTGTAGTAGTTGTCGAGATACGAGGCCAGTGCACCGACGGCGGCGATGAGGACGGTGGCGATCGCGGCGAACGCTGCGTTCCGCATCAGGTCGTCGCCGGGCATCCAGCTCGCGAGGTGGTTCAGCCACCGGGGCACGGGGCGGCCTTCGATCACGTTGTCCAGGATGATCTTGAGCGGCCACGGCGCCGCGAGACTCATCGCCGTCTCGATCCCGGTGGCGAAAAGGATGATCGCCAGCCAGCCCCGATAGGGACGAAGCAGCCGAGCAATCAGGCGGCCCATGCCGCACCGCGGACCTGCGCCGGGGCTGGATTTCATGGTCGGCTCTGCCTCGACCCCGAACAATAGCCGTTTCCAACCGTGGCATGAACCGCGCTCGAGCGCTGGCCGTCAGGCCAGCCTTGGGCCGACCGCTCCTAGAATCCGAAGCCACCCGAGAAGTAGAACGAGGTGCGCTCGTCGGAGCGGACCACCATCGCGTTCATCGACGTCGAGATCTGCGCCCCGAATTGCAATGGAACCGATACCGGGCAGAACTGTGAGCTTCGCCTTGCGCCATCGCTGGACGACTGCGATATAGCCCGTTCCTTACGCACCTTCTTTCCCGTTGCGGCGTCTACCCGCTAGCGGCGTTCACGTGCTGAGGTGACGAGGATGGCAGACCTGAGGAGCGGTCGGATCGTGGAGTGGCACCGCCTTTCTCCGAGCCTGTCCTTGTTCCGGGTAGTCGCTCTCGACAGCTCGCCGTTTCCCGCCTACCAGGCCGGCCAATACATCGCGCTCCGCCGCGACGATTGCCTTCTCACCCGGAAGGTGAAGGAGGGAAACGAGGTGCGCTACGTCCCTGACCTGGACGCGAATGGAAAGCAGAAGCGCGGCCCGGTGACGCATTCGTACTCGATCTCCTCGGCGCCCTTCGAGACCGCCCAGGGGAACTACCTGGAGTTCTACGTGGTGCTGGAGCGCGATCGCGACGGCGTGCTCGGCCGCCTGACCGAGTCGCTCTTCCGCGGGATGGAGGATCACACCAACGAGCGGCTCGCCTATCTCGAGCGGATCGTCGGCGACTTCACGCTCGGCAAGCGCGCAGCGGGGTTCGACCACGTGCTCATGGTGGGGACCGGGACCGGCCTGGCGCCGTTCGTCTCCATGGTCAAGCAACTGCACTTCGAGGCGCAGCAGGGTGTGGCGCACCCGGCGCGGTACACGCTCCTGCACGCGAACCGCAGTCGGGAGGAGCTGGCCTACCACCGCGAGCTGCTCGAGATCGAGAAGGCGAAGGCATTCGACTTCGTCTACGTTCCCTCGGTGAGCCGGCCCACCGCAAGCGACCTCGCCGACCTGCAACTCGGGTCCGGCCGGGCGAACAACCTGCTTCGCCAGGTCTTCGGGCTGCCGCCGGCGGAAACCTCTGCCGTCCCGCTTGCGCTCCCCCGCGAGCGGCCGCTGGCGGTGCTGCGCGAAAGGATCCAACCCTCGAAGACGGTCGTTCTCACCTGCGGCAATCCGAACGTGATGGCCGACATTGCCTGGATCGCCTCGCAGGCAGGAATGCGGTTCGAGAAGGAAGACTGGTAGTCAGGTCCTTGCGTACCAGTCTACGACCCTTGGATGCCCCTTCACCGCCTCGACCAACCGCAGCAGCTTGGGGAACGCGCCGAACACGTCGGTCGGAATGTAATCGATCGTTCCCTTCAGGTACGCCCCGACAGCGACGAACAGCTTCAGATCGGCCACGCAGAGCTTCGCCCCGGCCAGGTACGGCCCCGCGCCGATCTGGCGCTCGACGGCAGCGCCCCACTCTTGCAGATAACCCGCCGCGGCCTCCTGCCGCGCCCGCTTCTTCTCCGTCTGGTCCTTGATGCGGATGATCGGCCCCATCCGCATCCGCAGATCCTCGACGGCGCACATCAACGACTCGTGCAACGCGGCTTCGAACGGCTCCGCCGGGTGCAATCCATGCTGCGAGCCGATGAAGCGCAGGATGGCATTCGACTGCGCGAGCTGCCGGCCGTCGATGGCGAGCACCGGCAGCGCGCCGAAGGGGGTGCTGGCCTTGCGGGCAGCCCACTGATCGCCGTTCAGCCGTTCGTCCTCGAAAGGGAGCCCGGCGACGTGGAGCGCCAGGCGGCACTCTTCGCCGCGGCTGGTTGCTGCGTCGAAGTAGGTCAGCTTGTACAGGGCCATTGGAGGGCCTCGGGGGTTCGCCGCTCGAGCGCAGCCTATCTGATGCAAGCGTGTGGAAGTTGGATTCTACGTGACCGCGGAGCCCGATCCCGCGAGCCGCGCACCCACCGCACAGAGTCCGGAGATGACGCCGGCAACGGCGATCGGCAGCGCGACTGAATACCGCAAGAGCAACGCGCCGGCCGCCGCCCCCCCGAACATCAGCACCACCGACGCCGCGCGCCTCGTCCATCCTGTATTGGCGCCGCCCGCGAGCGAGGAATCCGCCGCGAGCCCCGTGATGGTCAGCGTCAGCACGGTGGTAGTGAGGTCGCGCTCCGCGAGTTTGCGCACCGCCGCGTTGCGAACGCCCATCGCCAGGCCAGTCAGGGCGATCACTCCGTACAGGCGCGCCGGATCGCCCATGGGGTCGTTGCCGTCACCGGCTGCCACCGCCGCCGCAACGAGCAGGAGCGCGGCTTCGATCGAGAAGGCGAGGCTCGTCCAGCGCTGGCGCGGACCGCTGCCCATCCGCGCCGTCAGTCCACCGCCGATGGCCGCGCCGAGAGCGAAGGCCCCGAGAGCGGCTCCCGATCGACCGATCGAAAGCCCCGGCACCGCCGCGATGGCGAATCCGAGGAACACGACGTTGCCCGTCATGTTGGCGGTGAACACGCGCCCGAGGGCGACGTAGCTCACCGCATCGACGAATCCCGTCACGGCCGTGAGAGCGAACAGCAGCGCCGGCAGCCGCCGATCGAAAGCGGATAGGTTCATCGTTCGCTCCGTCAGTCCAGAGGGAAGTCCGCCCGCCGGACGGCGTAGCGGCCCGGCCCGAGAAGGGCAACGACCAAGGGACTTACGATGTAGAACACCCACAGCTCCGCCGCCCAGGCGCCGGTCGGTTTGAGGTGCGCGAAGTCCATCCCGTGGACCAGGAGCGTGGCAAACGCGACGCTGCCCGCGTAGACGAGCGCCGCGAGGCGAGTCCACGCTCCGGCGAGGATCAAGACGGGAGCGAGGATCTCTCCCACGTACAACCCAGAGGCGAGAAATGCCGGGAGGCCGTGAGACGTGAGATCCCCCGCGACCTCGCCGGGGCCGTGCACCCCCTTGTCGACGCCGTGGAACAGCATCAAGCCCGCAACCAGGATTCGCAGGAGCAGCTTTCCGACGTCCGCGAATAGAGCGCTCATGCGGGTATTCAGCCCCTTCCGGGCGGACGCTGCAAGGCGTAGGAAGATGCGCTCAGGCCCCTGGTCTGACGAGAACGGAGGTCCAATGGCAGCGCAAAGACGGGTGTGCAGGTCGGGACGGCAGCTCGGTTTTGTCCTGGCGGCGCTGTGCTCTTCGGCCGTCGGCGCTCAGGCGCCTTCGCAGTCCGCGGACCTGATCGTGACGCACGCGCGCGTGATCACGCTCGATCCGGCGCAGCCCCGCGCGACCGCGGTGGCCGTGCGCGGCGGGACCTTCGTCGCAGTCGGCACCGACCGGGACGTGGCGCGGCTCCGCGGGCCGCGGACGCGCATGATGGACGCCGGAGGGCGCACGCTGATCCCGGGGTTGAACGATTCGCATCTGCACCCGACGCGCGGTGGACGGTTCTATGCGCTCGAGCTGCGCTGGGACGGCGTCGATTCGCTGGCGACGGCGCTCCGGATGTTGCGGGAGCAGGCGGCGCGCACGCCGCAAGGCCAATGGGTGCGCGTCATCGGAGGCTGGTCGCCGGCGCAGTTCGCGGAGCGACGCATGCCGACGGTCGACGAGCTGAACGCGGCCGCGCCCGACACGCCGGTCTTCGTCCTCCATCTCTACAGCCGCGGATTGTTGAACCGGGCGGGATTGCGCGCGCTCGGGATCACGGCGGAAACCAAATCGCCCCCGGGAGGCCGCTACGAGCGCGGACCGGACGGACAGCCGAACGGCCTGCTCGTCGCCGATCCCGACCCGACGATCCTGTACGCGACCATCGGGAAGCTGCCGCCGCTGTCGACGGACGACCAGGTCATCTCCACGCGCCACTTCTACCGGGAGCTCAATCGGTTCG
>WNFA01000394.1_pt1 | contig 34556 bp, 32 predicted proteins | sample 5400481 | NCBI WGS metagenome assembly WNFA01 (sample SAMN13153340, study PRJNA577476) | soil metagenome | isolation source: 120 cm saprolite under Douglas fir tree site 2 hole 1 replicate 2 | place: USA:California | collected 2015-04-18 | reverse complement strand
CCGGCGAAAGCGCCTCCAGGCTTGCGGTCCGGCGATTCAACGCGCCGCGGCTCTCAAGCAATCGCCTGTGCGTGGCGGCGGCCAGGTTCGCGACTTGCGCCTGTAACTGCTGCCGGATGGCGGCCAGACGGCGGCCCGCGTCATAGTGCCGAACGGTCGCGGAAACATTTTCGCAACGCCGATGACAGCGCTCCAGAAGTTGCCGTTCCGCCTTTTCCAGGCGGAAGCGCTGTTCATCCACCTTCTGCTGCCGCCGGTGGATGCCGTCCATCATGCGCGCAAACGCTCCGTGTTGCGCCCGATCGGCCAGTTCCTTGCGCGCCATCAGCAGGCGATATCGCAACCCGCGCTCCAGCCTCCGGGACAAATCCTCCGCCTGCGCTTCGATCTCCTGGCGCGATCGGATCACCAGTTCCGCCGCCGCTGACGGAGTAGGCGCCCTCAGATCGGCGACAAAATCGACGATGGTGAAATCCGTTTCGTGCCCAATTGCCGAAATCACTGGAATCTTCGAATCCGCGACGGCTCGCGCCAGGCCTTCATGATTGAACCCGGCTAAGTCTTCCGCCGAGCCTCCGCCGCGCGCAATGATGATGACCTCGACCGCGCCGCCGCTGCGCAAGTCTTGATGCCGCAGTTTCTGGTGCCGCAGTTCCTGATGAAAGTATCGAAGCCCAGCCATCACCTCGCCCGGCGTCGAGTCTCCCTGCACCTGCGCCGGATAGATCAGCACGTTCGCCGAGTGATGCCTTCGCGCCAGAATGTTCAGAATGTCCCGCAGCGCCGCCCCTTGCGGCGAAGTGATGATGCCAATTCTTTGCGGCAATGGCGGGATCGGTTTTTTTCGCGACGCTTCGAACAAGCCTTCCGCCTGCAATCTCGCCTTTAATTGTTCGAACGCCAACTGCAGAGCGCCTGCGCCCTTCGGCTCCATGAATTCAGCGGAGATTTGCAGCTCCCCGCGATCTTCATACACAGTGATGCGACCGCGAACCGTGACGTGCAACCCGTTCTCCGGGCGAAACCGCAGCAGCTTGGCCGACGAGCGGAACATCACTACTCGAATCTGCGCGGATTCTTCCTTCAGCGTGAAATACAAATGGCCGGAATCGGGAATACGCAGGTTCGAGATTTCACCTTCCACCCAGCAATCGGAATACTCGCGCTCGATGTGCGACCGCACCGCGGAAACCAACGCCCGCACCGTCCAGACGCGCCGCTCCGGAGGACGAAACTGGAACCCGAGTTGGTCCGACATCTCCATAAGTTTCTGCTAAGAAGTTTCAGAGACGTTGGGGTTCAAACCCGAACTTCTTCGACTAGCTTGACTGGCACGATCCGCGCGACACGAGCCATGACTTTCTTGTTTTGCTCAGACTTTTTCAGGTCGTAGGCGGCCTGCAATCGCATCCATACCTCCGGCGAGCCACCAAACAGGCGGGCCACCTTCAGGCACATGACGGCAGACAGGGGTTTGCGTCCCGCCAGAATGCCGTGAAGCATCTGGCGGGACACGCCCAGAGCCTTGGCGGCGGCCGTCACGGACAGCCCGACCGAGGGCAGGATATCTTCCTTGATAATCTCGCCCGGGTGAACGGGCGGCAGTCCGTTCTTTCTCTCCATAACTTCCTCCCTAATGATAGTCTTCAAAATCGACATCCAAAGCGTTTTCGCCCGACCAGCCGAAAGTGATCCGGTAATTCCCAGTCACGCGCACCGACCAGCGTTTCGGTTTGCCTTGCAGGCTGTGGAAACGAAAGCCTGCGATGTTCATGTCCTCCGGCTTCCCCGCTACTTCCAGCAATTGCAGGATGCGCACGCACTTCCCGATATGATCGGCGCCGATCCGGCGTGTCTTGCCGGTGCGGTAGATCTCTTCAAGCCCCTTATGCCGGAAGCCACCGATCATTCCTTTTAGTGTAAAGTGAATAGTTGACAAATGTCAACCGAATAGTTGTCTATCCGCGAAACGACGAGCTTGTGTGTGTCCCCGAAAACATTTGCAGGACGGGCTTCGTATCAGTGCGTCGCCTCAGCGAAGCCCACGAGGCGTCCCTTTAGGCCCAGGGTCTCTCGCCGTCCATTACCGCTTCATCCGTCCAATCAGGAAGAGAACAACAGAGAGCACGATACTGATCACGATGGAACTCGCAAGCGGAAAATAAAAAGTTGTATTCTTCCCCCGATAAAGAAAATCACCCGGAAGCCTTCCCAAAGGCACCCCCGTCCGCCCCAACAGCATGACGATGCCCCCGATCACCACCAGGGCCACGCCGAGCGCCACCAGAATCCGCCCCATCTGCGCCATGCTTCGAGTTTAACCCCGCAGATTACTAGACTGCTTTGCAAGTATTGAGCCTGTGCTCTCACGCCGTCGTTCGCAAGCTGCTTCGTAACCGGAGTAAAACCGCCCCCAGTGCCGCAATCCCCGCAAACCAGATAGCCAGCGCCGTATTCGCCACCCAACCCGGCGCTGCCCCGACGCGGCGCAGCAAAAACGGCAGAACATTCCACGTCGTGACGTGAACATGATCCCACGGATCCTGGTTCATAGCCTCGGTGTTCAAGCCCCAGGCATCCATCTTCCCGAAAGCGAAGGCAAGGATGTTCTTAAACCGCAGAGCAACAACAAACGTCGGATGTCCGAGCGTCTCCATCTGATAAATTTCCAGCGGCAACCAGAAGGCCAACGATGCTAACTGAATCATCAGGCTGACTACGATCAGCGCCCATCCCGCGCGCCAGATCGTTGTTCCCATATGCTCTCGATAACGCAGGAGCAGCGGCACAGCAACGAGGGTCACCAGTTCCACGGCGGTCGAAACATAGCGGTCGCCCCATGCGAAGTCGCCGCTCCAGTACGTGTAGCTCGCGTAAAAACTGATATACGCCAGCAACAGAAGCACAGAGCTCACGCCGTAGGCGCGTACCTCCGGCGTCAGGCGTTTCCATAGGTATGCCAGAAGGAAAATTGTCAGCACGAGAAGAGGATCGAATAGAAAAATAGACTTCTCAGGCTGGAATAGCGCGCCGAGAACGCCAACATGAAAAGGCGTGCTCCAGGGAAAGTTCACCGGCAGTGAAGGATCGCGCTGGCGATATTCCCGGGCGAATATCGCTACGTATGTATTGGTGAAGGATCCGAAGCGGTAAAACTGGTAGGCCCGGTCGACCACGAAAAAGAATATGTAAACGGGTGCGGCGACTTTGCTGTAGGCGACGAGACGCTGCCACAACCGGCGGCCGCGCGCTCCTTCGAACCCTGCTCCCTCGAAGCAAAGCGCGAGTAGGACAAAGATCCCTCCCGCAATCAGATCCAACCCCGTGGTGAGTCGCGTAAGCAAGTTCAGCCCCAGCGCGCAGGAGCCAATGAAAAGCGCGCGCCGGCTGTCCGCCCGCAGCCACTCGTACTGAAACGAAAATCCAATAAGCGTCAGCAACATGATGTAGTTGTTCTCCATCATGTTCTGCGTGTAGTGAAGATGGGTGGTGCAGAACATCAGCGCCAACACGCCCGCCACTGACTCTTTCATGCTAAAGCGCAACTGACGCAGCACCCGGAACGCGAAGAGCGCGGTAAGAACGCTCACCAAAATGTTAGTGATGTAACTAACCACAATGCTGCGCACCTCAGGGTCGTCGCTGTAATCCGAGAAGATGGACCACCGCTCCATCCAAGTCCCCAGAAGATCGGCGGGCAGCATGATCAACGACTGTCCGATGCCATACCAGCTATAAAGACGCCCTCCGCGGCCGTGCAGGCCAAAGTCGGGATACTCGTTGGGGAGAACCTGCGGCTCCGAGGTCCAGAGCCAATGCGTGGTTTGCAGCCGATGCATCGTGTCCGACGTCCCCAGCTCGCCAGATTGCACCACGAAAGCAAGCAGCCCCGCGGTCAGACACAAGAGAAAGAGTGGATCACGCAGCCATTGTCTAAAGCGAGAAGTCATCGCTCGGATGGTAATTCGGAAGTGATAATTTAAATAGACTGGAACTTTTCGAGACTTGAGACAGACTACACAGGGAGTCCTCCAAACCACCCGCCTCCTGCTGCGCGAGTTCACCCCGCAGGACGCTGACGCTCTTGCCTTGGTCCTTTCCGATCCGCAAACCATGCGCTACTACCCAGCGCCCTACGATCGCGCCGGTATCGAGCAATGGATTGAACGCAACCGCCAACGCTACCAGGACGATGGCGTAGGCCTCTGGGCAATGGAGTTGAAGAAGGCGCAACAAATCATCGGTGATTGCGGCATCATCCTGCAGGAAGTCGAAGGCGAGCGCCTGTACGAAATCGGATACCATCTGCGCCGCGACTTCTAGGGACAGGGTCTCGCGACCGAAGCCGCCATCGCCTGCCGCGACTGGGCATTCGCGCGCCTGAAAGCCGACCGCTTGATTTCCTTGATTCGCCCCGAGAATCTGCCCTCACGCCGAGTCGCCGAGCGGAACGGCATGACCGTGTGGAAAGAAGTGAACTGGCGAGGTCTCCCGCACTACGTTTATTCCATCGAGAGAGGGAAGCCAGCGGCGGCGGCGCCGTGACCAACGATCTGTTCCCAATTAAAGATTTGTCATCCCGAGCGAAGCGAGGGATCTGCATTTGCCGGCGAACTGCAGATCCCTCGCTTCGCTCGGGATGACAATTTATGACGGTTGCCGCTCGTGCGCGGCCTCGGCCCGACTTTCGCCTCGGCCCCCTACACCAGGTCCTCCACCTTCAACTCTCCCGCTCCGCCCTTCCACGCCTCGTGAAACTCCTGCTCCACAAACCACGCATCGGAATTTCGATCCTGCTCCTTCAGCGCCTGATGCAAGCCAAATAACGAACGCGGATTCCTAAGATTCTTCGTCAGGTCCTCCCGGAAAACCTGCTCCGCTCCTTTGGCATCCCCGCTCATCAGCAAGACTCCTCCAAGCGACTCCCGCACTGGAAAGAACCAATCCTGAGGCTCGTCGTACTTCAGCATATCCTGCACGGCGACGGCTTCGCGAAGCATGCCGACCGCGCCAGCATTGTCTTTTTTCGCCAGCGCTACCTGCGCTCCCAGAACGTTTTCAGCAATCTTCAGAATGTCTTTTGTCTTATTGTTGACAGGCATCTGGAAAATCGCATCCGGCGAAGTCGCTTTCTCAGCCTCGGCCACGATCTTGTATTCCGCTTCCGCTTCGCTGGTTCTTCCTTTTCCCGCCAGCGCCATCCCGCGCGCAAAGTGCCAGAAGCCGGTCGTGGCCTTCATCTCCGCATCGGGGGCCTTCGTCGCCAGAATTGCGTCCCACTTGTGGAAGCGCACATCCACGGCCATGGGAATCGTCATAAATCCTTCGAGCGGTGGCATGTCTTTTACGGCCGGCGCCACATGGGTCGCCAGCATCTCCGCCGCCTTGTGCGATTCCGCGTAATCTCCCGTCATGGCTGAGCACATCGCGATGAAATGCAGATTGTGGCTGTAATACATCATTGGATAAATGCCCTGCACTCCGCTCCTCTGGATGTACGCTCGATCGATCGCCGCCGCTTCCTCGTTGGTCTTCGCGGCCGCCGCGTAATCTCCCGTGCGGATGTAGATGTGCGCCGGCATATGCACGATGTGTCCCGCAGCCGGGGCCAGCGAAGCCAGGCGGTTCGCCCCAGCCAAAGCGCGCTCCGGAGAATTCGACGCTTCGACGGTGTGAATGTAGTAATGGAGTGCGCCCAGGTGGTTGGGATCGCGTTTAATGACCGATTCCAGAGTCGCGACAATCTCCTCCGTACCGGCCTCGGGCGTTCCGTCACGATGCCACAGTCCCCACGGATGGAGATCCATCCCCGATTCTGCGAATAACGTCGCCGCGTCAAGATCGTCAGGATTATTCTTCACAACTTCACGCATCGCATCACGATAGTCTTCCGCAGCTTTCCGCCGATCGGACTTCGGATCGGCTGGAAAGCGCTTCGCCATCGCCAAAATGTAGCCGCGCTCGCTATCGGAGGCGCTGCCACTCAGGTCCACCGCCTTCTGAATCGCCTCGTGCGCCTGCTTGAAGCGGTCTTCGCTCGCCGGGTCGTTGTAGTTTGGACCGACGGCCTCGGCAATCCCCCAGTAAGCCATCGCCAGCTTCGGATCCAGTTCCGCCGCTTTCCGAAATGAGCGCGCCGCCTCGTCGTGATTGAACGCGTATATGAGTCGCAGACCCTGATCGAAAAACTCTTGTGCCTGTGCGTTCTTAGTCGAGACCGGATGGTGCAAATCGCCAAGGCCCGTCATCATCGTGGCCGGCTTCGCCGTCCCCATGGCATGATCCTGAGCAGTGGCAACGATGGTTAGACTAATCACCATCGCGAGGACGAGAGGTTCCAAAATTTCAAGGTTGCAAGGCTTCAAAGTACACCTCCTGAAGTGAGACGACCAGACTCAATCTTGATCGAACGAACGCTTCAAAAACTTTTCGCGCAAGCATAGTGCAGACTTGGCCGCGGAAGCAACCGCCAGCTAACCTCAGCGCATCCTGGAGGTCGTATGACTATGGCGTGCGCTAAACTCAAAAGAGAGCTAGCCGACGCATGCGCAAAGCCACCATTCTGTTCAATCCCAACTCTGGCCGCCGAGGAAGAAGGCGCGACACGGAACTGGACCATGCCATTGGCATCATCCAGTCGGCCGGCATCCGCACCGAGCTTACCGTATGCCGCTCCAGTCCGGAAGCAACCGACCACGCCCGCTGTGCTGTCGCGGCCGGTAGTGATACCGTCTTTGCCTGCGGTGGCGATGGCACGATCCACGATGTTATTCAGGGATTAGCTGGCACGCCCGTCGCGCTCGCCATTCTCCCATTCGGCACCGCCAATGCTCTTGCCCACGACCTGGCAATTCCGCTCCGCCCCAGCGCCGCCGCTCAAGTCGCGGTCAATGGCAAAGTCCGGCGCATCCCTCTCGGCCGAATCGAGTATGAGGATTTCAACGGCAAGTCCGCCGCGCGCTACTTCACTGTCGCCGCCGGAATCGGGGTAGACGCGCACCTGTTCTACAAACTGACTGCTGAACTCAAGAAGCGGGGCATGACCGCCTACTACCTTAAAGCATGGCAGTTGTGGGCGACGCATCGCATGCGCAAGTTCGAGGTCGAGTACGCGAACGGAAGCGGTCTCCGTCAAAGTGCCTTGCTGACCGAGCTCTTGGCGGTGAGAATCCGCTTTTTCGGAAACATCCTGCGCGAACTGGTTCCCGGAGCTTCGCTCGACTGCCGCGATCTGCGTACCGTCATGTGCCGCACCGCCAGCCGCAATGCCTATCTCCAGTATGTGGCCGGAGCGCTGCTCGGCCGCCAATGGAATATCAACGGCATCGATTTAGTCAGCTGCTCGGAGATTGTCTGTAAGTTGCCGGAGAAAAGCGCCGGTCATAGCCATGACGGTTATAGTCATAAAGAAGACCGAGTCTATGTCGAGGCCGATGGCGAACTGCTCGGCCGCCTACCCGCCCGCATGACGATGCAGCATGACGCTCTGTCCCTGGTAGTACCCGCATGACAGTGTCGCAGAGACGGAGTTTGCCCCGTTTAGGCACTGAATGACACTCTAGCCGAGTGCGGAATCCGAAGCGCAGGCGCAAACAGGATTGCGGCCAAAGTGAGGGATAGCGTTCGCGCTCAACGCTCACTGCGCTGGGAAGGGAATACTGATCGCCCGAACCGATGAAACGAATCCCGCGGCTATCAGAGCTACTCGCAACCAATCCCAGATCATCCAGCGGCGCACCAGCAGGATCAGCTCAGCGTCGCTTCTCACGATCTTTCCAGAGCCAGCGCCATAGAGTTCATGGATCATCGGCCAGAACACGGTGGGGGTGAGGATCCAGATAGTGAGAAAAGCGATGACTGGCACCCACAACCAAGCCCGATACTGAAGCGGGGTCTTCCATCCACTGATGAGCGCTCCGAGGATCCCCACCACCATCAGCGCGCTCAAGGGCTGGAAGAAATCCCCAGGGTTCAGCGGATAATGTGGGCCGTAAGGCATGAGCGCAAGCGAGGCCGGCGGCGCAGCGCCCCACGCTCTCGCCATGACGATCAGGTCGAATAATTTTGCGCCCAGGCCAATACCCCAACCAAGCACCGAAACCCAGAGAAATCCCCTCGTCAATTGTTCTCGTGACATCGTGTGGCTCCCTTCGAGGCTCTTCGCTCTCGTAACACATCAGTTTCCGGGAAAGCGTACCAGAAAACTCTTCGGTCACCTTCCCGCCGCTCACCGCTGTGTTATAAATCTCGCAAATGCCAACCTCTCGCCAGGGATCGATTCGCCTGTTTCGTTTCTCAGGAATTGATGTGTTCTTGCATTGGTCCTGGTTTGTGGTAGCGGCGTATGAAATCAATGGCCGAACGCGCAGTTATTCTTCTCTCACCTGGAACGTACTCGAGTATCTCGCGCTGTTTCTGATTGTGATGCTTCACGAGTTCGGCCACTCGTTGGCTTGCCGGCAAGTTGGGGGACAGGCGAACCAGATCGTGCTCTGGCCCCTCGGTGGCGTCGCCTATGTAGATCCGCCGCCGCGCCCCGGCGCTACCCTCTGGAGCATCGCCGCCGGACCGCTGGTGAATGTGGCGCTCTTCCCGCTTTTGTTGGGACTCTTCTTTCTAAGCCGATCGTTGGGGTGGCCGGCGACGATGCCCGATCTCTATAAGTTGGTGGTGGCAGTCCTGTCCATCGACATCGGCCTGCTGGTATTCAACATGCTCCCCATCTATCCGCTGGATGGCGGCCAGATACTTCGGTCTCTGCTCTGGTTTGTCCTCGGGCGCGCCCGAAGCCTGATGGTAGCCACGATCCTCGGCTTGGTGGGCGTGGCTGGGATTATCGGTCTCGCCTTGTGGAGGGGTTCCGTTTGGTACGGGGCGATTGCGGTTTTCATGCTGATGAACTGCTGGGCCGGACTGAAACATGCGCAGGCGCTATTACGTTTTGCAAAGTTGCCGCATCGGGACGGGTTTGCTTGTCCGGCGTGCGAAACCAAGCCGCCAATCGGCGACTTCTGGAAGTGCGGGCGCTGTGGGCAGCCCTTCGACACTTTCCAGACTCGGGCCGCCTGCCCCCACTGTGCAACACAGTTTGCGGGCACGAAGTGCCTGGATTGCGGCGCAGTGCATCCCATAAGCAGGTGGGTTGTTCCCGCAATAAGCCTCAGTTCGACCTTTCCCGCTCACACAATCTAATTTCTCATTTCAGCATTTGCTGCGGGTCCGGCTAAACTCTGTCGAGCTCCCTTGGAACCAGTAACTCACTTCTTATTCGGCGCCGCCATGAGCCGTGCCGGGCTCAACCGCAAGACGGCGCTGGCCACCGCCACGTTAACCCTCGCCGCTGAAGCCGCCGACCTTGACGTCCTCAGCCGCTTCGGAGGCTCCGCGTTCGGTTTGAACCATCATCGCGGCTTTACCCATTCTTTTCTAGGCATCCCGCTGGTGGCTGCCGCAGTCGTTGGATTCATCTACTTCCTCTGGCGCCTGCGCGGCCGCAAGACCCGTAATCCCAACCTTCCTCCGCGCTGGGGATTGCTCTTCGCCTACGCCTGCCTGGCTGGCCTCAGCCACATTCTCCTCGACTACACCAACAACTACGGAGTGCGCCCTTTCTGGCCATTCTCCGAACGCTGGATTTCCTGGGACATCGTTTTCATCGTCGAACCTGTCCTGCTCATCATTCTCACACTGGGCCTGATTCTCCCCGCATTATTTTCTCTAATCAACGAAGAGATCGGGGCTCGCAGCAAAGGCCCGGGCGCCAAGCCACCTGGAAGACTGGCCGCGATTCTCGCACTGCTCGCCGTCTTCGCATACTGGGGACTTCGCGACTATGAGCATCGCCGCGCCGTGACCGCGCTCCAGTCGCGCAGTTACCAGGGAGCCGATGCGATTCGAGTTTCCGCGTACCCCTACTGGGTCAACCCGTTTCGCTGGTACGGGGTCGTAGAAACACCCGCCTTCTTCGCCACCATGGACGTCGATTCGATCGCGCCTGAAGTCGATCCCGAAGCCCAGATGCAGATTCACTACAAGCCCGAAGAAACGCCCATCACTCTCGCCGCCAAGAAAACCTACCTCGGACGCGTGTATCTGAGTTGGGCCCAGTATCCCGTGACCGAAACCGAACAGCTCGTGAGTGATCCTGCAAACACAGGTCCGGTTAGCAACGGCCGCGCCGCCTATGTAGTCCACTTCCTCGATCTGCGCTACGACTATCCCGGACGCAACGCGCGCGTCACCCTGGGCGCGATGGTCTTCCTGACGCGAGACCTGCAAGTCGTGGATGAACGCTTCGGAATGAGAAGCACAAGTACGAACACCCGGTAAGAGCGAGGCAAAATTGTGCTACTGCCAGCGAACTAGAGCTTCAGGATCTTCCACTAGCACGACGTCATATTTGTCCAACATCGGCATCAGGACATTCTCCAGTTCGCGCTTCCAAAGTTCCCCTTCGTAAAACTTTGCTTTCATCGGCTCCCGCGAAGCCAGATCGGGGAAGCCGCGCATAAAGAAAAATGTATCGGGGTCTTCGACAGAAAGAAATGGACCCAATATTTTCATCCCGATTTCCGCGTGCGCCGGAATGGACTTGGCGCGGAAGGTCTCAATAAACTTGGATCGCATGCCGGGTTTGGTCTTGTAGGTGCGCATTTCGATGATCATTGGCTTACCTCCAGGACTTGCCTCCAGGTTCTGGCCGCAACGCTTCGGATTCAGAGCACGAAGGATTGGTCTATCCGCCCCACCCTTGACCGGCAGCATCCGCTCGCGCAACAATCCTAATTGACTCTTTACGAGGTGGATCATGCTGGCCTATCTATTTGTCATTTTCGCGGTCGTGGCGCGGATGCCGTTCATGCCGCATCCCTGGAACTTCACTCCAGTAGCGGCAGCCCTGCTTTATTTTGGCGCGCGCGGTTCGCGACGGCAGCTATGGGTGCCATTTGCGTTGCTCGCCGCTTCCGACGTCATCCTCACCAAATTCGTGTACTCCTATCCACTCACCTGGGATCAACTGGTGGTTTGGGCCTGGTATGCGGCGATTCTCTTGCTGGGCACGCGTTTGAGCGAAAACGCCAATTGGCTGCGGATCGGCGGAGCCGCGCTAGCCAGTTCCGTCTCTTTCTTCGTTCTCAGTAATTTCGCTGTCTGGGCATCCGGGAGCATGTATCCAAAAACCGTGTCCGGCCTTATGACCTGCTACGCTGCCGGACTTCCGTTCTTCCGTCGTACGCTCGCCGGCGACATGCTCTTCACCGCAGTCATGTTCGGATTACCCGCAGCCGCTAAAGTGATCGCTCGCTCTCATAAACCGCAGGGCGCAGCAGCCGCTTAGATATTTGAAATTGTCATCCCGAATTTATTTCGGGATTTGTCATCCCGAGCGAAGCGAGGGATCTGCAGTTTGCCGGCCCTCGAGGCCACGCCGCCGCTTCGCACGCCGCCAGATCCACCACCCCACTAAGAGCGCCCCCGCGCCTGCCAGAATCCAGACGAAGTGGTGCGCGAAAAGGTTCCCCGTCATCGTCACAATCCCCGGACCGAACCAGAACGTCAGCAGCGCCTCAATCAGAAAGCGCACGAACCGTCCCGCAAAAATTGCCAGCAGAAAATGCGCGAAGTTCATTTCAAACGCCGCCGCTGCCAGCACCACGATTTTGAACGGCGTGGGCGGCGGCAGCATCGCGGGAAACATCAGCGCCCAGAATTCATGGTGCTCGAAGGACGCATGAATCTTTTCAAAGCGCTCCGGCGAAAGGCGCTTGCGCAACAGCACCTCGCCACCCGCATAGCCGATGACGTAGAGAACGATGCTTCCGAGGGCCGACCCGGCCGAAGCCAGCAGCACATACATCAGGAACCGCGAGCGATCGTTGTAAACGTAGCTGACGAAAATCGCATCCAGAGGCAGGCCCAGGAACGAGCCATCCACCGCCGCAAACGCAAGCATCCCCCACGGCCCCAGCGGCGCAAGAGCGTGCTTGATCCACTCGCCGTAAGCGTGGACAAAATGTTTGATCCTATTCAAGTAGGTAAGTTTACGTGAGAAGCGGAACGCGGTCGTTGGTCGTTAGTCGTTGGCAACCCAGCCCAGTTCGCTTCGACAGTCCGCTCCAGACGATCTTGCCAACGACCATCGACTATCGACCAGCGACCGAGGACTAGCAACTAACGACGCTCATGCTCCGTTTTTCCCGCGATCAACTCCAGCGCATGCGGCAGTAGATCCATCACCGCCTCCAGCGACTCGACCGCGCCCGCCGGACTGCCCGGCAGATTCAGGATCAGGCTCGTTCCCCGGACACCGCACACCGCGCGGCTCAGCACCGCGAAGCGCGTCTTGCGAACTCCCTGCAAGCGCATCTGCTCCGCGATCCCTTCCACCAGTCGATCGCACACCGCGCCCGTCGCTTCCGGCGTCACGTCGCGCGGCGCGAGTCCCGTCCCGCCCGTGGTCACCACTAGTCGAGCCGACCGGCACAGCTCAATCAGTTTGTCCTGAATCTCGGCGCGTTCGTCGGCAACTACGCTGCGCACCACCACTTGAAATTTGCGCCGTTCCAGCGCTTTCGCCACGGCCGGACCGGAGAGGTCCACCTTTTCGCCGCGCGAACACGAATCGCTAACCGTCAAGACCGCCGCCCGCGTGCCATTGCGCGACGAAGCATCGCGCGTCGAGCCATCAGGTGTCGAGGAGGACATCTTCACCCTCAGCCGCTGCGTCGCGCTGCGACTCGTCCAGCAGCCGTAATCCTTCCATCAGCAGGCCCTGCGTATTCAGAGTCGTCGTCTCCTGGGCGGATTTTGCCTTGAAATCAATCTGGAAATTTCCTTCCGTCCAACGCAGTACTTTGAACACCGCTTCATCTCCCGTAATCGATCCATACGCGGCGTGCTTGGCCTGCCCCTGGTTGAAATAGATCTCGCATTTATCGTCGCCATTGGTCATCGTGAGCAGGCAACTCTTGCGTCCCATCTCCAGCGATTGCACCAGGTCAATCACGTTCATCTGCGAAAGGTTGCCGCGCAACACGCCATCGGTCGACGCTGCCTTGCTCAGTTTCTCCAGCGCGATGCGGTCCACCACACGCTTGATTTTGTGCGTGGCATCTTTCAGGAAGAAGGGTTTTTCCAGATAGTCTTCGATCGGGTCCTGCATCGACAATCGTTCGCTGATGTCGGCCTTGCTGGCCATCAGGATCACAGCGATGCTGGCAGTAGCCGGCCTGCTCTTCAGTTTTTCCAGCAACTGCCGCCCGTCCATCCCCGGCATGCGGTAGTCGCAGATCATCACATCCGGCAGGTCATCGACTGCCTTCAACAACGCATCGGCCGCATCGGTCGCGACCGTGACCTCACCCATCGCGGAGAGCGCCTGCTGCAGCATCCCCAGCACCATCGGGTTGTCGTCCACCAGCAGGATTTTGACGTTGCTCGCCATAGCTTTGTATCAGGGCATCGCTTTAGCGATGCCAAATCGACCGTTATGAATAACCCCTTTAGGGACTGGGCGACATTCGAGTTTCTCCAGTCGCCTGTTGCAGAATCTATTTCCGCTTCGCCCTTCTCCTGTAGTCTCCGCTCTTGCCGCCCGACTTCCGCTCCAGCACCACTTCGCGGATTTCGATGCCCTTGTCGAGCGCCTTGCACATGTCGTACACCGTCAGCGCCGCCACGCTGGCCGCGACCAGCGCTTCCATCTCCACGCCCGTCTCCGCCATAGTCTTTACTTTGGTGGCAATAGAAACGCCATTCTCGCACACGCGTAGGGTCACAGCAATGTGCGACAGCGCTACCGGATGGCACATCGGAATCAACTCAGCGGTCCGCTTCGCCGCCATGATTCCCGCCGTCCGCGCCACTTCCAGCGGGTCGCCCTTGGGATTTTTCGGCAACGCCCGCAGCACCTCCGGCGTCATAAGTACGAAGGCACTCGCCTCCGCTTCCCGCGCCGTGCGCGTCTTGGACGACACGTCCACCATGCGCGCCTCGCCCCGAGCGTCGTAGTGGGAAAGTTTCTTCGGCATCACCACAGGTTATGGTACTAGCTTTACGTAGGGACAGCCGCCCCCGGCTGTCCAGCCGAGCGCAGCTCGGCCTCACCTAGGAATCAGAACGTCCCCAGCGCTCGCACTCTTGACCGCGTCAACCGGATCGCATTAGTAACGAGACCCACTCCCCCGCCTCAATCCGTTCGCGGTCCGGAGGAATCACGACATAGTAGTTCGCCCGCGCCAGCGCAGCGATGTCGCCCGACCCCTGCCACCGAGCCAGCTCCACCTCTGCATTCTCAAACTCTCCCGAAAGCACCGCCGGAAGAAATCTCTTCAAGCCCGTCTTCGTCCGTATCTCCGACTTCAGCCGCGCTCGAAGAAAGATCAACTGCTGCGGCGTCATTCCCGCCAGCGCTTCGATCATCGGCCGAGCGAACAATTCGAAAGTCACCATCGTAGATACCGGATTCCCCGGCAGCCCAAAAAAGTATTTCCGGTGTGGCGCGGGCGCCCTCGCCCGCGTGCCCACCGCAACTCCCCTGTCAGCGCCGGCGAGGGCGCCCGCGCCACACGAACCAAACACCACCGGCCGCCCCGGCTGAATCTCCGCTCCCGTAAAATAAAACTCCGCCTTCAACTCCCCTAGAACCTGCTCCACCAGATCGTACTTCCCCATGGAGACGCCGCCAGTCAGCAACAGCAGATCGCATCCCAATCCCTCTTCAATCAAAGCCCGAAGCCGCCCCCGCTCATCCGGAGCGATCGCCAGCCGCACCGCCTCACCTCCCGCATTCTGAACCTGCGCCGCCAGCGAATACGAATTCGAATTCCGTATCTGCGCCGGCCCCGGCGTCGCGTCAATCTCCACCACTTCGTCACCGGTCGAAAGCACCGCCACGCGCGGCTTCCGGAAGACCTGCACCCTGCTCTTACCGACCGACGCCGCAATCGCGATACCCGCGTGGTCCAGCCGCCGTCCTCGATCCAGCAGCAGCTGTCCCGCACGCGCTTCCGCCCCGCGCGGAACAAAATTCTCGCCGACGCTGACGCCGCGCCGCACTTCCACCAACTTCCTCGCCGACTCACGTATCGGTGACGTATGCTCCACCATCACCACCGCGTCCGCGCCCGCCGGCACCGGAGCGCCGGTCATGATTGCCATCGTCTGCCCGGACCCGACCGAGCACATTCCCGGCTCCGGCCAGTCACCTGCCTTCACCTCGCCCACCACTTCAAGCCGCGCCGGAACATCCGTCAGGTCCTCCGACCGCACCGCATATCCATCGCGAGTAGCTCGAGCAAAAGGAGGAAAGTCGCGATCCGCCAAAATCCCCTCCGCGAGCACCCGCCCAAGCCCCGCCAGCAGATCGACGGTCTCCGTCTCTCCCGGAGGCACTCCGGCTGCATGCTGCTCAACCAAGTGTCGAGCGTCTTCAAAGCTCACCACACGAGCCGAACTCGCCAGCGAAGAAGAAGAGGAATGCGTAGACAAAGACATGCAAGAATCATACGCCGCGATGTTTTAGCTAGGAGATTGTCGGCGAGCGGAATGAAGAGGAGAAATGCTTTCTCTGAGAACTGAGAACCGGGAAATGGGGACTGCCTTACCGCGCCAGTTCCTGCCCCAGCACCGTCGCGTTGCTGGCGAACCCAAGGCCGGTTTCCAGATCCACCAGGCCCGAACGGACTAGTTTCGCGATCTCGCCATCGAAGTGTTGCATGCCTTCATTTTCGCTGGCCTTGATAGCGTCCAGGAGGGTGCGGCCAGGCCGCTCGCCTTGTTCAACGCAATCGCGAGTGCGCGAGTTTGATTTTAGGATTTCGACGACGGCGACGCGGTCACCGCCATCGGCGCGCGGTATCAGCCGCTGCGCAATGATGTAGCGGAAAGTTTTCGCGAGACGTTCTCGTATCGATTGCTGTTCTGTGGCAGCGAACGTACCGATGATGCGCTCCACCGTCTTCGAGCTGTCGACGGTGTGCATGCTGGAAAGAACGAGGTGGCCGTTTTCGGCGGCGTCGAGAAGAATCTCGAGCGTTTCCCGGTCGCGGATTTCGCCGACCATAATCACCCGCGGCGCCTGCCGCAGCGCCGCCCGCAGCGCCAGCGTGAAATTCGGCGCATCACTGTGCAACTCGCGCTGGTGCACCGTCGATTTCTTGTGCCTGTGCAGAAACTCGATCGGATCTTCGACCGTAAGAACGTGATAACAATGTTCGCTGTTGATGCGGTCAATCAAAGCGGCGAGCGTCGAAGATTTGCCCGATCCCGTTCCGCCCGTCACCAGGATGATCCCGTTGCGCACGTTCGCAGCCTCTTCCAACTGCGCCGGCAGGCGAAGCGAACTGAAAGTCGGAATTGCGGTCGGGATTACGCGCATCACAATCGCACAACTTCCGCGCTGGATAAAAACGTTGACGCGGAACCGCGCCATTCCCGGCAATCCATAGGAAACGTCGCAGGAACCCTGGTCGCGAAGGGTATTGATGGCCTGCTTATTGGTGCCGATTAGATCGGCCGCGATGCGGCGCGTGTCATCCGCCGAAAGTATGCTGCTCCCGGAGATTTCGACCGCCGTGAGTTGTCCGTGAATCTCGACTTGCGGCGGACGCCCCGGCGAAAAAATCAGATCGCTGACCTTCTCCGAGGCGCGCAACATTCCGGCGAGCAGAACCGACGTCGGGATCGAGCCCGTTCCACTGACGCCCTCGAAGGTAATCGCAATCGGGGAATTCCCCGGAGCAGCCATTCCACACACTCCCAGTTTTCAGCATTGACGCCACAGGGGAGAAACGTCGCCAAGGAACCTATGTAATGAATGTAACGCGGATGTGGGGAAGAGCGAAGGACAAGTAGGTCATAGACCTCGGTAACCAGGCATAGTTCTCAGTGGAGCGACGGGCGTCTCGCCCGTCACGCTTACACCCTCAGTAGAATCAAGGCCGGGCGAGGACGTCCGGTTCTCCACCGAGAACTGGTTTCAAGCTACTTCTTGACCGGTTTTTTCTTCCCGAAGCCGGTTTCGATGGTAGCGCCGATGCTAGCCAGCATGTCTTTTGCGGGCTGAGCGAGCTTACCCTCGGGTTGGAGCTCCAGATATTTCTGGAAGGCCTCGGCTGTACCTTCGGGCGCGACCATCTTATCGCCCTTGAGCGTAGCTTTGCCGATCAAGTTCACGCCTTTCCAGTAGTAAGCGTCGGCTTTGGTCGGATCGGCGGCAATCACTTTGTCGAATGCCGTGATTGCGGCATCCACCTTGCCCGCATTGGTGAGAACCGCGCCCTCGTTGAAAAAGTACGTGGCGGCGTGCGTCGCATCCAGTTGGGCCGCCTTGTCGTAGTTGGCCACAGAATCATCGATCTTGTTGGACTTCGAATAAGCCTCGGCAAGGTTGTTATAGTAGGCAGCCATTTTCAGACTGTTGTCGGGATCTTTCTGTGCCGTCTCAGACGCGCTGCGCACCTCAATTGCCTTCTGGTAATTGGTTGCGGCCATCTCGTAGCGCTTCTTTTTCTCTTCGGGATCAGTCTGCTTGGGCGCTGACATGCGGTAGGCGTCGCCGAGTTTGAACCAGATCAAATCGCGTGTGCTGTCGATCTGGTTGGCTTCATTCAAGGTGGCGATTGCAGTCTCGAAGTCGCCAGCATCGGAAGCCGCCTTGGCGGCATTGAGTTTTTCGTTGAGCGTTCCCACGGTTTTCGTTTCGCTCGCGGCTTTGGCGTTAGCCTCGGCCTTTGCCTTGGCTTGTTCAGGGGTCAGTCCCTGTCCCTCGGCTGCTTTTACCTGCTCTTTCTTCAGGTCCAAGTCCTGCACCACTTCGTCCAAACCCACCGTGATATTGTTGATGTGAAAGATTTCCTTGCCGTCTTTGATGAACTTGACGTTGTACTTGCCCGGGACGATGCCGAGTGAGAAGTACTCGCCCTTGTTGTTGGTTTTGAGCTTATAAGTATGGCCGGATTCGGTCCCGGTCCACTCCACCTCGGCCCCCACGATCGGTTTCCCCTCGGAGTCTTTGCAAGTTCCCTTCACCGTGCCCGTGGTTTGCGCGAACGCGACTGGAGCGGACAGCCCCGCGGCGAGGACGAGCAGTAGGGGAAGGACGAAATATTTCCTCATGATTTGCCTCCCGGCATTGCATCTGAATTTACTGAACTCTATCTACTGATTCGTATCAGGGCATCGCTTCAGCGATGCCTCAAGTTCTTCGAAATCAGACGCCCCTTCAGGGGCCGAACATCGAACGACGCTTCCCGAACACGGTTCTAGCTTAATCGGGCAGCGGCTTCCGCGTACAGAATGGGATCTTCCGCGCCCGCTTCGCGAAACGCCCGCAGGCGGAGCACACAGCTGTCGCAGACACCGCAGGCCCGATCTTCGCGCTGATAGCATGACCACGTTAAATCGAAGGGGGCACTCAGTTCAAGGCCAAGCCTCACAATCTCTGCTTTGTGCATCGCAATCAGCGGTGCCACCACCCGGATTGTTCCTTCTTTGGTCCCCGCCTTCACAACTTCATTGAACGCCCGATAATACTCCGGCCGGCAATCCGGATAGCCCGAACTGTCTGGCTCCACCGCTCCGATGTAAACTTTTTCGGCCCCCAGCACTTCCGCCCAACTGACGGCGACGGCCAGAAAATGCGCGTTCCGGAAAGGCACATAGGTGATGGGAACACCGGCCGGAACGACGACGGGCACGCTGGCACCGATGGCGTGCATTTCGGGAACGGCAATGCTCGAATCGGTGAGGGCGGATCCGCCGATGGCGCGCAGAGCTTCATTGCGCACGAGCAGCCGGTCGCGAATTTCCAGCCGGTCGCAGATCCTTTCGAAGGAGCGCCGTTCCCGCTCTTCGGTGCGCTGTCCGTAGCTGACATGGACGGCAGCCGCCTGGTGGTCGCGCGCCGCCAGCGCCGCACACACGCAGGAATCCATGCCGCCGCTCAACAGGACCACGGCGCGGCTCCGGTTGCTGGTCGAGTTCGATTTGGGAAAGCCCGTTATTTTACTCAACTCAAATCACGCTCGCGCTTAATTATACTTTTCAACACGAAAAATATAATTAGCCTCTTCCGCCTCTTCCGCCTCGAGCCGCACGACATTAACCGTAATTTTCACGCTCAATCATGCCCTAAGACCGCACTCCTTTCCCACTTGTTACTAATTTGATTCTTTCCCACGCTGGGAGGCGGCCCCTGACCGAATCTAGATGGTTACTGGTCCCCTACTCGTAGCGCAGGCTTTCGACGGGATCGAGTTGAGAGGCGCGGATAGCGGGGACGGTGCCGAACAGGATGCCAACCAGCGAGGAGACAACGATGGCGATGATGGCGGAGAGGCCAGAAATGGGGATGCGATACTCGGTGAAGTAGCGGACGGAGAAGGGGATGGCGAGTCCGATGACGATGCCGAGGACGCCGCCGATAAGGGAAATGAGGATGGCTTCCGAGAGGAACTGGAAACGAATCTCGCGTTTGGTGGCGCCGATCGCTTTGCGGATGCCGATCTCGCGAATGCGCGCGCTGACGGTGGCGAGCATGATGTTCATGATGCCGATGCCGCTGACCAGCAGCACGACCAGCGACACCGCGAGCAGAACCATGGTCATGGCGGTCGCTGTCTTGTCGGCAACAGCTACGAGTTGCGTCAGATTCCTGACGCTGTAAACGGACTCCGGCCGATGGCGTGATTGAATGACGCGCTGAACCTGGGCCGTGATCGGAACCACCAGAGACGCGTCAGCGGCCGAAAAGAAAATCTGCTTGACCGTGGGCGTTTCCTGAAAATAACGGATCACGGTATAGGGAATCAGCATGGTGTTGTCGGTCACCTCCGATTGCCCGAATGTGTCGACGCCTTCGCGGAAAGTGCCAATGATGGTGAAGGGCAGCCCGCTCAACTTCAACGTCTTTCCGAGCGCAGCCTGCTCGGAACCGTACAGTTGGATGGCCAGCTTGGGCATGATCACGCCGACCTTGTTGTGGGCCCGCGAATCCTGCTCGTCGAAGAATCGGCCGGCGAGAACCACAATATTGCGGACCTGCTGGTATTCGGGGTACACGCCCATGATCTGCAGGTCTCGCTCCTTGCCTCCGCCGACCGCCACACGCTCATTGAGGGGGACAACTGGAGAGGCGTAAGCAATGCCGCTGACCTGGTGTTGAACCGCTTCCATGTCGTCAATGGTCAGAGCGTCACTGCCGGTGTTGGTGATGCGTTCCCCCCCGCTCTCATATTCCACATAAACCCAATTGGCGCCGATCGCCTGAATCTGGTTCAGGAGGTACTGCTTCCCGGTAAGACCGATGGTAGTGACCAGAATCAGCGAAGCCGTTCCGATGACCATGCCGAGCGCGGTAAGGGCGAAGCGAACCTTGTTGCTCATGAACGTCTCATAGGCAAAGCTGAAGATCTCGCCGAGAGCAAGGTGGGTTCGTCCATTCGGGAAAGAAGCGGTATTCATCGATTGATTAGATGCTACGTCGACTTGGCAGAAGCGGCAAACTGCCTCCGGCCACTGCGTTGCGTTGACCCCGGCTTCGCGCGACAGGTATCCTCTCCGGTAACCCTACAATCTGCATCATTACAGCATCATGCAGCGAGTCAAGGGCCTGACCGCCATTCTGCTTTCTGAGTCCCAGCCTGGCGGCGATGCTGTCGACAACAATGATAAAGAGTCAACCCGAGGTCATGGAGACCAGCCACCCGCAGGCGAGCGCTTTGCGCGCAAGCCTGAACCGCTGTTTTCAGAGCACTCTCTGCATGGTGCTGGTCGCGCTCGCGATTCGACTTATCGTGATGGGCTTCCTATACCAGGAACAATTGGATCCGGAACGCGATCACTGGAAGTTTGCCTATGAAAACGGCAGGCTGGCGCGCTCCATCGTCGAGGGTCGTGGCTTCAGCAGTCCCTTGTTTGAGGATACCGGCCCAACCGCCTGGATGACACCGCTTTATCCGTACCTGACTGCGGGCGTCTTCAAAGTCTTCGGCACGTACAGTACTGCCTCGGCTCTGGTGCTGCTCTCCATGCAAGGTTTGATCTCTGCCTTGAATTGTCTGCCGATCTTCTACCTTGCGCTCAAGCTTTTCGGTCGCCGGGCCGCACTGTGGTCGGGCTGGGCCTGGGCATTTTTCCCATATGCGGTTTACTTTCCGGCGGAACGAATCTGGAGCACATGGTTGTCGACCGCATTGTTCAGCTTGCTCTTTCTGTGGACCTTGTACCTGGAGCAGTCTCCTCGTCTTTCTTGCTGGATTGGAGTCGGGCTGCTTTGGGGCCTGACGTCGTTGACTGATCCCATTGTGCTGGCCGCTTGGCCTTTCATGAATGGCTGGGCCTGTTATCGTCTCCATCGGCAGAAACTGCGCTGGGCGGCCCCTCTGGCTGCGACTGTACTTGCCATGGTCGTCATAGTAAGCCCCTGGTTCGTCCGCAACTATGTGGTCTTCGGCAAGTTCATCCCCTTCCGGGACAACGCGGGATTGGAGATCCACATCGGGAACACCGGAGACACTTTTCACTGGCGCCCACGTTGGGTCGGTCCCTGGCACAACGACGAAGAGTGGAGGGCCTTCAAAGAACTTGGCGAAATCCGCTATATGGAAAGGGAAAAACAAAGAGGCGTCGAATTCATTCGCACTCATCCGCGTTGGTTTGCAGTTGTCACCGTGCGCCGTTTCGTTTACATCTGGACGGGATTCTGGAGTTTTGACAAGCGCTACCTGGCCGAGGAACCTCTCGATCCCCCGAATGTTTTCTTCTGCACAACGCTTACTCTACTGATGCTCATCGGACTGCGCCGCCTGTGGCGCGAGAATCGTTCTGTAGCGGTGCTCTTCGCGATGGTCCTTTTTTTCTTCCCGGCAATTTACTACGTGACGCACGTCGAGGTGTACTTCCGTCGCCAAATCGATCCGCTGATCCTGGTACTTGCCGTTTACGGTGTTTTGCCCAGAACGCACGGGTCCTATGATTCTGCACTGAACCGTGAGTTGCCCGCTGATCCGGTTTGATTCTTACGTCGCGCATTGGAGAAGCGTTTTCTGAGAATTCGACGCATTGCCGGTTTGCTCCTGTTTACCGCCATCGCATTCCTGATCCAGGGCTACCATCCCTATGCGGAAGACGCGGAGATCTACCTCCCCGGAGTCCTGAAAATCCTGAACCCTGGCCTGTTTGCGCGCAACGCCGACTTCTTTGGTGAACACGCCGGACACACGATGTATCCGAATCTGATAGCAAGTTCGGTGCGGGTCACGCATCTGTCCTTGCCCTGGGTCCTGCTGCTACTGCAATTCGCCTCGATCTTTCTGCTGCTGGTCGCAACCAGACGCCTGGCGGCGGCTTTGTTTGACGACGAAATGGCGCAATGGGCCGCCGTCGCACTCATGGCCACACTGCTAACCCTGCCTGTCGCCGGGACCGCTCTTTACGTCCTGGACCAGTATCCGAATCCACGGAACTTGGCCGCATTCGCGGGAGTTTTTGCGGTAGCGGAAATACTGCGCCGCCGATATCTCGTCGGAACCCTCTGGCTTGCTTTCGCTGCGCTCGTTCATCCCCTGATGGCGAGCTTTGCCATCGCGCTTTGCGTGTGGCTCGTCGTGCTTGATCGATATCGTCCCCAGTTTTTAGGATTCGCGGCGGCGCTTCCTTTTGGTATTACGATCGACCCTCCACCGCCTGCCTACCACGAAGTAGCGCTGCGGCAGCCCTATTTTTACATTCAGCGTTGGGAGTGGTACGAATGGCTGGGCTTGATCGGCCCGGTGATTCTGTTCTGGATGCTCGCTCGCTTTGCACGGCGTCGGAAGATGAATAACCTGGAACTGGTGTCGCGAGCGGTTATTCCCTTTGTCCTCGTGGCTACGGCCGCGGCGATCGTGTTGTCGATCCCAGCTCGATTCGAGGCTTTGGCCCGGCTCGAGCCTTTGCGCTGCCTCGCACTGACCTACATGCTGTTGATCGTCATTGGGGGAGGCTTGCTGGGTCAGTACATCCTGCAAGCCCGTATTTGGCGCTGGCTCCTCGTATTCGTTCCGCTCGGATTGGGAATGGTTCTGGCACAGCGGCAGCTGTTTCCCGCCAGCGCTCACATCGAGTGGCCATGCGCCACGCCTCGCAACCCCTGGGCGCAGGCGTTTGATTGGATCCGCGTCAACACTCCCCAGGATGCGCTGTTTGCGCTGAATCCCAACTACATGGCGCTCCAGGGCGAAGATGAGAATGGATTCCGCGCCCGTGCCGAACGTAGCAGGCTCGCCGACACGGTAAAGGACAAGGGAGCCGCGTCCATGTTTCCACCGCTTTCGACGAAATGGTTAGAGCAAGTCCAGGACGCAAAAAATTGGGAGGGCTACGGTCGACAGGACTACGAAAGGCTGCGGCAGAAGTACGGCGTCAGCTGGATCGTGGTCGAACAGCCTGGTCCCGCGAATCTCGATTGCCCCTACCAGAACGCGGTCGTGCGGGTCTGCCGAATCGGCTGAATACCTGTTTACTTCTGCTCGTGATACTCCATTTCGGTATTCACGTGCCAGATCGAGGATTTATCTTTCACCCCCGCAACGATGTTATCCACCGCCACCATGGCCGTGAGCATCGAATGGTCCTGGTTGTTGTATTTGTGCATTCCGTTTCGGCCCACCAGGAAAAGATTCTCGAAGCCATCAACATATTTCCGCACTTCCTCAAAACGATCGTAGGTCCCAAAATAAGCGGGATAGGTCTTGGGCATGCGGATGACGGTGGAGTCGAGCACATCGTCGCGATCGATGATTCCGATGTGGTCCAACTCCTCCTGGGCGAGGGCGGCCATTTCCTCGTCGCTCTTCTTCCAGAGGTCGTCAGTTTCATAGCAGAAATACTCGACCCCCAGCCAAACACTCTCCGGGTCGGCCACCATGTAGTTGCTCCAGTTGTTGAAGATCTGCAGACGGCCAGCCAGGACATCCGGCTCCTGGATGTAGATCCAGTTGTCATCGATGAGCTGGCGAGATCCATTGTCTTGGCCGATGTCTTGGCCGATTTTTAGCTTCTTGAGCAACAGGCCGACGGTGATGAAATCGCGATAGAGCAAGCCGTCGCTGACTTCCCGCACATTTGCCGGAACAGCCGTGTCCAGGTCCCGGATGAGCTCCTGGATGGGCATGGTCGAGAAGAAGTAATCCCCTTCGAACCTCTGCATCCGGCCCTGCTCATCCGTACCCGAAACTGCCCGGACCCGCTCGTTTTCGCAGTGGATCGCGCTGACATTGAAGCCCGTCAGAATCTCCCCACCCATCTGGATGACCTTCCGGGCGACAATTTCCCACATCTGCCCGGGCCCGAGCTTCGGATATAGGAATTGCTCAATCAGCGAAGTCTCGGTTCCCTTCTGAGCGACACTGGAAGTTTTCTTCGCCCGCGGTTTCAGAAAATGGAGAATCGCCTTGGTGATCGAGAGCCCCTTGATCCGCTGTTCTCCCCATTCGGCGCTGATCTTGTTGCAGGGCACCCCCCATACTTTCTCCGTGTAGTCCTTAAAGAACGTCAGATACAATTCGCGCCCGAAGCGGTTGATGAAGAACTGTTCAAGGTTGACGATGTCCTTTTCCGGAAATAGCATGCTGCGCAAGTAGCTGAAGCCGATGCGCAGCGTACGTACCAAGCCGAGTTGGACCAGGGTGTTCCCGGTCAACTGAATGGGGTAGTCGAAGAACTTGCGCAGGTAGTAGATGCGAGACTTGCGCTTGCGCAGAAGCATGACCTCATCGGTGTTCTGAGGATCGGGTCCAGCGCCGGCCACTGCGATTTCCCGGCTCTGCTGCTGGTAAATAATGTTCTGCGAACCCCCGGCTTTTCCTTCGAGTGGCAAGTGCTGCAACCACCAGTTCATGACACGGTCGCTTTTGGAGAAGAAACGATGGCCGCCGAGGTCGATGCGATTCCCCTTGTAGTTGACAGTTCGCGAAATGCCTCCCATGTAAGAGCTCTTTTCCAGGATTACGGGGATAACGTCGGAACGGCAGAGCAATTCGTAGGCGGCGGTTAGGCCGGCGGGGCCGGCCCCGATGATGATGGCTTTTTTCTTCACGCGAGAAAGATTACAGTCATTGTCGATTGAACATCGCGAGTCAGCGCCCGGATTGTTGGGATAACCCACTATAGTAAGTCGGCACGCTAACCTCCAACTTCTTCCCGGAGTCACTGAAGATCTGGAAGTTCGACAAGTGGGCGCGCTGGAGCGCGAACTGTAGAGTGGTTTCAAGCACTCCGAGTCCGTATTGCACACTGCGGCGGAAATTGATGGAAGATGCTTCCTCGAAATATTTCGTCGGACAGGAAACCTCGCCGACGCGGAAGCCGAAGTACACGCATTGCGCGAGCATCTGGTTGTCAAAAACGAAATCGTCGCTGTTTTCTCCCAGCGGGAGGCGCGTGAGGATCTCGCGGCTGAAGGCGCGGTACCCCGTGTGATACTCGGACAGCTTTACACGCAAGAACAGGTTCTCAAAAGCGGTGAGCAGACGGTTGGCAATGTATTTGTATAGCGGCATGCCTCCGCGCAACGCGGTGCCGCCAATGATGCGCGAGCCCAGCACCACGTCATAGACGCCGTAAGCAATCATGCTCGCCATGGCGGTTACGAGCAGCGGCGTGTACTGATAATCGGGATGGACCATGATGACGACGTCGGCGCCCGCGGCCAGCGCTTCGCGGTAGCAGGTCTGCTGATTGCGGCCGTAGCCGTAGTTGCGGTCGTGAACGAACGTCTGCAAGCCGAGCCCGTGCGCAATTTCGAGGGTGCGATCGGAACTGTTGTCGTCGACGAGAATGCGGATATCGACCAGATCGGGCAATTCCCGTACCGTCGCTTCCAGTGTCTTCTCCGCGTTATATGCGGGGAACACGACGGCAATGCGTTTGCCGTTGATCATGCAGTATTTTCCTCGATATTTAGTTGTTGGACTGCTTGAATCATAACCGGAAATGCAGACTTCCGCTAAAGTGATCGGCCCGTGTGGGGACGGGCGCCCTCGCCCGTCCAAAGGGTTGCGTAGGGACAGCCGCCCTCGGCTGTCCAAGCCGAGCGAAGCTCGGCAGCCGCCTGTGGTCAGAGCAACTCTCGACTCGCGGCTGCGCAATGAAAAAAAAGCCCGGGGACGAAGCTTCTCAGGCGCATGCGTTGGTAAACTATTAAACAGAATCTGCCGCATAGACACTCCGCGGCAATAACTGGAAATATGCCTCCTCGCACTCTGTTTGAGAAAGTCTGGGATTCGCACGTGGTCGCTGCTCCCGAAGGGCAGTCGGCAGTGCTCTATATCGATTTGCACCTGGTGCATGAGGTGACTTCGCCGCAGGCCTTCGAGGGCTTGCGAGTCTCGGGAAGAACAGTACGACAGCCTCTGCGCACGGTGGCGACGGTTGACCACAACATCCCGACCACTCCGCGGGGCTCGCCCATCACTGACCCGATTGCGGCGAAGCAAATTGAAGCGCTGCAGAAAAATTGCCGCGAATTCGGCGTTCCCTTATTCGACATGGATTCGGCGGAGCAGGGAATTGTCCACGTCATCGGCCCGGAACTGGGCATCACGCTGCCAGGGATGACGATTGTCTGCGGTGACAGCCATACCTCGACGCACGGCGCGTTCGGATCGCTGGCATTTGGCATTGGCACGTCGGAAGTGGAACACGTACTGGCGACGCAATGCCTGCCGCAGAAAAAGCCGAAGACGATGCAGATCCACGTCAGCGGAAAGCTGGCGGACGGTGTCACCTCCAAGGATCTGGCGCTTGGAATTATTGGCCGCATCGGCACCGATGGCGCCACCGGACACGTGATCGAGTACGCCGGGGATGCGGTGCGTGCATTGTCGATGGAAGGCCGCATGACGCTCTGCAATATGAGCATCGAGGCGGGAGCGCGGGCGGGACTGATCGCGCCCGATGAGACAACGTTCGCGTATGTCAGTGGCCGGCGCTTCGCTCCGAAAGGAAAAGACTGGCAAGAAGCGGTCGCGTGCTGGCAAACGCTGGCAAGCGATCACGGAGCGCAATTCGATCGTGTGATTGAAATTGATGCGGCATCGCTCGCGCCATTCGTGACCTGGGGGACGAATCCAGGAATGGTAGTGCCGGTGACCGCTCGCGTTCCTGAGTTAAAGAGCTTTGCGCAGGAGGCGGACCGGCGCGCGGCGGAACAGGCGCTCACCTACATGGGCCTCGACCCCGGAACGCCCATCGAAAATATTGCTGTCGACCGGGTGTTCATCGGATCGTGCACCAACTCGCGCATCGAAGATCTGCGGGCGGCGGCGCGAGTGGCGAAGGGCCAGCACGTGAATCCGAAAGTTCGCGCCATGGTGGTACCGGGCTCGCAGGCGATCAAGCGCGCGGCGGAGCAGGAAGGATTGGACCGCGTCTTTCTCGATGCCGGCTTTGAATGGCGCGAGTCGGGATGCTCGATGTGTCTCGGCATGAATCCCGACATCCTGCAACCGGGGGAGCGCTGCGCCTCAACCAGCAACCGCAATTTCGAAGGACGCCAGGGCCGCGGAGGACGCACGCACCTGGTCAGCCCCATGATGGCGGCGGCAGCAGCAATCACCGGACATTTCACTGATATAAGGAATTGGCGATTTCAATAGTGCCCGTGTGGTGACGGGGCTTTGCCCCGTCCAAGCGGGGCGAAGTCCCGCTTCCACACAAACTGGATCAGACACCATGCAACCGTTTCGCAAACACACCGGTGCAGTTGTCCCACTCGACAAGGTGAATGTGGACACCGATCAGATCATCCCCAAACAGTTTCTGAAGCGCATCGAGCGCACCGGATTCGGGGAATTCCTCTTCTACGACTGGCGCTTTTCGGCAGAAGGAAAAGAACGCGGAAAAAAGACCGGCGATTTTGTACTCGACGCGCCCCGCTATGCGAAGGCCTCGATCCTGGTCGCCGGGAAAAACTTCGGCTGCGGATCCTCGCGCGAGCACGCTGTCTGGGCACTCGCGGATTTCGGCTTCCGTGTGGTAATCGCGTCGTCGTTTGCCGACATCTTCGCCAGCAACAGCCTGAAGAACGGCCTGCTGACGGTCCAGTTCAACGAAGAGCAGATCGCGGACCTCACGCTCCGTTCAAGAGAGATCGAAAACTACCAGCTCACCGTCGATCTCGAAACCCTGCGCGTGGAAGACGCCCAAGGATTCGCCGCGACCTTCGCGATGGATGAATTCTCTCGCCACTGTCTGCTGAACGGGTTGGACGATATTGCTCTGACACTCCAACATGAAGCCGAGATCGAGGTGTATGAAACAAAGCATCCGGTGCGCGCGGAGATGAAGTCAATTCTGGCGGGTTGATATGACTTTAGAGAACCCGACACGATGGAGTGACGGGCGCCCCGCCCGTCCTACAGCCAGCCAGGCAATCAATCCTTCTGACGCAAACTCCCTCCAGGTTGTACACTTTTGAGTTTCACTGCCAGCGCGGCGTTGGGTCACACCTCATGCTGAATCGGAGCACGTTCGTGAAAAACCTTCTCTTCGTCTTCACCAGCAACCTGTTGGTACTGCTTTCCGCGGCGCGCGCCCAGACCGCTGCACCTCAGACCATTGCGCCCGCCACACCGAAGCAACTCACGATTGAACAGATCTTCGCCGAGGGCGGAGTCACGGGACGCGCTCCGGAGACAATCAAGTGGAGTCCGGACGGCACCAAGGTATCTTTCGTGCAGCGCGATGATGCTGGCGAACATGGCGAACTCTGGTATGTGGACGCGGTGACGGGCGAGAAAAAAATTCTAGCCAGCGAAACCAAGCTATCCCAGCTTGCCCCTCCCGTGAGCAAGATCAAGGACGAGCGCGAGAAAGAGCGCGTGACGCGGTATCACGTCGCCGCCTACACCTGGTCGCCCGATTCCAAACACCTGCTCTTCGATTCGCAGGGACAGCTCTGGTATTACAGCCTGGATACGGGAACAGCAGTGCAGCTTACATCGTCTCCGGACGCGAGCGAAGATCCGAAGTTTTCGCCGGACGGCAAGCGGCTCGCCTACGTGCGCAAGCACAATCTTTATGTACATCCTGTCTCGGGAGAGGAAGGTGAACGTCCACTCACGCGCGAGGAAAAAGAGAAGGACAAAGAAAAAGATAAGGACAAAGACGACAACGTCCTGAACGGCGAAGTCGACTGGGTTTACGCCGAAGAACTGGCCGTGCGCAGCAACTTCTTCTGGTCGCCGGAAGGGCACGAAATTATTTTTCTACAGATGGATGAGAACCGGGTACCGACCTATCCCATCACCGACTGGTTGCCGACGCATCCCCGGGTCGAGCAGGAAAAATATCCGAAGGCGGGGGATCCGAATCCCAGCGTGCGCTTAGGAGTGGTCGGCAGCAATGGCGGCAAGGTGCACTTGATCAAACTCAGCGATGACGATGACACCTACGTCCCGCGCTTCGGCTGGATTCGCGAAGGCTGGGCTTGGGCGGAGGTCCTGAATCGCAAGCAGAACGTGATGGACCTTTATTTTATCGACGCAAAGTCGGGGAGGTCGTGCAAAGTACTGACCGAATCGTCTCCGGATGCGTGGGTGAACGTCAACGACGACTTTCGAATACTGAAATCCGGCGACCGCTTTCTGTGGACCAGTTGGCGCGACGGCCACACCCACATTTATCTCTACAGTTTCAACGCGCCAGACCCGATGGCCGCCGATGCCAAACTTGAACGCCAGCTCGAAAGCGGAGACTACGAGGTGATCGAAATCAGCGGGGTGGATGATGCATCGGGCATAGTTTTTTTCATCGCAAATAAAGGTGACCCGCGACAGGAGAAGCTTTTTTCCGTGAAGCTGGACGGCTCGGGGATGCAAAGCATTTCATCGGAAGAAGGTAGTTATGCTGCGACCTTCGCCGATGACGGCAAGCACTTCGTGGAAACGCATTCTGCGACGTTGAAGCCGACGCGGATTTCAGCGTGCGCGACGGGCGGCCCCTGCCAGAAGATCTGGGAGGGGCGCAGCGTAGCGGATTACAACCCGATTGCGCCAAAGACCCTCGAATTCAAAGCTGATGACGGCACGGTGTTATATGGCTATCTGATTCTGCCGCGCAAGACAGACGCGACCCAGCAAATTCCACTTATCGTGCACATCTACGGCGGCCCCGCCGGCCAGACCGTGCAGAATGCCTGGGGAGGAACCACGGCGCTGTTCCACCAGTTTCTGGCGAACGAAGGATTCGCAATTTTCTCAGTCGATAATCGCGGAACCCCGAATCGCGGAAAGAAATTTTCGGCCGCGACTCGCCTGCAGTCGGGCGGGCTCGAACTGAAAGATCAGCTCACGGCCCTCGACCAGTTGTGTGCGCAGTTTCCGCAACTCGACCCCACGCGCACCGCCATCTGGGGGTGGTCGAACGGCGGTTCGATGACACTCTACGCGCTGACGCACTCCGGCCGCTTCAAGGCGGGAATTTCGGTTGCTCCCGTAACCAGTTGGCACAACTACGATTCGATTTACACCGAGCGCTACATGGGTCTGCCGAAGGACAATGCCAACGGCTACGACGATTCGATCGTCAGCGCGGCCAGCAGTCTGCGCGGGTCGTTGCTGCTGGTGCACGGGACGAGCGACGACAACGTACACCTGCAGAATACGATCCAGATGACCGACGCGCTGATCAAGGCAGGGAAACAATTCCGGCTGATGGTCTATCCGAACAAGACGCACGGCATCGCTGGACCGGGTACGCGCGCCCAGTTGTTCCACATGATGGAAGATTTCTGGAATGAGGAGTTGAAATAGCCATCAGCTTTCAGCCATCAGCCGTCAGTTTTCGACTCGCTGTGCCTGTGAAGTTTACCTGATGGCTGATGGCTGACGGCTGAAAGCTGCCCTTATGCATCGCACAACTCTCGGCGATTTCGAACTCACAATCGTCTCCGATGGAACTTACTTCCTCGACGCCGGCGCCTTTTTCGGAGTCGTTCCAAAGACCATGTGGTCGAAGAAGGTCACGCCCGACGAGCAGAACCGGCTCGATGCGGGACTGAATTCGTTACTCGTGCGCACCGGCAAAAAGAACATACTGATCGAGACTGGCATCGGCAACAAACTGCCTGACCGCCTGGTCCAGATCTTCAAACAGCCCGCCCAGTTGCTCGACAACCTGCACGCCGCCGGAGTAGCGCCGGAAGATATCGACATCGTCATTAACACCCACCTGCATTTTGACCACTGCGGCTGGAATACCTTGCGGCGCGGCGATCGGACGGTGGCGACGTTCCCGAACGCGAGGTATTACGTGCAGCGACAAGAGTGGGAACACGGCCGCCTGCAACTGGAGCGCGACGCAATCAGCTACATGAGCCCGAACTACGATCCGCTGATCGAATCCGGGCAGATGGTGCTGCTGAATGGGGATGTGGAGCTTTTGCCCGGCATCTCAGTCAAGGTTTTTCCCGGGCACACGGCGAACATGCAAGCGGTGATCATCGAAAGTGGCGGCGGGGGGAGCGAAAAGAAGACGGCCTGCTACATTTCCGATCTGATTCCCACCTCAAATCATCTCGACCTGACCTGGGTGATGGCGTTCGATCTGTTTCCGCTCGAAACCATCGCGAGTCGCAAGAAGTACTACGCACAGGCAATCCCGGAGAAATGGCTGACGGTCTTCACGCACGATGACGCCACGCCCTGGGGCTGCATTGAAAAGGGTGAAAGAGGAAGACTGGGTCTAGCAAAACTCACGTAGGGACAGCCGCCCTCGGCTGTACAGCCGAGCGAAGCTCGGCAGATCTTGTGTGGCGCGGGCGCCCTCGCCCGCAGGTCAGCTAGGTCGAAATGGCAGGCGCACTCGCTGGCAGCTTGGCCTCGAAGAACTCCTCCACCCGCCGCAGTATCTCCGCCCCGCTCTTAGCGTCGTAGATCGCCTTTCTGAGCGCCGCGCCTCCCGGCACACCGTGCGTGAACCACGACGCGAACTGCTTCATCTTGCCTTCCGCTCCGGGCATTTCCTCTTCCAGTAGCATCTGAAAATAGGTGCGGATCATCTGGTAGCGATCGGCTTCGGTGGGTTCGTCGTATAGTTTCTCTGCGGAGTTTCCCGCTGGACGGCCGGCGATGATGTTCGCTCCACCTACATACTGCGCAATCTGCCGAAAGATCCACGGATTCGCCGGAGCCATCCTGCCGATCATCACCGCGTCGCAGCCGGTTTGGGCGACAATCGCGCACGCGTCCTCGGGCGAGCGAATGTCGCCATTACCAATCACGGGAATCTTCACTGCCTGCTTAACAGATGCGATCCACTCCCAGCGCGCGTTTCCGCTGTAGCCTTGCTCGCGCGTGCGGGCGTGCAGCGCAACCGCGCCCAAGCCGCAGCTTTCGGCAATATGCGCCAGTTCGACGCAGACAATTTCATCATCGTTCCACCCGGCTCGGAATTTCACCGTAAAGGGAATTTTCACCGCGGCCCGCACCGCTTCGAAAATCTGCCGGATCAGCGGCAGATCGCGCAGCAACCCCGACCCGCCGTTGCACTTCACAACTTTCTTCGCCGGGCAGCCAAGGTTCAGGTCGACGAGGTCGAAGCCGAGGTCTTCCACCAGTCGCGCGGCATCGGCCAACACGCTCGGACTGCTGCCGAAGAGCTGGGCCGAGATCGGATGCTCGTCTTCGTAGAAATGAAGGTAACGTCCCCGAACGCGCAGGTCGCGCAGGACGCCGTCGGCCGAGGTGAACTCGGTCATGATCAGGCCACATCCGCCGAGGTTCTTGATGAAGCGGCGGAAGACGGTGTCGGTGACTCCGGCCATGGGTGCGAGCACGGTGGCGGGAGCGATGCGCACGTTCCCAATCTTCAGGACCGTGGGAAACACCTGCGGCATCGTAGGGACTGGCAGTGTGGGGACGGGCGACTCGCCCATCCGAGCCACCGCCGCATCCGTGTTGTCCCAGAACTTCTGCACGATCTGATTTTACTTTCTTTTTCCAGCAATACTATCGCGAGTCCACAGTTACGGTGACCGCTGACAGCTGCCGAGCTTCGCTCGACATGGACGGGCGAGGCGCCCGTCCCCAACACAAAAAGTAAAGCCTCCTGCTGTAGGAGGCTTTCAAGAATGTGCGCTTCTGCGCGGCACTTACTGCTTGGCGGCGGCTTCGGCTTTTCCCGCGTCGCTTTTCGCATACTTGCGGCGGAAACGCTCGATGCGGCCGGCGGTGTCCATGAGCTTCTGCTTGCCCGTAAAGAAGGGATGGCAGGCGGCACAAATTTCTACGCCGATGTCGCCCTTGTGGGTGGAGCGGGTAACAAATGCGTTACCGCAGGCGCAATGGACCCGAATCTCGTTGTAGCTGGGATGAATGGCTGCTTTCATGTCAGTTCCTAACCTCGATTCAGACATTTGATTCTACCGGAGTTAGGAAGGATTCAGCAAGGAAACAGGTTTCAGGTGTCAGGTCCCAGGAAAATCTGCGGCGTCGCAAACCCTGAGACCTGACACCTGAGACTTGCGACCTGACAAGCAAAACGGCAGGACCGACCTCCTGCCGTCTCGCTCTCCTGCAAAAAATCTGGCCCCTATTTACCTTTGTTAACTACTTTCTTGAGTTCGTTTCCGGGAGTAAATTTGGCGACTCTACGGGCAGCGATCTTGATGGTTGCACCCGTCTGCGGGTTTCGGCCATTGCGGGCCTTACGCTGCGAGACGGAAAACGTGCCGAACCCAATCAAGGCAACCCGGTCCCCTTTTCTAAGGGCAGCCGTAACGCTGTCCACGGTGGTGTCGATCGCGGTCGTCGCCGCCGCCTTTGAAATGTTGCAGGCTCCGGCGATCCGGTCAACCAGATCAGCTTTATTCATGCTATCTCCTGACACTAGTTCGTTTCGGTTCCCGCGCATTCAGCCGGGGAGGGAAAGCTCAAGGCGCGAGCACCGGCGATGGCCATTCTCGCTCATGCGGTGGGATTGTCAATGGGAAACACGTGCCAGTTGCCGCTTTTGACACCTAAGGCGAATCGCCGTGTCGTGATTGGAGAATGAGACGAAAGTGCTAAGTGCTTCGCTTCATCTGCGATTTTGCGATCGGACGATTTGCGATCAGACCACTTGGCGATCGGACGATCGGGCAGTTTTCCTCGGTTCTCCACAACCTGCCGCCGCTCTCCACAGGATGTGCACAGGGAGGAAACGGTTTCGAGTTGCGGCGCAGGCGGGTTCGGGTGCAGAGTCTAGTTACAGACATCATGAAAACAGCAGCCGAAGTTTGCCCCCTGTGCGCGGGCTCAGGATGGAAACCGGTTCCGGGAGCGCCGGAGCGCGGCGTCACCCGCTGCGATTGCCAGTTGCAGGCGCGAGGCGGTGCCATGATCGCGGCAGCGCGCATTCCGAAGAGATACGAGCATTGCGAGCTGTCGAACTTTACGACGGATTTCCCGGGAGCCGATCACTCAATTGCGCTGGCCCAGATCAGCGCGTCGCGCTTCGTGCAGGAGTTTGATCCGCGGGACGGCGCCGGGCTGCTGCTGGTCGGCGGAATCGGGACCGGCAAGACCCACCTCGCC
>WNFA01000393.1_pt1 | contig 34560 bp, 29 predicted proteins | sample 5400481 | NCBI WGS metagenome assembly WNFA01 (sample SAMN13153340, study PRJNA577476) | soil metagenome | isolation source: 120 cm saprolite under Douglas fir tree site 2 hole 1 replicate 2 | place: USA:California | collected 2015-04-18 | reverse complement strand
GTGTGCATACTCCTGGCGGTTCTTTATTATCTTTATCCACCTTTGGAGCTCGGTCGCGGCATTTTTCTCATAGGTTTCACTCTGGTGTCGCTGGTGCTGCTCTGCTGGCGGCATCTCTTTCTTAGGGTGAACAGTCTGCCGCGCTTTGCGGAACGCGCTCTGATTTTCGGGGAAGGCCCGCTGGCCGGACAGCTTCTAAACGAAATGAGCGCGCGCCCGGAACTCGGTCTTCACGTGGTAGCGCAGATTCCGGAGAGAGCGGGTGAGAATGGGGCACCCGCCGGGCCGCACGGAGCCGCCAGCGTCGAAGAATTGGCGCATTACGTGGATTCCCAGCGCGTGAACCGCGTCATAATCGCCATGGGGGACCGCCGAGGCAAGCTGCCGGTCGAGCAATTGCTGTCGATGAAGAGCCGCGGGGTGCTGATCCAAGACGGAACGGAGGTCTATGAAGCGATCACCGGGAAGCTTCCCATTGAATCACTGCGACTAGGCTGGTTGCTTTTCTCTCCGGGGTTCCATGTTTCGCGCGTCTTGATGGTTTACAAGCGCTTGATCTCCATGCTGATCTCCTTGGTTGGCTTGCTGCTTTCCTTGCCGTTGCTTCCGTTCATCGCACTGGCGATCAAGCTTACTTCGTCGGGTCCGGTACTGTATCGGCAGAAGCGAGTGGGACGCGACGGCACGGTGTTTGATTGTTTGAAGTTCCGGACCATGCGCGCGGACGCCGAGGCGGATTCAGGCCCGACGTGGGCCGGGGACAACGATCCAAGAATCACGCCCCTGGGGCGTTTCCTGCGGTTTTCCCGACTCGACGAGATTCCACAGTTGTGGAACGTCCTGAAGGGCGATATGAGCCTCGTGGGTCCACGGCCAGAGCGCCCCGAGTTCGTGGATCGGCTGAACCGTCAGATTCCTTATTACCACCTAAGACACACCATTCGGCCCGGAATCACGGGGTGGGCTCAGGTTCGTTACAAGTATGGAAGCACGGTCGAGGACGCCAAGGAAAAGCTCCGGTACGATCTGTTCTACATCAAGAATTTTTCTCCGGGACTTGACTTTCTGATTTTCTTCCAGACGATCAAGATCATTCTGCTAGGGCGAGGTGCGCGATGAAGTGGCTGTTCTGGCTCTCGGTCGCCCTGATTGCGTACCCGTATGCGGGCTATCCGCTCTGGGCCTACTTCCGAAGCCGCTGGTGGCCTTCGCCCTGGGTTCAGGAGGAGATTCTCCCGACCGTCTCGGTAGTGTTGGCGGTTCATGACGAAGGCGAGCGGATCGCGCCAAGACTTCAGAACCTTCACGAACTCGACTACCCGCCCGAACGATTGGAGATCATTACCGTCTCGGACGGCTCAAGGGATGCAACGAACACCATCCTGAGTCAGTACAGAGGCGATCGACTGCACGTGATTCAGTTTCCCGAGCACCGTGGCAAGGCGGCAGCGCTCAATGCGGGAATCCGCGAGGCGGGGGGAGAGATCGTGGTCTTCACCGACGCGCGACAGAGGCTCGAACCGTCGTCGGTTCGCGCGTTGGTGGACAACTTCGCCGATCCGAGTGTTGGATGCGTGACCGGTGAACTGGTCCTGTACAAGGAGCATCAGCCGGCCGTTCAAACGGGTGTAAGCCTGTACTGGCGCTACGAAAAATGGATCCGGAAGTGTGAAGGGAGTACGGATTCCACCATGGGAGCCACGGGCGCACTCTACGCAGCCCGCCGGGAACTGCTCGTCACTTTGCCCGAGGGAACCATCCTCGATGACGTTTATCTACCACTACAGGTGGTTCGACAAGGATATCGCTGTGTCTTTGATGCGCGAGCGCGGGCTTGGGAACCGATGCCCGTAAGCTACGCGGAGGAATTCCGCCGCAAGGTGCGCACATTAACCGGCAACTACCAGTTATTGCGGATTGCTCCTTGGTTGCTTACCCGGGCAAATCGTGCCCGCTTTGAATTCGTTAGCCATAAGTTGATGCGCCTGTTGGTTCCGCTTGCTTTGGTGGGTGCCTTTCTCGCTTCTTTGTTTTTGACGGGAACTTTCTATCGGTTGGCTTTCTTGGCTCAGGTCCTCTTTTACGGACTTGGCGCGGTGGCAATTGGTCGACCCAGACTCCAGCCGGGGGGGCGGCTGGCCGGCGTGGCGCTGACGTTCCTTCTGCTCAATGCGGCCGCCAGCGTAGCGCTGATGAACTTCGTTACGGGAAAAAAGGAAGTGTGGACACGATGAAAGCCTCAACGAGCAGGACTCCGATCCAGGTTGCTCCCTGCACAGGCGGCCCGAGGAGAGAGGCGAGTGACCGCAGCGAGTCCCGACCAAAAGGCAGCATTTTGCCTCCCCGAGCCGCGGGATCTACCTTGGGTCAGACGGGAGGAAGCCGAGTGGCAGCTGGTTCCTTAACACCGGCCACCTCCGCCCGGTTTTCCGTCGTTCTCCGCGGCATACCTGTGCTTCTCTACCACGCGCTTGCGCGCGCGGATGAGGGGGAAGGCCGCGGGCGCGAGAAGAAATACTGGGTCTCCTTGAGGCAGTTTCAGGGGCAGTTGGAACAGATCCGGCGAGCAGGCCGGCAGGTGGCCCTGCTTGGCGAACTATGGGCTCAACCGGGCGCGCCCGACGAGGATAAGCCACCGATCGTGCTGACGTTCGACGACGGCCACAGGTCCAACTACGACGTGGCGTTTCCAGCACTATTGGAGGCGGGCGTGCGGGCGGACTTCTTCGTCAATACCAGCACGGTGGGGCAGCCCAGTTACTTGGAATGGCGACAGATCCTCGAGATGCAGCGGACCGGCATGGCATTCCACTCTCATAGCCACGACCATGTGGCCCTGTCGCGCCTCTCGATCCAGGAGCTAGAGGTGCAATTGGGAGAGTCCAAGCGACGGCTGGAGGATCGGTTAGGCTGCTCGGTGGATTATCTCTCCGTGCCTTACGGTTTCGTGAATCGCCAGGTCTTCGTAGTGGCAAGGCGTCTGGGCTACCGGGGCGTGTGTACTTCGCGGGGCTGGCCAGCTCATCCCAGTGCGTTTCAGATCAATCGCGTAGCTGTTTATCGTCACACAGGACTCCGCGAATTTCGGAGCCTTGTCGTCGGTGACCCATTCTGTTACGCGTTCCGCAGCGCGCGGGCTGCGTTGTTGTATGTGCCCAAGCAGGTTCTGCTGCGCCTCGATCCCGCGCGACTCGGCGTACGCGTCCGGGAGGAACAGGGATGAGTCGAGCGAGGCCCATCCACATTTTTGTGCTGATCGACGCTCTTGGCTGGCGCTTTCTGGACGGTCGGGACTTCCTCTCCGATGTCCTACCCTATCGCAAGCCTTTGCGGACCGTCCTCGGGTTCAGCTCGGGAGCCATCCCGACCATTCTGACCGGAGTGCCACCGGCACGGCACGGTCACTGGAACTTGTTCTATTACGATCCCGATGGCTCGCCTTTCCACTGGCTAGCTCATTTCCGATCCCTTCCAAACTGCGTGCTTGACAATCGGGTCACCCGCAAGCTGATTAAAGAACTGGGGAGGAAACTGTTGGGCATGGGACGAAACTTCGAATGCTGCGTGAGCCCCAACCTGATGCCGTGGTTCAACTACGTTGAGCGCCGCAACATCTATGAGCCCGGTGGTATCAGCGGTGCATCGTCCATCTTCGATGAGCTTGCGCAAAACGGCATCCGCTCTCGGGTCTACACCTACCAGCAGTGGACCGACAAAGAGATCCTGCATCGCGCGGAGGAGGACCTCAAAGCGCGCGCCGCAACTTTCTATTTTCTGTATTTGAGTGAAATGGACCATCTGTTGCATGACCAGTGGAATCAGCCTGAAGAACCAGCACGGCGGCTCGGTTGGTATGCCACGCAGCTTCGCAAGCTCTTTGGGTTGGGGTGCGAGACGAGCCCTGAAGCGCACTTCACCGTGTTCTCCGACCACGGCATGACGCCGGTTCGGCATCGCTATGACCTCGTCCGAGACCTCCAGACGTTAGGCCTCAAGATCCCCGACGACTACCTGGTCGTGTACGACTCGACCATGGCTCGGTTCTGGTTTTTCTCCGAGCGAGGCCGGCGCGAGATTGTGCATCTTCTGCAAGCGATTCCCTGCGGAAAGATTCTGCCGGACGAAGAGCTGCACCAACTAGGAATCCTGTTTCCAGACCGGCGGTACGGCGAGGTGATCTATCTGCTGCATCCGGGTTGGCTGGTTTCGCGGAGTGATTTCAACGGGCCGGGGTGGATTCCGGCCGGCATGCATGGCTATCACCCTGATGACCCCTACTCGGACGCCGTCTTTTTGAGCAGCCACGAGCCGCCCGTACCCGTGCGCGCGCTTGCCGATGTCTTCTACTGCATGCAGGCAGCGGTGCGCGAAGAGTCTAGCGCGCGTGATGCCGAGCCGGCTGTGCCAAGACAGGAGGGCAGCTGAGACCATGTGTGGAATTTGTGGCATCGTCGCGCTCAACCCCGACCGCGCACCGAGTGAGACCGAGGTGCAGGCGATGGCGAATGTGTTGCGCCATCGTGGGCCGGATGACTCGGGCTTCTTCGTCGAGCCTCCGGCGGCATTCGGTTTCCGTCGCCTGAGCATTATCGACCTGGCCGGTGGGCACCAGCCCATGTCGAACGAGGACGGGAGCTTGCAAATCGTCTTCAACGGCGAAATTTATAACCACGCCGAGCTGCGGCGCGGGCTCGAAGCTCGCGGACACCGCTACCTCACACGCAGCGACACGGAAACGATCCTACACCTCTATGAAGAGGAGGCAGAAGGTTGTGTCTCCCAGCTCCGCGGGATGTTCGCGTTCGCCATCTGGAATCGCCGGCAAAGGAAACTCTTCTGTGCCCGCGATCGCCTCGGAATCAAGCCTTTCTACTACGCGGTGAGCGAGGGTCGTCTGATCTTCGCCTCCGAAATCAAGGCACTGCTGGAATTGCCCGACGTGCCTCGGAGGATCAACCGCCGCGGACTGGCTGAATTTTTCGCCATGGGATTTCTCTCCGGACGGGAAACCTTGTTCGAAGGAATCTACAAACTGCTGCCGGGACACTGGCTGAGCTGCGAAAACGGCGAGATCCGAACCCGGCGCTATTGGAGGCTGCGTTTCTCGCCCGTTCCTCGCACCAGCTCCCTAGAAGAGTGTCTGGACGAATTTCAGCATTTGTTTAAGGAGTCCGTGCGCCTTCGCCTGATGAGTGACGTCCCGCTGGGCGCATTTCTCAGCGGTGGGCTGGATTCAAGCGCGGTGGTCGCCGTGATGAGTGAGCTCACCGGGCGGCAGCGAATCAAAACCTTCTCGGTCGGCTACGCCGAAAGTAAGTACGACGAATCGAGCTACGCTAGTCAGGTGGCCCAGCACTTCGGAACCGATCACCACGAAGTCGTCCTGGGTCGGGGAGAGTTCTTTGAGTTACTACCCAAGTTGATCTGGCACGAGGACGAGCCGATTGTCTGGCCTTCGAGTGTCTCGCTATACTGTGTCTCACGGCTCGCTGCAAATCACGTCAAGGTCATCCTCACCGGTGAAGGTTCCGATGAGTTGCTAGCTGGGTACGCCCGCTACTGGGCAACGCTCTGGAATCTGCGCCTCGGAAATGTCTATTGGAACCTGACCCCGACTTCCTGGCAGCGCCAAGTTCGTAGGTTTCTGGAAGATTCAAAGCTCCCGGACGCATTGGGAAGGAAGTTGCGTCACAGCTTCCTGAACCGGACGCCCACGCTGGAGGACGTCTATCTGAACAATTTTCTGGCGAACTTCACTGCGGCAGAGCTTCCGGCACTATTCCAGCGGAATGGAGACGGCGCGCCGGCTTCCTGGCAGCCTTACGGTACCATCGTCTCATTGCTCTCGGAAGCCGGAACCTCTGATCCGCTGGCGCGGTTGCAATACCTGGACATGCACACCTACCTGGTTGAGTTGCTCATGAAGCAGGACAGCATGAGCATGGCCACCTCGGTGGAGAGCCGCGTGCCGTTCTTGGATCACCAACTCGTCGAAGCAGTTTGCCAGATGCCCTCGCGCGCCAAACTGCGCGGGTTCACCGCCAAATTTCTCCTCCGGAAAAGCATGGAACGAATCCTCCCCGCGAACATCCTCCAGCGACCTAAGCGCGGGTTTCCCACACCGCTGCCCGCGTGGATGCGCGCGCAACACGCGGCGGTTCGCTCCGTCCTTCTGGGTCGAAAGCTCGAGCAACGGGAGATCGTGCATTCCCAGGCAGTGCGCTCTTTGCTGGCTCTCCACGAATCCCGCCGGCGTGACTGCACCTACCAGTTGTGGAGGCTGTTGAATTTCGAACTTTGGTGCCGGATTTTCTTTGATCGCGACGGGAGTGAGGCGGAGATCGGACAGTTGGCCGAGGTGGTGGCATGAGGCAAGCGGAAACTTTGGCGGCGGTCGAACGACGCCGGATCCTTTCAGGGGCGTGCGCATGAGAGTGAGTGTCTTCGGCCTGGGCTATGTTGGTTGTGTGACAGCGGCCTGCCTTGCGCGAAAGAAGCACCACGTGATTGGGGTTGACCGCGATGCCGAGAAGGTCCAGCGGATCCAGCGCGGGCTGAGTACCGTGCTGGAACCGGGCTTACAGGAACTGGTCGCTCAGGCCGCTCGCCAGGGACGTCTTCGCGCCACCACGGATCCCGCTGAAGCTGTTGCGGCTTCCGACATCTCGATGATCTGCGTTGGCACTCCGGCACGCCCAAACGGTAGCATTGAGTTGGCCCACATCGAGGACGTCTGCCAGGAGATTGGAATGGCCTTGCAGCGAAGGCGTGGGCGCCACCTCGTGGTTGTGCGCAGCACGACGATTCCGGGCACGGCCGAGCGGCTCGTCATTCCGGCCCTGGAACGGAGTTCGGAGAGGAAGGTGGGACCAGAAATCGGCCTCTGCATCAATCCCGAGTTCATGCGCGAAGGCAGCTCCATCCGGGACTTCCACGGCCCGCCATACACAGTGATCGGCGAACACTCCCCCGCGGATGGCGACCTTCTCCGACGCGTCTATTGGTTTCTTCAGGCTCCCGTGATTCGAACGAGCCTGCGCGTTGCCGAGGCGGTCAAGCTCGTCAGCAACAGCTTCCACGGCCTGAAGATCGGGTTCGCCAACGAAATTGGCAATTTCTGCCAGGCGCTGGGGATCGATAGCCACGAAGTGATGAAAATCATGTGCCAGGATCGCCAGCTGAATATTTCGCCGCGCTACCTGCTGCCCGGTTTCGCGTTTGGCGGGTCCTGCCTGCCCAAAGACTTGCAGATGCTGCTTTATGAGGCCCAGCGCAACGACGTGGAAACGCCGATCCTGCGCTCGATTCTGCCGAGTAACCAGATGCAGATTTTCAAGGCGCTCGAAATGATTAAGGCGACCGGACGCGCGCGGGTCGGCGTAATGGGCCTGGCGTTTAAGGAAGGCAGCGATGACCTGCGGCAAAGTCCACTGGTCCAACTGGTGGAGCTGCTGATCGGCAAAGGTTACAAGGTAAAAGTCTTCGATCCGAACGTGCAACTTGCCAGAATCCGCGGGTCCAACCGCCAGTACATCGAGCGGGAGATCCCGCACATCTCCTCGCTGATAACCCGCTCGCTGGAAGCGCTGTTCCGGTTTGCGGAGGTCATTGTTGTTGGCCAGTCCCATCCGAACTGGGAAAAGCAGGCGGCCCGGCTGCGCTCGGATCAGGTCGTCATCGATCTGGTCCGTGTGAACGGAGCGGAGAGCATGAACGGCTCGTATCGAGGGATCTGCTGGTGAAGGAGAAAGCAATGCCCGGGAATGCGACACAACGATCCTTCAGGAAGGGTCCGCCGATCCGTGTGATGCATTTCCTGAACTCGCCGGAAGTTTCCGGGGGTGTCGAGGAGCATGTCTTCTCACTCCTCGAGAGCTTGCCCGCCGAGCGATTTGAGGTGTCCCTAGTCTCCCCTTCGATTTCCCATAAGATGTTCGCACGATTGGCTGCTCCTCATCGGCATATCTTTTGTCTCGACCTTTACCGGCTTTCGCAGGTGCGCGCAATGGGCCATCTGGTGAGAATCCTGCGTGCCCAGAAAATCCAAATCGCACACAGCCATCAGTTTTGCGCCACGCTCTTCTTGGCACCCCTTGCCAAGGCTTGCGGCGTCCCCTGGGTTATTGAAACCAACCACGTGCGGGAGGCTTGGCGGCGGAGCTGGTGGAAACGATCCTACATAGTGGATCGCGCCATCTACATGCTGGTAGACCGCTTTATCGCCGTATCCCGAGCCAATCAAGCGCATTTGACGGGACCGAAGCATTGCGACCCCTCCAAGGTGGTTCAAATATATAACGGGCGCGATTTGCGCCGTTTCCAGCCGAATGGCATGTCGGGCCAAGCAATCAGGCAACAGTACGGAATCGCGCCGTCAGACTTGCTCTTAGTGCACGTTGGACGGCTGGAACCTCAGAAAGGACACTCCGTTCTTATAGAGGCTCTACCCCGCGTTCGGGAGCGTATCCCACAAATCAGGATCTTGTTCGTCGGTGAAGGTTCACTACGCGATTCGCTCGAAAAGGAAGTCCAACAGCGTGCGCTTGCCAAGGCCGTGAGCTTCACCGGTTTTCAGGCCTCGGTGGAGGCGTTTCTAAATGCAGCTGATCTCGTCGTCCTCCCATCGCTGTGGGAGGGACTTCCCCTGACCGCAGTCGAGGCCAGCGCGGTCGGCAAAGCTTTGGTCGCCACGGCGGTGGACGGTACATCCGAGGTAGTGCGTAACGGTCAGACAGGGCTGCTAGTTCCACCCAACGACAGCCTTCGGCTGGCCGAGGCCATTATCGCTTTGTTGTCTGACGAGCCGAGAAGAAAACAAATGGGAGCTGGAGCAAGGCGTCGTGCTTGGAAACAGTTCTCGCTGGAACAGCAAGTAGAGAAGACCGCTGCGCTCTACGAGTCTCTGGTCCACGCGCATTCTGCTGCCCGGAAGCCTGCCTCCGCGCATGACAGCGAGCAAGTAGCTCACGGCTCGGCATTCGATGCGACCTCGGCGCAAAGCGGAGGAGCAACGGGATGAGAATTGATCGCCCCATCGACCGCAGGCTCGAAACCCGCTCGTCCATGTGTCAGCAGAGGGACTAGGCTCATGATTCTAAGGGCGCTCTCGAAACTGCGTTGCCCAATGTGCAAAAGTATACTCGAGCTCGTAGTATTCGAGGAGGAAACTATCCGTTTGGATAACGAACAGCTTAAAACGAAGGTGATCGCGGCGGACGAGGATTCGGTTTTAACGGTAATCAAAGAGGGCGTTCTGCTCTGTAAGAACTGCAAAGTGTGGTATCCGATTTCCTCCTATGTACCTATCATGCTTGCGTTCAAGGGCGAATTTCACGAGCGCTTTGCTGCGAGACATCAAGCCCGCCTGACCAAGATCGCTGGTTACAGCTTTCCGAAATGGGAAGCAGAACCCGGCGAGCGTGACGTTCAGAAGACCTTCACAGAAGAATGGAATACTCTCCAGTACGACGATCTGTGCTGGACTTTCACGAAAGACGAGTTGAGGCTCGTGCATCAGAAAGCCTTTTTGAAATGGCCGGAGAAGCCACCGAGAAACGTACAGAATATTTTGAATGTGGGGATCGGGTTTGGAGCAGAAGCAGAAGCCCTGCACGACATTAGCGGTGCCGAGGTATTTGGGGTCGATCTGAACTTCGCCCTACTGCACAGCGGAGCGTTATTCCTGAAAAAGCCTTTTATGCACCTAATAGTTGCTTCCCTTTTTCACCTTCCATTTGAACCCAATTCGTTCGACTTAGTTTATAGCGTCGGAGTCTTGCACCATACCTACTCCACATATGACGCTTTGAAGAGCGTCTCCACCTTTGTGAAAGAAGGTGGCCAAATATTCATTTGGGTCTATGCGCTTGAAGACATCCTGTACAAGCGGGGGCTCTCGGGGATCTTAACCAAACTGTCTTACATGACACAGGTAATCAGCAGACCGGTTCTGAGCAGGTCTCCATCTTGGTTGAGGCACGGAGCTATAGCTACTTTGCCCGTGATCCTGCACCCCATATTTCTAATGCGCACGCCGCATAAGAAAATCTGGAAGCTGAAAAACACAAATCATAATCTACGCGATTCGTTTACCCCTCGCTACTACCGCTACCACAGTTTCAACGAAGTGCTGGAGTGGCTCGAATCGTTGGGTTTTTCTTGCGAGCTTCCGTCACCCCGAACCTTTAGACGACTGGTCGGGAGACGCCTGGACGGAGTCGGGCTGCTGGGGACCAAAGGAATATTGCCGGCTCGCGATCTGCTTGCGGAAGGGGATGATTCGGTCCCTTTAAGAGGTGTCACCCAGTGACAACCTTTGGCTTAAGACAAGAAAAGTGGGAGCAGCGGAGCCCAGTGCCCGATCGGGGGCTGAGGTCTGGAACAAGCTCCACCGCGCAGCGAGTGGCAGAACTGAAGGAGATCATCTGCCAGCAAACGTCACTCTTGGCCAGCAGCCGATTTGCGGACCGATTGCGAGCGCTGGTCCTGACCGGAAGTCTGGCGCGGAACGAAGCGACTTTTGTCGAAGAGCAGGGACAGTGGAAGCTCCTGGGGGACGTGGACGTCTATTTGATAGTTGATCGGCGCGCCGCGTTGCCATCCCAAACTGCTCTCCGTTCTCTCCAGGAGGAAATCGAAGGCCACCTGCTGGATCGTGGAATCGCGTGCCCGATCGGCTTGGGTGCAGTGCATCCATCCTATTTTCGCGGGCTGCGGCCAAGCATATACAGCTACGAATTGCGGACTTGCGGCAGAGTCGTTTGGGGCGAGCCAGACCTTCTCTCCTTGATCCCCCCATTTTCCTCTTCCGATATTCCGCTCGAGGACGCTTGGCGGCTGCTCAGCAATCGGATGGTCGAAATGCTTGAGATCACAGGTGAAGTCGCGGACCGGCCGGACGTCTTGCCCACCCGCGTTTATTACCGCACGCTCAAGCTCTATCTGGATACGGCCACCTCGTTTCTGGTGTTTGCAGGTGCGTACGAGCCAACCTATCGCCGGCGCGCGGAAAGGCTCGTTGAGCTGGCACAGAGCGACCAGTGGAAAGATAAATCTCCATTTCTTCTGTCTCGATTCGCTGAACGAATTCGAGCCTGCACTGAGATCAAATTGAACGCACGGGACCAAAGGGATCTTCCTTCTGCTCCAGCAAGCCCAGCCCCCGGATATACCTTCTGGGAAGAAGCCGTCGAATACGCGCGACTGCTCTGGCAATGGGAGCTTTCCCAGTTGACGGCTGCTTCGAGCCAGACCTCGAACCGGGAACTTATGGAGCGATGGATGCGGCTCCAACCTTTCCCGCAGCGTCTGCGGGGATGGCTATACGTGCTGCGGAAGCTTGGGTGGTACCGGAGCTTCGGCAACTGGCCACGATGGGCACGCCGGGCATGGAAGGCATCTCCACGGTACTGGGTGTATGCAACCGCCGGAGAACTATTCCTCCGCCTTCCGTGCCTTTTGCGGACTGAAAACGGTCCGCCAGTGGATCTGAACGAAGAGGAATTGGCGTCCTGGCTTCCTGCGGAGAACGGTTTCGAACGCGATCGAACGGTCCCTCGTTGGCGGGAGTGCGCTGCGAACATCGCGTGGAATTACAAGCAGTTCTTAGTGGATACCCGGTCCTAGTGGAATCCGGGAGGCCGAACGAGGGGATTCTGCATTGCGGCAACCTCCTCCTGGCCCGCTGTCAGGAGAAAAGGTGATAGAGAAGGCGGAACAATTAATGGCCAACGCGACGAAAAGCAGAGTGATCTTGCGCGGCGTTTCCGGGACGTCCATCTCTTCGAAAGTGGAAGAATGCCTGGCATTTTGTGATTGGGAGCGCTGGGTCGGCCGCAACGCCACGCTGGTGATCAAGCCCAACCTGTGTAGCGCGGTACCCGGAAAAACGAAAATGTCGAATACCGATCTGGCCCTCACCACCGCCGTGTGCGAGGCGCTGCTCACGCGAACAAACCGAATTCAACTGGTCGAATCGGATGCGCTCCGCCACAAGGCCCAGGATGCCTTTGCAGCTTCCGGCTACCTCGACCTCGCCCGACGGCTGGGCTTGCAGACAGTGAACTTGTCCGAAGCGACCCGCACACGAATGCATTGCGAACCCGCAGGGGAAATCGAGTTGCCTCGCCTGCTCTTGGAAGCCGACGTCCTCATCACGCTGCCGGTCCTGAAGACACATGCGTTGACGTACTTCACCGGCGCGTTGAAAAACCAATGGGGCTGCCTGCCGCAATATGACCGTATCCTGTTCCACAAGTTCCTCGACGAGCTGATCGTGACGCTGCACCGGGTGCTGCGACCGCGCTTCGCTTTGATGGACGGAATCATCGCGATGGAAGGCCGGGGACCCACAAACGGCAAGCCGCGACGCCTCGACGTTATCCTCGCCAGCCAGGACTCCGTTGCGCTCGACGCCACGGCAATGCGTCTGGTCGGTTTGGAACCGACTCGGGCGCGTCACGTTGTGCTCGCAGCGAAACAAAGTCTGGGCGCAATTCGCACCGAAGAAATCGAAGTGGACGGTGACTGGGAGCAACATGCCACTCAGTTCGAACCTGCGATCCTCGACACTGCCATTGCGGCCATGAACTACATGAGCCGCTATCGTTGGTTCGTTAAGTACGCCCTGGAAAAAGACTATGTCTTTTACCCAGTTCGCGCGGGAGTGCAGCTTCTCCGCCGGATGGGCGTGGTGGAGGGAGGGAACTAAGTGCGGGTCCTTTTTGTTTCCGCGGAAATGCCCTTCCCTCCCCACAAGGGCCAACGTATGAGGAATTGGGCCATCTTGCGCGCCCTGGCGGCAGAAGGACACGAAGTCACTCTGATTGCCTTTGCAGAAGCGGAAGAACTCATGGCTGATCAGAGCACGCTTCGAAAGCTGTGCCCGGTTGTGGATTTGGTGCCGTCGCCGTCAAACAACCACAGAGGATTCCTGAGATACTTGGCCCGACTGCGCTCCCTGGGATCCCGCCTTCCCCATGGCCCGTGGCGATTCCGCTCGCCAGCGCTGGTGGCCTGCGTGCGGCGCCACATGGAACGGCAAGCTTTTGACGTGGTCATTTGGGATGAGGTCTACAACTTGGAAAACCTGCAGGAGCCGCTTCCAGTTCCCGTCCTTCTGAACCATCACGACGTCATGCAGGTGGTTTGGAGGCGGTATTTGGAGGTAGAGCCAAATCCAATCAAACGGGCCTATGCGTGGACCGAGTATTGCAAGCTGCTCCGCTGGGAAGGACAAGCTTGTTCGCGGGTGGCGGGGGTACTGGCATGCTCCGAGGTTGACCGTGAGGTGCTGAAACAAATATGCCCGCAAGTGCCTGTGGCGGTGGTCCCGAACGTGGTCGACACCTCCAGCTACGTCCCCGTCTCGAAAGATGACGGATCCACGATCCTCTTTGTGGGGGGCATGGATTGGTATCCAAACCAAGACGCAGTTGCGTTCTTTGGCAAGAACATTTTCCCGTTGATTCGTGAGCTGGCCCCAGCAGCGCGTTTTGTTGTGGCAGGCCGCGGTCCCTCGCCGGAATTTCGCGCAGGTTTCGCCGGCATCCCGGGTATCGAATTTACGGGACGCGTCCAGGACATCCGCTCGGTAATCGCATCAGCGGCCGTCTGCGTGGTGCCCGTCCGAATCGGTAGCGGAGTGCGCTGGAAAATCCTCGAAGCGGCGGCGATGGAAAAGCCCATCGTCTCGACGCGCATCGGCGCTGAGGGCCTGGACTTTGCCGACGGCGAGGAAATCCTGCTCGCCGATCGTGCCGAGGAGTTCACCGCGCGCGTTGTCAGCCTGTTGCGCAATGAATCGCAGCGCGCGGCGTTTGGCCGAGCAGCGCGGCTGCGTGTGGAGCAGCAGTATAGTTTCTCGGTTTTGCGTTGCGCCCTTCGGGAAGCCTTGCAGATGTACACACGAGAAGCTCTTCCGGCACGAGTGGAGACACCGCTTGGCTTATCGGCGGGAAGCGTAAAGACGTGATCCTTTTCTACTTGCTCATTGCGGTTACGCCATTGACCCAGCATCATTTCTGGGCACGGTTTGTAGGCGATCTGACCATCGTAAAGTACCTAGGCCTAACTTGCGTCCCCTACGCGCTCATCCATCTAGCTGCGAGACGGAAACTGCCTTCATTCTTCGCCACTCGGCAAGCTCGGTTGCTTGTGATCCTGTACATGATTGCGACGATATCTTTCATGCTAGAACGCCAGATTCCCTGGAAGAACAGTCACTGGCTTAGCTACACTTCCTACCTGGTTTTCTTCTTCGTGACTCTGGCCGTCGTGGATTCAGTGCAGAGGATTCGTTGGGTCGTGCTGGTAGCTCTCGGGTCACTGGCGTTTGCCTCTCTCTACGTGCTGCGCGACTGGCAAAAGTATCACACCGTCTACGCCGACTTTCGCCCTGGGTGGGTGGTGGGCGATCCGAACTATTTTGCAATCAGCGTGTTGCCTTTTCTACCGATTGGGTTTCTTTTGATGCAGGAGCTACGGCCGATGTGGCAGAGGTGGTTTTGTTTCGGCTGCTTGGCCATCACTTTGGCTGGTCTCATGCTGTCTGCCTCCCGCGGGGGCTCTCTAGGCCTGCTCGCCAGTTGTTTGTTTCTCATCGCGAAATCCAAGCACCGTCTTCGCAATTTGGCTGTTATTGGCACCTTGTTGCTCGTATTCGTGGTTGTGAGTCCAACGTCACCTCTGCATCGCTGGCAGAATCCGACTCATGGAGACCAAGTTTCCGTGGACACGCGCCTGGCCCTCTGGCGCGGTGGCCTGCGCATGGTTCAGGCCAACCCAATTTTGGGAGTCGGCCTAGACAACTTCAAATATGTCGTCATGCGATACATTAGACCTGAAGATGAATTGCCGACGGAAATGCAGCAGCACGTGGCTCACAACAGCTACGTTGAGATCGCCGCTGAGATGGGTGTACCTGCCTTGCTGGTGTTTCTGGCCATTTTGTTTTGTACCACAAGTAGCCTTGAGGACGTCCGACGACGAACTCAAGACTGCGGTCCCGCGCTAGTTAATCAAGTGGCTCTTGGCCTCCAGGCAGGTCTAATTGGTGCCGCAGTCGCAATATTCTTTGTCTCGGGCCACTACGAAAAACTTCTCTGGCTGGCCATCTTTCTCTCGATGTGCATGCAAGGTCTCGTCCCTAAGCCAAGCAAAAGAGCCCGACAAACCAAGGGGGAAGCCCCAGGAACCCCATGTCTCAACAACCGACCATGACTCGAGAACCATCCAACAAGGATGTAGGCCCGAGATCCTTGGGGCAGATCTTGGTTCGTAACACCCTTTCGAACTTTGTCGGCCAATCTGCTTTGGCCGTCCTAACCTTTTTCTCGACGCCGTACATCGTCCGTCATTTCGGGTCCAGCCGTTACGGCGTACTCATGTTGTTGCTGACTTTTGTAAACATGCTCAATGTCCTCCAAATGGGATTCAACACTGGCCTGGTGAAATACCTTGCGGGGATTCTGGGGCAAGCTAACTCGGAGGAGGCCGAGCAGTATGTCGGCACGAGTCTGGCTATTTACCTCTCCATTGCGACGCCCGTTGCCATTGCGCTTGCCAGCTTCACCGGGTGGCTAGTACCGGCTTTCTTCCATGTGCCTGACGAGCTACGACGGGACATCATTCTATGCTTCTACTTGGCTGCCGCGGCTTTCCTTCTTCGATTTGTCGCCGAGGTGTTTTACGCCGTTCCGATCGCTGCCCAACGGTTCGACATAGTCAATGGCCTGTTTGTCGGGTGTGAGTTAGTGCGCATCCTCGCATCCGTTCTTGCCGTGTATCTGGGATATCTGGTCAAAACGGTGATTGCTGTCAACCTCTGCGTCAATCTTCTCTTTCTTGTGGGTAGCCTCCTAAGCTCCAAATACCTGATCCCCGGGCTGAGAGTGCGACCACGTTTCTCCTACCCACACTTTTGGAGACTGTTCCACTTTTCAAAGTTCACAGCCATCGCAAGCTTCGCATCCCGGATCGGCAATAATGTCGACGTGCTGATCGTTGGATACTTCCTTCCCGTGGCAAACGTATCCTTTTATTCAATCCCTGCCGCTCTCTGTTCCAAGATTTGGGCTCTCGTGGGAAACGTAACCACGGTTAGCTTTCCAGCGGCCAGCGCCCTCTCCGCTGCGTCGCCTGAAGGCAAATTGGGTGAACTGTATCTGCGGGGCACCAAGATGGTTACGGCGCTGGCGGCCTTTCCTGCCGTTGCTCTCTGCCTGCTTAGCCATGAGATCCTCCGACACTGGATCGGGATCGAATTTGCCTCCCAGAGTTCGCTGACCCTAAAGCTGATGAGTTGCGCCTTCCTTATCAACTGTCTGATGCACATGCCCGATAGCCTGTCAAGCGGCGTAGGGCACCCATGGATTCCCGCAAAATTTAATGTCTTGGAAACGACTCTGAAATTCGGCTCTTTCTTGGTGCTGGTCCCTCACTTCGGGATTGCAGGGGCTGCCGCAGGTTATCTAGGAACGCAGGTTGTTTTGACGCCGTGGTTTGTGAACGCAGCGAATCGGGTCGTGGGGGTGAGCTGGAGGAGCTTGTTACTCAAGTCGTACTGCCCGATTCTGACTCCTCTGAGTCTTATCTCACTATTCTTACTTTCGATGAGGCCTTATGTGACTTCTCTACACTGGCTCATTCTGGTCTTGTTCTCGGCGTCGGCAGCTTACATGCTTCTGGGAACGTTCTTGATACTCGACTCTAAGGAACGAACTGCCTGTCTTGCCCTCCTGGCTACGCTACCGTTCCGAGGATTGGCTTCTCCAAAGGTTGAGCATCTATCAGAGGTCGAACGATGAATGAATCAATCGAAAATGTCAGAGTATCTGGCCAGGCTCGCAGTGAAATACAGCAAGAAGAGTTATTCGATAGCGTGGTGATCGTTTCTCCATTCTTCTGGAATTTTCGCGACGATATGTGGCAGACGACTCATCACATCGCGCGCGCATTCGCTCACATGGTCCCGACCGTCTTAGTGGAGCCGCCCCCCATGTGGAATCCAAAGAACGCAGAGTTCCGGATGCACCGGCTATTTCACAGCCTCTTTGGACGCCGCACGCGCACCGCGGAGCCTAATCTCACCGTGTTCCATCGTCGCAGCTTTCCCTTTGGAAGAGTCAAGACAATTCGGGAATTCGATGTGGCTCAAAATGCAAAGGCCTTGAGAAGGCTGCTTAAGGATCTTGGTTTTCGCTCCACACTTCTGTGGCATTCTTTCCCCTATTTGTCCGAAAGCCTCGTCGAAGCTGTGGACCACACTCTTTTCGCTTACCACTGTTTGGACTATTCTCCCCGTGAGGAAGAAGCGACTCTCATCAAGCGAGCGGATGCCGTCTTCTGTGTCAGCGAGACGCTCGTTCAGAAGCATAGCCTCGCGAATCCGCGGACGTACCTTTTGCCGAATGGTGTGGACCTGACCCTATTCGACGCGGATCGAGCCGCACCGGACACAAGACCGACAGACCTGCCGAGAAACGGCAGGGTCATCGGTTTTCTGGGGTACGTCAACTATCATGTCGATATCGAATTGCTGGTCGAAGTCGCGCGCGCATTTCCCAACGAGACGGTCGTCCTGGTCGGCAGGGTCCCCATCTCGCAAACAGTTCCGCAGGGCAGGCAGCTCGAAGCATTGGACACCCTGCGCACTTTGCAGAACGTCCGCGTCCTAGGATTCAAGCCGACGAGCCAGGTTCCCCTGTACATTCATGCCTTTGATGTATGCCTCATACCGTTTCTACCAAACCGCTTCAACGAAGAATGTGATCCGTTGAAGTTCTATCAGTACCTGGCGATGGGCAAGCCCATCGTTTCAGCCCCGGTCGCGGTGGCGAAGCGCTATCGAGAAGCTTGCTATGTCGCCCAATCCCATGAGGAATTCGTGCGTTGTATCTCAGCAGCTTTTGAGGAATCCAAGGCCACGGACTTGACGGAAAAAAGAATCGCCTTGGCCAGGACCCATGGCTGGCCAGCGCTCGTCACACAAGCTTGCCAGATTCTGAGCCAGGTTCGCCACTCGGACGCAATCCAAAACCCAGGGAAGCTCGGATGAAACGGCACGGGATCCCGGCCGATTATGCATTGAGTCTTCTTTTGACCGCGCCATTCCTTTCCGGCGCTGCGTTTGGTGCTGGAAAGAACCCAGTGACGATGGACCAATACGGAGGGTTGGCAGGCTCTCCATGCCCAGGCAAGGCAACCGGGCACTTCCGGCTGGAGAAGGTGAACAAACGTTGGGTCTTCTGCACACCAGAGGGCAATGCCTTTTGGTTACTCTCCGTCTACGCCATCGACCCAGCGAGCGGAGGTCGAGTTTATGCGGCCAGGATCGCTCAGAAATACCGTGCCGGCATTGCGGAATGGGCGCAGCAGGCCGTAAGGCGAATGCGGCAATGGGGATTCAATGCCATCGGCGAGGTTTCTCATACGAGGACATTCCCGATCGGTACTTTTGGCTCAGCGGTTGGCAATTCAGAGAAAATGCCGATACTGTACGTCCTCAACTCGAGCTTGTACGGGATGCGGTCCGGAAAGTTCAAGAACTTGAACAGCGGCGTGGATGTCACGGTAGCTCCCGGTTTTTACGCGGGTCTGTTCCCCGATGTGTTTGACCCGGCGTTCAATCTGTTCGTAGAGGAGAACGCGAAAGACTACGGGGAAAATGTGTTTGGCGGCCTGGGCAAGCTGGCTTCGACGCCGTGGTTAATCGGCATCACCACTGACGATAGTGACTATTTGACCGGTTTTGGTCCCGGTCCGGAAGGTGCAACCAGCCAGGGAAAGGTTCACCCGCATCTAGGCTGGATTGCAGTGGTGACGAGTCCAACGGAGTCAACGGGCAACATTAACGGAACGGCTGTCGCCTATCGGAACAACAGGATGTATACCAAATATGTCCTGCGAGACTTCCTAAAAGCAAAATACCACACGATCGCCGCGCTGAATGCGGCATGGGGTTCAGACTATACGACATGGGACTCGGATGGTGGATGGCCCAAAGGAAAGGGGCTTCTCGACGAGAGCGGGCGACATTCCTGGATTGGGACAGACTTTGACTACCTGTCCAGCGCAAACCCGCAGGTGGGGGCAGACCTCGATCAGTTCCTTGGCTGCATCGCGGAGAGGTATTTCTCCGCGTACAAGCGCAGCATCAGAACGAATCTTCCTAAAACCCTGATGTTCAGTCCTGCCACGATACAGGCAGGAAGCCGCCGGCAGATCATAGAGGCGGCTGGAAAATACGCGGACGCCATCCAGGCGTCTGGGGTTCCCGGTGGGCCAAGTTGGCCCTTGCTTCGAAAGCTCTACGAGTATTCCGGCGGTAAACCAGTTTTTTTCTGGGAGGCACTAACCACTCAGACGGACGCCGACTTGAAAGGGCAGAATTTGAACGGGTGGGGCTCCAACTACAATAAAGAGAACCAGAGACTCCGAGGACAAGCATACGCTGAGGAGCTAAACAACCTCTTTAATCTGAGGGGAGAAAACGGGGATTACTTCGTCGTGGGAATCGACTGGTGGTCATGGGTGGACAGTGCGAGCGAGAATATGAATTTTGGCTTGGTCAGTATGCTCGACAATGCCTACGATGGCAGAGAAGCTGTGATAGCTGCGGGCAAGGATTCTTGGGGCTATCCGGTCGGTGGCGAAAACCGGAATTACGGGGACTTCCTTACCGCTGTGACGGCAGCCAACAGGAGGGTGATGGAGGCATTGAGAGCCACGCTCCAGGCCAAGCAGAACGGGTCACACAAGTGAGAGCAAAGGAAAAGGAAGAAGGATGAACATTGGATGGGTGTCACAAGCGCTGCCATACCTCCCATCGCGAGGCGGTTTCCGACTTTACGGCGGAAACCTAATCAAGTGCCTTTCGCGGCGACACCGAATTCACCTGGTCTCGTTGCTGGAGGACGATGATGAACGGCATCTCGATTGGCCTCAACCATATTGCGCATCGGTGGAGGCAATACCGGGCTCCAAACACAGGCTCTCGCGTCGCATCGCCAATTTGGCTTCAGCCCATCTCCGGGGAAAACAACTGCACCACCGGGCCGAACTGAGTGTGCTCCTAAAAACCCACATGAAATCAAAAAAGTGGGACGTCTTGCACGTGGAAGGTCCTTCAGTCGGGGGCCTGGTACCTGCTGATCTGCCGATCGCCAAGGTTCTCTCCCTGCACGACTCTTGGACGCTGCGCTGGGCGGAAATGTTGCAGTGTACGCAGAGTTTTAATGAAAGGCTCTATCACACAGTGATGAGGTTTCACGAGCCGCGCTACGAGCGACTCGTGTACCCGCGCTTCGAGCGTTGCGTCGTAGTGGCCGATCGGGACGCAGAAGAAGTGCGGAGAGTAGTGCCCCAGGCAAACGTGGCTATGATTCCTTACGGAACAGACACAGAATATTTCCACCCTGTGCCGGTGGAGAAGGAAGAAGCAACTCTGGTCTTCCATAGTCATCTGGGCTACGCGCCAAACATTGAAGCAGCTTTAGAGTTCGCTGATGAGATCCTGCCGCTGGTCCGCCGAGAGGTGCCTCACGCGGTATTTCACCTAGTGGGTGCGGACCCCGCACCGAAAATCAAGGCACTCGCGACTCGACCCGGCATCCGAATCTCCGCGAATCTCCCTGATCTGCGTGCTGCGGTGTGCTCTGGACGAATCTATGTCTGTGCCATCCGTCATGGCACAGGGTTGAAGAGCAAAGTCCTGGAAGCGATGGCCATGGCAATGCCTATCGTCGCCTATCATCCCGGATCCACGGTCGGCATTGAGTGCGTCGATGGCAGACATCTAATGGCAGCGGAAACCTCGAACGAATTCGCCGCTCATGTTGTCGATCTGCTCCGCCATCCAGAGGCAGCTGCGCAAATCGCTCAGGCTGGACGCAAGCTGGTGGAGGAAAAGTATAGTTGGGAATCGCGAGCGGAAGCGTTCGAGGAACTCTATCAGCGAGTGATCGAGGAGCGCCGGAGCCGATCAGGCAAGCCAGTTGTCACTCATGATTGAAGGCTAGCTCGAGCGGAGTGCGCCAGTTCGTGTTGCGTGGTGTCCCTTTGGATGCTCGGCCGGGGCTTCTCACCAGCCTGCCTCCAGGCGAGACAGAATAAGCGGAACTGAGGACGCAGTTCCAAGAGAACCTAAGAAGGCAAAGGAGGAAAGACCGATGAATTGGGAAGGTCGCAGTGTACTGGTGACGGGAGGATGTTCCTTTATCGGCTCCCACTTGGTGGACGCCCTGGTCGCTCGAAGGGCCAAAGTTCGTGTGGTTGACGACCTAAGCAGCGGAGTGCTGGAAAACATCACCACTCATATCCAAGAAGGCAAGGTGGAATTCATCGAGGCTGATCTCAAGGAGCCGGACATCGCTGGGAAGGTTATTCAGGGCACGAGTGTTGTATTTCATCTTGCGGCGGACCATGGTGGCCGGGGCTATGTGGACCTTCACCAAGCCGCCTGTGCAACGAACCTAATGCTCGACGGTGTCGTGTTTAGAGCTTGTTACAAGGTGGGGGTTGAGAAAGTCGTATACGCTTCATCGGGTTGTGTTTACCCCAATGGCTTGCAAATGGACCCGAACGAGATTGTCTATCTTACAGAAGATATGGTCGGCCCCCCGTACGATGCCGATAACATGTACGGCTGGGCGAAGCTCATGGCCGAAATGACGCTCCGCGCCTGGTACAAGGATTGGGGAATGAAGTCCGCATGTTGCCGCTATTTCACCGTCTATGGCCCCCGCGGCGTTGAGAATCATGCCGTCATCGCCATGATCGCCCGCGCTTACTTGGGGCAAGATCCGTTCGTGGTCTGGGGAACAGGGCAGCAAATTCGGAATTGGACGTACGTCGACGACATTGTGCGAGGAACCATTCTGGCAGCGGAAAAGATCGACGACGGGACAGGAATAAATCTCGGCACCATGGAGCGCATCAAGGTGATCGACGCAGTCCACGAAATTCTGCGGACCATAGGCCGGAACCCCAAGATTGAATTGCACCCCGAAATGCCGACCGGTCCTCTGAATCGGGTGGCCGACAACTCCTTGGCCAAGAAACTGCTTGGTTGGCAGCCGGAAGTGAAGTTCCAGGAAGGTTTGCAGCGCACCATCGATTGGTACGTTTCGTCTCGCAGTCAGAGCGAGGCTGCCTCTGCACTCGAGCGACGCCTCATCGAAAGGTAGCGGACCACAAACAGTGCGGCTGGCGTCAACAAATGCTGCAATTATGGCAAGAGGTCGATTCGCATTTCTGTAGCAGAGAATCGGCCTCCACTGACCTGCCCCCGAAAAACTAGTCCAGCCAAAACTTAGCTTCTCCGGGTTCACCACCAAGTCTCTTACAGCTCCCTAAGAATCCTGAAGGAACTTAGTCTCCTCTGGCTCCATTCGGCTAGCGAATCGACAGGAGCGCTTGCAAGATAGCCAGATTCTGATTTTGTAATGAAGTAAGAAAGTCTCCGTGATTAATCGTCTCACCGCCAGTCGGATAGCCCCACGGGTCAATACCTGTCGCAATTCGATCTTCCAGCCCGTTGTAGGCGTTGTCGAGAACATCCACCAAGCCAAAGTTCACGCCCTCATTCATGTTGTCGGTGAATTGCCACCAATTGAACCCCAGAACCGGATAGCTGCCGTCCGTGGCTTGGGTATTCCAATAGTTCTGGACCAGGTTGGCGTAGCCTTGCCCGCGCAGATCCTGCGTACAAAAATCGTAGTCGCCCGTACACGCGCCGGTGCCCCATGGCGCACCCGAGTTTGTCGATGAGTCCTGCTGACTCATAAGGGTCGTCCAAACGATCATGGGCTTTCCAGAGGTATTATACGCGTTGACCAAGCCCGAAATGTAGATCGGTTCCACCCACACCTCGAGCACATCAAGATATTGGCCGGCTTTCTGGAGAACCTGCGAATAGGTTTGTGCATTCAGTGATCCAGGACCGAACACAAGATGACTCGGGAAGGCCGCCTTAACACCACCAACAGCCGTCTTGTAGAACTGGTCGGCGATCTGAGCCAGAAAAGCATCCATGTCGACCTTGGCGTTTGCGTTGGCACCGGTAAGGCCTGAGCTACCGTTCCCCATCCAGGGGCTTGACCCATCCTCATCCATGAGGCCTGTTCCACCCGTTGTCTTTTTGGGCCACCCACCGCTGGAACTGAACGTCGTGTACGTGGAACCCCAGGCAGCATTCAGGGCTGCGATGGTGCCATATTTCGCCTGCAGGTAGGCCTGCCACTGCACTTTCGTATGCACGACGGTATCGGTGTAGGTAAACGGGCCTCTCCCGGTCGTTCCGCCGGGTCCTGTGGTCTGGGTTGGGCTGGTTATGGCAGCGACCCAGCCCAGGTGAGGATGGCTCCCTCCAGGCGTGCTGGGTCCCCGACCGAACCCATAGAGATAATCACTGTCGCCAATCCAAGTACCCACCATCCAGGGTTCCGTCTGAGAAATAGGAGGGCTGAACTCCCCCCCTCCATTGGCCCCAAAGTAGTTCACACAGGCCGTCCATTGGGAGTCGAACACATCTGGAAAATCACGCCCCAAAAAAAAGACCGCAGAGTTCGTGCCGTTGTATAGGTTTTTCACCACGTACGTTGAGCTGCCCATGCACCAATTCCCGAGGTCAAGTTTCCGAATGAAAGGCATCTTCTGCGGATTGGCCGGCAGATTAAAGGTAGGGACGGGCAGAACGTTGTGACTCCCGGTTGCGTAACCCGGCCCAATGGTGTTGAAGCCCCAGGATTTCAGCCGCAGCACCTCCTGCTGCTGCCAAACACCGCTCGGATACTTCGCCTGCACCGCATTGGCGTATGTTGTGCCACCGTCAACTAAGTCCAAGTAATAGACCGAGAACATCCAGAAGTAGTTGCCCATCGGATCAACAAGAACCCAACGATGGTTGGTTGTCGTCTCCTCGACCCGAAAGAAACCCGTGCCCCCATTCGGAGAAACAACCCCCACCACGCCACCGTATTGGTCCAATCCCGTGGAGGCAGAGACCGTCAGGGTGAGTGATTTCGTCGTTGTCTGAGGCGGGGAAGAGTTGTCGGTCACGCTGACCGTGAAAGTGGCCTGCCCCGTCGCCGATGGCGTCCCCGAAATCGCGCCCGAGCTCGCGCTCAAGGAAAGCCCAGTCGGAAGCGTGCCGGTACTCAGGCTCCAGGTGAAGGGTGTGCTTCCTCCCGAAGCGGCGAGTGCACCCTGATAAGCCGCCCCCGTTTGGCCCGCAGGCAAACTCGACGTCGTGATCGCTAGCGAGGAAGGAGGAGGGGGAGGCGGAGTTTGCGGCTTAGCATTCGACGATGTCAAGCCCGCGCAGCCGCTTGTGACCGAAACCAGCGCAAGAAGCGTCAGAACAAGAAATATACCTCTGCTTGGGAACCCCTGAACTCTACCGACCAGTTTGGCTAGCATTCTGTATTCCTCTCAACGAGCGTGTTGTTCAGTGAGGGGGGCCCAGAGGGTGGGGCTCACCGTCTCCAGTCGGGTACAGCGCAGTCCGCTGGCACCTGAAGCGTAGGGGATTCACCTGATGCGGCACTACTGGACCGAATGCCAAATTAAGGCCAGTTATTTACCTAGACACCGAATTGCCCGCGTGGCCATGCCTCCCTATGTTCCTAGGCTTCCATTGGCCGCTCGGAAATGCGGCGGATTGTAGCATAGGGAAAGGGATTCACTGGTCGGAGACATTTCCACAGGCGAATGGCCCTCGGAGAAGGAAAGTACCTGTAACTCACTGAACGATAATCGGTTACCTTAGACTAGAGAGCCCCGGCAGGGTGAGCGCTCTGTAACCTGAGTTCCAGATTCCTTTCAACAGTGGCAACTATGAAGTCTTCCGTGACAGCTGGCGCAAAGCGTAATCAAATTGAAAGATGCGTCGTCACCGAGCTTACTTCGTCGTTTCAAATGGTGGACGTGGAGGTCCCTTGAAGTACCGCAATTTTGGCACCGCCATCCGTCACGCTCCAGGACCTTGCGGTGAAGTGATTTGTACTCGTCTGGGTCCAGTTTTATTCTGGGTTGCTTCTGGCGTAAACACAACATGCATCCCTACTTAGTCAGGGTCGTCGTAAATCGATCATCTAAGTTGTTCCTGAGCGGCAATCAGAACTATGGTCGGGGGTCATCAATGCTGGCACCTGCCAGGAAATCGGCGCAGATCATTTCCAGGCAGTAGCCTCGAGACTTATCGGTCCCGAGCATCAGGCCAGCAGTTTCGATGGCCTTCTCGACCACGGGCAGTTGGCTTTTATAAAGCTTGAAGTAGATAATTTCCCAAGATTCCGTTTCTTTGCCCGTAAGATGCCGCTCGACCTCTCGTTGAAATTGTTCCCTGTGGAGTGCCTTGGCTTTGTGCACCCAGGGTGCACAAGCAAACTTCTCTCCGTCCCTCCTCGCTACCTTGACGAGCTCCCTTGCCTTTGTCCAGCCGATTTCTCGAAGCTGCGGCTTCGGTACGCGTGTGAGATGCTCGTGAATCGTCATGAGGTAATAGGCCTTCCGCCGCGAGTCGGGGAAACGTTTTTCCAGGAATTCGTCAAACGAGTTGAGCCTTTCCAGCCTCCAGTACTGCTTCGACCTTACCTCGCACAGATATTCCCCCAGCTCGACAAACCTTGCGTCCTTCTCTTGTTCCTTATTCTTCTCCCAAGTCAAGATTTCATCGATCCTGCCCAACACGAAGACCGCGCGACGGCGATTTAGTTCGGGTGCCACGGCAGTCCGTCCGTCAGTCCACAAGCTCGTCAAGCCAATCAAGATCGCTCGCTCCCGGCTTACGAATGAGTTTTGCCGCTATTAACTGCTCGTTAGTCAGGCAGAGCCCCAGATGGGAACAACTGACGCACCCGTTTTGAGGAAACCGAATGCCGCTGTGTGGGTTGAAATGACCCACCTCGATCTGGTTAACGGTTGTCTCGACAAGGCGACCGAATTCTTGGCGCTGTTCTTCCGAGATCGTCGCTCTCAGGTACTGGATCTCCGGCGCATGCTTTCGCACGAACACGACCAGGGCTACGTCAGATATTCCGGTGATCCATGAATAGCAAATCAGTTGGGGATCCAGCGAAAGCAAGCCTTTTGGATCTTCCGCATAGCGACTTGTGGTTGTCTTCCAATCGATCAGGCAACGAGCGTCATCAACTTCGCCAATCGCGTCTAGGTAGGCGACAAACTCGCTTCCTCCCGCAAGGGCTCTAAGTACTTTCATTTGGAGGTTCTTCCGCGGGTCCGGGATGCGGACCCGATCATCCTGGACGAATCTTTGGAGCAGGTGGACCCCTTGATGCACCAAACGATCCCAGGTTTCTCCCTTTTTGTATTCGAGAGCAGCGTCACGATACAGGCTCCATTCCTTGAATAACGCCGCGCCGCAATCCTCCTCACGGAAGTAAGCTCCCAAAGCGTTCTCAAAGCAGCGGCCGAAAGCCATGGCCGCGCGCGTTTCCTTTTCCCGCCAGCCATCGAGGTAACGATAGCGATAGCTGCGAGGGCATCGGAGATATTGGCTGATCTGCGTGTAGCTATAGACCATCCGAACCGCCCTGCCCGTTCTTCGCATCGACATCGTCGATTGACGCGCACGAGAGCACTTCCCACTCGCCAGCGGGCGCGAAGGAATCAAGGTTTTGGTAAGAACGTCCGTTGAAGGTCTTGTGCGAGGTGCGGACGACTCCGCGAAGGCTTAGGAGAGCCTTTTCATCGACTTGATCGCGGTTGAGCAGGTCGGCATCGTAGCCAAAATCTCGAAGAAACCAATGGAGTTTCCAGAGGGCCCGCTCGGTGCAATACAGCCTGCTGAAAAAGGACCGATCTCGAAAGGACTGCGGCTCCAAGATGACAAATCGGAGTTCCACGAATGGCTTTTGTGGATGCCGCCGGTACCACGCTCTTTCCACACGGACCAGAAACACGCCATCGAAACCGGTTTCGGAATCTTGGTGTCGCGAATGCAAGCCGGGAATCTGATGTCTCATGGTTTGACCTCCGCCGGCTGTGCGTAGGAATTGAGTCGGCAGATCAACATGTCCCTGTCTTCCTTTGCGCATGCGGCCAGATGCGAAACAAAGGACTGGACCAGATCTCGGTTCGCTTCTTTTAGCGATGGCGTGCCGCAGAAATCGGCGGCGTAGGCCTTTACGAGGGCGGGATCAAGATTGTGCTGCCGGATCAGCAGACACAGTTGATCCCGTAAACGCGGCTGGCCGTTGTTTGAACGGTTGCTGGAGTGTTTCGCTGATGGCTCGCGATCACGCGTATGACCGGAATTGCTGGAGAAGGACCCCAGTTCCTCGACCGAGCAGAGGCCGATGCCGTACGCCTTTCGCAGGGCACGGTTGACGGCCCGTGTTTCGGCGATGCGCAGCTCGGCTCCGTGCATCAAGGTGGACACATTGGAGGGATCGGCGTCGCCGTAACCAACGAACCCTTTCGAACCAGGGGACTTGTAGACGGTTGCTTTGAATACCCAGCGGTTAGCAACAGGGTCGCAGAGACGATCCTCAATAGCCGTCTTTATTCCAAAGCAACGCCGCCTTTGGGCTATATGCAGCAGGCCCGAATGCGTGACGTACCACCGATTCTCCAAGAGCTGCAGATCTCCTGCGGCGACAGAAAGAGTGAGTTTGTCAGTCAATTGCCGTAGCGCCTTAAGAGTAAGGGATGGAAGTTGGCCCCAAATCGACCGTGCATCATGAGCGTTGGTGCGCCAGGCTGCATGTGAATTTTTCATTGCGCCTCCAGAGCAGTGCAATGCAATGCATAGTACTGCAAGCAACCGTGATTTGTCAAGCTTCTATCGACTCGGCAGATTGGCTCAGGTGCATGATAGAATCTGCTGCGAATGAAGAAGGACACTCAATTTACGTTCAGAATTCCTTCAAACCTTAAGAGTAATTTGGAAGAGATCGCTTTGACCGAAGGTCGCAGTGCGGCGCAAATCTGCGAGGTCTTCTTGAGAGCCGGGATTGAAAGCTACCGGAAAAGAGGCTCCAGTTTTCTGCAGCGCTTTCTGTCTCGCCGGAAGAAAGAGCCCCCCGAGTAGGTTCGACCACCGATTCTATCCACCCCAAGAGCTCACCAGAGTTTCTGACCAGCTGACTGTAGCCGGGTAAGCTCACACCAGAACAACGCACGGAGACTGCACGGAAGGCTGCTAGAACCCGTTGGTCTAAGGCAAGAGTGAAAGAACAGAACCCACCTAAGCTGCAAACGTCATTAGCGGCTGCAGGGGCGGTGGGCGTCTCCAGCGTGTAACCAATACGACACAGAGCGAGCTGGGGTCAGAAACCCTCTTTGAAGCCGATTCCATCTAAATAAACTAGGTGCCAGAGGAATGCTGGTGATTTTGATCTGAGCATCGACGCTTCATGAGAGCCAACGAACGCTGGAAGCACCAGGGCAGAGATAGCAGGCGAGAATCTCAGCAGTTCTGAACCGACCCTGAGCCAAGCCCCGAAAAATAGGTCTACTGGGGGGCCAACCGCTAGTGGCCCCGGTTCGACCTCCCTTGTCCGCAAAGCCACCGGTCCGCGGACCCCGCAGGGCAAAGAGCGCAGCAAGCACAATGCGATCACACACGGAATATTTTCCAAAGCAGTCGTTCTAAAGAGCGAATCGCAATCCGATTTTGATGCCCTGCTCAGCGCGCTCTACCAAGATCGTCAACCTGAAGGTGCCCTGGAGGAGATCTTGGTCAACAAGCTCGCCGTTCTCTGGTGGCGCCTTCGTCGAGTGTGGACCGCGGAAAGTGCGGAAATTCGGACGGGAGCGGAGTTTATTCAATGGGATGCAAACGAGCGCAATCGACAGGATGCTAAGACATTGCCGCAGTTGGACTGCAATGGCGGCCTCATACGGTGGATCGCCAATCCCGAAGCGCTGCAAGGATGTCTGAGTTTGTTGGAAGACCTAAGGGAAAACCTTGGCGAAGACGGTTTTGATCCGCAATTTGACCAGGCCATCTTAACCAAGCTGTACGGAAGTTATAAAGCATGGGATCAAGAAAAAAACTGGCAGAAAACACTTTTCGATTCGTATTTGTTTTGGTCTCGTGCCTCTCTTTGCTCCGAGGAGGAACGCAAGGAGAATGGGTACGCGTCGCCACAGAGATGCAAAGAGAATTTTCTCGATAATGTAAATGAGGAAATCCGTAGGCTTGAGCGCTACCGGAAAGAAAATGCAAAGATCTGGGCCTCCAAACTAGAACTGGAATCACTTCGCCGCACTGTACCGGAAGGGCCTCAGGCGGATCGGCTGCTCAGATATGAGGCGGCTCTCTCACGAGAGATCGACCGGACTTTGAACCAAGCAGAGCGGACTCAGCGAATGCGTCTTGGTCAGCCAGTGCCCCCTCCCATCAATCTGAACATCACTGCTTCAAAAGAGTGAGAACGAGGCAGGACTCGAGATCCTGTCTATGTGAGATGACGTAAAAATGAACCGAGTAACTGTCCGACAAAGAAAGATACGCCCAGGGTCTCCAGCTGAAATCGCCGAGCAAGCGGGATACGGTCCTGAGATAACCCTCGAGGGGCCCTATCTCACTCTGCGGTGGAAGCAAGAGCAGGTCGCAGAAGCGTTGGATTCCGCGGGCATGACTTTGGAGCAGATCTTGGCAACCCATTTAGTTGCTAGGCTCGACGCCACAAATACGGTGCATATCAGGCATCGAGGAGGAAAAACGGTGACGTTCACACGTCCCGACTTGCGTGCTCGGTTTAGAATGCTTAAGCTATCTCTAGAACTTCACGGTGCGCTCCCGGACAAATATTTTGAGAATCGTTAGTCTGATTCCCGTTATCGCCCAGGCAGAAATTACAAAACGAACTCACCTAAGTTATTTCAATAGAGGTACTTGACCCTCTTAAGCCACGAAGTGGGAGCGGCCAGCCACGCCATCTCTGCATTTTCAATCAAATTGGTCGCCAATTGCACTAAACGGGAAAAAGTTTACCCACCGCCTTTTGACGTGATGGATACGCGGGTGGTTTTGTGCACTCAGATTGCCATAAACTACTGTAAAATAAGCAGTTAGCTGAGGCTCTGGCTTCTGGCGTCAGGCATTGTTCGTGCACTTGAATTCACGGAAGTCACTGGCAAAAGCTGCGCCGGGTCCGGTCTGGTCCGCCGTTATGCTGGTACACTGATTCCGCTAGGTCGATCATTAGAGCGAGTGAGGGTTGAATCCAGAAAAAGCCGATGTCTACCACTGCTCAGGTTTTCGAGACTTCTTCAAGCGGGCGTACACGGATTGTTTGGTTTGCCGTTCTCCTCGGTCTTGTGGTTCTTCTATACGCCGGGGTTCTCAAGTCCCTGGTCGGGCAATGGTGGGGCGACCCGGACTACGGCCATGGGTTCCTTGTCCCGCTGTTCTCAGGCTATGTCGTCTGGCGCCAGCGGGAGCAATGGCTCAAGAGCGAAAGCAAGCCCGCGAATTTTGGATTGTTGGTGATGGTCGGAGCCATCCTGCTGCTCCTTGTCGGATCTCTGGGGGCGGAATTGTTTACCAGTCGCGTCTCGCTCCTTGCGTTGCTCGCCGGAATGATTTTGTTCTTGGCTGGATGGAAAGTGCTGCGAGCTGTTTCTTTCCCTCTTGCCTTCCTGCTGCTGATGATTCCCATCCCGGTAATCATCTACAATCAGATTACCTTTCCGCTGCAATTACTTGCATCGCGCTTCGCAACCTTTTGGCTAGAAGTAGCCCAAGTACCGGTGTTACGTGAAGGAAATGTCTTGATATTGCCCAACTACTCGCTAGAGGTGGTGGAAGCCTGCAGCGGCATCAGGTCCTTGATGACGCTCATTACCCTAGCGGTCGCCTATGGCTATCTGGTGGAACCCCGGCGCTCGGTGCGTTACGCGCTAGTAATCTTAATGATTCCGATCGCCATCGTCAGCAACGCGATTAGAATCATGGGAACCGGTGTACTGACGTATTATTTTGGCCCAAAGGCGGCCGAGGGTTTCTTCCATGAATTTTCGGGCTGGGTGATTTTTTTGGCGGCTCTCATTCTCATGTTCGCCAGTCACTCGATTCTGAAACGGTTCGGAAACCGGCAGGAGCAGCGCGCCCATGCTTAGTGCTCCGCCATCCATCCGGTTGTGGATTGCCGCGGGCGTCCTCGTTGGTGCGACGGTGCTACTGCACACCGTAAGCCACGGTGAATCTGTCGTGGCACGCCAACCGCTTCGCGAGCTTCCCAACACGCTCGGCGCTTGGAACAGTCAGGAACAACCTTTGCAGGAACGAATCGTTCAAGCGGTAGGTGTCAGCGATTACGCCAACCGCATCTTTTTCAATCAGACGGATTTGCCAGTCCAGCTCTACGTCGGCTATTACGCCAGTCAACGCACCGGAGACACCATCCACTCACCGAAGAACTGCCTGCCGGGCGCCGGGTGGGACCCGGTTCATTCCGGATACGCCACAATTTCACTGCCCAGCGGTCGCCAAATCATCGTGAACGAGTATGTGATCCAGCAAGGACTCAACAAACAGCTGGTGTTTTACTGGTATCAAGGCCGCGGTCGAGTGGTTGCCAGTGAGTACGCTGGAAAGTTTTGGATGGTGGCCGACGCCATTTCTCGCAATCGCACCGATGGCGCACTGGTCCGTCTGGTTACACCGATGAACGACACGGAAGGCAAAGCGCGCGCCCGTTTGGAAAGCTTCACGCAGCTGGTTTTTCCGCGTCTCGATGAACTTATACCCAATTGAACGCCTTACATAATCCTGGAGGAAGAATCATGAGCGCCGCGAAAAAGCACCTTGTCGTCTCCATTCTTATGATGTCCACGGCTCTGTTGCTCAGCTCTTGTGCTGGAGATCCGCAGAAAGCCAAAGTCAAGTATCTCGCCAGCGGTCAAAAGTACATGAAGAAAGGGCAATACGCGAGCGCGGTGATCGAATATCGCAACGCTCTGAAGCTCGATCCGCGCTATGTTGAAGCCTATTATCAGTTGGCCCAGGCCGATTTGGCGCGGCATGATTGGCGAGCCGCTTATGATTCTCTCGAAAAGGCGATCGCACTCGACCCCAACCGTTTGGACGCCCGGTTGGATCGGGGGCGTCTCTATCTTGCCGCACGCGATTTTGACAATGTTACTGGGGGCGGGTTCAAGAAGGCTGAAGAGGAAGCGAACTTCGTGATTAGCCGGGATCCCAAGAATGTGGGCGCCTATCAACTCCTCGGCGCCGCGCTGATCTCCCAACAAAAACCCGACGCGGCTCTCGCCGCTTTTTCGAAAGTTGTGGAGTTGACCCCCAACGATGCCAGCACGTACGTGAACATGGCGCTGGTTGAAATCGGCCTGCGCCACCTTCCGGAGGCCGAGCAGCATCTGAAGAAAGCCATCCAGGTTGATCCGAAGTCTGTGCAAGCCAACATCGATCTCGCGAATTTCTACCATTTGCAGGGCAAGCTTCCGGAAGCCCAGCAGGTTTTGCAGATGGCCACACAAAATAATCCGGGTGCCGTGCCGCTTTATATCGACTGGGCGAATATGCTCTCCAGCGCAGGGAAAACCGAAGAGGCCGATGGTGTCCTGGCCAGGCTGCGCAGCCAACTGCCAAAGTCAGCCGACGCCGCGATCGCGATCGGGGACTACTACGTCCAGCGTAATAACTCGGAAAAGGCAATTGAAGAGTATCGGCGGGGACTGTCCGTATCTGCTAAGAATCTCGATATCGAGAGGCGCGTGGAAGACCTTTACCTGAGTACGAATCAAACGGACCAGGCGGCCCAGATGGATACGCAACTCACGAAGCAGGCCCCCAAGGATTTGCTCGTTCGGGTCAATCATGCGCGTTTGCTGGTGGCCCAGGACAAACTGCAGGACGCCATAGGCGCGCTACAGCGCGTTACCAAAGATGCCGGAGACTTTCCCCAAGCCCACTATTATCTGGGTTTGGCTTACTGGCGCGCCGGCAGCCTTGGGCAAGCCAACACCGAGCTCCAAGAAACGCTCCGCGTCTCGCCAGGCTTGGTGATCGCCTTGCGCAGCCTAGCGGAATTGAATATTGCGCAGGGCAACGCTTCTGTCGCCCAGGCGTATGCGCAGGAATTGGTCCAGAAATTTCCCACCAATGTGAGCGATCGCTTGCTCTTGGGCAGCGTCTTTCTTCGCGAGGGTCAGAGTCGCAACGCCGAAGAACAATTCCAGGCGGCGCTGCGGTTGGCTCCTAATCAGGCGGCCGTGCACCTCGACTTGGGGCAGTTGTATTCGCTGCAAAAGAAATTGCCCGAGGCGGAAAAGGAACTTGAAACCGCCGTCCAACTCGACCCCTCCAATACCACAATTCTCGGCCAGTACGCCGACTTCCTGGTTGCGCGCCAGCAGGCACCGAAGGCGGTCGCGCGCGTCCAGCAATTTGTCAACGCTAATCCCAATAACGCTCAGGGACACATGATTCTCGGCGCGCTGCATTTCCAGGCCAAGAACAATAATGCGGCGCAAGCGGAATTTGAGCGTGCCATTCAGCTCAATCCCAAAGAGGTTCAGGCTTATTTGCGAATCGCGCGCATTTTTGAGGCCGAGAATCAGCCGGAAGCCGCCATAGCTGAATATCAGAAAGCGCTGGAGTTGCAGCCGAAATTCGCTGCCCTTTGCGCGATGATCGGCAACCTGTATCTCGACCGCGACCTGGGGACCGCCCGAAAGTATTACCAGAAAGCGCTGGACGTTGATCCGAACTTTGCCGTGGCTCTCGCCAATATGGCGTGGGTGGACGCGCTGGAAGGAAAGGATCTCGATGTCGCTTTGGGTATGGCGCAGAAGGCCAAGTCGCAGATGCCCGAGCTGCCTTCCATCACGGACACGTTAGCCTGGGTCATGTACAAGAAGGGCAATTATTCGGGCGCCATTCCTTTGCTGGAGGAAGCCGTCAAGAAGGCTCCCACTTCGGCTGAGTATCGCTACCATTTGGGCATGACTCTCGTTGCCGCCGGACAAAAGGAAAAGGGCAAGGGTCAGCTTCAAGCCGCCCTACAGATGAAACAGCTGAAAGCCAACGATGCTGAACAGGCGCGCCAAGCTCTCGCCCAAGCGAACTAGCCCCAGGATTGGTGCCCTCAAGATCAGTTTAGAGCAGTCCGCCCCAGACGACTATCGAGCCCATCAAGGCTCCCAGGGCCAAAACCGCCTGTTGCAACATTTGGGACAGGAAACAGCAAAATGATGAATTCTGTTGCACATAAATCAAGCTCATAGCGCCGTAAGTTCTGTATTGTCAGCCAGAAACAAATGGCCCGTGGCGTGCGGCAATTCTATCCGGTATTTGTGGGATGTCGTCTGTCCTCGGCTCCCTTTACTCAGTGCCCAGCCCTGCTTCGGGGGTAGTTAGACGAAGAGTCAGGAGAGCGAGAAAGATGAAAAGTTTGATGAAACCCCTTCTACTGGTTATGGGAGTCGCGTTGTTGATTGCTTTGGGCCCGGCACCCCTTGCCGCACAAACTTCAGTCGCCGACCCACCCATATTCATCGGTAATGCGTCATGCGTGGATAGTACCTGCGCGAATCTCTTCAATGGGGAAACAATCGGAATCCCGTCAA